>Ga0209777_10005231_pt1 | contig 15045 bp, 12 predicted proteins | sample FrelakmetHBP12HB_FD_187147 | JGI IMG/M metagenome (GOLD analysis project Ga0209777, IMG submission 187147) | Freshwater lake sediment microbial communities from the University of Notre Dame, USA, for methane emissions studies -HBP12 HB (SPAdes)... | ecosystem: Environmental > Aquatic >... | reverse complement strand
GCCGTTGCGACATGATGGACACCTCTCTCCAACCCATGGCTACCTCCTTTCTAAGGTAGCTATGAGCTTATACTAAGGTGTTACCCATGTCTCCGAACGGTTGTAACCCATGTCCCCGGTCTATACATTGCGGGAGAGGGCCGGGGTGAGGGGTGTAAAATTATAAATTGAAAAGGATGCTGCAATGTCTGACACAGTCACGCTGACAATAAACGGAAGGCAGATAAGCGCCCCGGCCAAAACCACCATTATGGAAGCGGCCCGGAACGTCAATATCAATATTCCGAACCTGTGCAGCAATGAAGAGCTTGTGCCCTACGGCGCTTGCAGGCTCTGCATGGTCGAAATCGTGCACCACAAGCGCACCCGCCTGGTGACCGCCTGCAACTTTGAGGTGGCCGAAGGCCTTGAGGTAAAGACCGTTACCGAGCGCGTTCTAAATGTCCGCAAGCTCGTGATCGAGCTCTTGCTTGCCCGCAACCCCTATCACCCCCGGCTTCTTGCCCTTGCTAAAGAGATCGGCGTGGAGGGCTCCCGCTTTCAGGAGGATTACAAGGGCTGCATTCTCTGCGGCCAGTGCGTGCGCACCTGCCGCGAGGTGGTGGGTGTTTCCGCCATCGGCTTCAAAGGCCGGGGCCGTACCCGCACCGTTGCCACTCCGTTTGACAAGGCGCCGGCCGACTGCATCGCCTGCGGCTCCTGTTCCTACATTTGCCCCGTCAACGTGATCCCGCTGGAAGACAAGAACAATATTCGCACCATCTGGAAAACCGACTTTCCCATGGCAGTCTGCAAAAAATGCGGCCGCCCCTTTGCTCCGGAAAAACAGCTCGCCTATTTCCGCAAAATCGCCAACCTTCCCGAGAACCATTTCGACACCTGCATTCAGTGCCGGTAGGCGCCGGAGCCGCTCTCTGCCGCGGGCGTTTGTTTTGTGCACTGATGCTGTGCACACCGTCACGGCTGTTGCTTAAATCAAAAAAATTATTAGAAACAAAAAAAAGGAGAACATGAAGGACTCAAAAGCACTGGTTCCGGTTGAACTGATTGAAAGTAAAATTTATCAGATTTGCGGACACAAGGTACTGCTCGACAGGGATCTTGCGCAACTGTACGGCGTTGAGACCAGAATTCTCAACCAGGCTGTTCGGCGCAACATAGAAAGATTTCCAGGGGATTTTATGATTTCCTTAACGCGTGAGGAGATTATGAGGATATCACAAATTGTGATATCCTCTGATATCAAGTTTTCAAAAAGCGTTTGCGCTTTCACTCAAGAAGGCATTGCAATGCTTTCCAGTGTTTTGCGCAGTAAAAGGGCTGTCGAAGTAAATATCGCAATCATGCGGGCCTTTGTCAGGCTGCGACAGATGCTTTTAGGAAATGCCGACCTTAAGCGGGAGCTTGCGGAAATGATAAGGACAACGGATGATCGTTTTCAAATAGTTTTCGAAACGCTTGATCATCTGCTAGCGGTTGAAGAACGGCCGAAACGAAAAATTGGTTTCACGGCCAAAGAAAAATGCGCGGCATATGCTGTAAAACAGAAAAAAATGCGGGTGGTGTGAACTAATATGGTGGACGTTGCTAGAAATTAATGAGGAAGTAATTCAACTCAATCAACAACGTCCCCTAGTTGGTCTAGTTGGTCCCCTGTGATTTTCATAAAAAAACCTGTGCGCCGGGCAGCGGCCATTTTTACCTGGAACTGGCCCAGGGCAGTGTCAGCAGCGACCACGTGATTCGAAAAACAGTTGCGGACGTTAAAAGCATGAGAATGAAAGCAACCGACAGGACCGCTCTTTGCATCCATTTTTTTGTGTCCATATTTTCAATGCTCAGGGCCATGCATACTGCAAAAGCAGGCATTGACCCGAGGAAATAGGCCGCCTTCATGCAGCTGTAGACGGGAAACTTGAGGGTCAACAAAATGATCCCTACAGCATTGAATGCAAACAGTAGGGGAAGCGGCTGCAGTTTGACCGATTCGATCGTCACAGGCCCGTCTTTTTGTGGAAGCATGCGGCGCACGCAGCGCAACAGGCCGATTATAAAAAGGTACAGAGGCACCAATCCCACAGCAAGAAGCCCAAAGGCAAGCATGCGGGTAAGGCCCGAAATCGGGATTGCCGATTGAGGGAAACCGGCTTCACCCCGGAGCCAGGCAAGATACTGCTTCCACCACCCGGGTTGTATGTCGGTAAAGTAGGTGAATCTCGGCTCATCATCAACCCACATGCCGCTGTAAATGAGCGTCCAGAAAGAGTGCATGTGCCCCGGAACAAGTATCGGCTCCTGCATGTACTGCCAGGGAGTGAAACTCGCGAAGCGTATTCCTTCCGGGTCGTGTGGCTGACTGATGCTGAAATTGCTGATGGACTCGTTGGCGGGCAGCGCCTGGCCGTACTCTTTATTATTGGATGCGCAATAGGTTCCCAGCAGCACAAGCGGAAGAAACAGCGCGCAGAAAAGAGCCGCCGCTGTTTTGGAACGGGGTATGCCGCATTTGATAAACAACAGAGTGCATAGCGGAACCGCTACCATCGGGATCGTAATGAATGCCGTGTATTTTATGAAGATCGCCAGGGATACGGCAAGGCCTGTGAGAGCGGCAAGCGGCAGGGAAAGTTTTCGATCAATAGTGACAAGCAAAAGGTAGAGGCAGACCGCAACAGCAAGGAAGCTCAAGCAGTCGTTGGAAAACATTGCCGACAGAAATACATGGCGCGGCAGAAAGCATATGGTGCCGAAAGCCGCAAACCGCGCCCAAGCGGGCAACCGGTATTTTTTGAGAATGAGGTGGATCATGAAGAGCGTCAGAATGCCATAGAGGCAGTTTAAAAACTGCAGGGGTTTCATGATGGTTTTAAATCCCAGGCCGCACGCGTGAAGAGCCTGCGCGGCAAGGGCCGATGAGTAGTAAAAAACAGGCGGATGAAAGCACAGGAAGCAGGCGTCCTTGGCGGGTACGTGCCAGGTATTGAAGATCAAAAAGACCGGTTCGTAATGGTTGTCGAAAGAGTTGGCCGGAGGGTTGGCCCAGCAGAGGATTAATCGAAACGCAACTGCAGCAGCAAATACCGCGATTGTCAGGAAATGGTACATAAACGCCCTGTAGATCTATTTTACCCGAGAAAAATATCCGCACAAAAGCAATCGGCGTGGTGCATTAATGAAAATCGCTCTGGGACAGGCCGACTATAAAATGGGGGTGGCGGGGGTGTCAATGTAAATATGGCGGCCATGGGCCGGACCGGTTCTGCGGTCATGGCCGTGCGGAGGGGGAGGGTGGGAGCGCGGGGCCGGGGTCGATATGTGCGAATAAACGGGGATACATCTATACGCCACGCAATACATTTTTTCAAAATGCCGTTTGCAATAGGGGGCAATTTGATCGGCATTGATAATATAATACCCTGTATCATTGAATCCGATGCCGGTTCACCGGCAAAACGCAAGGCCTGGGCGAGGCTGATACAGAAGATTTACGAGGTCGATCCGCTCACCTGCCCGCAGTGCAAGGGAGCAATGAAGATAATCAGCGTCATAGACCAGCCCGAGGTAGTAAAACACATATTGCAGCACCTGGGGCTGTGGGAGATGCAAAAACGGCCACCGCCAAAGATCAACTCGCCGCAATTAGACAATTATGCGGCAGAACAAATCCCCTCATATGACAACGCTAATCCCGAGTACCCCTTTGAAGCCTATATTTGATTGTTCGTAGGGGCTTAAAATTTTTAGCCCTTTACGAAACGGTCGGGTTGCGCACAAAAGCAGCCTTTCAGGTTGACATAACACCACATAGCAGACCGCCCGCCGCGCCGCAAGATTTTTTATAGCAGCATCGCAGGCCGCCCCCAAAACCCCATCCCATATCTTGCGCCCATATTTACATTGACACACAACCGCCCTCATTCTATATTCAACCCATCCCGTAGCAAGTTCCTATCAGTCCAGATCAGACAGTTTTTCTTTGATTAAATCCTTTGTCAGCATGCAGACCCTTTCTGAATCGGTTTTTTTCAACATGTGTCTGAAATGTTAAAACAAGGCCTCAAGCCCCAGATCGGCAATCTCTTTGCCAAAAGCATGCTCGACCATGACTCCTCCGGGGTCTTTCTCCAGCATATTCGTGCGCATTGCCTGCCTGCGCTCGATCAGGCGCTGCATGTAGGCCGGGTCCCGCGGCTCGTCCTTCTCCCACAGGCTGTGGTACACGTTGAGATAGTCCAGAACAAGCTTCAGCATCCGGTCCTGATGCTGCTTGGTGCTGGGGTGAAAGTCAGCGTTAATGTAATACGGCGACACCATGGCACGGAACCAGTTGGGGTTACGGCCCGAAACAGTGGGATAATACTCTTTGCTCGCTTCCCATATATCTTCCAGGGGATCAAGATACTTCTCCATATACGGAATATCGCAGATGCAGTCCGCTGTCGGGTAAAAATCAAGAATCAAGAAACTGCCCTTCTCGCTTTCAGCCCAGAACGAGGAGAAAACGGGCAGGGCGTGGTGATCGTCGGGCCATATGATGGTCGTGTAGCACATGAGCTTGTCCTTGAACGACTGCACCGTAATGGCGATCTTTTCAAGTTTTGGGGCAGCGTACAGATACTTGTAGCTCCACAGGATCGGTCCTCCTTTAAGGTCCCACAGGGGCCTAATGTCCTTGCCTTTATAGGTCTCCATCTTCACGCCGCCAAACTTTTCCAGTGCCTTGCCGACTACTTCGCCATAGGGCGGAAAACTGTATTCTTCTGCCATTATATTCTCCTTTTTTTGAATTTTATCCTGCGGGCGCAGCCCGCTTTGCATTTCTGCGGCAAAATGGCCCGGAACCGCGCCAGCCTCTGCAACCCCAAGCCCATTGAAGACATACCTTCATCACATGAGCCATCGCATCGGCTGCGCCACGCCGGGGATTACTCCGTGAACTTCGACAGATAGTTCACGGGCCTTCTTTTCTCCGGGTAGCCGGATGCACCGTAGCCGGTGCGGGCATAAGAGAGATCCTGCGTGACGCCTATCAGGCTTCCGAGCTCATCGATAAATTCCTGCATGCCTTCTGATTTTGACCTGAGCTCCTGCGAGGCCGAAGCGTACTCCTCGGCATTGGCGGCATTCTGCTGGGTTACCCGGTCCATTTGCGTAACCACCTTGCTCACCTGATCAAGGCCCTGTGCCTGCTCGTTTGAGGCTGCGGCGATTTCCGTCACCAACTGGGCAACCTTCGACACTCTGGAAGCCACTTCGTTAAAGTCCTGGTTGGTTCTGCTCGTAAGATCAGAGCCTCCATGAATGCTTTCTACCGTTGCCTCAATCATGCCCGTGGTGCTCTTTGCGGCTTCGGCTGCGCGCATCGCAAGGCTGCGCACCTCATCGGCAACAACGGCAAACCCCGCCCCTGCGCTGCCAGCCCGGGCGGCCTCAACAGCTGCATTCAGGGCGAGAAGATTCGTCTGGAACGCTATTTCATCGATTGTTTTGATGATTTTTGAGGTTTCCTGGCTCGAGCGGGCGATATCCGACATTGACTTTGTCAGCTCGCCCATCGACCGGTTGGCCCGATTGATGACCTGGTTTGCCTCCTTCATGAGGATGTCGGCTTGGTTGGCATTATCGGCATTCTGCCTGGTCATTGATGAAATTTCTTCAAGCGACGATGATGTTTCCTCCAGAGACGCCGCCTGCTCCGATGATGCCTGCGCCAGCGCATGGCTTGAATCGGAAAACTGCCTGGTGGCAGAGGCGACCTGTTGGCCGATCATGGTCAGGCCCCGGGTAGCCGAATTGATCGGCCGTGAAACAGAGCGGGCGAGCCAGAAAAAGACGCCGCCCATTGCCAGCGAAAATATGAGCATAATCATGAAGATCATGCCCCGTGCCGGACCTGCGGACTGGACTACGTCATCCATATAAAATCCGGCTCCCAGCATCCACCCCCACGGCGTGAACATTTTTACATAGGCATATTTTTTCCCCTGGGCGTCTCCGGCGGGCTTTTTAAAATAAAACTGCACCGGCCCTTCGCCCTGCTCACGGCAGATGCGCAGCATGTCGGCAAATGCCTGCTTCCCCTGGGAATCCCGATACCCGCTCATGTCCTGCCCTTCAAGCTCGGGCATTTTCTGGTCTACGATCATTTTTGCAGCGCTGTCCTGTATCCAGATGCCCTCGCTGCCTTCACGGCCCAGGTTTTTAATTGCCAGCGCGAAGCTCTTTTTCGCATCGTCAAGCGTTATCGCTCCTTTTTTAACGAGCTCATCATACTGGCTTAGCAGCAAAGACGCTGATTCGACTGATCTTTTCAGGCTTGCGGTCTTTTCCGTCACCACGATCTTTTGAATTGTGAACGCCAGCAAGACAAACGCAATAAAACAAAACAGGGTGATTCCAGCTCCCAGCAGCTTGGCTTTTGTTAGAAGACCTGTCTTCTTTTTCATGTCCAGCTTCCTTTCTGCAAATGGGTTTGGTCGTCAATCCATACAGCGTTTCGCCCCCGTAAGGTATTTAGCCGATGCAGCAGAGGCTCATGCGCAGTAAGCCGTTTGCCGCTAGTGCACTGCCGCCATGCCATTGAGCTCACGCATTTTATTGACCGCATCCTTAACATCCGAGGGAAACTGCTGCCACTCCTCTTCGGTGAACACCTGCCGCCCGGGGGCTGCCACACTGTTGGGATCAAACACCTTTCTGATCTTTCGCATGAAAAGATGGGCATTCGGCCCTGCTTCGGGGAACATGCTCGTAAAGGGCTCCACATTCACAAAGGCCATCAGCTGGGGCCCCAGATTATTTTTCGCAACTACGGCCGCGCCGTAAATGCCAAACCCCATGGCCCTGCGGATCTCGTCGGGCAGAACCGGGTCAGGATAATTGTCGGTCTCAAACAGGCAGAAGTGGCCCCGCTGGAGAGCATAGACAAAGGGTGTATCATCGGCGCCCCCCCGGTCGGTAATGTCGAGCTCGCCGAACATATCAAGGGCTTTTTTCCATTCCCGCGAAACCGTAAGCGCGCTGTCCAGGGGCCCGACGGGCAGCCAAGCATTAGCGTAGAACTTCCGGTTCATGCGGTAGCCGTGCACGTGGCGGATGCAGTCATAATTCCACGGCCGCAGGGCCTCAAGCACTTCAGGTTTATGTTCCGATGACAGCAGGGTCCCGCCCGCCTCTGCTACAATCTGCTGTATCACCTGCTCCTCGTAGGCTATCTGCTTATCCGAAGTCGTGTTGGTAAGAATGACATAACAGTTCCAGTCGGGGAAAAAGTGCTCCTTGCAGCGCTTGATCGTTATATCCTGCGTGGGCGAGCAGTAAAAGGCCGAATAGACGCCCGTGGCGTTAAGTCCTATGGCAACGCCCGAGTGGCAAATCTCGCGCATGGCCCCGAGCTGGCTTTCAAAATCTTTGAATTCCGCCCACAGGAGCTTGTGGTTTTTCAGGGGCTCGGGCGGGTTGTCGTATTTTTCATCATGCACGTCAACTAAGCTCGGCCTGCCCGCGGGCAGCTCGGGAAATGATTCTCCGCCTGTCCAGGCATGGAGCTTGACCGTAATTTCAACCACAATGCCGTTGGTGCCGAGGCCCGAGCGCTGTAGCCCCATAAGGTCCGGGCCGGGGCCGTATTCCCAGAAGTCCCCGGCCCGGGGCATGCACCGCGACCCGGTCTCCAGTATGTCGCCGTCCGGGAGCACCATCTTGACGCTCACGATATTGCGGTTGAAGAGGCCGTACTTCAGGTCCGTCTGCCACAGGCCGGCAAACGCGAACTGCGAGGAGAGCTTGCACAGGGTTGTGGCAAGGGGCGTGCCGCCGTTCCACAGGCCCCGCTTCATGGCCTCGGCCTGCAGCTGGGCATAATCCACATACGGTTCAAGCGTGGCGCTCATGTTCTGCGTATCAATGCTCACGACCCGGTTCATGCGCGATAGATGAATAATGAGGGTCGGCTCCTGATTGGTGGGGTTGCAGAAAACCTGGCCGTTGGTGAAGGGGATAAAAGGGACAGCGTAGCGGTTGCATATTTTTACAATTGCCTGCACCTCATCGATCGAGCCCGGCAGCACGGCGCAGGCCGGCAGCACATGGGGATCTTTTTCATGCTTTTTAAGAAAGCTCGCCCCCTCGATGGACATTTTGCTGTAGGTCTCGACAACGGAGCGCTGCTCATATATCCACTGCTCGCCGACCACATTTTTTAGCGCCGCATAGACGGGCCGGGGCAGCTTTTTCTGGAGAACCTTTTTTTTCATTTCACTCATCGTATGTGCCTCCATTACAACCGTTTCAGCGGTTTCAACCGTTCAAACTCTTCAAGCTGTTCTTTTCCTGAACCCCGAACCCTTTATCCCCGCTAACCAATGCCCAGCGCCCGGACCATAAGCTGCGTCAGGTCATAGAGCTTCATTCCGTCGCTCATTTTGTCGATGGCTTCGCCCAAATTTTGTTCGCAAAAGGGGCAGGCCGTCACAATGGCGCTTGCGCCCGTCTTTTTTGCCTCGCCGATGCGCTTGACCGCCGTCTTCTGGGCAAAGTCGCGGAATGCCGTGCGCACGCCGCCCCCGCCGCCGCAGCACCATGACTGGTCCTTGATGCGCTCCATCTCCACGAGCTCCATGCCCGGCATGGCCCGCAGGAGCCTCCGGGGCTCTTCATAAATGCCGCAGTGCCGCCCGAGATGGCAGGGGTCATGCCAAGTGGCGCGCAGGGGCTCGCTGTTTGTAAACACCAGCCTTTTTTCCGCCACCAGCCGGTCAAAATACTGGGAGCTGTGATAGACTTTTGCCCGTAGCGATGGCGCGTTCGAAATCTGCGGGTAGTCGTGCGTCAGCGACCGGTAGCAGCCGGGGCAGAAGGTGACGATCTCACTCGCCCCGGTGTCGTTCAGCCGCTCGATGTTGCGCTTTGCAAGACTCATAAACGTGTCGCGGTCGCCGATGCGTGCCACGGGGCTGCCGCAGCAGAGCTCCTCCTTGCCCAGAATCCCAATGTCGACGCCCGCGTGCAGCAGAATATGGGCCGTATTCTGCGTGATGTGCCACAGCGTATTGTCAAAGGCCGAGGTGCAGCCGACGAAAAAGAGAACCTCCGCCCTGTCTTTGTTCGCATCTTTTATGGGGAGCTTCTTCGCCCACCGGTCGCGCTGCGTGCGGGGCTGCATCCACGGATTGTCATAGTTCTTAACGCTTTTTATGAGGGCCTTGTGTTCCGGCATGGGCCCGACCCCGTCGCGCACCAGCTGGGCCCGCAGCGTTTCATTGACCTGCAGGGGCTCCTTGTCCTGCAGGCGCTGGCAGTTCATCTCGCAGGCGCCGCAGGTCGTGCAGGTATAGATGAACTTTACAACTTCAGGGGCATCTTCATAGTCGAAATCCCCTTCAAGCAGCGCGCGGGCAATATGCATCTTGCCCATGCCGGAATAGGGGAAAATGCGGTATTCGTGAAAGGCCGGGCATACCTCGGAATACTCCGCGCTCTTCACGTTCCAGCCCCAGTGGTTCTGGCACCAGTTGCACCGGGCGCAGCCCCAAATGGAGTCGCGGTAGTCGGCAAGCTCTTTCTCGAAAAACTTCTTCTCCGGCTTTATATCGTAATACGACATGAGGTTAATCTCCTTTACCCATGAGGGGTGTCTACGTTAAAAACAGAGTTGACCCGGGTTCATAATGTTGCACGGGTCAAGTTCGTGCTTCAACTCCTGGAGCTTCTTGGTGTAGGAACCTGCCCTTCGAAACACCATGTCGGCCCAGACGCCATAGGGCCTGTCGAAAAAGGCGCCCTCATCGATCATGCGCTCGCTCACGTCGCGCCACAGCGCCCGCACCCGCTCGGTTTCGCGGCTGTCCTGAGGGTTGCAGTGAAAATCAGCCTCGCAGTGATACGCCCTGCCGCGCTCAAGGGGCAGGACGTACACGCCCACATCCTGCAGCGGGTAATTATAAGTATTGATAAGCTCCATAACCGTCTTCTGAAAATCCGGAAAGCGGCGCAGGGTTGTTTTAAAGGCTAGATTGTGCACGGAGCCGCGGTAGCAGAATTTTTTAAGGATGCCCCAGGGCCGGAGAAGCTCGGAAAGCAGGCAGTCGCGCAGGCGGCCGTCCTCATACAGGGGAAGACGGGCCGCGGCGCAGACGGACTCAAACGCCTCTGTCTCATAGGCGATTTTCCCTTCAGGCATGCGCGGACCGGAGCTTATGCACACGGCCAGCAGCCAGGCCGGCAGGCTTAGCCGCAGGGATTCAAACTCACGGGACGGCATTATGGGGGCGGGGAAATGTTCCGGCACTGCCCAGTCCGCACAAAGCAGGGCGGCAACATTAAAGGCGTTCAGCATAAAGCACTCCAGCCCTATTTCCTTTCCCTGAAGCATGCGCAGGGGTTCCATGGCCTCGGGGAATGAATCAAAGGGAATCAGAAAGAGCTTTCGCTGACGGGGCAGATATTCAACCTTGATGTTCATTTTTGTCATAATGCCCAAGGTTCCCTGCGCGCCTGTCCAGAGCCTGTTCAGCATGGCCCGCACTGGCCCCATGGGCGAGCCGGGCCTGACGCCTGATGCCCACAGCCCCGTGCGAAACAGCTCTCCTGTGGGCAGCACGATCTCGGTGTCCATAATAAGTTCATTGCCGTATTCAAAGCTCGCGGCGCCGATGGCCGGGTCGCGCTCAAGAAAGCTCGTCAAAGCGGAACGGTTCGGGTGAACGCCAAAGGGAAGCATTGCCCTGAGGCCATGCTGCTCAAGTTCGTCCTGCAGGCAGCTTTCGGTAACGCCCGGCTCAATCACGCACGACCAGTTCTCAACGTCTACGGCAAGTATTTTATTCATCCGCGACATGTTGAGGACTATGCCGCCCTCGCGGGGGACCGCCGCGCCCTGAAAGTTGAGGCCCGAGCTGAACGGCACAAGCGGAACCCTGGTTTTATTGGCGTATCTGACAACTTCCTGAACCTGCTCGACTGTGTGGGCAAACGCCACAAGGTCGGGCATGCGGGGGGCAACAAAGCTCTGGTCGCGGGAATAGGCCAGAAGCGTTTCCTGGTCGTCATACACGGCGTCGTTGCCGACAATGCTCATCAGATCGTTTTTGATGGACATGTTCCCTCCTGTAATGTTTGTCAGTTGCGCGTATTTCGGCGGGGGCGGATTGTCCGCTACCTATAGCGTGACACATTAAATGACCGCAGTCAATATTTTTTATGACCGTGGTCATTATTTTTTTAAAAAAAGACTTGGCGCCCTAACTCAATATCTTAAATGAACAGCATTGGCCCTAACCCTGATTATTCATCGCAGGTAGTTCGGCGACCTGCCGGGCCGGGCTGAATTTTTATAACTCATGAAAAATCCGGGCTAGCAGAAAAATCGCCTGGCGGGAGATGTGTCTGAGGGATAAAGAAGGTGGCGGGGCCGGACTGCCCTAGCGGGGTTCGCGGGCAACGCCCTGAAGCATAAGCTGGCTGACTTCACGGATGCGCTCGATGCACTGCTTTTTCGTTTTTATGAAGCCGTTTGTCCAGTAGATGACATACATGGTGTAGATCGCAAATACCATTTCAGCCAGGTGGCCAGAGTCTATGTCGCAGCGTATCTCTCCTCGCTGCTTGGCCTCGTCAAAAAGCCCGGCAAGCTGGCCCATCAGGTTCCGCTCATTCCTGTTGTTGCCCGTGCCGAGATTCACGACGCGCTCTTTGATGAGCACGGTTGAAAATTCCTTATTGGGGAATATGTATTTGATATACGTCGTGATGAGCAGCTCTATTTTATCGGCAATGTTTGAGAGCAGGGGCATTTTCAGCTCGATTTCGTCGCTGCTTTTGGAAATTTCCTTATCGAGAAAATACAGCAGCACGTCCTCTTTTTTTGGGAAAAAATTATAGAATGTTCCCTTGGCAATATGTGCCGCCCGGGTGATGTCTTCAACCGTGGTCAGATCGAACCCTTTTTTGGTAAAAAGTTCGATGGCCGCGAGCAGAATTTCTTCCCGCCGATTTTTTTTCTGTGTTTCCCGTTTCCCCGGCATACCGGACTGCCTCCGTATTCATAGTAACCCCTTAAACACTATAAAAAAGCAGCACCATGCCTGTCAATTTAATTTTAAGCTTTTAATTAACCGCCCCATGTCTGACGTGCAGAACTATTGGAAAAGGCGCCGAAAAAATAAGTTGCACGCAAAGTATTTTATTGACCACGGTCATTTTTTGAGTATAATTGAGTCGTAAGTGCGACGATATTTTCATCTGCGACTGGAAATCCGGATTCTGTTTAGAGCTTGTCCTATGGTGTATATGCTACTCGCCAAAATCCATCATTGCGAATCAGCTATTTCACCCCATACCGCCACTAAAGCAAATCCCCAGCGCACATGACCCCATATGGCCAGGACAAATGCCTGCAAAAAAGTACGGGCATAAGGGCGAACCCAACAAATTCATGGTTCGGGTTTTGTTTTAAGTCGGTAAACAGTCGCAGTTCAGCTTGCGACAATTAATTTTGCAAAACAAAAATTTTAAACAATATCGGAAAATCAAAACGCATTACGGAGGTTCGGACATGAAGAAAGCATTGATGTGCACGGTGTTATGTTTTTTACTGGCCATGCAGGCATGGGCACAGGACAATCAATTTCCTGTTGCAGCATACAGCGGACCGGAACTTGAAAAACTTCAGCAGTGGGAAGCGCAGTGGGCCGGCAAAAAAATCGACAGAACTAATATAGATCAGGTTGCGGAGTATCTTCCCGGCACGCTCATAAAACTCTACAAGGACCAGGCAACCTGGCAGGCTCCGGAAGATAACTTTTATTTTATGGTGGCGCCTTACAAGCGCATTGTTGAAACGCAGGGGATGATTGCGGCCACCCGAAAAAATGCCCCCCTGGTCAAGGTCAATGATAAAGGCCTTATTGAAAACTATGCTGATCTTAGCGGCATGCCGTTCCCGAATCCTAAAAACGGCGCTGAAATCGCCTGGAATTATGACTTCAATACCCGCGGCGACAGCTCGCAATACCGGCGCTATACCCCTACCGTCGAGGTAAAGCTTCATGCCGAGCGACCGCAGGACGCCGACTGCTGGGAGCTGTTTTTTGCGCACCGGGTCGACCGGGACCCAAAGCCCAGGATCAGCGAAAACCCCAAAGGCATTCACTGGGCCGGGTTTTATCATATGTATAAGCCGAATGAATACGCCAATACGCGCCGCTTCAATCTGCGGTATCTCGACCCTGCCCTCTCCGATGACCAGTGGATGTACAATTCGTCGACCCGCAGGCTCACCCGCCTTTCAGCCGCCCAGCGCACCGATTATGTTGAAGGCTCGATCGTTATTTATGATGATGAGTTCTGCTGGAACGGCCAGATCACCAGCAACAATTACAGCCTTACCGGCACGCGGGAGCTGCTAAGCCCGCGCCATACCGATATTACAAAACTCGAGCGGCGAAAAGGGCAAACGCTTTTTAACAACCTTGGCCGTGAGCTGATAAAAACACTAGTTGTCGAGGTGGTAAGCAAGGATAAGGATTATGTTTACGGCAAGCGGGTCTGGTATGTCGATCCGGAAACCTACATCATACTGGCGACGGAAATCTATGACCGCAAGGGGCAGCTCTGGAAATATATCGAGCAGTTCACGCAGGATATAAAAACCGGGAGCGGCGAAATGAAAAATTATGTGGTGGGCTGCCATGTCATTGATCTCGAGAGGATATGGGCCGCGGTAAGCACGCAGACCGTGCGCGGCGTGGGCATCGAGGTGGCGCCCTCCATGTTCTCTACCGGCAATCTGCAAAAAACGTATTGATCGCCGCCAGCGCTTACTATTAAAACTGACACCGGGGTTTCCGAAAAGCCTGACTGCCGCAGAGAGCAGCCAGGCTTTTTTTATTAAACCAGTTGCAGTAATTGTCCTCCGCCAAAGATCAAATCTCCGCCATCGGCATATTATGCCGATGAGCAAATCCCCTCATATGACAACGTTGATCCCGATTATCCCTTTGAAGCCTATATTTGATGGGTATATTGTAGGGGTTCAAAATTTTGAACCCCTACGAAACGATCAAGCTGCGCACAAAAGCAGCCTTGCCGTTTGACATAACACTTCTTAGCAGACCGCCCGCCGCGCCGCAAGATTTTTTATAGCAGCATCGCAGGCCGCACCCAAAACCCCATCCCACATCGTGCGTTATCATTTGCCTTGACACACAACTGCCCCCATTTTATAGTCTGCCTATCCCAAAGCAAATTCCTATCAATAAAGGGAATATGGTTAAAAGCTTCCATGAAGGATAGATTCCCCCTGTCATCTGTCTTTACCGGCAATTGTATAAGCTTTACGGTTTTCATAATTCTATTTTTTTAATGACGCTGGCAGGGTTCCCTTTTGCAATTGCATTTTCGGGAACATCTTCAAATACAACAGACCCATTGGAAATAATTGAATTATCCCCAACGGTTACCCCTTTCAAGATCTTGACGTTTGAACCTACAAATACATTATTTCCAATACAAATATTTCTGGAAGAATGTGATCCTGAATTTCTTTTTAATGGGTGGACATGATGAAAGTCGGAGTTGATGATTTCAACATTTGTTCCGATCAGAACATTGTTCCCGAATTTTATACTTCCGTTCTCGGCGATCACCGTGCAGCAGTTGTTGATCATGATGTTATTCCCGAAAGTAATTTCCGAGCCTTCATTCCGTGCTTCAAGATAGGTATATCCTGAATGAAAAAATGGGGATGGGAAATACCCGAGTTGAACATCCGCACCAAATTCAATCGAACCCTTACCGGCAAATTGTACAGGGTGCAGAATAACAGGGCTCCCTTTAATATTTGAATTTGTGGATAAAGCTTTATGTAATACGATCCTGTACTTCTGTATATTCTTTGATAGTATCCGTAAAATTATTTTGGGTCTTTCGGTTTTTTGTACCAGAAAATGAATCATTTCAATGGTCATCAATGAAAGAAGTAATGACCTTGAGCATTAGATACTTTTGATCTTTGATACCATAGGCCCTGCGCTGGATGACGCGAAT
>Ga0209777_10005230_pt1 | contig 15046 bp, 12 predicted proteins | sample FrelakmetHBP12HB_FD_187147 | JGI IMG/M metagenome (GOLD analysis project Ga0209777, IMG submission 187147) | Freshwater lake sediment microbial communities from the University of Notre Dame, USA, for methane emissions studies -HBP12 HB (SPAdes)... | ecosystem: Environmental > Aquatic >... | reverse complement strand
GCGTGTTTGTTGATGGGGCACTTATCGGACTTGATGAAGATGCAAAAGCGCTTGTGGCCAGCATCCGGTCTATGCGTCGGCAGGGCGCCATCTCATCTGAATTGAACGTATCACACAAGGAATACAACGGTGATGTTGTAATTCTCACGGATCGTGGCCGTGCCCGCCGCCCGCTTATTGTCCTGAAGAATGGTGAACCCCTTATCACGAACGAAGACCTTGCAAAACTGGCTAAAAAAGAAGTTGACATAACCTCATTTGTCCAGCGTGGATTGATTGAGTTTATTGACGCAGAAGAGGAAGAAGATCTTCTCATCGCGATGAACCCGGAGAATGTGACGCCGGATCATACCCACCTTGAGATCGACCCTTCCCTTATATTGGGTATCGGTGCTGCGCATGTCCCATTCCCGGAACATAATGCAAGTCCGCGGGTAACGATGGGTGCTGGTATGGTCAAGCAGGCTCTAGGGTTTGGTGCAGCCAATATGAAATTGCGCCCCGATACCCGGGGTCACCTGCTCCATTACGTGCAAAAGCCCCTGACACACACCCAGACATCAGAATTAATCGGTTCCGACGACCGTCCGGCAGGACAGAACTTTGTCGTCGCTATTCTTTCCTATGAAGGGTACAACATTGAAGATGCACTTATCTTCAACAAGGCTTCCATTGAGCGGGGACTTGGGCGCTCCCATTTCTTCCGGACTTATGAAGGGGAAGAACGCCGTTACCCGGGTGGCCAGATCGACAGAATTGAAGTTCCTGAAGAAGATGTTGCCGGTGCACATGGCGCTGATTCGTACAAGAACCTGGACGAAGACGGTGTGATTAATCCTGAAACGGTTGTAGCAGAAAAAGATGTTCTTATCGGCAAGACATCTCCACCGCGGTTCCTTGAAGAACCATCAGGAGAACTCATTGCCGTTGAGAAACGTCGCGATACTTCGGTCACCATGCGCAGCAATGAGCACGGTATTGTCGACACTGTGATCATCACTGAAGGAGAGAACAGTTCCCGGCTCGTTAAGGTACGAACCCGTGACCTTCGCGTTCCCGAAGTCGGAGACAAGTTCGCATCCCGGCACGGTCAGAAAGGAGTCGTAGGGCTCATCACCCACCAGGAAGATATGCCCTTCACAGAGAGCGGGCTCTGTCCCGATCTCGTTATCAACCCCCATGCGATCCCAAGCCGCATGACCGTCGGACATATGCTTGAAATGATCGGAGGAAAAGTCGGGGCGCTTGAAGGGCGCCGGATTAATGGTACTGCATTCCGCGGTGAGAGTGAAGCTGATATACGGTCATCACTGAAGAAACTGGGGTTCTCCCATAACGGACGTGAAATCATGTATGATGGCCTGACCGGTAAGCAATTCAAGGCTGATGTGTACGTGGGGGTCATCTACTACCAGAAACTCTACCATATGGTGTCTTCAAAGATGCATGCACGGTCACGCGGACCGGTGCAGGTACTCACCCGCCAGCCGACAGAAGGCAGGGCCCGTGAAGGTGGACTACGGTTTGGTGAAATGGAGCGGGATGTCATGATTGGTCACGGTGCAGCAATGGCTCTCAAAGAACGTTTACTGGATGAATCCGATAAAGTCAATGAATATGTCTGCGCTCACTGTGGGATGGTCGCGATGCTGGACCGCAAACGCAATATGACCCGGTGCCTAGCCTGTGGTAATGAGACAGACATCTATTCTGTCGAGATGAGTTATGCCTTTAAGCTCCTGCTGGATGAGATGAAAAGTATGGGGATAGCCCCAAGATTAAGACTGCAAGATGTGGTTTAAAGAGGTGCGCCATGCCAAGCCCAAAACGAATTGGACAAATTGAATTTGGATTGTTATCCCCAAAAGAAATCCGCGAGATGAGTGTGAGGAAGATCATCTGGGCGGATACTTACGATGATGATGGGTTTCCGTACCCTCAGGGTCTGATGGACCTGAACCTTGGTGTCATCGATCCGGGTCTCAGATGCAAGACCTGTGACCAGAAAGCAAGCGAATGCCCCGGGCATTTCGGGCACATTGAACTCGCAAAACCAGTAATCCATGTCGGCTATACCCGCCTGATCAGAAAGCTGCTGCGTGTTACCTGCCGTTCATGCGGGCGTGTCCTTCTGAGTCCTGATGAAATCGAAAAAGTTGTAGGCACTGAAGATGAGCAGACGGGTGACCTGCTCTCGGAGAAGGACGTGAAAAAAGAGCGCATCTGCCCGCACTGCGGGGACCAGCAGCTCAAAATAAACTTCGAGAAACCCACCACGTTTTCAGAAGTGATGGTAGAGGATGGCAAGAAAATTGAACATAAGCTCACTCCTGCTGACATCAGGGCACGTATGGAAAAGATCCCCAATGAGGATCTGACCCCTCTGGGTATCAACCCGGATGTCGCCCGCCCGGAGTGGACGATCCTCACCGTACTTCCCGTCCCGCCTGTTACCATGCGTCCGTCGATTATTCTTGAGAATGGGCAACGTTCGGAAGATGATCTCACGCACAAGCTCGTCGACATCATCCGTATCAACCAGCGGTTCAAAGAGAATCAGGATGCAGGAGCGCCCCAGTTGATCATTGAAGATCTCTGGGAACTTTTACAGTACCATGTAACCACCTATCTTGATAATGAGGTGGCAGGCTGTCCCCCGGCACGTCACCGCAGCGGCAGACCTTTAAAGACACTTTCCCAGCGCCTGAAAGGTAAGGACGGGCGGTTCCGTGGTTCACTTTCTGGCAAGCGGGTGAACTTCTCATCTCGTACGGTAATTTCTCCCGACCCGAATCTGTCGGTATCACAGGTCGGGGTCCCGCGTGCGGTTGCAAACGAGATGACAATTCCTGTCCGTGTTACTACCCAGAATATTGAGGAGCTTAAGCAAATAGTGCGTAACGGACCCCTCCGCCCGGATGTCAACGCACCCTGCGGTGCCAACTATGTAATCCGTCCGGATAACCGGAGGCTCCGGCTTGCAGACGGCAATCTTGACACTGTTGCTGATTTGATCGAACCCGGTTATACTGTTGAGCGTCAGCTCAGGGATGGTGATGTAGTGCTTTTCAACCGTCAGCCATCACTGCACCGGATGAGCATCATGGCTCATCGAGTCAAGGTCATGGAAGGCAGAACATTCCGCCTTAATCCGGCAGTCTGCCCCCCCTACAACGCAGACTTTGATGGAGATGAAATGAACATGCACGTTCCACAGACGGAAGAGGCGCGGGCTGAGGCAACCATCCTTCTCTCAGTACATGAAAACATCCTGTCACCCCGTTTTGGGGGCCCCATCATTGGGGGTATTCATGACCATGTATCCGGTATTTTCATGCTTACCCATGGTACCCGTTGGTTCACCAAGGAAGAAGCGCTCTACCTGCTCCGGTATACGCATGTGGAGCACATGCCCACTGTTGGTAAAGAAGAGGATGGAGTCCAGTACTGGAGCAACAAGCAGATCTTTTCCATGATCCTGCCCGACCAGCTGAACATGGTCTTCCATGCAAGTTCATGCCTGAACTGCGACTCCTGTAAAAAAGAGATGTGTGAGCGTGACGCATATGTGCGGATCATTGATGGTATTTTAGAAGCGGGCACCATCGACAAGAAGGCAATTGGTGCATTCGATGGCCAGATCGTCAATCGCATCATCCGTCACTACAGCATGCGCCGTGCAGCAGATTTCATCGATGACCTGACAAAACTCTCGATCCGTGCCATCATGTTCGACGGTTTCTCATTTGGGATCGATGACGAAGACCTGTCCAAGACCGAGTATGGCCAGATCGACGAAGTACTTACGGTTGCAGCGTCTGATGTCACGCGACGCATAAAGATATACGAGGATGGGCAGCTTGAACCAATGCCCGGGCGTACTGTTGAAGAGACTCTCGAGATGCAGATCATGCAGGTATTGGGAAAAGCCCGTGACCAGACAGGTCAGATTGCCGGTCGGCACCTTGGCCTCGGCAACAGCGCTGTAGTCATGGCAGTATCCGGTGCACGAGGTTCGATGCTCAACCTGACCCAGATGGCAGGCTGTATCGGCCAGCAGTCCGTTCGTGGTGAGCGTATCGTCCGAGGGTATGATGACCGCACACTCCCGCACTTCAAGAAAGGTGACCGGGGCTCCGATGCCCATGGTTTCATCGCCCACAGTTATAAGGGCGGGCTTAACCCGACTGAATTCTTCTTCCACGCCATTGGTGGTCGGGAAGGGCTTGTTGATACGGCGGTTCGTACTTCGCAGAGCGGGTACCTGCAGCGCAGAATGATCAACGCATTGCAGGATCTCAAAGTCGCCTATGATGGTACCGTGAGGTCAACGGGTGGAAGAATCATCCAGTTCCAGTACGGTGAAGACAGCACTGATCCGACCAAGAGCGCATTTGGTGACCCGGTTGATGTTAAAGGTATTGTCGAAAGTATTCTCAAGGAGGAAGTCTGATGGCGCTCGCAGAAAAGTACAACAAGAAGATTGAGACGGCAGACCTCCCGAAGAAGACCAAAGATCAGCTGCATAAGTTCCTTGACGGTAAAGAGATCACCGATAGCCAGTTCAAACAAATACTTGAACGGGTGCTCAAGGAATACCTGTCCACGAGGATCGAGGCATGTGAGGCCGTTGGTGTCATCGCAGCCCAGTCCATTGGTGAACCAGGCACCCAGATGACCATGCGTACGTTCCACTATGCTGGTGTTGCTGAAATCAACGTTACTCTTGGTTTACCGCGACTCATTGAGATCATGGATGCAAGGAAGGTGCCCAGCACCCCGACCATGACCGTCTATCTCGAGTCCGAGTACCGCAATGACCGTGACCGGGCGCGTGAGGTCAGCTGGCAGATTGAAGCAGCCCCCCTCCACGAATTCGGGGATATCACTACCGACATGGAGAACATGCACGTCATCGTCCATCTGAACACGAAAGTCTGCGATAAGCGAAAAATCTCTCCGGCAGAGATTATGGAGACCGCTCCCAAAAAAATTCGCGACCGGCGACATTACCGTGACTTCGAGCATGACATCAACGAGGAGGCGGCGACCATCACCTTCTCACCAAAAAACAAGGAGAGTTACCAGAACCTCTTCCAGCTCGCCGAACATGTGAGAAACGTCATCGTACAGGGAATCGATGATATCCTGCGTGTTGTCGTCAGAAAAGAGACCGGAGAGTATATACTTTATACTGAAGGTTCCAACATAAAAGATGTATTTGATGTCGCCGGTGTGGATACAACACGTACCCGCACTAACAATATCAGTGAAATCGCGTCAGTGCTCGGCATCGAAGCAGCGAGGAATGCGATCATCCATGAAGCGGTTTCCACACTCAATGAGCAGGGTATCCTTGTTGATGTCCGTCACATAATGCTCGTTTCCGACATGATGTGTATGGAAGGCGAGGTCAAGCAGATTGGGCGGCATGGTATTGCCGGTGAGAAGGAAAGTGTTCTCTCGCGTGCGGCGTTTGAAGTGACGGTTAACCACCTGCTCGATGCCGCCGTGGCAAACGAAGTCGATGAACTGAGCGGTGTGACCGAAAATGTTATTGTCGGCCAGCCGATTCAACTCGGTACCGGTGATGTGAAACTCATCGCAGTCAGATAACACGATAATGAGAACGGAAAAACCTTAAAAAACGAGAGGAATTGTACATGGATTTTAATGCTTCACTGAGAAGAGCCATCAAGACAGGAAATGTAATTCTTGGCCAGAACAACACGGAAAAATGCATAAAAGAGGGTAAAGCCCAGATGATCGTCGTAGCTGGCAATTGTCCGGCGACCTTCAAATCCAAACTTTTGGGTTATGAGAATCTTTTCATCCACACCTTTGAGGGCTCCAGCGTGGCACTCGGGAAGGCATGCGGTAAACCCTTCATGGTAAGCACGCTTGCTATTGTTACCCCGGGCGAGTCAGACATTCTCTCTCTTAAGAGGATATGATATGGTTGAAGTTAAACTGACTGAAGACTGTATGCGTCTGATCTCCCAGTTCGAGAGCCTTACCGGCGCGGGAAGCCGTGACTGTGTTGTTGATGAGCGCAATGCACGCCTTATTTTTGTGATAAATCCCGGTGATATGGGATTGGCTATCGGTAAAAAGGGTGCCTCAATAAAAAAAGCCTCGGAAGTGATGGGTAAGAAGATTGAAGTTGTGGAATACAACAACAATCCCGAACAGTTTATAAAAAACTGTTTTTTACCGGCACAGGTTACTTCAATCCTGTTCGAAGGGGAGCCTGAAGAGCGGACGGTTCAGGTTGAAGTCCGGGATGAAGACCGGGGTATTGCAATCGGCAAGGACGGGAAGAATATCTTCAAGGCAAAAAAACTCTCTCAACGCCAGCATAATATCGCTGATGTCCAGATCCTTCAGAAACCGATTGACGGGCAGCCAACTGATGATCAGATGCAGGAATAATTTTTTGTTCACATATCATTACTTTTTTTCCGGCAATTTGATAAAATTCTTCTTCATTTCCTGTTCTTTAATAATTGCGTTGCATGCAAATCCCAGAATCATTAAATTATGCATGAGGATTACTCGATCCTTCTTGATAGCCGCGTGAATGCAAACCCGGCAATTGCCGGAAACAAGAATGTAAGGATCGTATGAATAACTGATCCTGCCTAAAAATAGTATAATAATTTTGGCGATTATGTAACATCCACCAAAAACACGATTTAATCCAACATCAATTCCACCAGAACCCCAAATAAATCTTTCTCTCTATTGTTATATCGCCATTCCATCTCTTTGATGTTAAAAGAGAAATTTCTCCTTTGAGATCCCATGATGTTTAATCAGCCGTTCTTTAGCGAAGGCCCAGAATCCTTCAATACCGTTGATGTAAACTTTCCCTTGTTTAAATTTGTACCGATGATCGATATTGAGATGGCGATACCCACAAAACATGAGAGAATCGTATCCTCTCCATTTATCTGTGTAGACGATCGATCCCCGTCTTACTTTCTTCACCGTTTCATTCATCAGGGATTCAGCTTTTACATCAGTTACGATACTGACTGATACTTTACCACCCTGTTCCAGAATTCCAAACACGATAGTTTTATGGCCTGCTCCTCGACCACTCTTTCCTTTTCGTCGTCCTCCGAAATAGGATTCATCAGCTTCAAGTTCTCCCTTCAGGAGCGCATCTGACCGGGCAAGATCTTCAACAAGAACTCGTCTAAGGAGGTCGAAAGCTTTCAGTGCAGTCTTATAACTCAAAACTACATCCTTTGCAGTTTTCCTGGCTGATACAGAGAGCTCAAACAGTTTGATGAGTGAGAGCCATTGGGAGGGAGTGATCCGAAGAAGGGAAAATCTCGTTCCTTTGAGGGGATAGACATCTCTCCCACACCGTTTACATCGTACCCGCCATCGTCCCAGGTAATAAAAATCCATCGAACCGCAGGAAGTACAAAGGACGTCTTCATGATTCTTCCAGAGATATTCAAGAGAGATTCTATCTTCTGATACGAGTCTCCCTATCTCCCGAAAATCCATATATTGCATTTGTCCACACTACCTTATGGTTAGTGGTGGACTTTACTCAATCACCTAATTTTTAAATAACGGGCCTGGGGGGATTCGAACCCCCGACATCCGGGTTAGAAGCCCGGCGCTATGTCCGAGCTAAGCCACAGGCCCACCTGACGCCAATAAGATTCGCGTTCCGTGATAATTAATCTGTGTCATAATGGAGTAAAACTTCTATGAAGAAAATTGCAAAGTTGACAAAATATATCTGGTAGCGGTTACAAGTTCTTTTTAATCCGAATAAACAATTGGGAAGTACTATAATGAGAAAACTAGTTTTCATGCTAATTCTGGTGTGTGTGATACTTTTCATCCCAGTTGCGGTATCTGCTGTTGGTAACATTTCGGTGAGTTCCTCTCCTTCTGGAGCTTTGGTCTATTTGGATGGTACCAGTACAGGGACAACAACACCGGCAAAAATCGAAAGTGTTACCAGTGGATCCCATATCGTTTTATTACGACTGACGGGATACCAGGACTACCCCCAGAGCGTGATAGTAAGTGATAATGCAACCAGTACGGTGTCTCTGCAACCCTGACAGCCACCCTGACTACAACGACCACCGAAGCAATCACCAATGGCAGTATTTATGTTGAGTCGAATCCTACAAATGCGGCCGTTTTTTTGAATACAGAGTATCAGGGCAAAACACCTATAACTCTCTCCAATATTACCCGTGGATATTACCGCGTTTTAGTGCAAAAAACCGGCTATCAGGACTGGTCAAACCGGATCTCTGTCTCACTTGGTACGAGGACGGATGTTTATGCAACTCTCAGTCCAGAAGTCACCGATACAACCTTCGTAACTACCATTCCGACAGCAACCCTACTAAAAACTACTACCACCATAAAGTCCACCGTAAAAGTGCCGACTCCCTGGCCGAGTCCTTCTGCCACCACCACTCCCATTGAAATCGTCGTGATTCCGGGGGCGGTCGTCCTGGCATATGTGGTGATGAGAAAAAGGTGACAGGTAGTAACTGGGAACCTGCCTTTGAAGAAATCCTTTTTTATCAGATGATAAAATACATTGTCTGATATTGGAGGGGGACAATATCAATCCCCCTCTTAACCGTGCTTTTAATGACGATGAAGTAGCATCCGTTCAGAATTTATCGCATGTATTTAAGATGAAGATTGCAAGGTGGAATACAACTTATGGATTCAGGTTTCTTGAACAATCTTTAAAAAATAATTTTCCTCACCGTTCCGTTAGCCTGCATGGTAACAGGATGATTTAAGCACTTCAACGGTTGTCGGCCCACACATCTCCTCGTGGAAGACCTGCTTGACAACCGATGATGCACAATATTTTACCTGAATGCGGGCAGACATCCGCTCCCTCTCCTCAAAATACGAGCCATGTGAGAACTCCACTATCCGTTTCATCGAAACCGAAATAGCAAGCACAATGACACATATCCCTTGATCCCCCGGGTCCAGGTCCTCAAAGTCGACTGATGTCATGAAGATGTGGGAATCAGGACCTGGTTTTATACTGGCGATGCTTACGATATTATGCGTGCTCTGGAGCTCGATCGTGCGAGGCTTGCCCACCCTTAAATCCTTAATAACCTCGGGGGAGATTCCGGTTAACGCAGCACATCTCATTTTTGCTCACCCGTACATCGGAAGATCTTTTTTCGGGGATTGCTCGGCAGACTGCTGCACTTCTTCGGCAATTTTTCCCATGCTCTGTTCAATTTCAACTGCCTGATCGATGAGCGGCTGCACATCCAGCCCAAGATTGTACATCTTGTTGAGCACCGCGATTGTAGCTGCTGCTGATCGCGGATCCGGTGCATTTACGGTTTCTCCGAGAAGCCCGTACCCGGGAATGCCACGGGCTTTACATTCCGTCAGGAGGCTGGATGCAATACCCGAGATGCTTCCAATGGGAAGGATCAATGTGTGTTCCTGGATCCTCGCGAGTGCATCCGTTGTCGTCGAGACGCCAAAGACCCGCTTCTCCGGCTCGTTGGTGATGATACCCGCGATTGTCACCACCTCTTTTGGCTTGAACTGTACAAGCCAATCAACAATGTCGCGCGAGGTCTCGTAGCAGATCATGGGGTGGATCGGAATATCAGCGACTATGGCCGCGATATCGTTTTTAATATAGATCCTGACCGGGTCATTGATCACACCTTTGTTCATCATCGCCAGCGGGGGGAAAAACTTCGAAGTCATGGTACCAATCTGCTCAAACTCCAGCTGATCGACCATATACTGCAGTGCGATGGTACCGACAAGCCCGCTCCCCGGAAAGCCAATCAGCACCGAAGCACCATTCATGGGTAGCGGTTTTGAGATGACATTGATGTCTTTTTTCGGTTTTATCTCGACAAGGTCATTACGAATAGTATCGAGACGTGAAAGTATCTCAGTATAAGTATCAGGAGCATCTTCCGTCATTAGATTAACATACACGCACTACCTAAAAAATAGTATGCAGGAGTATCCCATTAAACGCGGGCTGACAAAAGATCTCGAAACACGGATCATTGTTGAACTCAAGACCTGTTTCGGTGTAGAGCCGGAAAAGACTGCCAAAGGCTACCGGATAAAGTCCGGTGCGCTCAAACGACTCGATGTAACTCCTGGTGCCGGTGGAAAGTCGGTTGTCATCGATACCGAATCGGACATGAACGTGAACGATGACGTGATCCTCGACACGAACAAGCGCTTCCGGAAATATCTCGATGCTATCACCGGGTTCTCCACCAAGGAACGTGTGAAACGGGCAAAGAGTCCGGCAGAGGACTAGTATTCCCATGGTATTCTGTGAAGCGTGCGGGAAGGATGTACTGGAAGGCAGTGCGTTCTGCACATCTTGCGGGACTGTCATCACCCCGCCCCCCCTCTATTCCGGCACCGGAGTTCCGGAAGCGCTGGAGGAGAAACCTGAGGGATTTGTATCGTGGAGCCGGAAAATCCCGCTGATCACGAATCCCTATCTCGTACTGCAGTGCATCTTCATTCCGTTCGGTATTGCGATTGTGATGGGGAGTTTCCTCTCCATCATAACGGGTGGAGAATGGACCCTGCTCATCCTGTTCCTTATCATCGGTGCCGGGCTTTCCGTGTTGTTCCTCGTAGTCATGCTCGTGCTCCAGGTTGTTACGGGGGGTGGTCTTGAGATGGAATTTTTCATCAGCAATGAAGGTGTAGCGCACAAAGCAGGGAGCACGACAAGGGCGCTCGACCGGGTTTCAGCAGGTGGTTCAGTAGTGCTTGGCTCAATGTCAGGAACCGGTGCGGGACTCCTTGCGATGTCGCAGGAGAATAATGTCCTGGCGTGGGAGGAGATCCGGTACGTATCCGTATACCGCAGTGTGCGGAGCATTGTTTTCCGCTCAAAGTATCTTATCAGTCCCGTAGTCCTCTACTGTACAGATGAAAATTTCCCGGCAATCCTTGCAATGGTAAAAAAATATGCTCTTCCCGTTGCGACCGGAAATCTGTAATTTTTTCCCGTAGTTACACTTCTACGCTGATATATGCCAAATACCTCAGCAGCAGGGTCCCCAGGACCTGCTCAAGACGGTCTGTGGTGACAGAATGCACATGCCCTTTGGTTATTTTAAGACAGGTGGTGTCCGGTTAAAATTTTTCTAAAAAAAATATACTATTCCTTCCTCTCTTTTTCACGGGGGAGGACTCATACATCAGTTATTTCGTTTCATGACTATGAACAGCACACCTGCAGATGCAACGAATGCCAGACACGGGTCAGGTGATGATTGTGGAGTGCCGGTTGTCACGGGCATGGTTGTCCCGAATGGCGATGAAACGGTTTTTGGCAGGGTTGTTTTAGTAGGGACTGGTGTAGGACATGTAGAAGGAATCTCCGGTGTGGTAGTACGTGTATCCGTTGACGTAACTTCAGGTACTCCCTGGAGCTCAAAACCGTACATGGCAAGTTGATCTAAAACGACAATCCGCCTGCCGTCCCTGCTGACTGCAACCGACCGCTGCTGGATGAGAGAATCTGTTTTTGTTTTTGCCAGCAGATTTCCATCCTTATCAAGTGTATAGACCGTCCCGTCAAGGGCTCCGGCTGCGATAACGGAGCCATCACGAGAAACCCCAACACTATTGACCCATGAACCAGCTGGATATGTCCATTGTACATGGCCATCCTTGTTGAGAACCCAGACATTTCCATCCTGACTCCCCAGTACAATGGTAGAACCGTCATCAGAGCAGGCCATGTCGATAATGGCGTCCTTGGTTATTTCCTTCACCCAGTTCTGTGAGCCGGTGCTTGTGTAGGATGACACCCGTTTCTCTCCGGAGAGAATAAGGGTCGAACTGTCAGCCGTGAACGCGAAGAATGAATCAAGGTTTCCGAAGGTATCATTTTCCCAGATCAGGTTTATTGTCGGAGAAAAAACCTTCAGCTTATCTTCGGAAGAAACAACCACCAGAGATTGGGAGGGAGAAATTTCGATTCGTTTCACCTGATCGGTGTCGTTGTTCACCCCCAGGTTTTTGCTATCAATTGTCCAGGAACGGGTGTACCCCCTGTTATCCGCGGCAATCACCAGGGAACCATTGCCTGAAACAGCGACTGCCCGGAAAGGACTTCCGGTTCTCCTGTTCCAGATTTCAGTGCCGGTCCTGTTTATCTTCCGAACGTTATCATCGATTGCAGAGACAATATAATTTCCATCGGTGCTCATCGTGGCAACGGATCCTGACAAGCCCCCCCAGCGGATGTCTCCATCCCATGAACGGACAAATAACTGATTGCCACCGGCAAAAACCATTGAACCATCAGTGGATATCAATACGCGAGAAAATGTCGTATCTCCGGCCGGACGTTCTCGCCAGCTCGGTACCAGGCTGACTGCGGTAACACTACTGGCAATAGAGATCGTGAGAAGAAATCCTGCTATCACCAGATTCATCCAGAATCGTTTGCTCATGGTTTTACCCTGAACAGAGTGTTATTTATCGGTATAACTTGTTTGTGGATGAGGGGAAGTGGTGATGAGGAATTTTGGATATTTCACCCAATCCCTGATCTGAAAGGCATCGGCGCCATGCATCAGTGCGTTGCATTTATTGATAATCAATACTGTTCCAGTCTAGAGAAAAGGAGAATAATACTAATGCCCTCATTTATGTGCAAAGATATCGGAATCGAGTGTCCCTTTGAAGCGCATGGAACGACTAATCACGAACTCATGAGAAAATTTATCGACCATGCGGAACCCGCTCATAAAATGCATGTCCTGTCAGCAGATGTCATTTTCAAAGTCCAGAATGCTATTAAAAAATAATTTTGGGTGATCCCCCTCATTTTATTTAGTTGTAGTCTTTCACTGTGGTGTGTCGCAATCGGGGAATAAATAAATCTTCAAAAAAAATTATTATAACCCTATCGGAAGGGTATCATTCAATAATAAGCGCCGGCTTGAACGGTAATGCTGTTGCAGCCTTGGGGTGTTCACTTGATTCGGCATCCGTGATGTGAACTGGAACTCCAAACTCTTTTTCCAGGAATATCTTCGCCGCTTCAAAGACTGCCATTTCATTGATTGGTTCTCTTGCGAGGGGTTCAACAACGTGCGGGGGCAGGCGGTGGATAAGTGTTGTGCACTGCTTCGCCGCGTCAGTTGCTTCCTTACCCCGCTTGCGCATGGCGTCAACCTTCATGATCTCCTTAATCACTATGTTACGGTCGTTTGATTTGGCGATGAGGAGGAAAATCTCGTGTTTCCATGCAGGTGCAAGCGAGATGGTGATAGATTTCGGGGTGATCTGGATGAGTTTCCTGATCGACTCGATATCCTCAACCGTACGGGAGATGAGCTCTTCAGCTAGCTCGATCCTGGTGTTTACCAGTATCTTATTCGCAACCGGCCATGGAGCAAACGAAACGAGTCCTTCACCGGCGAGTTCCTTCCAGAGATGTTCACCCGTGAACGGGATGAACGGGGCAAGGAGCCGGATCCATACCGAACAGAGCGTGTGTAACTCCCGGCTTCCATCGCTGTTTTCAGCGAGCCGGCGGCGGTACCATTTGAGATCGGTTTCAATCCCGAAATATGCTTCCTGCAATGCCTGGCGTGTCTGGAAGCTGGTGAGCGCTTCGGTAGTACGCTCGATGTGCGATTGCAACCGGCTGATTAACCAGCGATCGATATCATGCGGTTCGCCGTCTGCGTCTTTAGATTCAAGCACCGTGTTGAAGAACCGCTCGATCTGTTTTTTTGTCGAGATGACAAGTTCATTTCTCCAGTCAAAGTCCTGCCAGGGCTCAGCACTGCCCATCAGGAACATGCGCACGGTATCCGCACCAAAATCACTCACTGCATCCTCGAGCAGGAAGACGTTGCCTTTTGATGACGACATCTTTGCACCATTGAGGAGCCCCATACCAAAAACGACCATGCCCCGCGGGAGTTTGTCCTTAGGGAATATCGTAACATGGTGGAAGAGCTGGAATGTGAGATGGTTGGATATCAGATCTTTTGCCGAAAACCGGTAGTTATACGGGTACCAGTACAGGAACTCCTTTCTCATCGCTTCCAGTTTCTTCTTTTCGGGCAAATCCAGGGACTCTCTCCCGAGGAAGATGTAGTCGAAGACTTCCGGAGTGAGGAGTCTGGCGTTGATCTCCCGTATCTTGTGAGCGATGGTATAGTACGCCATATAGATAGTCGAATCCGAGAGGGGTTCGATGAGTTGTGTTGTGTCCCATGGGAACCGGGTTCCAAGACCAACACGCCTGGTGCATGCCCAGTCCTTGAGCCAGTCCACGGTACGGTCAAACTCAAGCCGGACTTCTGGTGGTACCAGAGCCATGTCCCCAAGGAGGTTGCTGACCTGCTTTTTCCATGCGGGATCGCTGTATTTTAAGAACCACTGGTCATGCAGGATCTTGACTTTAACCTTATTGCCACAGCGACAGATGACCGGCCTGGTGTCAAACTCGTACATAATTTTCGAGGCGTACTTCTCAATCATAAGTGCAGCTATATCATCACGTGCCACTCTTACGGGGTTTCCGCCATACCTCTCAAAGAGCTTACCCTTGGAGAACTCCGCAGAGTAAATCTCCTGCGTGAGTGCATCCATCCGGCTGTCCATCTGATGGGTGATACCAGCCTTCTCAACAGCGTCCTGTGCGGGAATTTCACCGTATCCTTCGACTTTGATTAAGGGCACAGGTTTAATCCGGGTATATTTTCCTGCACGCTGGAGGTCGCGGAGTGCGATGTAGTCAAACGGTGCATGCGCGGGGACACTCATGACAATCCCACTCGCCATGTCAGGATCGACAAAGTCGGCCGGGAGAACAGGTACTTTGCCGCAAAGCGGGTGGCTGACGGTCTTATCGATCAGATCCCGGCCTGCAATCTCTTCTTGTATCTCTACGGTATGATCCTGCAATGCGAGCTTCTCTGCTGCCTCCCGTGAGATAATCCATGCATTTCCATCCACCAGCACCCTGACGTAGGTAACGTTCGGATTTACC
>Ga0209777_10005229_pt1 | contig 15064 bp, 14 predicted proteins | sample FrelakmetHBP12HB_FD_187147 | JGI IMG/M metagenome (GOLD analysis project Ga0209777, IMG submission 187147) | Freshwater lake sediment microbial communities from the University of Notre Dame, USA, for methane emissions studies -HBP12 HB (SPAdes)... | ecosystem: Environmental > Aquatic >... | reverse complement strand
CATAAGGCGGGCCATGAAAAAGGGCGAAATAATATTCGAGCCCGCGATAGAGGACGGCCAGATAGGCCCAGGCAGCGTTGACCTGACGCTGGACAACAGGTGGTGGTTCTTCAAAAAGGCCAACGGCAAAAAAATCGACTTGTCAAAGACCGGCTGGAAGGACATCATGGAAGAAAAGGAAGCAAAATCCATTGTGCTCAAGCCGCAGCAGCTTTGCCTTGGCATAACAAAGGAGAAGATAACGCTTGCTGACGACATAGTTGGCATACTGGAAGGCAGGAGCAGGTACGCCAGGATGGGCCTTTCCATACACATAACGTCCTCGTTTGTGCAGCCGGGCATAAGCAACCACCAGGTGCTGGAGATTGTAAACAACTCAAAATACGATTACGTGATACACGAGGGCATGAGGATAACGCACATCGTGTTCGCAAGGACGCAGACCCCGACTTCAAAACCATACAGGAAGTTCGGCGAAATAGCCAGGAGGCAGTGATTGGCATGAAGGCATTGTTTTTGATTATGGACGGGCTCGGGGACCTGAGGGACAACGGAAAGCCGACCCCGCTTGAAATGGCCAAAAAGCCCAATATGGACGGGCTTGCAAAGGAGGGCGCGCTTGGCCAACTGCATGCTCTTGGCATGGGCATAAAGCCGGGCAGCGACACGTCCCAGCTCGCCATCTTCGGCTACGACATCATGTCCGAATATCCCGGAAGGGGGCCCTTGGAGGTCCTTGGCTCAGGCATAAGGCCGATGCCAGGCGACGTCTGCTTCAGGGCCAATTTCGCAACAGCTGACAAATCATTGAGGGTAACTGACAGGAGGGCCGGCAGGATTGAGACCAAGCTTGGCAAGTCCCTGGAAAGGCATCTGCAGGGCATTGAGATAGAGGGCACAAAGATAGTGTTCAGGTCAACGGTGGAGCACAGGGGCATCATCATAATAAGGGGCGACAGGCTCAGCGGAAGGGTTTCTGACACCGACCCGCACCAAAACAGCGGGAAGGTTAATGAATCACAGGCGCTGGACACCAGCGCCGAGGCAAAAAGGACGGCGAAGATACTCAACAGGTTCACGCTTGAGGCATATAAAAGGCTCAATGGCGCGCCTGAGAACGCGGAAAGGGCAAGGAAGGGCCTTCCGCCCGCAAATATGGTGATTGCGCGCGGGGGCGGCGAATACTTTGAGGTTGAGACATTCCGGCAAAGGCACGGGCTCAAGGCTGCCTGCGTTGCAGGAGGAGCGCTTTACAAGGGCCTGGCGTCTTTCATGGACATGGACGTCATTGACGTAAAGGGCGCGACAGGGGACAAGAACAGCAATTACGCGAACAAGGCGAAGGCGGCCGTGCAGGCATCCAAAACGCATGATTTTGTCTTCCTCCATGTGAAGGCGACCGATAGCTTCGGCCACGACGGCAACAGGGAGGGAAAGGCATCCATAATAGAAAGGGTTGACAAGGAGATAATTCCGGCCGTAAAGGGCAGGTTTGACCTTATTGTCATAACCGGGGACCACAGCACGCCGTGCCTGCTCAAGGCGCACAGCGGCCACCCCAACCCGTTCCTTGCCTACGGAAAGCTTGTCAGGCAGGACAAGGCAAGGAAATTTGATGAGTTTGAGGCAATGGAAGGCGGCATCGGCAGCATAAACGGCGAAGACGTCATGCAGCTAATCCTGAATTGGATTGACAAAAACAGGAAGATAGGGGAATGAGCAAAGCTAACCAGTATTGGATAAAAAAAGTTAAAAAATAAAAATTAAGGGCGGTTCAGCCCTGCACTACGGACGTTGATATGCTGACAGTCATCTTCCTTCCAGGAGGATAGCTTATCAGAGTGTCTGGGTCCTCAAGGTAGTAATAGACCATTACGCCGTTGAACTGCTGGTTCGCGCTTCCCGTGGACCTTGACGTGGCCGCAGTGGAGAAGTAGCACGGAACGTTCAAGAACCTTGCCGTGTTTCCAGGCTGTATCGTGACCGGCGCGCTGCTCAGGTCTGTCCCAATCCCATCCGGCACTGTGCTCGGCTCTGCGCCCATGAAGCACGCTGCCCTGTATATCTTTATGGACTTTCCGAGCCCGTTCTGGAGCACCATTGACATCGAAAGCGAAGTGTCGGTTGAGCTTGTCGTCTGCACTATCGGCTGCGAGTCCCCGCAGGAGAATCCAACGGGCGTCATGCACCTCTGCACCTTTGACATGTTGGTAAACAGCAGCAGTAGTATGCCGAGAACGATCACTATCACCAGTATTGCCCACCCGTACGTCATCAGGTACTCAAGTGCGGCCTGTCCTTTTTTAGTTTTCATATTTTCATGCACCTCTTTTTGCAAAAAGCATCATATGCCGAAGCCCTGGAACAGGACTCCGACAAGGCTCGAGCCTCCAAAGAATATCAAATAAGCGACCAGCGCCATTATCGGGAAGAACTTTATGCCGTCGTTCTCGTTGCCCGTGTATGCCGCGCCTATTATGTACGCCGTCATGAAGTTGGTGACGAATATCATCACCAGCGAGAAGTAATAAAAGTCGCCAGGCGTTATCGGAGGGCGGCCCAGGAAGAAACTGCCAACAAGCGAGCCGGACGCTATCTGGTCCGTGCCGCTGGCCGGGGCGACCATCGCGAACGCGTTGAACAGTATCTCTATCAGCTTGTTCGAGACCGAGAGAAGGAACGGCACGCCGAACGCTGCGGCGAAGAACAGGAAAATCACGTACACTATCAGCATGGACTTTATGTCCCTCCTGACTATGATGACCTCCCTTATGTCCTCGCTCAGCTTCTCCAATACAACGCCGACTTCGGCGCCGCTGGATATGGCCTGCTTTAATATCTCGATAAAACGCTTGAACAGCGTGGAGTTGAAGCGCGACGCAAGGTCGTCAAGCGCGTCGTTCATCGTCGTGCCTGAATAGGATTCCTTTATCGCCCTCCTTACCTCGACTGAAAGTATGCCGAACTCCGGCTTTGCCGAGTTCCAGAGCGCCTGGTCAACCGGCATCCCGCCCCTCACGTTGGACGACACCATTGAAAGGAACTCTGGAAGCACGCTCTCAACCGCATTCCTCCTCGCATCCGCAAGGAAGACGTAATATGCGACTATCAGCGTCCACGAGAACAGCACGGCTACGATAGAGAACACCAGCGCAAGGACAGGGAATATGGAGCCCATGTTAGCCTGGCTTATGCTGAATGAAAGGTCCTTAAGGAACTGCTCAAGCGGGAAGAAGAAAAACGAGGAAAGCAGCGCCAGAAAGAATATCGCGCTAAGCAATATGACCGAGACGCCTATGAAGTATGCGCCTGGGTTCGGGCTTCCTGCCTCGCTCATTATCCTATCCGCTTCCCTCTCGTATTTCTTCGGGAATTGCTTGCCAAGATGGAACAGTGTGTTTATCATTTTTATATCACCCTAGGAAGGCGTACCTCGGCCTCGAGCTTTTGACGAAAGCCAGGAACATGTACTGCACGAAGCCCAGAAGAAGGGCAACAAGTATCAGGTACACCAGCGGTATCGACATATTCTTTCCAACGAAGGAAAGCAGTATCATCACGAATATCATGCCCAAAGACGGGAAAATGACCGCGATGACTAGGTAAAACATTATCAGCGGGTTCAGCTTCTGGCCGTATTCCTTGACCTCAAGAATCTGCTCCCTTGATATCTGGTCAACGGTCGCTCCCAGCGCCCTTGCGACGTTTGCGCCTGAGACAACCGAGTTGGCTATCTGTATCAGTATCCTCCTGAACGACGGGGACGGCGTCTTTTCGGCAGTGTCCCTCAGCACGTGCGTAAGGGGCTCGCCGAACGTCACGCGTTCCACTATCTTCTTTATCTCGTCGCTTACGGCGCCGTAGCCGTGCGTGGTCCCGACAAGCGCGTCAAACAGCGGCATGCCGGACGAGATTTCCACGATTATGTGCTTCGCGGCAAAGACAATCTCGTTGTCAATGTCCTTTTTCCTCTTGATTATCCTCAGCTCCGGATAGATATACCCGTAGTAGAAGAAGGCCAGGAACACCGCTATGAACACCAATACCGGCAGCGCAAGGCTTATCCAGTAAAGCACGGCCAGCCAGGCCGAGATTGCGGCCGTGAAAAGGGCCATTGCAAGCGCAGTGAGCACGACCCCGTCCAGGAATTCGTCAGGCTGTCTTTTGTCCCCTGCCATGTTAAGCTTCCTGCCCAATCCCGGCAGATACGGCAGCATTGCGTCCGAAATGTTTGATATTATTGGCATCCTTTTGCTCATGTTTCCTCACCCTTAGGGAAATACTTGTCCACCAGCTCGTCGGGGAGCCCCTTTTCCTTTGCTATTCCTCGTCTGGCGTGCGCGATGGCAGTGGACTTGTCCATCTCGCCCTTTATGTAGAGAAGGAACGCCTTCCTGTCCCTTGCCCCCAGCTCATGGAGAAGCTCGGCCTCCTTCATGCCCGTTATTTCGTTCACGACCGCTGAAAGCACGTCCGAGCTCGTTATCAGCTCCTGCTTCTTCTGCCTTATCGCCGTTATCCTGTCCCTTACGGCCCCGAACCTGTCCGGATAGCCCTTTGTTATTGCGTCCTTCAGCGACTCGGCCTCTTTCCTGTCGAATATGTCCTTTGAAAGCGCAACGTCCACTTTTTTGCAGTGCAGTTCAATGAAGAATTTCGCCGTTTCGTCTATTATTCTTGAATATTCAATTGCAACGTAGTTTGAGTCGTTGACAAACTGGATTTCTATCCTGCTTATCAGGACATTGTCGCCTTCCGCGATTTTCTTGGCATTCTCGTATTTGGATTTTAGCTCTTTTGACGTCGCGTCAAGCGATTCAGCCAGCTCATTGACGCCTGACTCTATCTCGGATGAGAGGTGGCTTTTCACAAGCGAGGGAAGGTCCGCCGTCTTGACCTTTTCGCCCTTCATCCTGTCCCTCAAAAGCATGATTTCCGAATCTATCTTTTTCTTCTTTTCAAGGTCCTTCTCGCCTATCTTCATCTTCGTAAGCTCAAGAAGCCTCTTCGTTATGTCCAGCTTGTCCTGGTAGACGCTGGACTTCACGCTCTCGTTTATGGAGGATATGTCCTCCTCCGCCTTTTTCGCTATGTCCCATGCCAGCATTTCCGGCTCTGAAATCTTCAGCTCCTCGTGTTCGTCAAGGTAAGATATGTGGGTCTTTCCGGAAGGCGCGCGCTCAGTCTTCCTTTCGGCTGGCTTCGCAACTTCCTCGTCGTCGGCCTTCTTCATGTCCTCCTCTGACATGTTGATTTCCCCTATGTCGCCCTTGCTCTCTATCTCGGCTTCGCGCTCTTCAGCGACCTCAATCTCCTCCTCTGCCTCTTTTTTTGCTGGCGCTGTTGCGGCTGCCCCGGCTTCAAACTCCATCTCCTCAGGCACGGCCTGTTTCCTTGGCGCAGTAGGCTCCTCCGCAACCTCAATCTCCGCCTCTTCAGGCGCTTGCCTGGAAACGGACTGCTGCCTCCTTTCCTCTGCAGCCGGCTTCTGAACCGCCTCTTCCCGGACTGGCTCTGCGCCCTCGCCCATGGATTTTTCCGCCTTCTTCTTCCTTATGGCTGCGGCAATGGACGTCGCGCCCCTTGCCGGGGCCTCTGTAAACGTGACCTGGGCTTGGGCAGATGCCTTTTGGGCAGTCTCCCTTTGCGCAACTCCCCTTGAAACTGCAGCGGCAGGCAATGCAACTGCCTTCCTTGCTGTCGGCTGCGCGCCGGGCATTCCAGACCTGACTGACTTTATCCTGGATATCTTGTACAGCTTGTCCAGCCAGAGGTACATGTCTGACGACTTGAACGTCCCGTATGGGTATGTTGTAGTGAATGAGTATCTTGGCGAATCCGGCGCCTTGGCAAGCGGCTCCTTGGCTGACGCTCCTGTCTTAATCATCTCGTCAATCCTTGCCCTCAGGTCAACGTCCATCAATCCAGCCTCGTCATATCCCGAATTCCCATTTCTTGTTGCCGTTCGCGTATTCCAGGACAAGCTCCGGGTCGTCGTAGTAAGTTGAGACGATGTGGCCTACCTGGTCAACCTCGAAGTACTTGTTTGCGACAGTCCAGCTCAGGACTGCGATTTTCTCCTTCAGGTCCTGGTTTATCTCCTTCGGCGACAGGCCCGCGTAAAGCTCAAGCGTGTCTGCTATCCTGCTCAGCTCGCCTATCTTGTTGATGGAATCCTTCTTGCTGTCCCACCTGTAGATGGTGTTTAGCTCGCCCATTTTCTTGACTTCCGAAAACTCGAAGCATCTCCTGATGTTGAACCTCCTGTGCCTGAGCTGGACTACGATTCCGGCAAGCGCGTCAAGCACCTCCTTCGGCAGGTTTATCGGCGGCGTTGTAAGCCTGGATATGGTCTGGTTAGCGTCGTCTGCGTGCAGCGTCGCGTAGACGCTGTGCCCTGTGTGCATGGCCTCGAAAAGCACCTCTGCCTCCCTCTGCCTCCTGACTTCCCCGACCAGAATCCTGTCGGGCCTCATCCTGAGCGAGTTGACCATGAGGTCAAGCATGCTTATTTCGCCCTTGCCTTCGGGGTTGGCCTCCCTCGTGACCAATGGAACCCACTGCAGGAACTTCGGAAGCGTGAGCTCCCTTGTGTCCTCAATGCTGATGACCCTGTGGTTTGCCGGAATGAACCCGGCTATGGCATTCAGGAAGGAAGTTTTTCCGCTTCCTGTTCCTCCTGAGACGAGCAGCGAAAGCTCGTTCTGTATTGAAAGCCATATCAATGCCATGATTTCCGGAGACGACGTGCCGTTCGCGATTATCGTTGAGGCTGTCCACGGGTTCTTTGCGAATTTCCTGATTGTTATCGTGTTTCCGAACGAGGATATCGGGAACAGCGTGGAATTGACCCTGTCGCCGCTGCTTATGTGCGCGTCCAGCAGCGGGTTAAGGATGTTTATCTGCCTTCCTATCCTCCTTGCGATTAGCGATGAGTAGTTGAGTATCGTTTCCTCGTCTTTCACCTTGACGTTGGTCCTTGACCAGCCGAACCTCTTGTGGTACACCCAGACAGGCTCGGATGCCCCGTTTATGACCATTTCCTCAAGCGTGTCGTCCGCGAGTATGACCTCAAGCTGCCCCAGCCCGAGGCTGTGCTGCACGAGGTATGTGGCGAGAATGTCCTCCTTGTCCTTCGTCAGGTTGGGAAAATTGGCCTGAAGCACTTCCCTGGCGACGCCGTAAAACTTGTCCCTTACCGACTTCTCCTTCTTCGGGTCAAGTATGTCAGTTATGTCAATTTCGACCTTGGACATGACCTCGGCTTTAAGCTTCGTCTCAAGCAGCATCCTTGTTGCGTCGGATATGCCGGGTATCTTTACTTCATAAAAAGGCACGAAGTCTGTGGAAGACCTCGAAATCGTAACCACTACGGGGATTCCCTCGTTTTTATAGTTGTACGTGTCCAGGACCTTTGTTTCCGCCATTTAAACCATCCCTTTGGACTCCTTTTTAGACGATGTGTTTTTAAGTGTTTGTTTTTTGTGGCCTCCTTTTACGTCTAAAAAACGTGGGCTTCCAGAGACGGTAGAATTTGAGATGATAAAATATCACCGTTTAAAAATGGTACCCCACAGGGTAATTCATTATGGGCGGCCTCAAAATAAGGAAGGGCGGGCTAGAGATAGGCCTGGACCGCGGATGCGGGGATTACACGTTCATCTCGCATGCGCATGCCGACCATCTAGAGAGGGCCAAGAACATAAAAAAGCTCATATCCAGCAAGGAAACCGCGCTTCTTGCAGGCATATCCAAGGAGGCGGAGGTGCCTGAAGGGATGACGCTGCACGACGCAGGCCATATCCTTGGCGCGAGGCAGCTGAAAGTTGAAACCGAAAACGGCGCCGTAGTCTATACCGGGGATTACAGGCTGAAAAAGGGCATTTTTGACAATGGCGCCGAAATCGTGAAAACAGACCATCTCATGATTGAGGCGACGTACGGGGACCCGGCGTTCAGGTTCCCCGAGCCTTTTGAGGTGTACGAGGACTTCTCAAAATGGATGAAGGAAAAGACGAAGGGCTCAAACGTCCTGATTGGCGCATACAGGATGGGCAAGTCCCAGGAAGTGATAAGGGTGCTCAACGAGTACCTGGGCATCGTCCCCATCGTAGGAAGCTCCATCCACAACGTGGCGGAAACATACAACGCGCTGGGCCACAACCTTGAGACGCTCATGATAGGCACTGACGAGGCGCAGGAGGCGCTGGATTCGGGATTCGTAGCCATACTCCAGCCGAACAAGGTCAACAGGGCGTTCTCAAGGGCGCTTGCGGCGGCGCACAGCAGGCCGTGCCTTTCCGTATCGGTTACTGGATGGAGCATCAGGTACGGCATGAACGTTGACAAGTCGTTTCCGCTGAGCGACCATTCGGACTATTACGACACTGTTCGCTATATGGAAGAAAGCGGGGCGAAAAAGGTGACGTTTTTTGACGGGGAGCCTGATTATTTGTCAAAGGCCGCAAGAAGCCTTGGCATTGAAGTTACTAATCAGCCGAACCTGATTGCGAACGTTGTCCTATAGACCCTCTTGCCTTGCTTAAGGCCCCAGAGCTTCTTGCTTATCTTGTAGTCCCTTATGCCAAGCTCCTTGATTACAGCAAGCGCCCCTTTGGACGAGCCGACCTTGAAATCTACGCCTTCCCTTAATTCTTCCTCTGAAGCCACGAACGTTTCCTCGGCAAGCGCGGCTGCGAACGCCTTCCTCCATTTGGCCACGTCCCTTGGGTTCCCCCTGAGCTGGATTATGGCCTCATAATAGTTTCCTGCCTTCTTGTTGCATTGCTCACAGATGGACTTCTGGATTTCAACCCTTATTGGGACTGTTATGGGCACGCTGCCCCTGTCTGTTTCAATTTCAAACGTAAGCGTTGAGCTGTTTATGTCAATGGCCACGTTTCTGGCGTCCCTGCCTTTCACTTTCGCCGCAAGCCATTTTCCGATTGCCTTTGGCTGGACAGCTATCCACTTCTTGCCGCGCAGGACTGCCCCGCACCTCGGGCACAGTGTGACTGAAAATGATTTCGGGATTTCAATGTACGGCGTGTAGCAGTCTATGCAAAGCATGTCGACGAACGGCTTGCTCCCTTTCTTTGCACCGCACTTTATGCAGACGTCAATCTCGGCCATGGTGGAGATAGAGCCGTTTCATTTTAAAAATCAGGCGGCAATGCACTTGTCTAACGAGCTTATGAACGAGATTAACTTTTCATTGCTTAGCATATCTGCAAGCGATTCCATTGATCCAAGAAAATGTATGGTTTTGTGCTTTCCACTGTTTGCGGCACTGTGCATGGCTGTATGATCGCTTTTGCCCTTTGCGGCAATGAATTCCTTTATATTTCCGCCTGATTTTGCATATTCTTTTATAAGAAACGCACAAGCTTTGGTTTGTCCGTAAAATGCGGCATAACCCAGGGGCGCCCAGTCTCTGCTGTTCCTTGCGGCAATCAGTTCCCATACATCTCCGCCGGCTTTTGCGTATCCATCTGTAATCATGGCGCAAGCCTTGGTGTCCCCTTGGGCTGCTGCCAAGGATAGAGGCGTACCGCCTTCCTTGTCTTCTGCGTTGATAATCTCCTTTATGTCTCCGCCTGATTTTGCATATTCTTTTATGAGCAGGGCGCAGATTTCATTGTTTCCGTGAACTGCGGCATGGTGCAGGAGTGTCCGGCCGTCCTTGGTCTTCGAAATTATGAATTCTTCTAAATCTCCGCCGGATTTTGCGTATTCCCTTATGAGCAGGGCGCAAGTTCGGTCGTGCTTCCAGGCTACAGCATAATGTATGGCTGTCTTGCCATCCTTGTCCTTTGCGGCAATGAACCTGCTTACATCGCCGGATTTTGCGTATTCTCTTATGAGCAGTTCGCAGATTTCGGTGTGTCTGAACCATGCGGCAAGGTGCAAAGCAGTCCATCCGTTAGCGTCCTTTGCAGCGATGCTTGCTCCTGCCTCGATTAGCCGCCCTATCTCTGCGTTGTTGCCATGCCGTGCGGCGTTGATAAACTCATTGTTGAGCTGTTCCCTTTTTTCTTCTGGCAATGCCGGCTTTTCTGGCGGCAGGATGTCTGCTCTAGATTTGGATAATGCCACTGCCAGCATAGTCTTTTGGAGCTTCTTTTCCTGCATGCTTCCATTGTGCGGCAAAGGTGTTAAAAATCAGCCGCCAACGCACTCGCTGAAGGATTTCATGAATGCGTTTCCCGCCGTGTCCGCAAGCCATTCCGCGGACTCTAGAAACTGCGAGGTTTTTTTGTTGTCCCGCGTTGCGGCCCAGTTCAGGGCTGTCCAGCCGCCCTTGTCAGTCATGGCAAGGAACGCCTTTACGTTTCCGCCAAGTTTTGCGTATTCCCAAATAAGCAGTTCGCAGATTTCGGTGTGCCCGCGCAATGCAGCATCGTATAGGGCTGTCCTGCCTTCATTGTCCTTTGCGGAGATGAATTCCCTTATTTTCCTTATGTCATTTCCAACTGCTTTTGCGTATTCATGCATCAAGAAGGCACAGGACCGGGTGCTTCTTCCGAAGAATGCGGCAAGGTGGAGCATTGTCCTGCCATTCTTGGTCTTTGCGGCAATGAGCTCCTTTATGCTTCCGCCTGCTTTTGCATATTCGTCCATAAGCATGGCGCAGATTTTTGGGTCGGCGGCCATGTGCATGGCGTTCATGCCGACATGCTTGTCTTCCTTTGCAGTGATTAGCTCCTTTACGTTTCCGCCCGACTCCGCGTATTCTTTTATCAGCAAGGCGCAGATTCTGCCATGCCCGTTGGCTGCGGCCATGTGCAGGGCTGCCCTAACCTCTTTATCGTTTGCGGCAAAGCCGGCTCCGGACCTGATGAGCCTCGCTATTTCCGCGTTGTCGCCGTTCTGCCCTCTTCTGATGAGCGCATCGAGGCGGTTCAGCTCAACCTGCATTTCCGCGCTGATACCGCCCCTGTCCGGCGCCAGCTCTTTGTTGGCAAAGCCTGGCTTTTTGGCTGCCTTGCCTGCGGATTTTTCAATCTGGCGCTGTGCCATGCTCTAATTGTGCGGCAAACAGATTAAAAAAGATTGGCCGGGCTCACACGATGACCGGCTCTCCAGGCACGCGGCGGAACATTTGGACGTCGCCGATGTGCTCGGCCCCTGAAAGGAACCTGACCAGCCTCTCCACGCCGAAGCCGCCGCCTGCCGAAGGGGTTAATCCGCCCTTGGCCAGCTCCAGGAAAGGCTTGAATTTTCCGGCTTCCAGCCTGTCATTTCCGATGCGCCTCATTATTGCATTGTATTCGTGCTCGCGCTCGCCCCCGGAAAGCGCCTCGCCGAATCCGCCGGGATATATCATGTCATAGTTGAGGTAGTGGCCCGGCTCATCCGGGTCTTCCTTGTCATAGAACTCCCTCTTGTGGCAAAGGGCCCAGAATGGCGTTTCATGGTCCAGCGATGCTGCGGCCTCCCAGCCTTCTCCGTACCTCTTCTCAAGCTCATGCGTCGTGTACCTCGGAAACGGCCCCCTTATTTTCGGAATCGTCCTTCCTAGCATTGAAAGCTCGTCCTCGCATGCCGACGCGACGTGCTCAGACACGCCTGCCATGTAATCGTCCATCAGGCTGAAAACGTCCTCCATCTTGCCGTTCGCAATCTCGAAGTCGACCTGCGAAAACTCGAAAAGGTGCCTCTTGCTTTCCCTGCGCTTCGGGTGCTCAAGCCGCACGTTCGGCGACATTATGAACAGCCTGTCCAGGCCCTTCTTTATCGCAATCTGCTTGTGCAGTATCATGGACTGCGTCAGCGCAAGCCTTTGGCCGAGGTATTCCACCTCCCCTGTCTTTACCACGCTGCTGCCCGGATCCGCGTTCAGCGGGTCCGTCACCGGGGAAAGCATGACCGGCATGAGCTGGGTGAAGTCCCTGCAATGGAAGAAATTGCTGGTGAAGACAAGCGTTTCGGACGTTATCTTCGCGTATGCCCTTGCCTTTTCTTCCTTTGAGCTGCCTTTTGCTGACATATGTATCACTTTGTCCATACGCGAGGCTTTTGTATAAATACTTTTCCCATAAAATCATGGAATTTTTACGGAAAATGCCTAATATTTGCAGTTTTTATGGATAAAATCCAACAAACAGACGCAAAAACGGTTTTTGAAGTGTCAGGCAACGCACAGGCCGAACGCAGAAAGGAAAGGATGGAATTTCTCTTTGCCGGTAAGGTTCTGCAGTTTCTCCATGCGGCTGAAATATGCGATGGCATTTTTTCTGCCTATGAAATCTGCGACCATACGCGCGGTCTGGTTGTCGCTGTCCGTTATGTTGATGTCTGCGCCTTTTTCCAGAAGAATCTTGCATGCATTGACGTGGCCCCATATCGCCGCATATATCAGCGGGGTCCTGCCACAGTCGTCAGTCGCGTTTATGTTTGCGCCCCTTTCCAGCAGGCGCCCGCACGTTTCGGCGTAGCCTTTCTTTGTTGCCCACATTAAAGGGGTCATTCCGCCTCCGCTTTTTGCCTCTATGTCCGCGCCTGCATTTAGGAGCGGCTCGATTTTCATGGTTTCGCCATAATAAGCGGCATCGATAAGTGCCTGGTTCGATTTAGCCTGCATTTCCTCGCCTGCTGACGCCCTTTCAGGCTCCGGCTTGTCTAATTGAATATATATTCTGCGCAGGATTTTCCTTGCTTTTGACTCCTGCATTTTTTCCAGGGCTGCTGTTCCGGCCATGGTTTATGATTGCAAGATAGCGTATAAAAAACCACCTAATGCGCCTTTTTAACACTTTTTATTCCAAACTGGAACATGCAGGAAAAGCCCATATTGAACGGCGGCAGCCAAAAACAGGCAAGAACGGTATCGCTGGACAAGGATGCGGCCCGAAGGACGCTGGACTGCGGGCTTGTCGGCGAGGCAAGGGACGGAAACCTTGAAGGGATAAAAAGCCTAGTCAAGATGGGCGCAAACGTTGAGGCAAAGGATTATTGGGGAAAGACCGCGCTCATGTGCGCATGCATGAACGGCCACGAAGATGTTGCATTGTTCCTGATAGACAGCGGAGCCGGCATGAACGCAGGGGACAAGGACGGATGGACGCCAATCATGTTTGCTGCGCACAACGGGTTCAGCAGGCTAGTGGAGACTCTGATTGACAAGGGGGCGGACGTTTACGCAATAGACAATATGGGATATAGCGTGCTGATGCATGCGCTTAGCCAAGAGAGCATTGACACTGCAAGGATGATGTCAAGAAAGGGATTTGGCCTGAAAAACCAGAAAATGAAGTGGTACCCGGTGCCCGATGCCGCAAGCGACGGAAAAGACCTGGCAGTCAAGTTCCTGGTGGAAGAAGGGGCCGACATTGATGCAATGGGCGGTTTACACTGCATTACTGCGCTGGACTGCGGGATAAGGTGCGGGAACTTTGGCTTGGCAAAATTCCTTCTGGACAATGGCGCAAACATTGACAAGGGGGACACTTTTGGAAAGACCCCGCTGATGCGCGCAGCAGCCAATTGCAGCATCGAAAAGATGTCGTTCCTCCTTGAGAACGGGGCAAACCCTGACGCAATGGACCAAAACAATGGGACTGCGCTGAAGCTCGCGTCGGAATACGGGCATATTGAAGCAGTAAGGCTGCTTGTCGAGAACAAGGCGTCGCTGGATTTGGGAGGAATGACTGCGCTGCTGCACGCATTGCGGAACAGGCATGCTGAAGTCGCCAAATTCCTGGTAAAGAGCGGCGCGGACGTGAATATGGCTGACAAGGAGGGCAAGACTGCGCTCATGTGGGCGGCACCCTGGGCGGATGTTGACGTCGCCAAGATAATCTTGGAAAAAGTCGCACACGGCATGGTGAACGCAAGCGACAAGGAAAGGAAGACCGCGCTGATACACGCGGCCGAAGGCAGGAACATCGGAATCATAATGTTCTTGATAGACAACGGGGCATGGATAGACACGAAGGACATATATCAGAACAATGCCGTGGATTACGCGCTTAGATATGACAACAGCATGACAGAGATGCGCGTGCCGTACACTGATTCGCAGGGCGACGGGATGGAAACTGCAAGATTCTTGAAGTTCGCCCACATATTCCAGCCCCTTGTTGGAATAGGCCCGCTAAGCGAGCTGGTGCTGGATTTCGCGGAATGCGTTTCCTAAAGTAGCTTCTTTTTTCCCAAGTGTTTTTTCTTTCAAAAATAGTTTCTTTTTCTCCAAGTACTTTTTCTTTTCTAAAGAAAAAGGACTTTTGCCAAGGGGGGGACTCGAACCCCCGACCTCTAGATGGCCCAAAACGCGTCCCTATCATAGCCGATAACGGCTCAACACTCACAAAAGCGTGTTTTATGAGTCTAGCGCTCTAAGCCGGCTGAGCTACCTTGGCCTGGAACCTAATGGCTGGGTATCTTTTTTAAAACCTTACAGTGCCCCTAAAACCGGCAAAGGGAAAAACATTAAAAACAGGCCATGGGATATGTGTGCATGGACGAAGCGGAAAAGACCAGGATGATGGGCCTCGTCGTAGGCATAGCGGCGACATATGCTGTGCTGAAGACTTTGCTGCACATATAATCCCCAAAAAAGAATCCCCCTCGGGTTTGGCGTTTAGCGTTGGGCAGGCGTCAGATTCCTTCGTGGATTGCCTTCAGCGTGCGCATAAGCGCGGCTATCCTGCTCCTTATCTCCAGCCGCGCCTGGAAGGCCCTTGCCGGCTCGTTGCACCTTATCGTCAGGCTTTCCTTCTCGATTACCTTGGCGATTTCCGAAAGGCTCCATGCAGACTTCTCCAGTTTGACGACTTGCTCCGTGAGCAGCGAAGGTTTCCATGAATCAAGGTACCTGTTGAAAGTAGTGAATATGCTGGCCATCGCCCTTATGTCAAGCTTGTATGATTCAAAAATCTCCCTGAACGTGGAAACCATGTGCGGCATGAACTTGGGGTTTTCTATGGCCGAGACAAAGGTCCCGAGCGTCGCGCCCCTTTCATAGAATGCCTTGCCCGTCTCAACGGAGTCGGCGGCATGGTAGATTTTATCGATTATGAAAACAAAGGAGTCGTGCTGCGCAGGTTCTGAAAATCCCGATGTG
>Ga0209777_10005228_pt1 | contig 15067 bp, 29 predicted proteins | sample FrelakmetHBP12HB_FD_187147 | JGI IMG/M metagenome (GOLD analysis project Ga0209777, IMG submission 187147) | Freshwater lake sediment microbial communities from the University of Notre Dame, USA, for methane emissions studies -HBP12 HB (SPAdes)... | ecosystem: Environmental > Aquatic >... | reverse complement strand
CGAGGTGGCTCGCCAGAATATGGTAGCAAGATGCGAAACCTTGCAGATACTATGCAGGAAAAGTATGGTGATATTGCAGGTGGAGCGATGCGGGGAGTAGCAAGGGCTGGGGAAGAGATGGGTAGGTTAGGGAAGATGGGGTTTTGGGCGGGTTCAAAGGCAGAAGGAAACACTCGAATGGCCACGGCCATAGACTACCTGAAACGTAATGAGCCTAACTGGACTATGGGAACACAAGCTGAAAGAGAAGCGGCTATGAACCGAGCGATTCAGTTCACCAATGAAGCTCAGGTTGATTATGCCAAGACTCCATTTGAACAACTTCTGGGGCCAGCATTTCCTTTCTATTCCTGGACAAAAGGCTCTGTTAAGTCTGTTGGTAAGTCTCTTCTAGAAGATCCTCGTCGCCTTAACCGATACGAACTGGCAAAGGAAAATCTCAATACACCTATGCCACAGAATGAGAAAGAGGCGGCAGGCTCATTCATCCAACAAGGTGAACCGGCAACCAGAATAATGGGCATACCAGTGAAAAGTCTTATGGGTATGCAGAATCAGCCGGGCAATTCTGTCTTTATGATGGCCAGAAGCAGTCCAATGCAGGAACTTTCAGATCTTCTCCGAGACTTTCCTTCCCCTAAGGCTACTCTTGGTGCCGCAGTAGGAAGGTTGTCGCCGACCTTAACCATGATACCCTCATTAATGACTAATGTGGATATCAAAACAGGTAGGCCTATAGATCAAAGAGTGGCAGAGATGGCAAAAAGGACTTCGAGCTTGGCTCAAACTGGTGGTGCCCTTACGAATCCCCTCTTCGGTGATAACACTGATTACTCTTATGCAAGTAGAAGCCTGGCAGGACAGAAAATACCAGCAGGGATAGATTATGCCATGGGGCAAGTTCCAGGAGGCCGTATCTTGAATGATATCGTCAGGCCAGGAATTAACTTGGGGTATGGGCTGGCTACAGGTAAGGAGTTGGATCCACAGCGCCCTGAGCAGAGCAACCTTCAGTCAGCAGCGCTCAACTTCCTCACTGGAATGAAGGCTGTTCCTAATGATTATTTACAAAACATAATGAGATTGCAGACAAGTAATGCGATGGAGGCACAAGCTCACTGGCAAAATATGTTGAATGCTTTACAAAAGGGAGATTTCCCCCTCGCTCAACACGAAAGGGATATCTCCATGAGGCTTCAACTCAGCGTCATGCCCCCTAAACAACGTTAAACCCTCGGTGGTGGTGGGTTTTTATTGAGATAATCCATCATCTCTTGTAACGACATGGGCGGTGCCATAATACGGGCCGCTCTTGGCGTTTGAGCAGTAGCCTTCTCTTTAGCCTTCTCCTGCGCCTCCATGCTTCGAGCTACGTCTTCCCTTATCTGTTCGATCTCAGCCTCTACGACGCTCTCAGGGGCCTCTACGGGCACAGGGTTAGGAACGGCAAGAGGATGGGGCATGGGGGGAGTCTCAACAGCATCAGGTGGTATCAATGTCTTGGGCTCACCATGATAGAAGGTTGCGAACTGTCCAGCATCAGCACTCCACTCAATCCACACACCTCGTCCACATAAGTGCTCGGGTGGCACGGGCTTCCAAGTAGGTTCCAGGATGCACTGCCCATAATAGTAGTTAATACAACCGCCACAATGTCGATACTTCAACTCAATAATCGCTTCATTCGCCATGTTAGTTCTCCTTTTTCTCTTTTAATCTACGGCTTTGACAGAAATCATTCAACTTCTTTCTCTTCGCTTCACGCTCCCTCCTGAGAATTTTAAGTCTTAGCGATATAACCTTAGCTTTCTTACGCTTTATTATGTTCACTGCCAAAACGTCTAAATCTTTTTGCTCTAAGCCCGTGTAACCTATAACCTTTTGCTTGAACTCTATAACGTCCTCAACTTCTTGAATATTATCATCATAGAGGTCCAAAGCTGTCGCGTACCACTTGGGCGTCTTGTTGTAGTTCATGCCCATAATCGGATGAACGTAATACGCTGATGTGGTGAGCAGTGAGCTATGCCCGAGAGCTGCTTGGAGCTGGAACATGTTCAACCGTTGAGTCTCCCAGGTTGCAAAGGTATGTCGAGCTGTGTGGATGCCCACTTTCCTTATCTTGCAGGCATCTAGGACACCGTACCAGAGATGCGCCAGGCCTCTTGGCGTGAGATCTCTGCCCCCTAGCTTTGTAATGGAGGGGAGTAGTAGGGCATTGGGGTATTTTCCCTTCTGGACCCACTCCCTCAAGTATGGAGCGAACTCAGGAATAACCTGCACATGACGAGCCTTACCACCTTTGCCGTTCCTTACCATGAGAACAGGCGGCTCCTCGTCGAGCAGGACATCATTATAGGTGAGTTGTCGTATTTCCATTGATCTTAGGCCGGAGCCTAATGCAAGACGCACTAGAAAGCAAGCACGTCTCCACCTCTTTTTACGTTCTAGGATGGGTAATGCCAAATAAATTTGACAAAGCTCGGGATCCGTGAAATATTTCAGTGGTTCCATGATTTGTTCTCCTTTCGTCGGCAGGCCAGACGCCGGGGCAGTATTTACTGGAACAGCCTTCGGTTTCTGGCCACCTAAAAAGAGTCTTATTACCTCCTGTTTTCTTTTGAATATCCATTCGAATGAACCGTAGGGCATACCGGCCTGAGTTGCCAGGAACAGGCGCCCATGTTTGTGTAGTGCAGTCCAGGCCACGAATGATGTCATGCGTAGGCGGTTAGTTGGACTGGATGTGTGATTGTCATCGCTTAACCCCATGCCTTTGAACAGGCTCTTAATGAAGTCCAGTATGCCTAGTTCATCAGGATCAGTGAAGAGAAACTCTTGGTAAGTTTTGAGGCACATCTCTTTTCTGAGGAGTAGGTATGGGGCGAACTCGGGCATGACTTCACACACTCTGCCATTACAGCAGATCTTTGGTGCTTGTTTGCCCTTGATGAAATCTTCCCAGACATTCTCAGTCTTCCAGGTGAAGATCTCTTTGCGTGTGTGCCCCGTGGCCAATAGTGCTCGGGCCATGAACGCTCCATCGTGTTCAACTGGATACTCGTCTAACGCCTCCAGCATCAATATAAGGCGGGAGTATCTGAGAAACAGGTTGTACTTCCCTCTGTCCTTCTCTCTTCGTCTTGATCCTTTTCCTTTTGGCATTTGGCACGCCCTCGTCTTTTGTAAAAGATTCAATCACTAAATACTGATACCATAAGTCTTCAGCCATTTGAAGAGCTGCCTTTTTAACGGTATCCTCGACTGGGGACTTGTGAAGTTTCATGAGGGATCTCATCATGTGGAGGATTACTCGCTTCTTAGCTGATACCATGTTGTCTCCTTCCAATAGCCCACCGCACGCCCTCGTCTGCCGAGACGCCCTCGTCTTTGCGGATGAAAGAGAGAGAAGCGGGCGGGCAAGAAAAAACTGGAGCCAGGGGCGCTCCAGTGTGGGGTTATCGAATTGTTTTGCACTTGAACTGATGCTTACCGAACCGGGTTAATGACTTGACGCCGGCTCCCCTAACATCAAGGGTTAATGAGACGTTACCATCAGGTTCGATTACAGCGTCACCGATGACAGTTAAAACACTTTCAAGAATAGATCCGTTGTAGCGCTGATGAATGACTAGGTTAAATCCACCAGTCTTGCCAGTCGGTCCTGATGCTATAGGTGTTTTCCTTCCATCTACTTCTAATTCAATCCAAAAGTTTCTTACTTTTCTCGGCATGATGTTTCCTTTCAGTGTTGGTATTTAGCGCACTAGGCGCCTATAAAAGCGGAGTCCTTTACCGCTTAATCTTACTCCGGAGTCCTTATTCCGGAGCAAGTGTTAAAAGGTAGAGGTTATTTTTTGTTAGCGTAATAGGCCAGGCTAACATACACCATAAATGATAGCATTAAAGTCCAGTTAAGCACACTCATGTTATTTCCTCTAAATCGTTGTTGTGGATTCTCATAGTTGTTTCCTTTCTTTGGCTTTTAGTAGGTAAGACAACGGGGTTTCCTGAGAGTTCCCAAAATATAGAGGGATAGGGAAATAAAGTTGAGAGAAGTTGCATCTTAAGAATAAGGATATGGGGAGGCAAGAGTTCAGCGCTTCTAACTTTGTTAGACAGTACTAACAAGGTTAGGAAAGGCTAGCGCGTCTTTGGCAGGTTCCCGACAGGCAGGCAGGCAATGGGTGATTTTTGGGCGATTTTCGCACCTTCCTATATTGGGCGATCAAAGAGGAAGGACTTTCGTTGTGCGTTGCGTTGCGTATGATTAAGGATAGCCGAGGGTTAGCCTGCGTTATGTGCGGGCATGATGTGCGGGCAGGCGCCTGCGATCCCGGGCGCGCGAGCCGGCCCCTGGGGAGCCCCCTGAGCCTGTCGGTACGCTTATATATAAAAAGTCCAAGGTTGCTTAGAAATGGGGTTCGTGTTCTGAGATGCCGAATTCCACCTGTTTTCGCCTACTTGTTTGTTCGCTGTTTGAACAATGAACAATCACCCGTCTTTCTTTAAACATTTGAGGCTACGGACAACCTCCTCAACATTCTTTATCCTCCGCTCCAACTCCTTTATCATGTCCCGAAGCACCTCATTGTCAGTCTTGAATTTTATACTACTGGCCTCCGTATAAACTATGCCATCGCTCTGATTAGTCCTACTTCTCTGTTCCATCTCTTTGCTCCTCCTTCTCTATCTCCCTGATGAGTTCTCTGCACTTCAGTAACCCATCCAAATAATTTTGAGCTACAAGCACCAGGTTCGAAGTCCTAAACTCCTCACATAATGCTTCGGCCTTCTCTATCTCAATATCCAACCGCTTTTTTAACTCTTCCATGATACGCCCCCCGTATTTTTTCATACTGTAACTTTATGTTACACTTTTCTTGTAAGTAACTGATATTCTTACACCGGAACCTTTTGTTGAAATTATTAGACTTTTTAGGTATAAGGTAAACTTATAGTCCCTGATATCATTAAGGATTCGCCAACTTTTAACCCCTCGCCAAAAAAAAGTCCTTGACAAGCATAAAAACCAGAGGTATTAGGAGCTTGTTCTTACAAGCGACTCTCTTGGAAGCTGCTTAATACAATCTGTATTGTTAAGTCCAGCTCAATCAAACTTCACTTACCTCTTCTCACTACTGTCTCCTTTCTTGCGACGAGTCTTACGAGTTGTCCGGTCCTAATCCCCTCTTACTCCTCTCTTAGTTCCCTGGGCCTCAATGAAGTAGTCTATTTATTAATACGGACTCCACTCGTAGAGACCCTTTCCCTTCTCTGGCATCTTCTCCTTATCTGTAAACCCTACTATAGGCTCATCGGCATACTTGATGACGTAGAGGTAGCCTCTATCTGAGAGCCACTCCCACTGGCCATGAGCGCAGAAGGCATTGGAAGGCACCCACTCTCTTCCGACGTTGTAGTAGCACTCTATAGTCTTTCCGTCACTGAGGAGCCTCCCGTAGATGCAGGTGAAGCATGTGCGTTGGTGCCTGGGGATCATTTTATCTCCTTCATCATGGCAATCGCCTTCTTTAGGATTACCATGGCTTCTCGGTATCTTTCAAGTTGGTAAACGGAAAGCCAGGGAAAGGGGTGTTTCTTTTCCCCGGCCAGGTTACGCCAGAATCGCACTCTCCTGGCGAGCCACTTTATGTGTGCTATCCAGGCTTCTTGGAGGTAGCAAGGTTTCATTCTAACCTCCCTCTCCGTTGGCTTCCAACTGCCATCGCATATCTGCCTCAACTGCCAGATCAACACACCTCTGGATAAGAGCAAGGCCCTTTAAGGACTCTATTGGTGACGGTGATTCCGGGTAGATGAACTTCGGCTTCCTCCACTTGTGGCAGTCCGGGCACACCAACTCCAACCCCTTCTTTTTGGCTTCTTCCAGGGCCGGGTTTTCACAGTGACACTGTTCTAGGATCTCGATCATGATTCCTCCAGCTTCTTGATGATATCTTCCACCCTCGAAAGCGCATCATCAAAGCCAGCCCTATAGTCCCCAGTATTATATTCTTCAGTAAGGTAGGCTCTTGCTGACATGGCCGTTATCACGTTTTTGAGGGTGCTCCATTTTTCTTCCAGCCCTTGGCAATCCTTAACCAATTTAACACAGTCTAATTTTGAACCATCACATTTAGTCTTCATTCTGCCTTCTCCCAAGTAGCTGTCATTCGTTCCCATTTGGGGCATCGTTGGGTTGTCCGCATGTAGATTTTGAAGAATAGACACCAGAGTACATCCATACCAATAACGGAGGAGTGATTACATGTACCACAAGTTTGAGTAAATGGATTTGGTATGTTACTCATGATTCCTCCCGTATGTCTCTCCCCTGAAGCTGCAACAAATGAATTTCTGCATCCCATAATGTTTTACTGGCAGGTAGATAGCAATCGTATGACGCAGGATTCCCATAGTCTCCTCTGACATATCTAAATGAAAATCCCTGTCATATTTTTTATATAATCTATTCCAATTCCGTGTTCGTTTTGCCAACCATTTGATTAAACCTAATAGTTCATCTCGTTGTGTTGTCATTATTCAGCCTCTGTCCATGATGCTGACATGCGTTCCCATTTAGGGCACCATTGCGTATCCAACATCTCGTCTCTAAACATTTCACACCACAGTTTGTTGTTGATGACTTCAGAGTGATTACATGTACCACAAGTTTGAGTAAATGGATTTGGTATGTTACTCATGATTCCTCCCGTATGTCTCTCCCCTGGAGTTCAAAAAGGTGAGTTACAAGAGGCCGAAGGTTGTTCAAGGCCACCGAGATTCGAGTGAAGTGTTTGTTCACCTTGGCCCTTAACTCGGGGCTCTCCAGGGATATTCCACCAACAATACAACCAAGATCTACCGTGGCATTGTCCAGGAGCAGGAAGTTGGCATTGATCGTGGTTATCTCGCTATCGCTAAGTTCGTAGATGGGGCAATTCATACCTTCACCTTTTCCAACTCTTTCATTTTGCCAAGGACATTTTTGGTTGTTGCAGAATCCATGTAATAGGGTTTTGAAGAAAAGTCTCCCTTCAGCCAGAACTTTAATTCATACCATGCCTTCTGCACACGGATTCTTTTGGCTTCCTCCAACATTTCTTTTTTGTTCATAACTCACTCCATACTGGGGTTTTGTAAATACCTTCCCATGACTCACACCAGGATTCTCGTGTTCGCAAAACACCCCGCCCAAGAGCGCACTTCACCAAACACTTCTTTTCGGTGGCGAGGGAATACTTACAGCTACCGCAACTCTCACCTGGTTTGGGGCAGGACATTTTTACCTCCATCCTTAAACAACTCAACATGATTACATACGGTGCATGTCGCCCCCAGGAACTTACCTCCCGTGGGCTTACATAGGTTGTGAACCCTGAGTTTAGGGCCATAGGTTTTGTCCTGATAGCCATGGCTACAGGTGCATTTTTTTATTACTGTCGGCATTGATCTTGCCTCCATTAACACGGTAGATGTAAGTGAGCAGCCGGAGCACTTTCACCAGCTCATAATGGGCCACGTTGTAAATCGAGACATCCTTGCCTATAAATTCATAACAGTCCACTCTCCACATCCTGGCCCTCCTCGCTAAGTGTTTGATGAGGATGAGGATATCAGTCCTGATGAGGAGCAAGTCATAGTTTAGGAGCTTTATGGGCTTTGAAGGTTTTCCTCGTTTCCCGTGTTCCGGTGTCCAAGGATGTCCACAAAGTTGGCAGTTATTGGTTGATGTCATAGCGGCTCCAGTCCGAATCCCCCCAGGTTGCAAGGCTGGGGAGGCTCCTCGACATACCAACCGTTCAAGGGAAGCAGGTGCCTGGTTGTAGGCCCTCTGTTTTCAACAATCAACTGAATAATGTCGTTGTGTTCCGAGAGACTAAGGGTTCTCGGGTAGAGAGGAGTAAGATCATTCTCAAGGCCCCTAACTCCATCATGGAATACAGTCGTGTGTTGCGCTGCCCGAACCGCCCATAGGAGGGAACCTTTTATAGTTTGAACATATTGATAGTCTACTTCAGGGTAATTCCATTTTTGTATCATTTCTCCCCCCATTTACTGCAAAACCATGACGCTATGTGAACTATGGTATGCGGATCATAATGACAGTCAACCTCATCTTCTCCTCCCTTTTTTGTGCCAAGGATATTACCCCATTTACACCACTTGCATACTCTTTCAGAGGATTGATTTTTAATGGCTTCCAGTTCTTCCTCTACCCAAGTTGTTTTTATTGGTTTACCTCCAAAAATTACCCTTTCATTCAGTGCTGATAACGTCCTTGTAATTTCATAGTTGGCTACTTGGAGAGCATCCATTTTGTCCCATAACTCCCTGACACTTTCTGATAGTGTGCGCCAGTTTTCAGCAGGTTTGGCTACTTGGAGAGCATCTACCTTATCCTCCAGTTCTGTCAGCCTCATAAAAATTGCAGTTAGTGAGGGCCTAATATTGTCATCGGATACAGGAGGATACAGCCTCCCATACTCATCACGGACAAACTTGCCTTCAACCATCTTCCCTCTCCTTCCTCTCCTCCGTTTCTCTGTCCATCCTGTCCTTAGTTCGAAGCAGGACATAGATGTCTACCAACTTCTGTGGCATGACATTCGCCATGTAAGGTTCACCAGGGATTTCGAAAAGCCATCTTCCGTGGCTGCAGAAGCTATTGCGCTCGTAGATGAGGCCCGTGGCGTGGCGACATTGATCGCCGTCTCTCAAGGGGTCACACCATATGCACTGGCTGCACACTGCCTGTTCTAATTTAGTTATGTAATTCATGCTGTTCTCCTTTAGTCCTTTGGTGGTAAAAGATCTGCTTCCATCCACCGGCAAATCATCTCAACGCAGTCTTGGAAGCCATTATTGTAGGTATCGCGATCCGGATTAATAGGTGTGTCATTTAACCCGGATCCCTTTCGCTGAAGGTGCTGCATCCAGTCTAAAAGCCTAGTCCAGCGGATTCCATATTCGCTCATTTTTTCTCTCTCCTTTGGCAGGCAAAAGTGGCCCGCCGGTTCACCGTTAATCGTTTGATTGTTCCATGGCTGGTTACAAACCTTACACCAATCGCGAGTCATCCCGATTCTCCTTTATTGTTAAATAGATACACAGTCCTCCCAAACACACTCCCAATAGAAACCCAACAAGGAATGTGATGAAGGGTGTTATTAACTGAGTCATGGTGTCCCCTCTACCTTGGATGGAGTTACAATGTTCCGGAGTTCGTTGAGTTTGAGGAGAGCCTGGCCCACATCAATCGGTTCCTCCCGAAGCAGGTGATCCAGCTCATCAACCATCCCGAGGTGCTGAAGCCAAAACCCCTGAAAGAAAATCTGAAGTCTATTTCTTTCCACCATCAGCCCCTTTACCTTCTTTCGATACTGAATCGTTTTGTCTTTCTTTCCTGACATTCTTCATGCTCCTTTCGTATTCGTCCCAGGATTTTAACAGGATCCCGAGGTTGCGAGGGGTGAATAGCTTGGCATCAGCCCAGGTTGCGAGATCCTTTGCATTCTCAAAGATCTTCTCAGGCCAACCTTTTTGAACGAACCAGCCAAGCGATCTGACATAACCCCTCTCGTGTCTTATGAGATAGTCCACGAACCTATCGCGTGCTTTTTTGTTCAAGATGATTTCTCCCATGGACTGTTCCATCCAAGCTCAATGTTGCAGGCCTTACAGCAAGTTGTAGTCTTGTAGATGGCTATGAATTCGCTTCCACAAATTTCACAGCTCCGCCACTCTCTGATCTTGTTACGTTTACGCCACTTGTAGACATAGGAGTTGTTTCGGCACTTGATGGAGCAAAACTTGTCAGTGAGTCTGTACGCGGGGAAAACCTTGCCACAAAGTTTGCAGTTCTGCATACGTGCCGGCTCGAAATGAGCCACATGGTATTGAAAGGTGTAAAACATTTTCATACACTTGTCAGAGCAGTATTTGCTCCTTTGCTTAGGCAAGGGATGCCCGCACTGAACACAATGCTTATTCTTCTTCATCATCGTAGTCTTCCTCATCGTGGCGGTAACTTGCTTCCTCAGCTTCACGATCTATGCCGAGACAATCGTAGCAACGAGGTTCCCCTAAGTCTGGGTGCCAGTAATGGCCATAGTGGAAAACCTCACCGCATTTAAAGCATATTAGTTTCAATGACTTATCCTCCTTTATTCCAAATTTTATCCCACTCTCTTCCAGGCATTTTGTCCGATTTTTCTTTTAGTTTCTTTGAGTAACACACTGGACACCCCATGTATGGATGCTTAGTCATAACTAGAATGATCTTGTCCTTACTTCCAGTCCAGTTGCAATCCTTACATTCTAGCGCCATCAGAATGGTATCTCCTCTCCTCTGTCATTATACTCTCGGTAGTCCGGCCCCGGATCGCTCGTGTCGTAACGTGGGGGCTCCTCTTTCTTAACCTCTTTCTCCTTCTTTGACAGAGCTTGAAAATTCATCGTGTGCGTAGGGGAACTCTCTCCTTTAGGGTTCTTAATCCTGAAGATGAGGACCTTTATGTTCCCCCAGTTTCCAGTAAAGTAAGTGTCTCCAGCCTTGCTCACGTTCTCCCAGAGCCCACAAATATGCAGGAGCGGGGATTGTCTATCTTCTTCATACGGCATTTCAATTCTCCTTTTAACTAAACCAGTTACCTATTGAATCGTATCTTCTCACAGGACATTCAGACAACACCGCATAGAAGTCCTTTAGTGAATAAAACCTTCCATACTCATCTCTTATCGGTTTGCCCCTTGTAGACAAATTTTCCAGAATCGAGGGACACATTGCCCAGTTGAAAGAAGAGCAGGATTTGATCCCCGTCTTTTTCATAGGGCTGCTCTTGTTGAAACCCAGCTCTCTTCCGGCAGATGACTCATCAAATTTTTCTACATCTTTGAGGTGAGGTTTTCCGCACTCAGGGCACGTATTATACCAACCAGCATCTCCACTGCCGTTAAGTTCTTCGACTCCACCTATATAAAGCGTCACCCCACAGTCCCAACACCAGATACCGGCAGCAGAGCGTTTACCTATGTGGATGGATGGATCAGCATAATCAAAGTCTTCTTCCTTTGCAGACGCCAGATAGAAATTAGTTCCCATGTTATTCCTCCTTGTGAATAGTATCTACGCTGGAAAACGATGCAGTTTCAGGGGACCAAAATAGTTGGATAGAATCTAGTGGTCCATTTCTATTCTTTAAAACACCCAGCAATCCATGATGCTTATCGGCCTCATTTGCTGAGTCTATAACCCTCCTCCAAAGCCCCAACACGATATCAGCGTTCTCTTCAATCGAGCCACTGTCTCTCAAGTCTGAGAGCTTCGGGCGCCGTTGTTCTATTGTCCTCCCTTCAACATTACGGTTGAGCTGACTCAGAAGGATCACAGTAAGGCCGTAGTTCTTGGCCAAGTCTTTAAGGGCCGTCGTGTAGGCAGCCAACTGTCTGTGCCTGGACTCGTGCTTCGAGGTGTCCGATACCCCCATGATTTGGAGATGATCTATGATGACAACTCGGATAATGTCTTTGGGCCTCTTCTCTTGAGTTTCCCTCAGCTTTGCTTCTACGGCCTCGGGGGTAAGGTTCTTGTCTATAATCCAAAACAAGTCCTTATCCCTATTGATTCTGTCATACATATTGGTAACTTGGTATTCAGTCACGTCTCCAGATCTAAGTTTGCTTAAATTAATCCTCAACTGTTTGCTAATAATCCTGTGGATTATCTCATCCTTCGTCATCTCAAAAGAGAAAAACAAGACAACCTCGTTATGATCGGAAATATACTTCCCTATGTCCAGGGCCAGGGCTGTCTTGCCCATACCAGGACGGCCCGCAAGGATGAGAAGGTTGCCGGGGAATAAGCCTCCTATAGCTTTATCCAAACCCCCGAACCCAGTATCAACGGAGAATTCCTGGAATTCTCCTCTTCTCTTTTCATCAATAAGGTCCACAGTTTGTTTAGCTATGTCTTTATAGAATACATAAGGCGACTCATCCTTGTTGGGTTGCGATAATTTGGCAATGATCTCCTGAGCATGTTTAATGAGTTTATGAGGAGTCTCCGGCTTCCAGGATTCCATTGCCTCGTTGTAGATGTTTTCTGTTAGATAGATAGCCGTTCTCTTGGTGTGTAACTCCTGTAACTCATAAAGTATCTCGAAATAGTAGTCATCGAAGGCCAGTCCCCAATACTCGAACTTGAAGGTAAGTGGACAGGCGCCTTTTGCAATATAGTCAAACAAGATTGAGCTATTAAAGTGCCCCCCCATGTCCGTGTCAATGTCACTCCAAAAGCCTAACATAGACAACTGAGACTGAACCGCTGACAATGATGGAATCTTGTCTTTAGAGTGGAGCGTTTTGTAGGCCTGTAATAATTTTCGATTCCGCTCCTTGAAAAACATATCTGGATTAACTTCGTCTAACACCCCGAGCAGTCCTTTAGCCTCCTTTATGTTTTTTGCCTCCTCCACTAGCCAAAGTGGTAAACCTAATATCTCCATCTCTCTTCTTGGGTTCACCGTGGCTGCGATACTATCTCCTGGTCCCTGGTAAAGTTTCACAACAGTTCCTCCTCCTTTTGCCTTTCTTTCTCGGCCCATACTTCAAATTCTTTTTCATCTTTTTCCCTACGCGCTTGTTTATCCTCCTCGGACATATCCCAGATACTTGTTTTTGTTCTGGTGATCTCTACTCGGTACTTATTAAACCAGAAGGTACTCGAAAAAGTCTTTGGTGAATGGTTGCATTCCAGTGGTATTTTTTCCTCACTTTCTAGCCAAGCGTCCCAAGCCTTCTTACAAATTTCTTCGCCCCATTCTGTAACTAAGGGCCGAAAGATTTTAAACAAGGCAGTGTTTGCCATAGAGTCTGGTTTGACACCATACTTTTTCTCGTAGGATTCCCACATATAGTCAGTTACCCTACGGAACTCATTAGTTGACTCTTGCTTTGGTTTTTCGATTTTCGTGTGCTGTGATATGGAAATATCACTTATTTTCTTCTTATTCTTATTCTTATTACTTATTAGGCCATCTAAACCCTGCACTGGGAGCGGCTCATTCTCGTCGTTGCTCACACTTTGCTCACACTTTGCTCTTACGTTGCTCATGCCTTCGGCGCTCTTGCCTTGTAACTTGGCGTAGTTAATAAGAAATATGGACAAAGATTGCTCACGTTTTGCTCTTACGTTGCTCACACTTTGCTCATGCAGTTTTACCCTCCCATCTTTTATCATTTCTTTTGCAATTCTTTTGGCTAAGTCTATGTGAGGAACAAGTCCACGAGAACTTTTTCGATATAGCCCCCACCTTATTGCCAGTTTGGTCCATGTTGTTTTTACTTTTCCTATTTCTCCGCCGTTTATCTCGGCATCTAAAATGAGATATAGCCATGCCTTTAGGCGAATAGGATCATCCCCATACTTATCAATGGATCTACGAATACTTACCCAATCTGGTGAGGCAGTCATGTCAAATTTCCATAAATGTTTGTCGGCTTAAAAGGCTTTCTGTCAGCCTCATCCTCGGAGCTGAACCCATTGATGGCGTAAACCATTGCCTTCGTCAGTGGCCTCTTGATAACTTCCCCGACAGTTTGTTGATCGAGGATCCACGCACACTGTCCACAAGATGAGTGGAGCGTAAGCTCTCCTTTCTTAACCATCCCCACGAGCCTGTCTATTCCGCCCAGCGGCGAGGCTTGGATGAAGCCTGGGACGCCTGTGACGAAAAGGAGGGTTTCCCTATTTCGGAAATGGGGCCACGTTATTGCCCGACTTGCCCAAATAGGGGAACCAAAGTTATCCAGCCCCAGCCTTTTGTATGTGGTAAGGCCGTCCATGTCCAGGATGAGACGGAGCAGCTCCTTATCCCTCGTGTCAATCCACAGCCTTGTCACCAGGAACCGATCCTTCAGATTCACGCATTCCCAGAGCACGTCCTCGAGGATCCCCAGAAACTCAGCCATGATAATTATGCGATCATCCGAAGTCTTGCCGGCCAGGACACAGGCGTGAAGGCTTTCGTCTACAGTCGGATCCGCATACCCGAGCCCCATGGAAAATAGTTTGAACCGGGGGGCGGCAGGGGAGGAGAGGACGAGGAGGCCATCCTTCTCCTCGATTACTGACAATTTGGGAACGGACTCCATTATAGACTCTCCTCTGGTTTTGGAATAGCTGCTATGATGGCTTTGACTACTTGGGTTTCATCTGGAGAGAGAACCAACCTGTTGTTAATCTCGCGGTAAACCTTTTGGAGCAGAGCAGCCTCTTCTTGGTTAAGGCTTATTGTAATGACGTAGGATCTTTTTGTTGAGGTAGACGTTTGCATTATCTTCTCCCTTTTCCGTGTGCTCCTCTGGTGTTGACTTCATATCCATTGAGGTCCGCAATGTCCGGTTCAGAGGCGTGGCATTTGAGGCAGACTCGAATGTTACGGATGTCTTTTGATTTAAATGTCCGTCCGCAACGGAGACATTCTATATTGCCTGCCACGATCTTTCGCATACCGGCGCGTACAATTTCAAGATCAGCGTTCTTTTTTATGTGAGGTTTTTGTGGTGGAGGCTTAGGGGGGGCCGGGATATAACGAGCAGCTTTCCTTTCCCTGTCTCCGCGTAGTTTGTGGGTTATTCGGCATTCTTTAGAGCAGCATATTGTGTGAGGCTGGTGATGGTAAAAAGGAGTTCCACAGATCACGCATTTTTTATTGTAACCACCCATTTGCACCCTCTCTTGTAAAAAAAAGTGCGAGACTGGGGGAAAGGAAACACGGTAAGGCCCAATCTCGCACACAAAAAACAACTAACCCAGGAAACTCAATACCAGGTTCTTTTCCAAATGTCAAGAGTTATTTTCATGTTTTTAAAATTAAGCATGACAGGACTCACAATCCTCGTCTCTGCCCCGGTAAATCCAGTCTCCGTATGCGTCATACATCATTTGATCTTCGTTAAACCACTGTCCTTGTCCGCACCACCTGAGCACGGAGGTTGTTGCTACCCTTTCAGAGGCAGGGTGAAATCGGCATTCTCCTGCTCCGCCCCCCGGTGTGTTGAC
>Ga0209777_10005227_pt1 | contig 15072 bp, 12 predicted proteins | sample FrelakmetHBP12HB_FD_187147 | JGI IMG/M metagenome (GOLD analysis project Ga0209777, IMG submission 187147) | Freshwater lake sediment microbial communities from the University of Notre Dame, USA, for methane emissions studies -HBP12 HB (SPAdes)... | ecosystem: Environmental > Aquatic >... | reverse complement strand
AAAGCCGGAGCGGCGATGACCGCCAGCAACAGCGCCGTCTATGCCTTCAAGGGCGGCAACCGGACCGAGTTCTGGAGTTACGGCCCGCTCCTCGACACGCTGTTCTGTGCCGGCCTGCGCAAGGCGCCGAGCGAACAGGCGAGCGGCAGTCCGCCGATTGAGGTATTCGCGCTCAGGGGCGGGCCCAATCCATTTGTCGATGCGGCGCTCATCCGGCTCGCGACACCGCGTTTGACCCGGGCGACACTCAAGGTTTACGACGTTTCCGGGAAGCTGGTGACGACGCTGTTCGACGGCGTGCTGCCGGGCGGGACGCGGGAACTGACGTGGAACGCGCGGGACCGGGCGGGCCGCGAAGTGGCAGGCGGCATTTACGTGCTCAAGTTCGAGTCCGCCGATTACCGCGCGACCGAGAAGCTAATCCTCGAACGCTGAGGCGAAAGCGAGTCATGAATCAGGGCGCCACCTTCGGGTGGCGCCCTGACTTCGCGAGCCGGCCGGTGTCAGGAACGGCAATTGCGGCTTGACTCCGCGTAGCGGGACGTTATGATTACCCGCCGCGGCAAGAAACTGCCCGGCCAGTCTCAAACCTGAACGACGCGTGAGTGATGGAGAAGCAATGACGTCCGATTCCGACGACGGCAGTCCGGTGCTTCCCCGGCAAGGCGCTCAAGACTGAACCAGACCGGCACGAGCCGGAAACCGAATCGGCTGGTTCGTCATGAGTTGCCGCACCGGGGCGCCGACCGCATAAGCGAATCATGCTGATATTACCCAGAAACCTCAATTTCCTCCGCCGGGCGGCGAATCACATTCACGTTTCGCCGCTGCTGGTGGAGAGCGCCACGCTCGACAGCGCCGGAGTTTTCCGCCGGCTGGCGACCACGGCTCAGGGGCTCACGGCCGACGAGGCCGGACGCCGGCTCGATGAGCACGGGCCGAACACCCTGACCGAAGAACGCCGGTTCGCGCAACTCAAACTGCTGGGCAAGTCGCTGGTCAACCCGCTGGTCATCCTGCTGTCCCTGCTGGCTACGCTCTCGTTCCTCACCGGCGACGCGCGCGCGGGCACCGTGATGATTGTGATGGTCGTGCTCGGCGTGGTGCTCAGGTTCGTCCAGGAGGCGCGCGCCGACCAGGCCGCCGCCCGGCTCAAGGCGATGATCAGCGTGACGACCAACGTCACCCGGGACGGCAAGGCGCGCGAACTGCCGGTACGCGACCTGGTGCCGGGCGATATCGTGAACCTGGCGGCCGGGGACATGATTCCGGCCGACGTGCGGCTGGTCAGCGCCAAAGACGTGTTCGTGATCCAGAGCAGTCTCACCGGCGAGTCAATGCCGGTCGAGAAGCAGGACGCGGTCGAGACCGCGCCGGCGGCGAGCCCGATTGAGCTCAGAAACGTCTGCTTCCAGGGCACGAGCGTGGAGAGCGGTACCGGGGTCGCGGTGGTCGTCGCGACCGGCCGTTCAACCTACCTCGGCAGCATGGCGAGTTCGCTGGTCGGCCAGCAGGTGCAGACCAGCTTCGACAAGGGCCTGGGCCGGTTCACCTGGCTGATGATTCGCTTCATGATCGTGATGGTGCCGGTTGTGTTCCTGATCAACGGATTGACCAAGCACGACTGGCGCGGCGCGTTCTTCTTCGCGTTGGCGGTCGCGGTCGGGCTTACGCCGGAGATGCTGCCGATGATTGTCACGGTCTGCCTGTCCAAAGGCGCAATGCTCATGTCGCGCAAGAAGGTCATTGTCAAGCGCCTGAACTCGATTCAGAACCTCGGGGCGATGGACGTGCTCTGCACCGACAAGACCGGAACCCTGACTCAGGACCGGGTGATTCTCGAACAGCACTGCGACGTCGGGTTGGAGGAGGACGACTCGGTACTCGAACTCGCCTACCTCAACAGCTTCTTCCAGACCGGCCTGCGCAACGTGCTCGACCGCGCGATTCTGGACTTTCAGGAACAGCGACTGCCCGGGTTCGAGAAGGTTGACGAGATTCCGTTCGACTTCGCGCGGCGGATGATGTCGGTAGTTGTAAAGACGCCGCAGGGCGGGCACCGGCTCATCTGTAAAGGCGCGCCGGAAGCGGTCTTTCCCCGATGCCGGCAGTATGAGCTGGACAACACGCTGTTACCGATGGCGCCGTTCCTGATTGAGGACCTGAAAGAGGAGTATGAGCGCCTGTCTTCGGACGGATTCCGGGTGCTGGCCATCGCCTACCGCGATCTCGAACCGAAGAACGCCTACAGCAAGACGGACGAGAGCGAACTCGTGCTCAAGGGCTACGTCGCATTCCTGGACCCGCCCAAGGAGACCACCCGGCCGGCGATTGACGCGCTGAAGCGGCACGGCGTGACGGTCAAGATTCTCACCGGCGACAACGACCTGGTGAGCCGCAACATCTGTCACCAGGTCGGGATTCCGACCGAACACGTCCTGCTCGGCGCCGAGGTTGAGGCCATGTCCGACGAGCAACTTGAGGGCAAGGTCGAAGAGGTGACGCTCTTCGCCCGGCTCTCACCCGCGCACAAACAGCGGATTATCCAGGCGCTGCAGAAGAAGAAACACGTGGTCGGGTTCCTGGGCGACGGCATCAACGACGCGCCGGCCCTGCGCAGTGCGGACGTCGGCGTCTCGGTGGACTCCGCGGTGGACATTGCCAAGGAGTCGGCCGACGTCATCCTGCTCGAAAAGGACCTGATGGTGCTTGAGGAAGGCGTGCTGGAAGGCCGCAAGGTATTCGCCAATATCCTCAAGTACGTGCGGATGGGCGCGAGCTCCAACTTCGGTAACATGTTCAGCGTGCTCGGGGCGAGCGCCTGGCTGCCCTTTGTGCCGATGGCGCCGATTCAGATTCTGACCAATAACCTGCTTTACGACTTCTCGCAGGTTCCGATTCCGACCGACAACGTGGACCAGGAACTCATCACCAAACCCAGGCCGTGGTCAATCGGCGAGATTACCCGGTTCATCCTGCTCATCGGCCCGTGCAGTTCGGTCTTCGACTATGCCACCTATTTCATGATGTGGTTCATCTTCAAGTGCCGGACCCCGGCCCAGGCTCCGCTGTTCCACACCGGTTGGTTCGTCGAATCTCTGCTCACCCAGACCCTGATTATCCACGTGATTCGAACCAACCGCGTGCCGGTAATTCAGAGCCGGGCCAGCCTCTCGCTCTCGTTCACCACGCTGGCCGTGATGGCGGTGGGCATCTGGCTGCCGTTCTCACCGATTGCCAGCGAATTGGGTTTCGTCCGCCTGCCGCCCCTGTACTGGCCGCTCCTGGCCTTGATGCTGGTCTGCTACGTCCTGCTCACGCAGGGCGTGAAGAAATGGCTGATGCGCAAAGGCTGGGTATGATGAAGCCAAGTCAAAACTCAAAACGGCGGGAACGCGGGACAACTTCTGACTCTTGACCTTTGACTTTTGACTTCTGGTTATGCTCGCTTCACCCGGTGCTGGAACTGCTCAGTTGTAAGTTGGCGAATCCCGTGCCGGCCGCTGCGGTCCTGGACAATCTCGAGGTACACGGTAGGGGAGAGGCCGTAGCAGTGGATGTCGCAGGCATAGACAAACCCGGGCTTGAGCGAATCCGGCCCGGCAATGGTGTGGCCGTAGAACGGGGTTTCACCGTACCGGACCGAGGCCAGCGGAAGCCACTTGTGCCCGGAGTCTGCGTGCATTTCCCAGAACACGTGCCAGGGCCTGCTCGTGTCGGCCCGGCCGGTTGAGTCCCAGACCGTGCCGGTGACTCTCACGCTCATGACCTGGGCTCGGCCTGAGAAGTCCGGATGACTGCCGAGGTCGAAACCCGGCTGGGTCGCCGCCGTGCCGTCCTGAAGCCGGGCATAGAAGATGCGGTCGCACGTCGCGGCTAGTGCGAAGGCCAGCAAGCCGGCCAGCGCGAGCTTTAGGACGCATCTCATTCAGGTAAAGATACACTGCGGAACACGACTAATCAAGACCCGGAAGCCGAGATTGAAACACGACGGCACGACGAACACAACGCAGAACCACAATCCAGCCTGATCGCCGCGAAGTAAGGGAGATAGAAGTGAGCAGATAGCAGTGAGCAGTACCCACTACTCACTTTCTGCTACCTGCCAGCTATCATTGCCTATTCTCGTTGTGGTCGTTGTGTCGTTGTGGTGAGTTCGATTCGGGATTCAGTTCTTCTTCTGGTGTCTTTGTGCCTTTGCGGTAGATTCGTTCTTGGTTCCTGGTTCTTGGTTCCTGGTGTTCTTGGTGTCCTTGGTGGTGGAAATCGGGATTCCTCGGTCTGACTTCTGACTCCGCCGGTTCTCGGATTCGGATTCCTCTGTGCTCTCTGTGGTTCCATCTCCGGATTCGGGTCAGGAAGCGTTGACAAACCGCCGGCCGGGGCTAACATTGTCCCAAAGGAGAAAACCGCATGTCCGAGATACTCGCCGAAATCACCGCCCGCCGCGCCTACCGGGCCATTGTCCCGGAACCGATTCCCAGGCCGGACGTCGAGATGATGGTCCAGGCCGCGCACCTCGCGCCGTCCTGCTTCAACTACCAGCCCTGGCGGTTCGTGGCGATAGACGACCCGGCCATCCTCACGCAACTCCATGGCATGCTGGGTTCGACCAACCCTTGGATGCGCCATTCACCGGTAATCATCGCCGTCGCGTCGCACCGGGACCTGGACTGCAAGTCGTCGGACAACCGCGACTACTTCATGTTCGGGTGCGGGATGGCAGTGGGCTTTCTGATGATCCAGGCCACGCGCATGGGCTATATCGCTCACCCGGTCGCGGGATACAAGCCCTTGCCGGTCAAGGCCCTGCTCAAGATACCCGAGAACTACACCCTGATTACGCTCATCAACGTCGGGCGGCACGGCACCGATGTCTCCCTGCTCAACGACGAGCAGAAAGAACAGGAAACCGGCCACCGGATTCGCAAGCCAATCGAAGAGGTCTTCAGTTGGAACGAATTCCGGATGCCGGACCTGGTGAAAAGGCAGTGGAATCCCGGCTCAACACAAAGTCACAAAGAACTGACTTGAACCGGGCGTTCCGGCGAGCGCAGCGATCCTGCGAGCGCCAGCGGTCCTGCGAGTGAAACGATCCTGCGAGCGAAGCGATACTGCGGTTCCCGCCGCTACCAGTTCTCCTTGATTGTCTCAAAATACGCCTGCGGGTGTTTGCAGAGCGGGCAGGCCTTGGGTGCCTCCGGACCTTCGTGAATATAGCCGCAGTTGCGGCAGCGCCATTTGGTCGGCTTGTCCGACTTGAACGCCTTGCCGGCTTCAAGGTCGGCCAGCAGTTGGTTGTAGCGGGCCTCGTGCCCTTGCTCGGCGCGGACCAGATGCTCGAACAAGTCGGCAATGTGCTTGAAGCCTTCCCTCTTGGCATCTTCGCAGAAATACGGATACATCTCGGTCCACTCGTACTTCTCGCCATCCGCCGCGGCTTTCAGGTTCTCGGCCGTGGTGCCGATTTTCCCGGCCGGATAGGTCGCGGTAATCTCCAACGGACGGCCTTCCAGGAACTTGAACTGCATCTTCGCATGTTCCTTCTCGTTCTCGGCCGAATCGAGAAATGCCGCAGCGATCTTCTCAAAGCCTTCCTTCTTGGCCGCGCTGGCGAAATAGGTGTAGCGGTTCCGCGCCTGCGACTCGCCGGCAAAGGCGGTTAAGAGGTTCTTTTCGGTCTTACTTCCTTTCAAATCCATTCGGACTCCTTTCTTCTGGGGACATGACCCGAAACGCTTCGCTTCGGGATCGTGTCCCCTGACAGATAGACTACCCAAGATTGAACCCGGAATCAGGGCAGCAGTCAAGAGCCAGGCTTCGAGACGGGTTCAACACGACGACGCAAATTGCGGCGCAGAAGTCGTGAACACGCTTGACGTGTTTGGACGGTTTGGTATACTGGCACTGTCACCATACTTTCCTGCTTGCAGGAGTCCGGCTAAGAAGAGACTCAACCGCATCAAAAGCGCTTCAGCGGCACACCGAACCTCGGAGAGAAAGGACAGGTAGTCGTGCCGGAATCAGTTCTGCGAGTGGGTCGCCGGGCTGGTCGTCGTTTTTGCCGCGAGCTTGTGTCGGGGCCGGGCCGGTTTCGCGGCGTGCGGCTTGCCAGTGCGGCCGTCGTACTTGTACATCGTCCACACCGCATAGCCCGGGTCGTATTCAACGAGCATGATGAGTTCGGCCAGCCCGTCACCGTCAATATCCATCAGCCGGGGCTGGTTCGGCGCCTCGGTGTAGATGTAGTAGTAGGTGTCCGATTCCCAGATGTCTTCGCCGGTTGAGGCGTTCACCATCCGGACATACTGGTACTGGTCGGTCCGGTATTGTTCGTCAATGAAGACCAGTTGCATCCCGGTCGAGTCCGGTATCGCCTGCGCGATGCCGATGGTGTAGAGGCTGTGCGGGCTGTAGACATCGTCTTCCCAGATTTCGTCGTACTGGGCAAAGACCATCCCGGCCAGCAGCAGCAGGCCGAACGCGAAACACGAAGTTCGAAGCTCGAAGTTCGAAACTCGAGACCTCCGGATTCGTGTTTCGGGTTCAGGGTTTCGGATTTCGTACTTAGGATTTGGGGCTTTCCGCATGATGGTATCCTCCTTCTCAATTCCCAAGCTTGACAAAACGTCCGGTAATCCGACCAGCCGGGCCTTCTGCGGTACAGAAGAAGACACCAGCCGGAACTCGGCGGCCCATTTCGTCGCAGCCGTTCCAGTTGATTACGGTCGGGGCGCTGAACGTCCCGAAATCGCGCACGGTCCGCCCGTCAGAAGCGGTGACGCGCAGTCGCACCGCGCCCTTGCCCGGCGACAGGTCGAAACGGACCGGTCCTCGCGCCGGACATGGCGCGACCGCCAGGCTGAATTTCCGAGGGGCGGGAGCCGGCGGGCCGGTGATTCCACTCGTCGGCAAGTAACTCCAGAACTCCAGTGTCGAATTGCCCCTCAGAGCGTATATCGTGTCCGCGACCGCAGTGAGCGAAGCGCCACGGCCCACGTATTTCACTCCGGTCGGCATGTTCGGAAGCTGGGACCAGTTGCCCGCGCTCAGGGAGTACGCCCAGTAATCGTTCGTGAAGTTGCCCTTCAGGCAGTAGATTGTGTCCCGTCCATCCCAGGCCAGGCACCCGCCGAGGCCCACGCCTCTTCCGCTCGGACCGGTCGGGATGTTCGGCTCGAGGCGCCACGTGAGCGACACCGGGTCAAAAGAGTAGAACTCAGACGTGTTGTTGCCCTTGAGGCTGTAGACGCGGCCTTGCGCCGCGGTGACACAGCTGCCCGAGCCAACCGTCTTGCCTGAGAGTCCAGCCGGATAGGCCGCCATCGTCTCCCACAGACTGCGGTTCATGTTGAAGCGATAGAACTCATAGGTGTAATTGCCCTTGACGAGATAGAGAAACGAGTCCACAACCGCCATGCCCGAGCCAGCGCCCGGGGTCTTCGCTCCGACCGGGACGTCATGCGATTGCGTCCAGGGGCAAGGGGCCGAGTCGGACGTGTAGCGCCAGAACTCGTATGAGTAGTTGCCCTTGCTGCAAAAGACGCCCTGCGAGCATCCGACCAGCGAGGTGCCGATTCCCGCGTACCGTTTCTGCATAAGTCGGCCAATCGCGGGCAGCGACTCGCGCAGCATCCAGATGTTAGCCGCGGGCGAGTAGGCGTAGAACTCGTTGTAGCGTCCTTTCAGACAGAATACCAGGGTGTCGTCGCTGCACAGTGCGCTGCCGGTCGACATGTTGTAGCCGTGGGGGCCGGGCGGGACGAAGGGCAAGCATTCCCAGCCCTGGGCTGGAACCATGCCGCAGATAGCGGCCAGAGAGAGTAATAGTGCAGATTTGCGCATCCAGCCTCCTCTAGCGGACCACGACCGCTTTCTTCACCAGCCGCTGACCGGCCGCTTCAAGGACGTAGCAGTACTCGCCCACTGCGACCGGCTTTCCCTCGTCATCCTTCGCGTCCCAGCGCACAAGGTGCATACCCGGCTTGTCGTTTCCCTGCACCAGGGTCCGAACCAGCCGTCCGGCCTTGTCGTAAATGCGCAGCGAGACCTGGCCCTGGGCAGGAAGCGAGTAGTCAATCCGGGTGGCATGGGTCATCGGATTCGGGAAGTTCTGGTTCAGACCGGGCAGGCGGACAAGCTGATACCCGGGCGACTTGATGCCGGCGCCGCCGAACTTGTACATGAACCAGAAGGTCTCTTCCGGGTCATACTGCCCGACGAAGAGCAGTTCGGCCCGGCCGTCATGGTCAATGTCCTCCAGGCGAATCGGGCGCAGGCTGTCGTTGTAGATGCGGTAGAAAACGTCGGACTCCCAGTCAACGTTGCCGGTCTTGGTGTCAATGAAGTGAAACATCTGGTTCTGGTCAAGCTCGCCTGAGTTGTCCAGGTACACGAGCTCAGGCTGGGTGTCGAGGTCGGTATTCGCCAGTCCGATGACGAGGATGCTCTGCGGGTCCGGGACATCGGTTTCCCAGACCGGGTCATATTGCGCGGCCGCGATGCCTGCGGCAGCCAACAGCAGGCAAATGCCGCACAACCAGTACCTCATAATTCCTCCTTTGTTGCCGGGGGCAACCACGTTGCCGGGAGCAGGCCTGCTCCTCAGAAGCTGTGGCCGGCTCGTTCCGGCAGCATCAAGCACGTTCCGTGCGGAACTAAGTAATACTACCTATCAGGTTAGACACGGTCAAGGCCCGGGAAATCACGCGGAATCGGCTGCGTTTTCTCCGCTTGACAAGTCGGGCGGGTTTGGTAGTCTGATACGTCATGTCCGGCCGCGGTGCGCAGAGCAAGATGAGGCGGCAAATGTCGGCTCAAGGACAACTCACCGCGAACCGGGAATCCGGACACTGCGGGCAAACAAGGAGGAAAGCCATGGGAGTGTTCTACAGGAGTGCTGACCGCACGCCGGTGCTGAAGGCCGCTCTGGAAACCGCGCTCAAGACCCAACCGAGCACGGTGCAGGACTTCGGTCAGCTTGCGTCGAAGATGGCGGCACAGGTGAAGGAACAGACCCCGAAGCCGAAGTTCTCGTGGGCGCGATTCGGGCTTGCGATTCTGCTGCTGGCCCTGCTCGGCGGCCTGGGCATGTGGTCGGCGACCAAGCCGGCCCTGGTTGACTGGAGCAAGGCGTTCCTTCATTCATTCGAGGTCGTGCTCGGGGGCATGCTGGGGCTGCTGGGTTTTGAGTCGCGCACGGCGTAGGAAGTAACCCGGTTCCGCCTGGCAGGCCGCGCAGGTTTGCCATGCGAATGACCGGCCCGCCCTGCTCAAGGGGCGCACTGTAGTGTTCGCGGCCCGGGAGAAACACGGCCAACTGGCCGGCATCCGGCCGGGTGCAGGTTTCCGCAACTGTCAACACTACGTCAACGGACCCGTTTCGGGCCCCACCACCTTCCGGGTTTCCCCCGCGCCTCCCATAAAGGCCGGATTGTCAACACCTTCCGTCAATCGGAGGGTCACCGCTTGGACCGGGTCCCCCCCGGGGGCCCCCCCCCTCCCCCCTGCCTGTACAGTAGTTCCGCGCGATTTGGGGCCTTTTTCGGGTCTTGCACGGGGGAAAAGGCGGGGCGTCCGGCGGGCAAGCTCATGGGCTGGACCCGGGGGCACCCAGGGCCAACCGGGAAGGGGTCAGGGGCCAGGGATTGGGGGTCGGGGAAGACGGATCGACTTCCGCCCACCAGCTACCCACTACTCACTACTCACTCGCTCGGTGCGCTATCTACTCAGAACCCGACCGATGCGGATTGCATCGCCTGAATTCACCCGGGCGGTGTTGTCTCCACGTCCCGCCCGAACACGGCAAATAGAATCGTCCCAATCAGGCCGCAGGCAAAAGCCGTCATGAAGTTGGTGGATGGTGACCGGCTCCAGAGCCAGGCGCTGGTCAGGGCGGCCAGCGAGACGATCACGTCGCGCACAAGATAGTACGTCCCGAACGTGCCGGCCTTAGCGTCTTCCGGGGCAAGGTCCATGATCAACGCCTTGCGGGTCGGCTCGCCGAATTCCTTGAGTCCCCGCAGAATAAACGCCAGAATCAGAATGGGAAATGTCCGAGAGAAGTTCAGCACCAGCGGAAATGCGGTGAAGAAGACGAAGGTCATCAGCACGAACCGCTTCTTGCCGTACTTGTCGGCGAGGTAAGCCACCGGGATGTAGACGAGCATTGCCGTCACCATCTCGACCGTGGTCAGAATTCCGAACCGCAGGGCCGACAGCCCGTTGTTGTTCACGACCCAGACCACGACAAAGGCATAGGGAATCTGCTCGGCGAACCGGATAAGAATGTCGGAAACCAGCAGACTGCGCAGTGGGCCGCTCAGATGGCGGAAGTTGCTGAGCGGCTTCGTCGCGTTCTTCCTCGGGCTGGGGTCTTCAGCCATGAAGAACAGCACGAAGCCAATCGCCACCACACCGAGGATAAGCGCCACAATGAACGATATGCGCACGCCCGCAATTCGACCGTACTTTCCAATCGCCAGGCCGCCCAGAACCGGTCCCAGCGCCATCGGGATGCGGCGGACAAAGGAGTGAATTGACACGCCCATCGCGCGCTTGTTCCGGGGCATGACCTGCGAGACCATACTCATGACCGCCGGCAACGTGACGGCCATCCAGGACATGAAGAGCAGGGCGCCGATGAACACCGCCCACCAGGTCGGGACCAGGATGACCAGCAGGTAGCCGCCCATCGCAACTATCGTGAATAGAACCAGGGCGCGCTTGTAGCCGAGCCGGTCGCTCAGAAAGCCGCCCGGGAACGAGTAGATCGCCCCCAGGAAGTTGTCCATCGCATTCAGCATTCCGACCGAGACCGCCGAGCCGCCCAGCGCGAGCAGGTAGAGCGGCAGAAAGCGGTCGGCCATGTTATCGCCCAGGCCGATGAATACGACCAGCACGACCATCGCCCCGATACTCGCGTTCAGACCGAAGAAGCGAACCAGGCGCGGCCACAGGCCTGGCCGCCCGTTGTCAGCAGGGGATGGCGTCATACGGCGCGTGAAGAAACGGCGGTCTATTTGCCTCGGGCGAGTTTGAGCTTGAGGAATGCGTAGAGCGCATCGTAGACCGGAAACTGCACTTCGAGGTTCTGCTCGTCGCCCGGGTACATCAGCGAGAAGCCCCGGGCAATCGCTTCCAGACCCGACGCGTAGGGATTCGATTCGAGTTGTCCGGTGTCGGCGGCGTTGATAATCTCAGCTAATGCCAGAAGGGCCGGGTCTTTGAGATTGTACTTTTGAACGATGGACACGAAACTGCAATGACCGTCGTGATGCCCGAGTTCGGCATCCTTGGTGTCAAAGGGCGTGGCGCCTTCGCGCTTCGCGACATCGGCCACCAGGTCCGGCGTCACAAACAGAAACTCGGCCTGGGCATCAATGAAGCGCTTGATCAGCCAGGGACAGGCAACGCGGTCAACGTGGACGTGCGCTCGGGTTATCCACTTCATCGGTCAACTCCTTTCCGGTCTCGTGCAACCAATGAGTGAACATTAACACCGTCCGAGCAATCGGTCAAGCGGCAAGTGCGCTATCTACTCAGGACCCGGCCGATGCGGATTGCATCCCCTGAATTCACCCCTGGGAATCTCTTACTGCGTCCCCGGAATTCGCCCTGCTCCTGATCGCTTGCGCTTGAAGCTTGAGGCTTGGGCTGGCGCGTCGCTACGCGCCTATTGACTTCTTCCCGTTCCGTTCTATATTCTGAGCGTGCCGCAGGCCTAATGATGAGTACTAGTTCGCCTTACATATCTTCACTTCCTCATTCACCCTTCACTATTCTCAGTTCCTCCCGGCGGACTTTGTATTCTGTGACGCTCGCTTGGAGCGAGCGAAGGAGTTCGAGATGCTTGACGAAATAGAAGCCGGAAATAGGGGAGCGTCCCTAATTTCCTGGAAACTGGCGGTAATAGGGTCCCCGTTCGCCCGGGGAGTGTTCCCATATTCCCCTAGAAAGCGAGCGGTAGCATGACCACGCGGATGCAAAGGGAGTCGATATCCAAGCTGGTGCTGTACATCGAAGAGAACCTTCGTGTTTCCAAGAGGAGCGGCCTCCCGTTCGTCGACACACGCGGATTCCAGAGCCGACTACTGGCCAGACAGAACCACGTGGTCTTCGGCAGGAGAGGCGCCGGCAAGACATCACTGGTGAACTCGCTCCAAGGGAAGCCCGGCATTCTGACCCTCTACGCGAATCTTGAAGACTACAAGGACATCTCTTTTCCTAACATCCTCATCAAGGTCCTGACCGTTCTCTTCCAGGGGCTGGCCGACAGACTGGGGGCTCAGCCCTTCTGGTGGCTGAAGCCGCAGACTTCTGGGCTGCGTCACGAACTGCAACATGTGCAGCGAACCTTGCAGGCCTACCTCCGTGAACCCGATCGCGAGATACAGGATGTTACTACTAGCGACAAGAGTTCTGCAGGCCTTGCAGCTGGAGTGCATGCGGGGGAGATCGCCGCCGAGGGAACCCTGGGACGCTCGGCAGCACGGCATGTCAAACGCAGCATCCCGAGAGACAAGCTCGACTACCTGAAACTCGAACTCTCCGAGTACAAGAAGCTGATTAACCGCGTGACTGCGTGTCTGCGTGGCTCGCCCGTGTACTTCGTGCTTGACGACTTCTACTTTGTCCGGAAACCCACACAGCCATCGCTCATAGACTACCTTCACCGCCTCACAAAGGACACAGACCTATACCTGAAGGTCGCGACCATCAAGCACCGGTCCAAGCTCTACAGTAGAGAAGGGCAACAGACCTTAGGCGTGGAGCTTGGCAGCGATGCTCTCGGAGTGGACTTGGACTACACTCTCGACCAGTCCGGCGAACTTGAGGAATTCATGCGAGGCATACTGACTCAAGCTGCGACTGGCGCGAAGGTGGATGTAGGCCCGGAGGACCTGTTTGCCGGAGATGGATTCAGTCAACTCTGCCTTGCCTCCGGGGGGGTACCACGAGACTTCCTATCGCTATTCGTGGCTATCGCCAGCAGGCGGACCGAGCCGATTGGAGTAGTGGAAGTTCGAGAAGCCGCCATCTCAAACTTCGGCGACAAGATTGATGCGATGAAGACCGACGCCGGCCCGGAGGGGGCGCTTCTCGAGGACTATCTTTCGAAGATCAGAAATCTAGTGTACGGCCTAAAGCGAACAAACGTGTTCCTAATCGCCAAGCTTGTGTTGGATGAAGACGACCAGCTGCGACAGGCAATCCGTGAACTCGTTGACCTTCGATTGCTGCACCTCGTCGACCAGAACACGAGTCGAGCTCCAAGCGATGGACGTTTCTATGAGGCCTACGTGCTTGACATGTCTCTATACGAGAACTCGCGTCCTCGCAACTTCAATGAGGTTCAGCCCGGCCGAAAGGATGATCGCGCGAGGATGGACGACTTGCGCGCAGCACCTATTGTAACTCGCGACCTACTCGACAGCGCGCTTCCGGAGTCGGGGGGAACTGCCCCGCAGAAGCCCGCTGCCATACTCGGGACGACGCCCCAGCAACTCGAGATCACCGAATTCCGTCGCTGAGTATTGGAGGGCAGGGGCAATGCGGGGGTAGGGGACAGTCACCTATTTCCTTCCCCTATTTCGGACGCGCAGGCGAGTTCGGCCCAACGCCAGTTCGGAGCGGGGAGGGGAGGGGAGGCGGGAGGGACACTTCCCCTATTTTGGGACGCTCTGTCGTCGCTCGGCAAAGAGCTGATGTACTGACGAAGTCAGGATTGAGGCAGGAGAAGTGAGATGAAGAGACGGGAAACCGGCGAGGATGGGGGAGCGGACCGAGCGAGCGCAAGGCCTCAGTTTCTGCTCGCAGTTGCTCTGCTCTGTAGCGGTATCGCCTGCTTCGGACCGATGGCGTTTCAGTCGCCGCAAGTCCTGCGGTCGGGCCAAGGGCTCGTCGGGGCGGGCGCCACCGGCGATATCTACTTCAGTCAGCCGGACAATGTAATGGGCCTCGGGGACCTGTGTCTGTACGGTCGCATGGGTCTGGGCCCGCAGACGGACATCGGTCTCAAACTGGTACCCGACGCAGTAACTCTCGACGCCAAGTATCAATTCACGCAGCGGGGGCTACTGGTCGCGGGCGACGTTGCGGTGATTGGGGGCTGGTATCCGGGCTTCTTTGACGCGTCGTCCTATCCCGTGTTTGCGGTCGCGCCGTTGTTGCTGTTCGGCGAGCCGCGAATCTGGAGCGGCGTGGGCGTGGTCGCGGGGCGGGGCGTCTGGGGTAGGACCGGTTTCGACTTGATGCCCCGCGTGCTCGTCGGCGCGGCAATCGGCAGGAGATTTCAAGTCATACCGGAACTTGATTACTACTGGCGCAGGCAATACCCGACGCTGTTCGGCGGCATCGGGCTGCAATTCAGACTGTGGTGAGTTCGGAGGATAGAGCCAGGCTTAGGTGATGAGAAGTGAGATGAAGAGACGGGGAATGGAGCGAAAGGGAGGAATGATGAGAGTTCCGGTAATGATTCTGTGTGCGCTGGCGCTGGCCGGCGCCGTGCCGCCCGCGGCTGAGCAAACGTCTCCGCAACGAGCAGTTTCCGAACCGGCGTCACCTCGCCTTGGCGCCGAAGGGCTTGCGCCACGCCGTCCGGGCCTGAAGGTGCAGGCAAAGGTCGCCTTTGAAGCCAAACGCTACCCCCAGGCCATCGCCCTGATTCGGCAGGTGAACGATTCGAATCCGAACGACGCCGAGGCCTGGTACCTGCGGGGCTGGTACACCCACTACCGGTGCTATGATTCGAGGCCGCTCTCCGGTTACTCGCGGGCGACTTCGGATTCCATCCTGAGTTTCTTCGAGCGAGCCTTGAAGCTCGACCCGAAGATGGGCGACGCCTACTACTTCATCGGCACCGAGTACGGCGCAAGGGCGGGGCTCGAGCTTTACAGCGGAGACGTCGCTCAGGCCCGAGCCGACCTGCGCGCCGCGCGGGCCAGGGGAGGCTATCCGGACTGGATGCTCGAATACTCCCGCAACCTGCTCAAGTCCTGCGCGAAGGACGCGATTCTGGTCGTGGACAATGACCCGAAGGTGAACGGCGTGCGCTACCTGCAACTGATTGAG
>Ga0209777_10005226_pt1 | contig 15073 bp, 8 predicted proteins | sample FrelakmetHBP12HB_FD_187147 | JGI IMG/M metagenome (GOLD analysis project Ga0209777, IMG submission 187147) | Freshwater lake sediment microbial communities from the University of Notre Dame, USA, for methane emissions studies -HBP12 HB (SPAdes)... | ecosystem: Environmental > Aquatic >... | reverse complement strand
GGCGGTACGATTTCATCGGGTTGATGATCTGATCCAGCGTTGAGGTGAACGTCAACGAGCTACTTACGATCGTTGGGTACGACAACGGTGGTGCCACCGGAGCATTGAGGACGCTGTTGTACCTGACCCTCGTGTTGTTGACGGGGGACGTGTTGCCCACTGAAGCGTTGAGGACGCTCAGGTCCTTGATGAAGTCAGTCGACAGTGAGCCCAACATCACGTTGTCGGTGAAGCTACCGCTCAACTCGTGGCGATACGCAGGTTCGAACTGATCGAGCACTGGATCGGCACCGATGATCTCGTGCACAGCGTCAGAACCCAAGGGCTGGTTCAACGTGTCATGGAACTCAACACCTTCACGGATCTGGCTGCCGTACAACGTCACGTTGATGGTGCCCGCCATCAGCTGAACGTCATGACCCGCAGATGGGTTCTGAACTGAGCTTGAGAACGCTGTGTTGTACGTTGCAGCATCAGATGAATCGTGCGGTTGGTACAGCACGGGACGCATCTTGGAGACGCTAAGAACGAGCTTGTCACCCGGCATCACCAAGTAGGGTGCTGGGAAATGACTGATCAACGGGATCGCAGCGGAGGCGTTCGCAGATTGAATCGCGAAATCGCCGACCTGCGCCAATGCTGCAGCTTGTTGTGCGGTCAAAGACGTTTCGTAGAACGGGTTGGGTGCGACCTGACCGGTGGGATCGAGCAGTCCTTGCTTCGTGATGTACTCGTTGCCAAGCACGCATCGACCTGATTGTTGGAACCCTGTTCCACCGCGACCGAAGGGTGAGACGTACGCAACGTCGACCGATTGGTACGTTCCTGGTGACAACGTCACTGGGTTCGGGTTCGTCAACAGTGACTTGATCGCAGCAGTTCCTCCTGATGCAGGCGTGATCTTCCGAAGGTACTTCACGACGGTGCCCACGGAGCTCAACGCTTGCGATGACACGGTCACAGAACCCGTGAAGTAGTTCGAAACGTTCGGTTGCACGACAGCACCAGGCGGGTTCGCGTACGCTAGGAACCCAACCGGCCGAACTTGGTACGTTGAATCGAGCGGTGGGAAGTTCGACAGTTGCACCGTCTTCACGTTATCGTACGTGTGCGTGATGGTCCCGGTCATGATCAGATCGCGGCGTGAAGGACCAGGCGTGTTCTCTGCAAGCTGCACCTGCCTGTACAACGCGACCGTCAAGGCTGGACCTGCGAAGTCGAACGATGTCAACGTAGGATCGACACCCCCATGGATCGCGCTGTTACCCGGAATGAAGCACTGCGTCAGGTCGTTGAACCAGCCCGGCCCCGCTGCGAGCGGAATTTCAAAGATTGCTTTTTCGACCAGGAACGGTGCAGTGATCGGGATGGTGAACGTTTCATCAGGCGTGGGTCTGTACTCTTCGTTGTTGCGAACGCTCTTTACGTACAAGTGATCGATCGCGTTGTTCAACGTTGCAGGAGAGTACTGAGCACCGATCTGCACGTTCGTTTGAATGTTGGGACCGTTGCCGTACCTGTTCGTCGACCCCGAGGACACTTGGTTCCCGATGGGTCCGAACCCCCTTGCATCCTCTGCAATGCGATTCTCGATCCCATCAGCGACAGCGTCAGCCCAATCGCAACTAGCAACATCCGGGGGCGTACCATCATCACCAACGATGTACGAGGAGTTGGATGGCACCTCCCATGAATGAGAATCGCTGTTGTAGTAGTAGATGCTCGAGGTGATGTCTGGCATCGTAACGTTGAGATCGACAGGAAGCGAGAACCTGACTTGCGTCTTTGACTTCAAGCTCTGGTCGAAGCCGCTGCTCACGTACGCGACGTCAGTGCCTTCGGTGAAGAAAGTTGAACCCAACGTTGCCTGGTCTTGCTCATGCCTGAATGATTCGTTGAACGCCTCCATGCGCTCGATCGGTCCATCGTTCATGAACTGTTCGATGGCGTTCTTGTTGATGCTAGACGTCACCAAGAAATCGTGCGTGAATAGATCTTGACGTTCGCGCACGCCCGGAGATGATCCGCCAGCGAACCTGGGAAGCGTTGACGGGTAATTGACGGGTGTAGCGTTGGGACCGAACGTCAGTGATCTACGATCGTCGAACGTCGATGCACCGACCCCCGTGCGACCATCACCAGTACGAGCAGTGAGAGGAAAGCCGATCCTTGAATCGTTCTTGCGGATCAAGTTCCGTGGTAACACCTTACGACGATTCACGGGAGGTGAGAACGTGAAGATGCCACCCGTTGTCGTTCCTCCCGGCCAGTTGTTGAAAGGCGTCAGGTTGATGGCGTAGTGCGCAGTCGCAGGGTAATCGTTCGATGTGGCCGTCGCGACGTCTGTGAAGCTAGCGTCGTACGTAGCACCACCGTAGACGTACTCCTTGGGAGCGACGTAGCCCAAGCTGGTGGAGAAATCGCGGAAGCGAGATGAGTTGGTGGGCGTGAAGATCCCCACCGAGGCGCTCTCCGTTCCTTCACCGGTGTTCAAGGCGGACTTGGGAGCGTACCTGAACTCTATCGTGCCGTTCTCGTACAGGGCGACTTCGAACTTGATGATCGATCGTGGGTCAACCATGTTGCTGTGCACGTTCCAACGAACGATCAACCTGCGACCCATCGATGAGTGAACGTCATTGATGTACTTCACTCCCGGTGAAAGGGCGTTAATACCCCTCGGCGCGGGTTCTAAGCCCATCTTGATGCGTTGCAACTTTGAATCATCGAAGGACACTTCGTTCAGATCGTTCAGTTGGTCTGCTTCGCTGACAGCGTTGATCAGATCGTCGAACCACGGCGCCAGCAGCACCGCATTGGACGCAGGGTCGCCTGATCCGATCTTGATCTTTGCATTCTCACTGACGCTACCGAACATCACCTCGTTGAACGTGAACGTTCCCGTCGCCGGGTCGACGAGGGCCATCCAACCGTTGACGTTCGCCACGAAGCTCTTGTACGTTGTGTTGTTGAACTGAAAATCGAACCCGATCGGGTAGACGTACGACGATCCATCATCGCAGACGGGTTGACCGATGTTGAACCCTGTACCATCGACCGGACCTGACAACGGCGTCATGTCAGCGTCTTTGATCCTGGCGAGTCCCACTGACGAGTCAACGGTGTGCGTCAGCACGTAGTTCGCGAACACACGGCTCGGAGGCGTCCTGGTTGAAACATTGGTAGCTGACATGTCAGTACGTCATCCCTCCGAACGCGTTAGAGTCTGTTCCGACGCCGGTGTTGTTATCATAGTACCACCCGCACGCAGCAGAGACTTCATCGTAGCGAACGTAATTATCAGTCGAACCAGACATCAACCCAAGCGCTTTCAAGATGTTGTTCGTATCGTACGATGACGGAGGTACGTTCCGTGAGTACTTCGAATCGTTGAACGCAAGGATGACCACACTCTTGACGTACGACCTGCCGGTTGCTAACGTGATCGTATCGTTGAACGTTGCAGGTTTCGTTGACGTGTTGAACGTATCTACTGTGAGCACCCGCTCTGAGGTTACGTGCGTTCCGTCAGTGGCACCTGTGACAGAGCCCCTGACGACGTGAGGGTTCACGGGAACGTTAGAGCTGTAGAACGAAGGTTGCAACCTGATCGCTAAGGGCTCTATCACGGTGCTCAACGTGGTGCTGGCGATGTCCGGATCGAGGCGGTACTTGACCTTCGTGCCGTCGTTAGCCCTGATCGTCGACGTCTTGTACAGGAACGTTCGAACTGTCGAGCGCGAGTTCTCTGAAACGTTCTGTAACGGGTACTGCAGCACTGGGAACTGCACGTTCGTGTTGAAGCCGACAGCCTCCGATGAGAACGTGTTGAAGCTGGTCGACACGCCGTCAGAGAACGGGCTGGTGACGATGCCGTTCGATCCATCGAACGACAGTTGCGCGCAATGATGCGCTGCTTCGCCTGACCAAATCTTGATGAGCCCGGCGTCGTACTGAGCCTGCGTTGAGATCTCGACCCCTTGCAGGTACGGGTACGAACTTGAGAGGTTAGAGAGACTGCCTGATGATAGATCTAGCGTCATTTGCCCTTGCTCTTGCTTTCGCTGAAGGAACGTCCGTCCCGTGTGAAAGCTGGTTGGAAGAGAGGTTTGAACGACTCAACGTGTTGGTTCAATCGGGTCCTTGAAGATGGAACGTACGTACGAGGAACCCACACGGTCGGCACAGGAGGCGAGTACACGAACCACTTCGTGTAGAGGTACGATTGCAATGCAGCAGCCAACGCAGGAGAGCTCGTGTTGTAGATCAACATCTCACCGATCACACCTTTGAAATCAGAGTTGGTCGTCTGCTCATTTCCACCTATCTGAGGATGATTGGTCAAGTCGTTGTATAGCGTACCTACGACGGCGTTTGAAACTGCTGCACCATCATCTAGGATGTTGTACAACGTGTGATTCTGCAACCAACCCACTGTAAGATGAGGTTGGTTGTAGCTTCCTGGCGCGCCTATCGTTCTTGCGTAGTTAGCGCCGGTGTCATTGCAGTATGCATACGTCATCGAAATGATTTCTGACGTGTCAGCAGGATTACGGGAGACCACCAACCCATCACCGATCTGATATGCATGTATGCTGTAGAGCGAAGGTGATTCATCGTAGTTCGAATGATCAGCTCCGTCGTATCGCCAAACTGACGCCATGGTCCATGCGTTCAACGTGTACAATGATGCTTCAGTGACCGTCGGACAGTAAAATGAGATGACGTCGGTGTCGTTCGTCCATTGCAGCGCAGGGATGTTGTTGATTCCCAACGTTGTGCTGGTGATCCAAGAAGGAACTGCACCCCCAGGACCAAGAAACAATTGAAATACGTTGTGACCCGGTCCCTGATCTGTCCACGTTGCTCCACCGGTCCCGAGCCCAGCGACGCCTTGATCTCCGCGCATCCACAACGTGTATCCTGCCGGCGGTGAGAGGGTCATCTATGGGATCTTTCTAACGTGCGATCAGTGCTTTGAAACAACGCCATTGATCTGTTGAAGCAGGATCGCGCTGTTGAGGTTTGTCCTGTTGGAATCGCCTAGGTAACTATTGTACGTTACGTACTCTTGCTTCGCACGCTCGAGCATGTGAGATTCGATCGTGTAATTGACGCCATCGAACAACGTCTTCCTAGGAAGCAATTGCTGGATGAACGTTCCCAACGAAGTATCGAACCACCTGAAGAACTCAAAGAACGCTTGGAAGTTGAGCTTCGCCTTGATGCGATTGAAGTAGATGTCTCGTAGTCGTGAGATGTCCGGGTAATCGGGTGAGAACACCAGCTCAGGTGCCCCCAATGCGTTGTCGATGGCATCGAACGTTGCGAACATGGTGACGATGTCGCGGTTCAACGCCTCGATCAACGAGAACTCCACGGTGAACCTAACGTCATCTGTGGGCGTTTCGCTGGGTGGGATCTCGTACACCGGCGCTAGGGATGCCCAAGAGGTCTGTTCAACAAGATCGTAATCGAGGTACGATCGTACTCGCACCTTGTCATCGCAGGTTGCTTCGTCGAAGTACGGGCTCAAGCTGCTGAGCTCGAACACTTCACCGACGACGATGTCCTGGTTCGTTGGGAACGTGCTGCCCGTGAGGTGGAACCCGTTCTCACTGAAGTCTGGGAACACGATGCTACCGACCGGGCCAAGCGGGTTGACAGGATCACCGGTGACATGCGCGGACGTTGCCGTGGTGATTGCTTGACGCATGTCTTGCATCACCAACGAGTTCAATCGTAACCGTTCCCATGAACCCGTGGGGGTCGTTGCGTAGTTCCAGTTGATCAGTGGGTTCTCTACGCCCGTGGAGTTGTAATTCCTAACGTGTTCACGCCACTCATCATCGCTCAGTGCCTTGGACCAGAATCGTACGTTCGACATCCGACCGTTGAAGCAGGTCGCTCGTGCTTCATCAGGTACGCTAGAATTATTGTTGAGGTGAATGAACTGGATTCCTGAACCCGAGGAGAAGAATTGTGTGGTGCCCATCGAGAGGAACGAACCAGATGCGTTTGAGGTCGACTGCACAGACCTGAAGACGTTGTTCTCGCTCGTGGGTGTTTCGTAGAAGAACGATGACGTGGTCTCGATGTACTCAACTGCACCGACGTTCTGGTACGCCAGGCGCAAGAAGTACGATGAGGACGCCGTGCTCGCCAAGCCATCATCCCCACGTTGACAACCGAAGCTGACGTTCCACTTGTCAGAGTTGAAGATGTTTGAATTTGATGCATCAAGTTCCAACCGCATCGTGGGCGAAGTGGCTGCATCACCTGGGCGGGCGTACAACACCAATCGTGGTTGCAATGATGACGAGAACGCCAACAGGTTCGCAATGACGCTGGGACCGCCGTTGGCAGAACCCGTGGTGCAGAATCGTACCAGTGATTGGGTCAATGACTGCACTGCGTTGGCTTCAGGAGGCGTGTACTTGACGATGCTCTCCCACGTCCATGAACCCGAGGTGAGCAACCCGTCCGACGTAAACGTTGTACCGGCGTTGCGTCCCAAGCGATCGAGCACGAACGAACCACGAGGTTGCGGGTACCCGGGCTCGACCCTTGATGCAGACAGGTAGGGTGATGTCACGAGGCTTCCCGTGCTGAATTCCACCATCGTTCCAGGTTCGAGCTTGCTCTCACGAGAGAACTGAAGTTGCTGTGTCGTGGGTCCACCGTACTCCCTGATGCGGATGTTGTTGCCAGGATCCATGCCAACAGCGCGCAAGAACGCCTTGATGCTGTACTGCGTTCCCTTTGATTTAAGCACGCGAGGTAGGTTGACGAGCACCCGACGTAGGATGCTGTTCTGAACCTGCTGCAACGACAACCGGCTGACGGTGTAGCTTTCCAGGTCGATGTTCTCACCATGAATGTACTGGTCGATGGTGGAGTCGTTGAACAACGGTGGGAGGTAGAAGCCCATGTCCTTGATGAGATCAAGCATGAACATGTCCGGCACCGTGTCGTTCGTGTTGTAATCGACCGTCTTCAACGTGCTGAACGAATCAATGAACAGCTTGATGTCATCGAAGAACCGAGCCCAAATGTACAGCAACGAGACGAGGATCTGAACGTTCCCCATCTGACCTTGACCTGGGATTCCGCTGCCACCGTTGGGTTGCGTTGTGCCATCGCTCAAGGAGTCGATGAACCCATCCTGAAATGCGCCTTCAAGGAGGTAGTGTTCCGGAACCAGGCGGGTGATGAGATTTGGGTTCTCCTGATCGTACGCGCTGGCGCTCATCAGGAGCTGCTGGTTGAACGCCACGGTCGGTGGGTACGCCGGGAACAACACGGGCAAGCTATCAGCACGTTCGTACACGACCGGGTTAGAAGAATCAGCTGATGCATCGATCCTCAAGCTTCCGGTGAAGTTGCTGATGATCGCATGAAGAGCGTTGCCGCTAGAATCAAGCACGATCCCGTTGATCGGATCTGACAACGTTGTCGTCAATGGAGGAGGGGGTTCGTTGAAGCGGTAGTACAGAAGAAGATCATCAGTGGCGTACAACGCCTTTGATGCGTACGCAGTGAGTTGGTTCGCCGTTCGAGGTGAACTGAAGATCCTGAACTCGTCCAACGTGCCGGACATCGTCTGCATGGGCGTCACCATCGATGAACCCATCTGCATCACAGTGCCGCTGCCGATCAACAGTGAAGCATTATTGATGTCCATGTCGCCCAATTCAACCTGCGTGCTCGACTCTGCGAAGGGCGTTGAATTCAAGAACGATTGCAGGTAAGGAAGGCTCTCAGTGCGATTCAACTCTACGGCGATGTGGTTGAACGTGCCCTTGTTCAACGTTAGCGGCACTGACATGTACGTGCTACCAGACACCATCATGAACGTTGCGTTCACATTTGACGTTGACGTTGACTGCGTCAGGTACAACGAAAAGCCTTGCGTTGGGCTTGACATCATCTGACACACGACCTGAACGTCATTTACGATGGTGGGTAGGAACAGCTGCATCTCTACGGTGTACGACATTGACCCAGTTGGGTTCAACACTGACGCACCGGTGTTCTGCGTTGATAGCTCAGGAAACAGCACGCCGGCCTTGTTCTGAACGGCTACGTACGTTCCTGACTGGGGCGACGTTTCACCAGCTTGCGTTCCTGAGAACAGGAGCTCACCCTTGTACGTTGGAAAGTTGTCAAAGACCCACTTGTCAAAACCGGACAACTTCTCAAAGAAGACTTCTGTTTCCTTGCGCGTGCCGTCGAACGGGAACCCATTGATGATTGAATCGAACGCAAGGTTGACGTTCGCTTCGGCGCTCATGAAGAACGTGTGGTTCTGGAACTGTGACCAATCGACGTTCAATTGCTGCGTTGATTTCAACGCTGTTGAAGGCGAGCTGTACTTGAAGGAGGACGTTGACGCGATGTTCGTGTCAGACATGCTGCTCCATGACAACGACATGGGTCTGCTGCCTGAAACTGCTGACGTCAAGAACGACGGGATGTACGGGTTTAGCGTGCTTATTGCCATGGGTTACGTTCTTGTCATGCCCTGGGGTGTTTTTCTACCCTGAATTGAGGTGATGCTGCTTTGTGCAGCTGCTTGTTGTTGTCGGTGATGATCTGCACGTCAATTACGTACGTTCTGCCCTCTGTCAAGTTCGATGCGTCTAGCACGAAGTACATTCCCGAAGAGTCGTTCGACACCCTTGTCGAGTTACCAACCAGATCGAATGGTACTACAACGTGACCCGATGATACGTCACGAACCTGGTAGTGCACATCCCTCACGATGATCCCTGGTGTGTCGACCGGCAATCGCGTGGCGCTTGTGACGTAAGGTGATGTGTAGTCGAAGATGTTGATCCTCAACGTTGTCAGCTCGTCAGGAAGCAATGAATCAGTGACGCCTTGAACTGACACGACGTAGTTCTTCAAGGCTAGCGATCGTGAGCCACGTTGAGGTGGGTTCGCCACGAACGTGCTACCCGTGAGGAACGGTACGGTGCCGTCGAGCGAGCCCCACGTTGGGGTGAACGTGATCGAACCAGATTGTTGAAGTTGAGGCAGCAACGTCGGATCGTTCGAAGGTATGAGAACGGAACACGAGTAGACGCCTTCGACGCCCATCGTTCCATGAGAGTGCTGTGAACCGGTGAAGTAAAGCGAGTACGTCCCACCCGAGACTGGCGTTTGCAACGTGAGGATCAAGCAGTTCGATCCGGTGATCTGCGACGAACCTGACATCAAGTTCGCAGCTGATGAACGTACGTAGTTGTACAGGAACAGGTAGCTGGGTGAATCGAGGTACACGTTGTCAGTGTCATCCTGAACAGAGTCATCGTACGTAACAACTAGCTTGGGTCGAAGGTCCTCATTGTACGCGGTGCGCCCGGCAAACCGTTTTACGAAATATGTGTACTGGTTAGCCTCCAACTGTGGGCTGAAAGATATTCTTAGGCCAACGTCAGGGACCGTTCCGGCCAGGGTTGAGGACACGATGGCCGTCACGTCAACGTTCAGGTCCTCTTCTCCCGTGGTGAAGAACTGCGTGGCAGTCAATGATGAACCGCTGATGGACGCAGTGATGTAGTCGCACGATGTTGAACCATCACCACCCAAACCGCACCCTGTGACGTGCCACGTGCTACCGTCAAGCGATGATGTCAGCCAGTTACACGCATCGTAGTCTGAGTAGAGCACAACGTCATGACCCAACCCCTCATCGAACGACGCCGAGAGCGGATTGACGCACAACGTGAAGTTGTTGGGAACCGGTTGCCCACCGTCGACGTCGTGCAGCAGCAGCTTGCACGAGAAAGATGAACCGTTGACGTCGACTGCGCCTGATGAGACGAGCTCGCGCAATGGATCAAGGTCGAATTGTAACAGCAACCTGCTAAGCTCGACGTTCGGAACTTGCGTTGAACCGCTCAACGTTGAGGTGAACCCGTACAGCTTGAACAGATCAAGCGAACCCGCCATTCCGACGTTGCTCGTCAGCTGCGCGGTCCCATCAATGATACGATCGTTGATGTACGTGTCTTTCGTCGGCCTGAGAACCTTGATCATGATGCGGTGTCTTTCTACGTCAAGCGCTTGGTTGTGCTATGATGTCAACGTCGGGGTACCTAACTTCGAATATTCCTCCCGGGGGCGGGAACATCACACCCCTCTTGGTGTTTGACGCTGGATCGTACCTCAGGTTGCTGTACGTACGATTGTTGACAGTTCCGGTGATGTTCTTGAACACGATCTGGTTGATCGACATGATGCCCGGGATCTGGTAGATCGTGTTCCGCAGCGTGTCGATCACGATGGGTTGATCGATGTGAAAATTGCCGATGTCAAAGTACGTTTGCAGCTGCGTCAGAACGTTCTGAAGCACGACAGCGGAGTTCAGCGATGGATCGATCAGAACGCTGAAGCTGAACGTCAGGTCGATGACACGGGCATCGAGGACATCAACTGCATCGCTGATCATCCTGTACGGGTTCAGGTACTTGACGAGGTTGGTCTTCAGCGTATCGGGTGACGTGATGAGCTGGTTCTGCGTGTTGCGAGAGATGATGAACAGCTGCGTTGCCAGCGGGTTGTGTGGGTTGTTGCGAACTGCAGCCCTGAACACGCGGCCGAAGTTCGATGGGATCGTGTACACACGAGCGAGGAGGTCAGGTCTCGTGACGATGCGCTCTTGGGAGTTCGTCACTGATGGGATCAATGCTTTCAGATCGTCCGTCGTGGGTGCATCTTCGCCCCCCGCAGCGTTGATCGTGTTGTTGACCTCTACGCCGCTCCTGATCTTTCCAGCGACTGCGGCGGGTGGGTTGCCCGGGAACGTCATGTTGATCGAACGGGCGATGTTGATGTTGTTAGCATCAACGTTGTGACTGAGACCACCCCCGTACCGGTAGGTGATCGAGTACGTTGTGTTCGCAGCGGCGATGCCGAGCGTTGACGTCTGGAGCAGCTGTTGCGGGTTCACTGGGATGCGAGAGAACGTTGTCCTGTACGGAAGCGTGATCGCGAACGATGAAGGATCTGGGATGATGTCATTCTGCAACGACTCTGCGTTGCCAGCACCGAACGTCATCGTTGTTGATCTGTTCGTCAGATCGGTCGAGGTGATGTAGCGGTACGGTGCTGGGACCACCTTGATCACGTTGGGAACTAGGTCGTTGTCGCCCGCAGTGTTGAGGACGTTGACGTACACGACATCGTTCGTCAACGCATCAACGTGGTAGTAGATGTTCCCGAGCGCATCGTTCACAGAGATGATCTCTGAAACGTTTGAGTTGCTCAACGTGTACTGGTTGTACGGGATGAACGTTGGTCCGACGGTGAACGTTTCCGTCGTTTCGAACCCTGAGATGCAAAGACCGCTGTAAGCAAGGATGAACGTCTGGATCGTACCGCTCGTGTTCTTAGCGCCGATCTTCACGCTTGCGAACAACGAACCGTCAGTCCTCTTCGAGCTGAAGTCAATGTCCTCGATGAGGTTGAAGACCACGGCATTCGTCGCTACGAACGTTGAGTTCGCCTTGACGATCGGCAACGTCGTTGGGTCAGGCTGCACGATGCCGTTGATCGTCGCCGCGGGGACCTGAATGTACACGGTGATGGGAACGATCGCTGGCGATGCACCCGTTATGGGTACGTTCGCAGCGTTCAAAAGGCGCTGGATGTTGATCGATTCCACCGCCGTCGTGGGATGAAGCTCGCCGTACTGATGGTCGAGGTAGTACGACATGTTGTCGCCAACGTACGCAGCGAAGTCGAGGATCAACCCACCGAAGCTTGACTCGCTGAAGTCGCGGATGCGATCTGGGTAGTACTGCCGAGCGTACTCGAGCAAGTTCTTGCGCAAGGAGTTGAAGTCCTTCGCGAGGTACTTCCTCTGGCGTACAGCTAGCAGGTTATCGTTCTGTTGGACGGTCATGGGTTCCTGATAAGTAACTACGTGACGTTAGATCGCGTAAAGCGTTACCTGAAGTTGTTTCCCTGTGATGTTCAGGCTCGGAATGTTGTACGTAACGACAAGTTGGATCGCTGCGACGCCGCTCGTCGGAGCCTGAGTTCGATGGTGCGATACGAACGATTGCAGGTCGATGTAGGGCATCCATCGCTGAACTGCGTTACGAATGTTGCTGATCGCGCTGGAGTCAAAGTCATCCTGCGATACCAAGTTGGTCATCAACGGGCGTAGGTTCGCACCGAAGTCGTAGAAACCCAACCGCTCGCCCCAGTTCGTCAGGATCAAGTTTCGTAGGTTGTCAGCCAGCGCCGTGCCCATGTCGGTCGTCATGGTGAGCAGGTCACTGTTGCCCAGCGACAGGGGTGTGGTGGGTCCGATGGGCACAGGAGTGACGTTGAGCTTGTTCGCTGTTGTATCAGCCGCTGTCGTTCCTGATGATTTGAATGAATACGAACCCATGTGTTAAGTAGACCTCATTTGACGCTCTTCAAAGGCATGACCGCAGATGACAACGATTTCCCTGCAGCGGCTAGCAACGTCATTGCTGCAGATCCATCAGTGGGCGATCCAGTCTGTACGGCGGCCGCGAGAGCGAGCGCTAGTGAGCTCAACGCCGAGATGATCTGTTCGATTGCGCCTGAGGAGTTGCCGACGATGCATGAACCGTTGACGTTGAGCGCTGGCACGGTGAACGCCACGGAGGATCCGGTGACGTCGACGATGGTTCCTCCCACGGTCGTCTTCATCTCATCCGCGCTAATGGCAACGTCAACGCCCTTCGTCGCTATGTCAATGTTGTCATCGTTGACCATGATGTTGCATGACGTGGTCTCAAGGTCGATCGTGCCACCCTTGATGGGTTGCATGTACACGTCGCCGCTTGACTTGATGCCGATGGTTGCCCAATTGTCATTGTTGTCATTGTCGATCAACATGCCGTTGGCATCACGAGCACCCTGACCCGTCGTGACGAGCGCGACTGACGAGCGCCCGATGATGCGCACACGATCTGATTTCAGAACGACCCCACCCGTCGATTTGACAGAAGGATCGCTCATCTTTCCTCGCCACAGGCCCGTGGTGAAGAATGAATCAAGGTTGAAGTTGATGTCGACGTTGGATTGCTGAACGACGAGCAACCTGCTACGATCGTGCACCAGGTCTGGGTCACCCTCATTGGGCACGACGCTGGTCGGGTGCTTCGCTAGCTCTTTTCCGATGATCTTGTTGTCGACTGACGTTCCTGCAGTCGCGGACGTTTGACCACGTCCTGCGACGATGTCGATCATCCCTGCACCGTCAGTGAAGATGTCTGCGTCGGGGATGCTAGGTTCCTGACCGTACGTCGGGTCTGACTTGTACGTAGCGATCGCACCTGTTCGATCAGTGCCCAACACGATCAACGTGTTGTTCGAGCCCTCGAACGCAGTGTCTGCAGGGCGCTTCTTGTACCTCGGAACGGGTTCGTACCACGTCACGTAGCACGCGTCGGACTCTGTGAGGATGTTCTTGTACGTGTCATCATCACCGGGAAGGCTCACGGTGTCAGGGTTCGTGTAGCGCTGATCCTGCAGGTAGTCGACGACACCGTTTCGAAACTCGTACACGGGCGTGGTGTTGCCGGTGAACGAGTTCGCCAGGCCTGGGAAGAACGACTTCTCGAACTGGCGATCGGCGTGCGTGTAGTTGACGTCCTCAACGAAGTTCGGCTGCACGATCTTGCACATCCAGTAACCGATGTCGTTCGACTTTGCGTCTGGATTCTCGAGGATCGCCCAAACATGCTCACCGGGTTTCGCTGGGAACGACATCGAGGGTGGAAAGAACGGGTACCACACCATGACGCTCTCGCTGGCCCCACAATCGGGAGCCATGATCCTACGTCCGATTACGCTGTTCCTGGGAGCGCTGCGCACGGCGTCGACGTTGGTCAGACCCAACTCGTTGACGTAGTACGAGATCTTTGTGTCATCAAGCGTCGAAGGATCGCTGATGACCTCAAGGATGACGATCTTGAGAAACGTTGGGTACCCATGCCCAGGGTTGTTCCCGTAGACGAGCCTGTTGGTCGCTACCTCGGCGTAACGACCCTCTGCGATGAACTTTGTGTCTAGTGCATCAAACTTGCTTCCCGGCACGGCAACCCTCGATCCTTACGTACCGGTAACACGAATTCAACGTCCCTTGTTAATTTGAGCGAACATCTCATCAGAGTTGATGTTCTCATCGTCAGACTGTGCCTTCGCGATGAGCTCTGCGAGCTTGATGAGCTGATCGTTGGCCCTTGACATGCGTTCAAGGAACGTTGCGATCGTCTTACCGTGAACGGCGAACTCGGGCGATTGTTCCTTCACGATCCTGACGAGGCGGGTGAACATCACGTACGAGTTCTGACGATCAGAGAGCGAATTCTCGTAGATCTCTTTCCAGAGTTGACGCTTCTTGTCATCCATCGACTGGATGCTCTTGAGAAGGTCGCTGAAGTCCTTGATCTTCGTCTCGACAGATCGCTCTGTCGATTCGATGATGTCTGTCAACGGGCTGTCTGCAACGTCGGTCATGTGATCACCAAAACCTGTACTTCGGGTCCAACTTCATGCGTTTGTAGTTCTTCTTGATCGATTGCATAGTTGTCGTTAGCTGTTTTGGGCTCAACCCAGAAAGCTCTCGCATGTAGAGCAGGATCGCTGACTTGTTGAGGAAGTCGATGTCATCGACGTTCTCAAAGATCGTGATGATGCTGTTGATGCACGCTAGCTCGTTCTCCGTCTTTGCCTTGTTCCTGATCTCGTACAGCAGCTCGACGATTCCTCTCGCTGCGCACTCAACCTCGAGCATGGTGTCCTGGCCTGGGATTGTGCAATGATCTTCGATGATCTTGTGCTCATGCGCTGACAAAGCCTCAGGATCGTCAAGGCTGACGCTGCGGCGGATGCGCTGGCTCTTCTGCTTGGTGCGGATGATGAGCCAGTTCTTTGCGACGACGTTGAAGTACGAGAAGGCGTTGGTGCCTCGGTTGCCGTCGAACTTACCGATCGTTTCGAACAAGAAGTTGACGCAATCATTCTTGAGATCATCGTAGGTATCGTACAGGCTGGTGAACTTGTGAATGTTGATCAAGTTCTC
>Ga0209777_10005225_pt1 | contig 15074 bp, 15 predicted proteins | sample FrelakmetHBP12HB_FD_187147 | JGI IMG/M metagenome (GOLD analysis project Ga0209777, IMG submission 187147) | Freshwater lake sediment microbial communities from the University of Notre Dame, USA, for methane emissions studies -HBP12 HB (SPAdes)... | ecosystem: Environmental > Aquatic >... | reverse complement strand
CAAATTCAACTACACCTGATGGCTAACCCCAAATCTATGTTCATGTTAAATCAATACTAAACGGTTCAAACACTCCTGTCAAGACAATTTCATTTCTGACTGGAATTGATGAATCTTGTCTACCAAGCGCGAAATCCTCTTCAGCGCCGCTTCCTGCTTCTCGCGCGACTGTTTTTCCAGGCGATTACCGTCCTGAGACGCCAATTTCAACTCCGATTCCAAGCCGCTCAGCCGCTCACGAAGCTGAGCATTTTCCTTCTTAAGTTCTAAGTGAGCCGACTCCAACTTTTTGTATTGCTCGAGTATGTCTTTGACTCTTGTCTGTAACTTATCGAGGTTCTCCATCGGGACTCTCCTAGGCGCGAAGTGCTGCTCCGTGCTTCGACTTGAGCGACTCAACCATCCTATTAACTACGCGTTCAATATCCGCGTCAGTTAAAGTTTTACTTTCATCCTGAAACACTAATCGGAAGGCCAGTGACTTTTTGCCCGAATCAACCTGCTTGCCCTTGTAAAGATCAAGAACAACAGTCTCGGCCAGAGTCTGATCGGCCGCATTGCGGATGGTCTCGAGCAACTCCGCACAGAAAACGCCTTCGTCAACGACGATGGCAATATCGCGTTCGGAGATTGGGAAGCGCGGAAGTTGCTGATAAGGACTTGTTGGCTTAGCACTTGCCAAGAGAACTTCAAAATTCAGTTCAGCCACCAGAACCTCTGCCTTGATATTGAAGGCTCTCAGAATTGCCGGTTGGATAGCCCCGCAGATTCCAATGGACTCTACTCCCAGCGTAACTTCGAAACAGCAGGCAGGTTCGAAGGCGGCATTTGACACCGGACTGTAAGTAATCCTTCTATCCGTAAGTCTCTCAATTCCTTCGATAGCACCTTTAAGATCGTGGAAAGTGAACTCGGTCGGATGAAACGCCCAGTTCTCCCCAATATCAGAACCAGAGAGTGCCAAGCCTATCCGCTGGGTTTCGTTCGGCAATTGCTTCCCATTCGGGGCCATGACGGTTCCAATCTCGAATAGCTTTATAGTGCGCACTTGATGGCTAATGTTTTCACATGCGGCATTCAACAACCCGGTGATTAGACTCGGTCGAAGCCATTTCAAATCCTCCGAGATCGGATTGAGAATCTCGACACACTCCTGCTGCGGGTCAAGACGACGAACCTGTTTGGGGTCGACGATACTGTTCGTAACAGCTTCAAAATAGCCTTGCCCGATCAACGACTCACGTGCTTGCCCGGCAAACACTTCCCTGGGATTACGCGATACCAGAAGCTTGCCTCCTGCAAACAATCGTGTTGGGATTTTTTCGTAACCGTAAATGCGTGCGATTTCCTCGATCACATCAATCTCGCGCGTGACGTCGGGCCGGAAAGTTGGCACTTCGACAGTCAGGTTTTTACCGGGAAGAACCTTGAACTCGAGCGCGTGCAGGATGTCGATCATGATCGGAGCGCTCATTTCGGTGGCGAGGATTTGGTTTACGCGACTGGGACGCAACTCCAACCTGACCGGATGTATTTTCTGAGGATAAACATCCACAACACCGGCCAACACACGACCACCGGCGAGCCGCTCTATCAAACTGGCGACACGATCCAAGGCCATCGGGACGATATTGGGATCGGCGCCGCGCTCGAAGCGAGTCTGACTTTCCGACTGCAGACCGAGATGCTTGCGACCGCGTCGGATTACGGACGGATCGAAGTAAGCACTCTCCAAGAGAATGTCAGTCGTCTTTTCGGTCACTTCGGAAAATTCGCCCCCCATAATTCCCGCAATGGCCACCGGTTTCACACCATCAGTAATCAGCAAAACATCGCCATTCAGCTTGCGATCGACACCGTCAAGGGTACGAAACACTTCCCCATCGGTAGCGCGACGCACCAGCACCTTCGGTTGTGCAAAGTTGGCAAAATCGAACGCGTGCAGCGGGTGGCCGTATTCAAGCATCACGTAGTTGGTGATATCAACAATGCTATTGATGGCGCGTATGCCCGATGCCAGCAAACGCTGTTGCATCCACCAGGGGGAGCGGCCGATCTTGACGCCTCTTATCACGCGCGCTGCATAGCGAGGACAACCGATCGGATCCTCGATTGAGACTTCAACGACAGCGGCGGCTTTGTCGGCGATTTCTTTGATCTCCGCTGTCGGACGTTTTACCGGGCTGCCACAAAGTGCGGCAATGTCGCGGGCAATGCCAATAGCCGAAAGACTGTCGGCACGATTGGGGGTCAAGTCAAAACCGAGCGAGTAGTCATCGAGATTCAGCGCCGTCTTGAGATCGGAACCGGCCTTGGCCGTCGGTTCAAGTTCCATAATGCCGGAATGATCCTCAGAGATTCCGAGTTCAGCCTGGCTGCAAAGCATGCCTTCTGATACGACTCCGTGCTTGTCGACGCTCTGGATGCGCAGGCCATCTTTAAGAACAGCCCCCGACAAGGCGAGTGGCGATTTCATGCCGACTTTGACGTTGGGCGCTCCACAGACGACGTTCATCTGCACATCACGTCCGAGCTCAACCTTGCAGACTTTCAAGCCGGGCGCGTGCGGATGCGGTTCCACAGTGAGAATCTTACCGACAACGACATTTTCAAGGTTGGTCGACACGGGTTGTACCGACTCGACGGCGGTTCCGATCAACGTCAATTTCGATGCCAGTGTTTGCGCATCCCAACCGAAATCAACCAATTCACGAAGCCAATTGTAAGAAATCTGCATCAGTCGACGAACCTCTAAAACTGTCTTAGGAAACGAATATCGTTATCGAAAAACAGGCGAATATCATCAATTCGGTACTTGAGCATGGCAATTCGCTCAATGCCCATGCCGAAAGCATAGCCGCTATAAACTTCGGGATCGTAATTCACCGACTTGAACACATTCGGATCTATCATGCCGCAGCCAAGAATCTCAAGCCAGCCCTCATGTTTGCAGATGCGACACCCCTTGCCGCTGCAAAGGAAACAGGAGATGTCTACTTCCGCCGAAGGCTCCGTGAACGGAAAGAAACTGGGGCGAAAGCGCAGCTTAACGTCATCTCCGAAGTAGGTCTGTGCGAAAGCGACCAGCACGCCCTTGAGATCTGCGAAAGTGACGTTGTGGTCGACGTAGAAGCCCTCAAGCTGGTGAAACACGCAGTAGGCGCGAGCGCTGATCGCCTCCTGGCGATAGGACCGTCCCGGAGCGACAATCCGCACCGGCGGCTTGCGTTTCTCAAATTCGCGAATCTGAATAGGCGAAGTATGAGTACGCAAGAGAGTATCTTTGCCAACATAGAAGGTGTCTTGCATATCGCGCGCCGGATGATCAGGGGGAAAGTTCAGCGCGCCAAAATTATAGTATTCCGTTTCGACTTCGGGACCCAGGGCCACTTCGAAGCCCATGCCATAGAAGATATCGATTATTTCGTTCAGCGTACGAGTGATCGGATGAAGCTTGCCCACAGGATAGCGCTTGCCGGGCAGAGTGTAATCGAGGCCAGCATTCTGATTGGATTTGGCACCACCAATTGATTGCAGATGATCGGCAAGCAGCAGTTCGATCTGCTCCTTGGCTTCATTCGCTTGCTGGCCGACAGCTTTGCGCTGTTCGCCATCAAGGTCTTTCAGCCCCCGCAGAACCGCGACCACGGCGCTCTTTCTACCGAGGTACTTGACGCGAAGAGACTCTATCTGATCGGCTGAATTACACTGGGCGATTTCCGCTCTTGCCTCGGCGACGATCTGGGCAATTCTGTCGTCCGACATGCCTATGCTTTTTTCGCAATCTCAGTCAGCTTGGTAAAGGTCATTTTGTCACGAACCGCGAGATCAGCCAGCATCTTGCGGTCAAGATTTACTCCCGACTTTTTCAGACCATGCATAAAGGCCGAATAGCCGATACCGGTCAGACGACAGGCCGCAGAGATACGCGTAATCCAGAGGCGACGGAAATCGCGTTTCTTGTTGCGACGATCACGATACGCGTAGGTCAGGCCCTTCTGTACCGTCTCTTTGGCAGTGCGCAGGAGTTTGCTCCGGCCGCCGAAATTGCCTTTGGCTTGTTTGAAAATTTTCTTGCGGCGTCTTCGCGAAGCCGGATTGTTGGTTGCGCGTGGCATCTAAGTGGTCTCCTTCTTAAATCCTAACAAAAGCAGCGCTTTAGCCCGGAAGCAGGTATTTGAGTTTCTTTGCGTCGGCACTCTTCACATAAGTGGCTTTGCGCAAGTGTCTCTTGCGCTTCGCCGACTTCTTCGTCATGATATGGCGAGCTAGCGCTTTCTTACGTTTGATCTTGCCGTTGGCGGTTTTCTTGAACCGTTTCGCGGCAGCTCTATTGGTCTTCATCTTCGGCATTTTTCGTTCCTTTATCTATTGCCTGCTTCGGGCTCACCACCATCGTTAGCGTGTTACCCTCCATCCTCGGCTCGACCTCAACGACGGCCAAAGCCGCGAGATCTTCCTTAAGACGGTTCATTATTCTCGCGCCAAATTCCTGATGCGCCATTTCCCTGCCGCGGAAATCAACCATCAGTTTAACTTTATAGCCTTCCTTGAGAAACTCGACTGCGTGCTTGGTCTTGAACAGGTAATCGTGTTCTTCAATCTTCGGACGGTATTTCATCTCCTTCAGGTTTACCTGATGCTGCTTTTTCTTGGAGACTTTCGCCTTTTTCTGCAACTCATATTTGTAACGACCGTAGTCAAGGATTTTACAGACCGGCGGTCGCGCGGTAGGCGAAATTTCAACCAGATCAAGTCCGCGGCTAAAAGCCATATCAAGAGCGTCTCTGGTTTGCATGATTCCGATTTGCTGGCCTTCATGGTCGATGACCCTCACCTCGGGGATGCGAATCATTTCATTCACTCTGATCTCAGGCTTTCTCTTGCTTATATCGACACCTCCCATAACGGGTTACGTTTACGAAGACAGAGCATCTCCATTTAGCTTTTTATTATATGTGACGGCCATGGATTTGCCAAGCAAAAAATCTCCCCTTCGTCGACGGTTCTATAACGGCATTTTCGAGGGCAAAGCGCGGCTCTTGATCTCCGCCATAAGCCGATCTATTGCTTCCGCAACCGAAATTGCCCCCAGATCCCCCTCGCCATGATGCCGCAACGCGATTTTCCCGCTTTCGACCTCTTTGTCACCACAAATCATCATGTAGGGCACTTTTTGCGTCTCGGCTTCGCGAATTTTGTAGCCGACCTTTTCGGGGCGGGCGTCAAGCTCGACCCGGATACCGACTGCCTTCAGTTGCTCGGTTACTTTCGTCGCGTAGTCGTGCTGTCTGTCGGTGATTGGCAGCACTTTCGCCTGTACAGGAGCGATCCAAAGCGGGAAGAAACCGCCGAAATGCTCGATCAGCACGCCGAAAAAGCGCTCCAAGGAGCCGAAAATCGCCCGATGAACCATATACGGCCGTTTGTGCACGCCATCTGAATCGATATACGCCATTTCAAAACGCTCCGGCAGATTAAAGTCAAACTGCACAGTTGTGCACTGCCAGACACGCGCCATAGCGTCGCGAATCTTGATATCGATCTTGGGGCCGTAAAATGCGCCCCCGCCCTCATCGACGTCATACTTCAAGTTTCGTAACTCCAAGGCCTTACGCAACGATGCTTCCGCCTGTACCCAACGCTCAGCTTCACCGATCGCACCGGCGGGACGGGTCGACAAGTAAATCTGGTAATCCCAGAAGCCAAACGCGCCAAGTATCTCTTTGGTCAGATCGAGCACGCCGATAATCTCATCTTCAAGTTGGTCCGGCGTACAGAAGATGTGCGCATCGTCTTGAGTGAAACCGCGGACACGAAATAGCCCATGCAGGACTCCACCGCGCTCGTAACGATAAACAGTGCCAAGTTCCGCCCAGCGGATCGGCAACTCGCGATACGAATGGACACCCTGCTTGTACATCATAATGTGGAATGGGCAGTTCATCGGCTTGATCTGGTACTTCTCGTTGTCGACATCGATCGGCGAGTACATGTTTTCAGCATAATGACTCGTATGACCCGATGTCTCCCAAAGCTTGAGCCGAGCGATATGCGGCGACATCACCAGTTGATAACCGTGAGAGAGGTGCATGTCCTTCCAGTAGTTTTCTATGATATGCCGCATGAGAGCGCCCTTGGGAAGCCAGAGGGGTAGACCGCCTCCGGTTTCCTCGGTAATTGTATACAGCCCGAGTTCTTTGCCGAGCTTGCGATGGTCGCGCTTCTTGGCTTCCTCCAGTCGAGTCAGATATTCATCCAACATCGCCTTCTTGGGAAAAGCGATGCCGTAAATGCGCTGCAACATTTTGTTGTGCTCATCACCCCGCCAGTAAGCGCCGGCCACTGAAAGCAACTTATAGGCCTTGATCTTGTCGGTTGCAGGCAAATGCGGTCCCCGGCAGAGATCGCTGAAAGTATCGTGATGATAATACGAGATTACGGACTCGCCTTCCAGACCATCGATAATCTCCAGCCGGTACTCCTCGCCTTCCTGTTTGGCGCGACGAACGGCTTCCTCGCGAGAGATTTCCTCCCTCTGGAAACGATGTTTCCCTTCGATGATCTGCTTCATCCGCTTTTCGATGAGTGCGAGATCTTCGTCTGTAAACGGTTTGACAACATCGAAGTCGTAATAGAACCCTTCTTCGATCGCGGGGCCGATGCCGAGCTTAGTGCCGGGGTATAGTTCCTTGACCGCCTGCGCCATAACATGCGCGGAAGAGTGCCAGAAGACGCTCTTGCCGATCGGTGAATCGAACGTGTGAATCTGAATTTGACCGCCGGACTTTAGCGGGACATTGATGTCCTTGACAACGCCGTCGATCGAAACCGCCAGTGCGTCTTGAGCCAGTCGCTCGGAGATGGATTTCGCGACATCGTAGCCGGTGGAACCGTCGGGAAACTCTCTTAACGAGCCATCAGGGAACTTGATTTCCAAAGCCATTTCTAAACCAACCTTACAAAAAATTGCCTCTTCGACCGAGGCAAGAAATGGTGGGCGATACAGGAATCGAACCGGTGACCTCCTGCGTGTCGAGCAGGCGCTCTAACCATCTGAGCTAATCGCCCACGTCGCTCTATAGTTACCAAGTTTATCTTCGTAGCTTTTGTTTGTCAAGGGCTTTCCTTACACCAGGCCTCAATATCATTCATCAAACGGCCTTCTTCAGCCTTCGCGCCTCCGAAAAATCGCAGCGAAAGTCACGCCTATGATTTTGATATCGGAAAACAAGCGACGATTCTTCTGGTATTCGAGAGAAAGTTTGATTTTGTCCGGCAAGATAGTCTGAAGGTACCCACTTTCCGGGTCACCAAATCCCGCGAGGATTTCTTCCTCGTATCGGTACTTGAGCGATGCAGGATCGGTAAGCCCCGGCAGGTAGTCGAGGATCTCCCGTTGGGCAGGTGTGTAGAGTGCCACGTACTTGGGGGACTCAGGTCGCGGGCCGACGAAGGTCATGGAACCGGTAAGAATGTTCAACAACTGTGGTAACTCGTCGAGTTTGAAACGGCGCAGCAGTCGGCCAATGCGGGTAACACGCCGATCACCCAAAACAGTTAGCTCCGACTGGTTATCCTTCGTTGAACGCATGGTGCGAAACTTGACCAGCCTAAAATTCTTGCCACCTCGTCCTATGCGAGTGTGTACAAAAAACGGTCTGCCGGGAGTAAAGACGAGCAAAGTCAACATGACCAGTATCCAAATGGGGGACGTCACGATGGTCAGCAGCAGGGCTAGGAGGAAGTCAGCAAGTCGTCGCAAGAGCGTTCATCTCACAATTCGCGATTTCCACGCAAACAACTTCTTGAAGCATTCGGCTACATACTTGATCTCGTCTTCCTTCAGGTCGACGTAGAACGGCAGAGTGATCACTGACTTGTAGTGAGTGTAGCTGTTTGGCAGATCGCGTCGCGTGTAATGGTAATGCTTCTTGTAGTATGGTTGTAGATACAGTGGAATGAAGTGGACGGAGGTGCCGACACCAAGAGACCGAAGTTTCTCGATGACTTCGTTGCGCCGCTGCTCGCCGCCGTTACGTAGTTTGACGATATACAGATGCCAGGCGTGCGTCGTTCCGTCCGGTTCAATTGGTAAGAGCAACTCGTCGATCTCAGCAAGATAGTGATGGTACATTTCCGCAAGGCGACGGCGTTGCTTCTGGATCTGTTCAAAACGTCGTAGTTGCATCAATCCGATCGCGGCGTTAATGTCGGAGAGATTGTATTTGTAGCCAAGTTGCAGGATCTGATACTTCCACGATCCCCTGCCGGAATATCGTTTCCAAGCGTCGCATGACATCCCGTGTAGCGAAAGCACTCGTAGGTTGTCATAGTGTCGCCGGCTGTTGGTGACCACCATGCCGCCTTCACCTGTGGTCAGGTTCTTGGTTGCATAAAACGAGAAACAGGAAAAGTCGGCGGTGGAGCCAACTCGTTTGCCGTTATGGGTTGCCCCCAGCGCGTGTGCGGCATCGTGGATGACTGTGAGCTTGTACTTCCTACGCAGCGATTCGATCTTCCGCAAGTCTATCGGCAGGCCGGCAATATGAACCGGCACAATCGCTCTGGTCCTCTCGGTGATAGCCGCAGGTATTTGGTTGAGATCAATGTTGAAGGAGTCACGCTCGGTGTCCACAAAGACAACCTTGGCGCCGGTTTGAATAATAGTCTCGGTAGTCGCGACAAAGGTGTATGGCGTAGTAATAACCTCGTGGCCGGAGCCGATATCGGAGGCCAGCAGAGAGAGGTGTAATGCCGCAGTGCACGAATTGACGGCGAGCGCATGCTTGGCCCCCACGTAGTCAGCAAACTCCTGTTCGAATTCGTGAGCAGTCTTTCCGGTAGTGAGCCAGCCCGAGCGCAGTGTCGCCACAACTCTGTTGATTTCGCTCTGATTGAGTCTAAGTCGATAAAAAGGAACTTCGCTAATCCGCACAAACGCCTGCCTGATCAAAGTTGATCGGTAGAATATGCGCGTGTGGGAATGATGTAAAGGAAAAAGTGCGGCTGTTGACGGACAGCGAATGCTTCTAAGCCGACATTGCCATCTGAATGAACGTGCTGCTGCACGAATACTCTTCCAGCAGTCGATGGCTTAGAGCGTCTGTCACCGCGGTTGTCAGATCGAGATATTCCCCGACTTCAGGCTGCAAATACGACCAGCCCTCGATTGCCGGTAGTTTCTTTTCAAAGGTTAGGCGAGCAAGATAGTCAGCGACATGAATGACACAAGAGTACTTGCCATCATCATGGCTCGGGTCGGTGGGAGAATGATGGAACTCAATAGCCTCCTGAATGGAAGCCGGCAGCTTCCAGTTCTGTGCCAACATGCGCCCGACGAGCGTGTGGGCGTAACCAGCCACGGACTCCTCTGCTTGATAGTCAGCGAGTCTCTGTTCTCGAAGCTGTTGCTTGATCCGTTTATGATCTTCGGGCATGAAACAGCAGATGATCAGTTTTCCGATATCGTGAAGCAGTCCCGCCGAGAATGCCACTTCCGGATCATAACAACCAAGAGAGCGATGTTGTTTGATGAGCATGCGGCCGGCCAGTGCAGTTGCCAACGAGTGTCTCCAGAATGCGTCCTGGAAATCAGTGTCGAGTTTCTGCGACTTGAACATATCAAACACGGAGGAGGACAACACTAACGACTTGACCGCTTCCAAACCAAGCACGAGAATCGCCTGTCTGATACCGGTGATTTCACTCCCGGCGCCATAGAAAGCGGAATTTGAGAGTCGCAGTACCTTGGCACTCATCGCGGCGTCTTCCGACATGATGGCAGCAATGTCTTTGACGGAGGTCTTTGGATCATTGATTACTTTGGTAATCTGAGTAAACACCAGCGGTGGCGAAGGAAGATTGCTGATTGTACTCAAACGGCGTTTAAGTTTTTCCTCCGAAGTAACACTCTGCTGCGCTAGCATTTTCTATGCCTCTCTGATGGTCTCAATTAGACGATCGATGATCTTGTCTGTCACATCTTGGTTATCATAAGCCCCTGCCGCCACCAATTGCCTAGCGCGTTCAACCCTATCTTTCCTCACCGGTACCAGGTTATGGGAAGGCGAAGACTCGCTTCGCATCGTTGACTCAGACGGTTTCTGCCTCGATTCATACTTGTCGGCATAGTTAGGCGCAGTCCCGGGCTTCACTTCCTTCTGGAGTTTGTCCGCTGTAGCCGGCGCCGTTGCTTCAGGCTTTGGTTTGTCAACCAGCTTCGACTTGCGTGTCATATTCGAACTTGTCGTCAGTGTCTTGTCAAAAAAGTCATCTATTTTCATCGCTTAGCGCCCGCACCTATCTCTTCTTATCGACATACTGCGGTGTCCGCCCTTCAGGGGACAGGTACCCGGCAACCTTTCGTCCTTTCTCTAATTGCGCTAACTGCTCGCGAATTGCCTCATACTTGCCGCTGGCCACATCCTCGTTTTCCTTGACAATCTTAAGCGTCTTGGAAATCAGGGTCGTGATTGAATTGACCAATCGACGCACTTCGGGCGAGGATGCGGCGAGACTAAACAAATTCCTGTTGTCGGTGCGGAGTTTCGCAATTGTCTCCTCCGACTCACCGATGCGACTGCAAATTCGCTCTACTTCCCCGTACAAGTCGACGATCTTTTGTTCTTTGTCGTACTTGATGTAGTCTCTTTGTTTGTCTATAATGATGAACAGAGACTGGTAAAACGAATACTCGTCCTTGAGCCCCGCTATCAACTTCGTTTCCAGCTTAGTGACGTCACTGTATTCCATCGGTACCTCAAATCTGCACAGAAACAACTCGTTGTATTGCAGATCGTTGCTTGGATCGGTTGTCAGTTGCTGCCGTGAGGGCCTTGGGATCAATTCCTTCCCAGCCCTCCCTCAGAGTATTCATGATCTTATTGATGCCGTCTATAATGTCAAGGTTCTTGGTCGCGTTCAGAAGGTAGATTTGGTTAATCAAGTGAGCGTATATGTCCGCGAGTTTCTGGGCAATTTCCCCTCCCTGCTGCGTGTCCAGCGTAGTGTATAGATGAAAGATCACCCGGTGAGCTTTCTCTATCTGGTCAGAGAAGCCCTCACCATCGCCCAACTCGAGTCGTTGGCGAGCATCATTTAGGTACTTGACTGCGCCTTTATAGCACATGACGATGAGATCACGCTGACTCAAGCCTTCAAGCTGAGCCTTCTGGTAGCTGATTACGTTTCTATCCATTACTTGAAGTCCCACTGCTGCTGCTGCTGCTGCTGCTGCTGCTGTTGCCACTGCTACTGCTACTGCTGGAGTTTCCTGAGAGACTTGCGAGCGCGCTGGTGAGATATTGGGACTCACTGTTTAGCTGGCCGATAAGAGTCTCCATCGCATTGAATTTCTCTACTAACCGTTGGCGCTTTAGCTCCATCATTTGATTCATCTCGACAACCCGACTCTTGATATCGTCGACCTGCGATTGCAGTGCCTTGGTGCGGCTTGCGAAAACACCGTCCGTGTCCTTGGTTAGAGAGTTCACCAAGTTCTGTGCTTGGGCAGCAACACCTCTGGAGACCTTGATCGTAGCATCGTTGCCTGTTTGCAGGTCCGCTTCCGCGAGTTCCACCTTCAGCTTCAATCCAGCGGTCGTGGAGTTGCCGTCATTGCCGGTCAAGAACTGTCCGGCGCCCGTTGCTCTTTCGCCGTTGATAGTACCGGCGACATTTTCACCGCTGAACACTTGTCCTTGGGCCAGGCCAACCTTGACGAGAGCACTGTTGGCCGTGCCGCCCTGTATTTCCACCTTTGAGTTCTTCCCAAAGCTGCCCGCGGTCAAGATCAAGTAGCCGTCAGACCCGTTGTCGAAGTAGCTGACTACGACACCGAGACCGCCGATCTTCTGGTCAGCGTTGATCTTCTGCTGCAATTCGCTGACAAGTGCTGCGGAACTGCTATAGGTCTTCTCCGTCAGCGCTATTGTGTCGGAAATGACACCGTCAACTTTCAGCGTCAGGTTCTTATTGGTGGTATCGATAACCAAAGGAGTGGTCGCAGGATTCACAATGGCTGATCCGCGCAGATAACCCTGCTTAGCGGCCTGCGTGATGTCGACATCGTAACCTGAGGAAGACGCCTTTGTCTTATCCGTCAATGACATGAAAGATATCTTGCTGTTGGAGGAGTTGCCGGAAGACGTCAATAGTTTTTTCAGGTCATCGGGATGATCGTTAATCGCTGCGTCCAGCTTGCTGCGGTCGGCCACAGCCAGTTTACCTGTGCTGTCAAATCGGATGCCAACATCAGCCAACATACTGTATTTTGTATCCAGTCCGTCGATCTTGGACGAAACCTGGCGACGCAGAGAGTTCTGCACCATCATCAGAGTGCTATCACCAAAGAGAACGCCGGTTTTGTCGGTTGCCGTCGGATCGAACTTAAATTGATCGTCAAGCGAGCCGAGGACGTCATTAAATTTTGAAATGAAATCATCAACTTGCTGGCTGACCTTTGCTGTATCGCGGTCGACGTTGATGATAATCGGATCGGTAGTCGTGACTTTCTTGAGGTTCAGGGTTACTCCCGGAATCAGGTCATTGACGAAATTGGTTTCGCTGGTGACCGTGATCGGTGAGCCACCACCCGTAGTTGATCCCATTGAGATTTTGGCGTCCTGAGCCTGCTGCAGAAGCGGCGCGAAACTTTGCACCTGGAACTTGTCGCCGGTGACTAATTTCCCGGCGGCAAAGGACAGCTTAAGGCCGTCCGAACCTGCGCCCGATAGCTCCACTTCGGTATCAGCCGAGCTTACTATTATTGATCCGCTATTTATGCCGTCGGTCCAGTTGAGTGCAATATCGCCGGAACCGACAGTCTGGGTGCCGGCGCCTCCGACGGTGAATGTATAGGTCTTGTTCTGGCTACCGGTATAGGAAGCTGTAGTGCCGAGACGCGGCGTTGATGTCGCTGCCGCGGCAAAGGAAAGCTTCTCCACCTGATCAAAGGAAGTACTGGAAAAGTCGGGTATCTTGGCGCCGCTTAGGTCGGCACTAACGGTGATCTTGTTCTTGGCGCCGGTCGTGTCGGCTGTCAACAAGAGTCGGTAGGGATTGGATGTCGTACCATCATTGATGACAGATGCCTTGACGCCGATATTCGCGTTATTGATAGCATTCTTGAGTCCATCGAGAGTGCCGCTGCCGCTATCGATCGTGACCGTCTTGGGCGAAGCGTCGCCGACAGTAATAGTGATCGTGCCAGTGCCGATCTTGGCAGCTTCCTCCTTACTGAATCCCTGCGAGGCAATCTGATGGTTTTGCGCTAGAGCGGTGATATTCAGGGAGTAGGTTCCGAGACCCACATTGCTGCCGGCAGTGGCAGTTAGATAATTTTCATCGGAGACGCTGATTTTGGTCGCGTTGAAAGTATCGGTGCGCGATAACAATCCCGCCTGCGTCTGGAATGCTAACAAGCGCGTATTGATCGCCTGATAGGTAGTAATCTGGTTGGTGTCTACTGTCTGGTTATATTGCGCCAACGTGATGTTCTGCTTGTCATAGGTTAGCAGCGCATCAATCATCGCCGTCGTGTCAAGGTTCGAGCTAATTCCGCTTATTGCACCTGAAAGTCCAGGCATAATGTTAGTCCTTTGATCGATCGTTAGAAGGCGGTCCGAGGGGATTAGCCGTCGGACCGCAACATTACATCAAGCTTCTTTGTCAAATATGGCTCCGAGGAGCTCCTGAATTCGTGCCCGAATGGCCAGAACCTCGTCCGGAGGAATTTGTCGGATGACCTTCTCGCTATCCGAGTCAATCACCTTTACCACCAGAGACTTGGTTTTGTCGTCAATGGAAAAGTCCAACGAAGTGTACGTGCTTCGGAATTGCTGACTGAGTTTCTTGACAATCTGATCCAGTTGCTTCCTGTCGATTCCCTTTTGCTTCTCCCCAGCCGCTTTCTCAGGCGAAACCGTCAACGGTGGTGATTTGTATATCACCTTGGCGTCCATGTTAGGTGACTGCGACTTAGCCGCGGTATGAGGGGTAGTTAGAACAACCGTTTCCTCGTTTGTCATCGTGATTCTGTCAATCGCACTCATGGACTGTACCTCACATGATCTCGGCGCGAGAGGTTAGTTGGACCTCCCGCGCGAGAAAATCAAAGGACCTATTTGAACAGCGACAGCACTACCTGAGGCAACTGGTTGCCCTGGGAAAGCATCGCTACACCCGCCTGCATCAGGATTTGGTTCTTCACGAACTCCGACATGCTTTCAGCCATATCGGTGTCGCGAATACTCGATTCAGACGCAGTCAGGTTCTGGGAAGCAACGCGCAGGTTGCGCATATTGGATTCCAGAGTATTCTTCTGGAACGATCCCAGAGTACCACGGCTCGTTGACACCTCGTCAATCGCGGCATCAATGACAGCCTGAGTATCCTGGGCTCCTTGCACTGTCTCGACGTTAATCTTCGAGAGACTGGCGAACATGTTGCCCGCAAGGCTCTTGCCAAGTGAGCTTGACGCCATATTGTGCAGGCCGATTGCTGCGGTCTGGCCGACGTTGGCGCCGATCTGGAAGACCAGCGACTGATCGGTATCGGAAATACTTTCCGAACCGCCCTGCGAAGTCAGTCCGTAACGCAGCTTCAACGATTGCGATCTGTCGGAATTGTACACCACGGCATCTTTGCCGGCAGTCACCGAAGTAGCCGGGCCGGCATCAAGACGAACATCGTACTTGGCGGCTTTGACATCCACCAAGAGATTGCCGAGGTTAACGCCATTGACAGCGGTGCCAATGGTGAGGTTTACGCTGCCACGACCGGCGACACCTGACGCTTTGTTGTAGAGTGTCACGTTCGAGGAAGCGGCGTACTTCACTGAAGTAACCGCGGTCGTATAACTGTCAAAGGAGACGAGGGCGTCCGTTCCAGAGTTGGCGAGGGTGTCGGGTGTCATTCCGAGAACGGTCATCGCTTGCTCACTCGCGACGCCAGTCGTGTTGTGCTGGAGCTTGTAGTCGGATCCTTCGTCGTAGGTGAAGAACCGCAGTTTGTTGGTGTCGTATACTGCGACATCGACGTTAGCGACAGCGCCACCGGTCACCGTACCAAAG
>Ga0209777_10005224_pt1 | contig 15074 bp, 11 predicted proteins | sample FrelakmetHBP12HB_FD_187147 | JGI IMG/M metagenome (GOLD analysis project Ga0209777, IMG submission 187147) | Freshwater lake sediment microbial communities from the University of Notre Dame, USA, for methane emissions studies -HBP12 HB (SPAdes)... | ecosystem: Environmental > Aquatic >... | reverse complement strand
CCGGCGCGGGAAACAGCGGCGCGCGGAGCTGAACGCAAGGTGCACCTCGCGCGCAAAGCGGCTCGCGAAGCGATTCGTCAGCCCCGGGACGGAGTTCTGCTCGTGCAGGATGACCGAAACGCGCAGCGTCCACGCCGCGGCGAGGACCGGCGCCGAGGCGAATCCGCCGGTCGCGAAGATCACGTCGGGCTTCCACGAGCGGAGGATCTCGCGGGCGCGGAAGAGCGAACGGGTGTCCGCAATCGCGGCATGGAACAGGCGGAATCCGAGGCGACGCGGGAGGCTCATCGCCGGCAGGCCGTGGAACGCGTAACCCGCCTGCGGGACAGCGGTCGCCTCCAGCCCTGATGACGATCCGACGAAGAGCAGATCGGGCGCGGGCGAGAGCCTCTTCAAGGCGTCCGCCACGGCGAGCGCGGGGAACAGATGCCCCCCGGTCCCCCCTCCGGTCAGCAGGACCTTCATGCAGGCGCGCCTTTCATGGTCGCGCTCACCCCGCGTTCCCCGGGAACGCGGCCCAGTCGCGGGAGCGCGCACTCACCGCCCGGCGCGCGACCGAGAGCAGGATCCCCATCGCGAGCAGGTTCGCCATCAGCGAGGACCCTCCAGAGCTCAGGAATGGCAGGGGGACGCCCGTGACCGGCCCGAGCCCGAGATTCACGAGCCCGTGGACGATCACGTTCATCGCGAGATTCCAGGTGAGACCGGCAGCCAGAAAGGTGCCGAAGCGGTCGGTCGCCCTGCGGGCGCAGGCAACGCCCATCAGGATGAGAAACCCGTAGACCCCGAAAAGAAGCGAAATTCCAATCAGTCCCGTCTCCTCCCCCACGATTCCAAGGATGAAGTCGGTATGCGGAAAGGGCAAGAAAAAGTACTTCTGAAGCCCGTTTCCGATTCCGAGACCGGCGAGCCCGCCCGAGCCGACGGCCGTGATGCTCTGGTCCTTCTGGTAGTGCTCCGCCTCCTTCGCGCCCTGGCCGAGGAACGCGAAGATCCGGCTCCACTGATAGGGCTTCATCACGATCAGGGCCGCGACGATCGCGAGCGCGCCGCCGATCAGGAGCCAGCGCGCCGGAAGCCCCGCGAGAAACAGGATCCCGACCGCGAGGAGCATGAGCAGGACCGCCATCGACATGTTCGGCTGGAGGGCAACCAATCCCGCGATCGCGAGCGAGACGAGCCCGGGGACGAGGAAGATTCCGCCGCGGCGCGACTCGAGGACGCGCTCCTTGCGGCTCAGGTACGAGGCGAGGAATACGACGAGGGCGACGCGCGCGAACTCGGACGGTTGCACGCTGAAGGACCCGATCCGTACCCACCGAAAACCGCCGAGAACGAGGATCGAGAGGAGGCTCCCGATCGCGAGGATGATCCCGGCCCACGCGACGCGACCGCCGAGGTGATGGTAGTCGATCCGCCAGAAGACGAGGAGCAGGGCGAGCCCGACGATCATCTTCGGGATCTGCGCCTCGAAGAAGTGCCCGGGGGAATGGGCGAGCGCGATCCCGAGCACCGCGCTCGAGGAGTAGATCATCACGAGCCCGAACGCGCAGAGGATCAGGATCGCTGGGAAGATCGCGCGCTCGGGACGCTGGGTAAGGGCCCATCCCTTCATTGCCGTTGCTCCTCCTTGGCATTCGGTCGATCCTTCGGCGACGGCGCGTCCGTTCCGGCGCGCGCACGCACGAGCGCGCGGAAGCGGTCCCCGCGGTCCTCGTAATCACGAAACTGATCGAAGCTCGCGCACGCCGGCGACAGGAGCACGATCTCCCCCGGGCGCGCGATTGCCGCAGCGCGGTCCAGCGCGGCGGCCATGTCGTCGAGCGTTTCGCAGACGTCCTCCCCCCACTGCGCGCGGATCCCGAGCTTCGACTCGCCGAAGAGGAGGACGCGGCGGCAGCGCACGCGGACCTTGGAGGCGAGCGGACGGAAGTCCTGCGCCTTGTCGCGCCCGCCGGCCAGGAGGACGATCGGAGCGCTCCCCCACGCATCGAGCGCGATCGAGAGGGAATCGGTATTCGTCGCCTTCGAGTCGTTAACGTAGAGAACCCCACCGATCGTCGCGACCCGCTCGAGACGGTGCGGGAGGCCGCCGAAGCCGCGAATCGAGGCGACCAAGCCGTCCTCGGGCAGCCCGAGCGGCAGCACGAGGGCGAGCGCGGCAAGAGCGTTCGCCGTGTTGTGGGGTCCCGGGAGCGAGACCTCGTTCGCCCCGCACAGGAGCCCCTCCCCCCCGCGGTTGCGCCAGCCGATGCGCCCCGCGCGTACGAACGCTCCCTCCTCGCCGCGGTCCTCGAGTCGGAACCGCAGGATCCGCGGTCGAAAGCGCGATGAGACCTCGGTGGCCAGGCCCTCTTGCTCGCCGATCACGGCGTGGTCGTCAGCGGTCTGGTTCGAGAAGAGCCGCATCTTCGCCTCGCGGTAGGAGGCGAGATCGCCGTGGCGATCGAGATGGTCGGGGGTGAAGTTGAGGAGCGCCGCGCCCAGCGGATGAAAACGGTCAATATCCTCGAGCTGGAAGCTCGAGATCTCGGTCACGAGGACCGCTCCCTCGCCGCCCCGAAGGACTCCATCGGCGATCGGGCGGCCAATGTTGCCGACCGTCTCGTGGGCGCGCCCGCAGCGCTCGAGCATGTTCCCCGCCCACGCGGTCGTCGTCGACTTGCCGTTGGTTCCGGTGATCCCGAGGATCGGGCCGCGGGCGAAGCGCGAGGCGAACTCGATCTCGCTCCAGATCGGGATCCCGCGGCGCAGCGCCTCGACGAGGAATGGGATCTCGCCGCGCACGCCCGGGCTCTTGACGATCCGGTCCGCCGCATCGAGGAGCGCGGGCGGGTGCGGCCCCCAGATGAAGCGCGCGCCGGTCGACTCGAGTGATGCGACCTCCACCGCCGCGCCGGCCGGCTCCTTCAGGTCGAGGCACGTCGCGTTCGCCCCCTCGCGCAGACAGAGACGCGCGGCGGCGAAACCCGAGCGCGCCATGCCCAGGATCAGGATCCGCTCTCCTCGGATGCTCGTCACCGCTCAGGCCCCCTATTGCAGCTTGACCGTCGACAGGGTCACGAGCGCGAGCAGGATCGCGATGATCCAGAAGCGGATCACGACCTTCGTCTCGGGCCAGCCGGACAGCTCGAAATGATGATGGAGCGGCGCCATCTTGAACACGCGTTTGCCGCGCCATTTGTAGCTCAGGACCTGAATCACGACGCTTAGCGTCTCGACCACGAACAACCCGCCGACGATGACGAGGAGAAGCTCGCGCTTGACGAGGATCGCCATCGCGCCGAGCGAGCCTCCGAGCGGCAGCGACCCCGTGTCCCCCATGAAGACCTCGGCGGGGTGGGAGTTGTACCAGAGGAAGCCCAGACACGCGCCGAACAAGGCGCCCGTGAACACGAGAAGCTCCCCCGCGCCCTCGAGGAACGGGATGTTCAGGTACTTCGCGAACACCGCATTCCCCGTCACGTACGCGAGCCCGCCGAACGCAAGGGCAGGAGGGATCACCATCCCGATCGCCAGGCCGTCGAGCCCATCCGCCAGGTTCACCGCGTTCGACGCCGCCGTGATCACGAGGATCACGAACGGGACGTACAGAAATCCCAGGTCGAAATAGACGTGCTTCAGGAACGGCATGCTCGTGCGGGTCGTCATCGCGCCGTAAGGATGCGTCCCGATCAGGATCAATCCGACCGCGGCGCCGACCAGGACCTGACCGGCGATCTTGTAGCGGCCGAGCAGGCCGTTCTTGCGCTGCCGCACGACGCGCAGGTAGTCGTCGGTGAAACCGATCGCGCCCAGGCCGGACGTCACGAGGAGCATCACCCAGATCGATTCGCTCCTCAGATTCGCCCAGAGAAGGGTCGGGACGATCACGGAGAAGAGGATCAGAAGGCCCCCCATCACCGGGGTCCCCTTCTTGGTGAGGTGGGTCTGGGGACCATCCTCGCGGATCACCTGCGCCAGGCGGAAGGCGCGCAACCGCGCGATCAGCCATGGTCCGAGGAGGAAACTCATTAGGAGCGCGGTGACGGTCGCGTACGCGGTCCGAAACGTGATGTACCGGAAGACATTGAGCCCCGAGAAATGCTCGCGCAGTGGATACAGGAGCTCATAGAGCACGGGTGTTCACGCCCTTTCTCCAGCCAGGATCCAACGCAGGCAGGTTTCGTAGACCTTTTCCATCGCCATCAACCGCGCCCCCTTGAAGAGGACGACGTCGCCGGGGCTCACGCGGCCCGCGAGGTCCTTCGCGAGGTCGTCGGCCGAGTCATACAGGTTCGCGGAGCGACCCAGGATGGCTGCGCTCCGAAACGCCTCATCCGCAGGCGCGCATCCCTTGCCCAGAAAGAACGCGCCGTCGAAGACGTCCGCCGCACGGGCGCCCACCCGCGCGTGCGCCTCCGCCCCGCGCGCGCCCAACTCGCGCATCTCCCCGAACGCAAGCCAGCGCCGGCCGGTCCGGGGGACCGACCCCAGGAAGTCGATCGCGGACAGACTCGATTCGGGACTCGCGTTGTAACAGTCGAGAAACGCGGTCGCGCCGCCGAGCGGCCGCGGCTCCATCCGAAGCGGACGGGGACGCGCCTCCTCCAAGCTCCTGCGGACCGCCTCCCCCGGGACGCCGAGCGTCGTCCCGACGAGACATGCGGCAAGCGCCGCATTGAGCGGTCCCCGGCCAGGGCAACGATAGCGCACTTCGCCCGTGTACGCGCTCGCAAACCGTGTTTCCATTAGATCCCACTCGATGCGGGTCGGGTGGAAGTCCGCCGCTGCATCCAGACCGAACGTATGACGGATCATGTCCCGGACCTCGACGGGCAGGTGATCGGCCAACCACGCGTCCGCCTCGTGAAACAGGATTCCGCCGGCCGTCAGGCCGGCGAGCGCGTCGAGCTTCTCCCGTAAGATCGCCTCGCGCGTCCCGAACGCCCCGATGTGCGCCCAGCCAACCGTCGTGATCACGACGTGGTGCGGACGCGCGAGGCGCGAGAGCGGCGCGATCTCGCCGGGGTGGTTCGTCGCGATCTCGACGATCGCCCACTCGTGCTCGGGTCGCAGTCCGAGAAGTGTGATCGGGACGCCGAGGTGATTGTTCAAGTTCCCGGGGGTCGCGTGCGTCGGACCCTGCGTCGCGAGGATCGAGGCAAGCCGGTCCTTCGTCGTCGTCTTGCCGCTCGAGCCGGTCACAACAACGACCACGGCCCGACAGGTCGCGCGGTGCGCGGCCGCCCATCGTTGGAGCGCCGCGACCGGGTCGTCGACGCGGATCAGCGGGAAATCCGGGGGCGAGGCGAACGCGGCGTCCGCGCGGACGAGCGCGGCGATCGCGCCCCCCGCCGCCGCAGCGCCGACGAAATCGTGACCGTCACGCTGCTCGCCTCGGACCGCCACGAAGAGCTGCCCGGGCGCGATCGTGCGCGAATCGATCGCGATCGCTCCGGGCGCGCACAACGTCCGCCCGGGATCGCGCGCGTTCTCGAGAGTTCCACCGCACAGGCGCGCGATCGCGACGAGGCTCAAGTTGCCGGTCATCGGGTCCACCCGAGCGAGGCGAGCGTCTCGCGCGCGACGGCGCGATCGTCGAAATCGCGACGCCCCGCCGCCGTCTCCTGATACGTCTCGTGCCCCTTGCCGGCGAGGAGGATGACGTCCCCCTCGCGCGCCATTTCGATCGCGGCGCGGATGGCCAGGGCGCGGTCGGGCTCGACGAGATCGGGAACGCCACTGGCGGCGCGGACACCGGATGAGATCGCGTCGAGGATCGTGCGGGGGTCCTCAGTCCGAGGGTTGTCGTTCGTGAGCACGATCCGATCGGCGCGGGAAGCGGCAATCTCCCCCATCTCCGGGCGCTTGCCGTGATCCCGGTCGCCGCCGCAGCCAAAGACGACGACCAGCCGTCCGTCGTCCGCCACGATCGAGCGCAGCACGTCAAGGGTGCGCGCGAGGGCGTCGGGCGTGTGAGCGTAGTCGACGACCACAAGGAACGGCTGCCCGCAATCAATCCGCTCCATCCTGCCCGGGACGCGCACGTCGAGCGCGAGCGCGCGCTCGATCGAATCCTCGGGGAGCCCGAGCACCACGGCCGCGGCGTAGGCGGCGAGAACGTTCGATCCGTTGAACCCCCCGACAAGGGGGGAACGGATCTCGCGCGGCCCGCGCGGCCCGCGCACACGCAGGGAGAGTCCCCCCGCGCGCGCGTCAAGTCGTTCGAGCCGCACGAACGCGTCGCTCGCCGCTCCGTAGCCGAAGATCGGGTCCGGGCTCCCCTCGATGATCGCGCGGCCCGCCGGGTCGTCGAAGTTCACGACCGCCGGGCACAAGGCGTCGTCGCCCCGGCCTTCCGGACGGAAGAGCTTGCGCTTCGCGTCGAGGTAGGCTTCGGGCGTGCCGTGATAGTCGAGATGGTCGCGCGTCAGGTTCGTGAAAACGGCGCAGCGGAAGCGCGTCGCGTAGACGCGGTCTTGGTCGAGCGCGTGCGAGGAGACTTCCGCCGCAACGGCGCGCACGCCGTGATCGACGAACCCGCGCAGGGTCTCCTGGAAACGCGGTGCGTCCGGCGTCGTGTGGGTTGCGCCGGTCAATCCGCGCGGGTCTCCGGCGCCCAGCGTGCCGGAGACCACAGCGCGGATTCCGCACTCCTCCCAGACGGACTGGAGGAGCCACGTGGTTGTGGTCTTGCCGTTCGTCCCCGTGATCCCGACGACGCTGAGGTCATGGGATGGGTCATCGTGGAAGCGGGCAGCGAGCCGGGCGACCGCCTTGCGCGGGTCGCGCACGGCGAGGTAGGGGACTTCGCCCGGGGTCTCCTCCCGGCCCTGGGGGAGTCCGAGCGCGCAGCGCGCGCCGCGCGCCGCCGCGTCTTCGACGAATGCCCGGCCGTCCTCGCTGGTCCCCGGGATCGCGACGAAGACGGCGCCCCGCGCGCGCACCCGGCGGCTGTCCTGTTCGATCTGGGCGATCTCTCCCCGCGGCCACGAGGGGGGAATCCCCTCGCACAGGAGGTCCCCAAGGATCCCGGGGATCTCCTCGAACCGCATCACATCCCTTCCTCCTGCAGACGGCCGTACGCGCGGCAGGAGTCGGCGGAGAGCCAGACGGTGAGCCGATGGAGACCGGCGAGCGGCGTCCCCGCGGGGGGGTCCTGCGCGATCACCCAGCCGTTGCCACGCACGTTGAGCTCGAGCCCTTGCCACTGGGCGCGTTCGACGACATCGCGCAGAGGAAAGTTCGAGAGATCGGGCAAGGTCTCGCTCCCGCCGAACGTGCTGTCGTTCGGCTCCGAGAGAAAGAGTGCAACTGCGGCGCCCACCCGGACACGCGCACCGCTCGTGGGCTCGGACCGCGCGACGCAGCTGCCGGATCCGATCAAGCGTGGAAGGAGTCCTTCCTCCTTGAGGAGGTTGCGCGCGAGCCCGGGCGAAAGGCCGACCACGCGCGGGATGAGGGTCGTCGGCGCGGCGTCGGGAGCGGTCTGGTTCACCCAGCGGATGCTCGAGCGCGGATCCTCGGTGGGACGGGTGTCGAGCTTCGAGACGTCGTCGATGATGCGCGCGAACGCGGGGGCGGCGACGCTTCCGCCCCAGTACGTCCCGCGCGGCTCGTCCAGCACGACGAGGCAGAGCCACCTGGGCGCGTCGTAGGGCGCGAAGCCGCAGAAGGACGCGATGTAGCGCTCAGTGCTGTAGGTCCCCTCTTCGGGGATATACTTCTGTGCCGTACCTGTCTTCCCTGCGGGAAACAAGCCTTCCACCTCGGCCTTGCTTCCCGTTCCTTCGGTCACGACCTTGCGCAGCATCTCGCGAAGAGTGCGGGCGGTCACCGGAAGCAGCGCGCGACGCACGATTTCGGGGCCGTGCGTCTCGACGATCGTACCATCCGGACCGCGCACCGAGCGAACGACGTACGGCCGCATCAGGAGTCCGCCGTTCGCGACCGCCCCGTAGGCGACCGCCAGCTGCAACGCCGTGCAGGAAACCTCCTGCCCGAAGGCCTGCGTGATCAACGAGCGACTCGACCAGAGGGAGGGGTCGGGGATCCATCCCCGCTCCTCGCCCGGGATTTCCACCCCCGTGGGCACCCCGAAGCCGAGGAGCCGCTCCATGTGGTAGAACCCCTCCTCTCCGACCTTTTCCGCGACAATACCGGTCCCGATGTTGCTGCTGTGCGCGAAGACCATCGACGCGGGGATCACGCCGTACGGCTCGTGGTCCTTGATTGGCTTCCCGCCCGGCACCGCGCGTGAGCCGTTGTGGCAGTTGATGAGGTCCAGCGGGGAGATGGATCCCGATTCGATCGCCGCCGCGAACGTGACGACTTTGAAAGTCGACCCCGGCTCGTAGTTGTGCCCGACGGCCCAGACGTTCAGCGCGGTCGAATCGGCATCGCCGACCGAGTCGGGATCGAACCCTGGATACGTGGCGAGCGCAAGGATCTCGCCGGTAGACGGGTCGAGCAGGATCGCGCACCCGCCCTTCGCGCGCTGCTCCTCGGCGGCCTCGCGCAGGCGTGCGTCGACGATCTGCTGGAAGCGCGAATCGATCGTGAGCTCCATCGTCGCGCCGGGTCTCGGAGGCGTCACGACGACGCGCCCCGGCCCGCTGTGGCGCGCCGACCCGGAGCGGAAGTCGAGAACCCTGCCGTCGGCGCCGCGAAGGACGCGGTCATACCGCCCCTCGAGTCCGAAGAGACCCTGCCCTTCGACCCCCGTCGCCCCGAGCAGCGGGCCGGCCGCCTTCCCGAGCGGATACAGCCGTTTCGACTCGGGGCAGCGGATCAGCCCCGGCGCAAACTCCGTCTCGAGGGAGCAGGCGACCGCCTCGCGCAGGCATTCGCGCGTGAGCCAGACGAACCGCTTCCGCGACTGCGATCCGTTCTCGATGATGGCGCGGACACGGTCGGCGGACATCAGCCCGTAACCCTCCATCGCGAGCGCGAGTTTATCGGGATTCGGCAGGACGGCGGGATCGACCGCGAGCGCGCTGCCGTCGACCGAGAACGCCAGCTTCTCGCCGGCGCGATCGAGGACGGGGCCGCGGATGCTGGGGACCGGCTCGAATTTCGTCTGCTGGGCGAGGGCTCTGTGGCGGAGCTCGTCGTGGCGGAGGACGGTCAGCTGGAACGCGCGCGCCCACAGAATCCCGACCAGCGCCAGGATGCACCAGGATAGAAACCGCAGACGATCATCTCGCGGGCGCGACATCCCCCCCCTCCGCGCCGGACGGCCGTGGATGCGCCTGGGCCACGTTCTCGCGGAAGAGGCGGGTGACGCGCTCCGCCACGCTGACCAGGCCGGCGTGGTTGATCTGCTCGGTCGGGTCGGCCTTTGCTCTCGGGGTCTCGTCCAGCGCCAGGAAGATCCTCTGGCTGCGCTGGGCGACGTCCATCCCCCACTTCTCGCGGGCCAGCCGATGGACGTCGGCGTAGTTGCACTCGCGCTCGATCGTCACGCGCAGCATCGACTCATCGCTCTTCGCTTCCTGAAGGGCGCGCTCGTACCGCTCGATCCGTCCGTTGCGCTCCTTGAGCTCGATCCGCTCGTAGGTGAGACACAGAACGTACGCGAATGCGACGGCGAGGAATACGCCCCATCGAAGGTCCCGCCGGCGGGAGGACTTGCGCCTTACGCTTGCCATGGCTCACCGATCCTTTCGAGGGCCCGAAGCTTCGCGGAGCGGGCCCGCGGGTTCGCGTGGATCTCGTCCCGGCCCGGACGGATCACGTGCGAGGTGAGAAGTCGAAACGGAGCGGGATGCCCGGCCGCTCCGCTTTTCCGGTGCAGCGCCTTGATGCGGCGATCACTGAGGGACTCGTAAGAGATCGTGATTAGGCGTCCGCCAGGGACGATCCAGCCCGCGACGCCGGCGAGCAACCGGTCGATCTCGTCAAGTTCGTCGTTCACGCGATAGCGCAGCGCCTGATAGACGCGCGAGAGCTCGGCGGGCCCGCCATGGAGGGCGCGGGCACGCCGCAGCGTGAGGGCGAGGTCTCCCGCCGTCGCGATCGGGCGGCGGGCGCGCTCCGAGGTGATCGCGCGAGCGACGGCACGAGGCCGGCGGACTTCACCGAACTCACGGAACAGTTTCTCGAGCTCATCTTCGGGCTCGCTCGCGAGGACGTCCGCCGCAGTGACCGGCCGGCTTCGGTCCATCCGGAGGTCGAGGGGGGAATCCGGATGGCGGTACGTGAACCCGCGCGCCGGATCATCGAGAACCGCGGAGTTCAGCCCGAGATCAATCAGGATTCCGGTGGCGAGCGTCCCCGCTCTTGCGAGCTCGGCGCCGATCGTCGAGAAAGGCGCATGAAAGAGGCGGATACGCACCGCGTCTGTTGCGAGCGTTGCGCGGGCGCACGCGAGCATCTCCTCATCCCAGTCGAAGCCCCAGAGACGACCGGAGAGAGAGAGCCGTTCGAGGACCAACCGGGCGTGGGCCGCGCACCCAACGGTTCCGTCAACGTAGAGCCCGTCCGGATCGCGGACGAGCAGATCGATCGCTTGGGACGCCAGGACGGGCAGGTGCGTGGTCATCGGTCAATTTCCCTCTCGAGAATCCGCATTGCGCGCGCCCGCCGCGAACGACGGACGATCAGTTCTTCGAGGGACGGAAGGACGGGAGATCCGGCATCGGAGCGCCGAGATCCCCCGTCCACGCGGGAGACCGAGAGGCCTCCACTCCGGCGAACGTCTCGAACATCTCGACCTCATCGAGCGAAAGGGCCACGCGGAGGATTGCGAGCAGGTAGGGACTGAAGCCCGTGCAGCGGACCCCGATCCCCTGCCGGGTGAGGAATCGCATCTGGGCGGAGAGATCCCCAAGTCCTCGGAAGTCGATGTGCGTGACTTGATCCCATACGATCCGGACGGAATCGATCTCGCACGGGATACGCTGCAGTCGACCCACCAGGTCGCGCAGCTCGCTCCTGCCCATCCATCCTTCGGGGCGCTCGATCCACACTCGGGCGAAAACGCTCTGTGCACGCATCCTTCGCGACCTTCCCTATCTGCCCGAGTCGGTTTCATCCGGCCCGTGGCTCCACATGTACTTCGCCGCGTGTTCTTCGAGGGAGCCGCCCATGAACTCGCCGGCCTTCATGTACTCGTCGAAGGTCTCTGCCGACCAGATCTCGAAGCGCTGTCCGATGCCGTAGACCACGACGTCGCGCTGGATTCGCGCATGCTCCCGCAAGGTTTTGTTGAGTTGAATGCGACCCTGGGCGTCGATCTGCAAGGCCTCGCCGCCGCGCAGGAGGGCGCGCCGGAAGTAGCGCCCCTGCCGGTCTGATTCGATCCCGCTCGTGTTCAGCGAAGCCTGAAATCGTTCCCATGCGGATAGGGGCATCAGCGAGATGCAGCTCTCGAGCCCCTTCATCGCGACGAGGAGATTCGATTTCTCGATCTTGAGGAGTTCGCGGAACCGCGACGGAACGTTGACGCGTCCCTGGCCGTCACATGCCTGACGGTATTCGCCAACGTACGGAATCACGTCTGGTCCCCCCGAACCGTTGTGAGCCAACCGAGCCTGCGATGCACAAGTTCCCTAATCGACCCTTAGCGATATGAAGATGCCCCTTTTCGCACCTGATTGTCAACGAAATTTCTTGTGCAACCCGCAATTTCAAAAGACATTCCGCCGGAGGATGATGGTGACAGATGAACTTACGAACGGATGTTCGGAAAATATATGGGGCTAGCGAGAGGGGCGGACTTCTGCAGAGGCTTCGTCGAGAAGGGTCGCCAGGCGGGCCGTGAGTGCGCGACGCTCGAACGCGCGGATCGCCGCCGGGTCGACGCCCGGGTCCGGGTTCGCCCCGGCCCGGTACGCGTCGTAGAAGACGGCAAGCTGGGCGGCGCCCGCCTGCGGCTCCGAGGGGAGCGCGCATCCGCCCGCGCCGAGTCGATCGATCAGGTCCCACGCGGCCCCGCGGGGGACGAGCCCAAGGATCGGACGATGCGCCCGCACGAGCTCGAAGGTCTTGCCAGGGAGGATCAGCGCGCCGCGTTCGCTCTCCTGCTCCATCAGGACGAGGACGCGCGCGCGCCCGAGGAGCGCGACGGCGTCGCGATGCGGCACCGCGTCCCTGAACCGCACGATCGTCGCGAAACCGTGGCGGGCGACCTCTTCCTCGTCCTCGACGTACCGCGGTCCGACCAGCTCGACGCGCGTCGCGGCTCGCGCATCGGGGCGGAGCGCGAAGAACCGGCCGAGGCAATCGAGCAGCGGGGCGATCGGCCGCTCGGGATTGAGCTGTCCGACGTGCAGGAGATCGAAGGACGCGGCGGGCGCAGTCTCCTCTGCCGGGAAATCCTCCTCGTCGTATCCGTTCGGGATCACGACGATCCGCCGGGGATCGCACGCGGGATACCGCCGCAGGAAGTCGTCCCGGGTCGCGCCTGAGGTCGTCACGATGCGCGTCGCGCGGCGGACGACGAGCCCCTCGAGCGATTCGTGGATCCGGCGGTGCAAGCCGCTCGGCGGATCGAAGCTCATCCTGCGGACCCACGGGTCGCGGAAGTCCGCGATCCAAGCGATGCCGCTGCGCGGCCCGCGCGGAATCTGCAAGCCGACCAGGTGGGTGCTGTCCGGGGAGGAGGTCGTCATCAAAACGCCACCGCCGCGCAGGACCCCTCGTGCCGCGCGCACCGCGAACGGGACCCATCCCACGAAAGCGTCGGGGATCGCGACCCATCGCGAGAACCCCCGCAGGCGGCGGACTGCGGCCCCCGACCGCAGGGCGTTCGGCTCACCCGCGGCGCGCCGGGCCCCGATCCCGCCGAGGATCGAGTGGCCGGTCAGGGCGCGAGTGCGGATCACGCCGACCGCGGAGGGGATCTCTCGCTCGAGCGTGGGATCGCGCATCCAGTAGTGCGCCTCACGGACGGTGATGATCGTCGGAAGCCAGCCATGCGCGGGAAGATAGCGGGCGAACTTTAACGTTCGCTGAACGCCGGCCCCGCCGAGGGGCGGAAAGAAGTAGGCGACGTAAGCGACGGGCTTCACGTCGCTAGGGACAGGGACCGTCCATGATCCCGACCCCGATCCCACGGATCCCCGCCGACGTGGAGATGCGAATCATATAGAGACCCGGGGCGACCGGCTTCCCACTCCCGTCCTTCCCGTCCCACACGACGTCGCCGGCGCCTCGCCGTTCGAAGCGGACGATCGGCCGGCCGCTCAGGTCGACAACGACCCCGTTCACCAGGCCAGGGACGTCGAAGAGGCGGACCCCTCCCCCGCAGCCGATCACGTACGGATTCGGATAGACCGCCGCCTGGAACTGGTCGGATCCACTCGCCCCGCGCGGCGTCACCCGGGTGAGCCCCCTCGCGGTCCCTGCCCACACGCTGCGTCCGTCGGGATCGAACGCCAGCGATTCGACGTCCGGATTCGGAAGGTCCGGCGGACCATAGGTCGTGTACGCGTAGCCGACGTCGGTCGGGGCCATCCGCGTGAGCCCGCCGACGCCTCCCTGATAGGTCGCGACCCAGGCCCCACCGTCGGACAGCGGGAGGATCTTGTTCACGGTCGAAGCCGGGATGCGACTGGCACTCGCCGTGATGTTGTGGATCCCGTCGGTCTGCATGATCGACAGGCCATTGTCCGTACCGATCCAGACGCGATCGCCCTGCGCGGCGAGGGTCGTGACGTTGTCCGAGATCAGGCGCAGGCCGATCGGCCCATCCTTCGTGTAGGTTCGCCACGTGCTATCGTCGGCGGTGAGAGGAATCCGATCCGGGCCGAGATCCCACGCCTGCACCCCCGAGGCCGCATAGCCGATCCAGATCTTCTGCCCCACCGGCAAGACCGCGCGCACGACGTTCGAGAGCAGGTGCGCACCCTGCGTGTCCGTCTTGATGTTCGTCCACTCTCCGGTGGACGCCATGCGCACCCAGAGCCCCTGCGCATACGTGGGGTCGTTCTCGAAGAACGAAGCTCCCCAGAGATTGTCCCGATCGTCGTACGCGATGTCGCGGAGGTTGCCGGCCGTGTCGAGGATGCTCGTTCCCCCCTGAAGCAGCTCGAGCGGGCAGGCGGTCGGCTTGCAGCAGCAGTGCGCAAGCCAGAGCCCCCCGGCCGGGTTGACGAGCATGTCGAACGCCCAGTAGCCGAGCGCGCGCGGCGCGCTCCAGACGGATCCGTTGAAGTTCTGGTAGTACCCGGGCTTCGTCATCGCGGCGTGCAGAACTCCGCCGCCGTCGAAGACGATCGAGCGGTAAAAGGACCGGGCGCTCGGTCCGGGGAACAGGATCTGCGGCCATGCGTTGTGATCGGAATCGAAATGGCGAAGTCCGTTCTTGGCATCGTCGGGATCAAGGGCCCCCGCGTACAGGATCTGGTCCGGCCCGCGGATCAACGCGAGCGTGGAGAAGATCTCCGTGCCGAGCCGGGTGTAGCCGCTGCCGTCGTACTTCCAGACGCCGTTGTCACCGGCGATGTACAGGATGTTCCCATCGACGAGGAGATCCCAGACGTGTTGCAGCGGATTTGTCTGCGACAACTCGACCCACACCCCGTCCGACAGGCGAAGGGTGCGGAGTTCGTTGCCGAAGGCCGCAAGCCATTCGCCCCGGTACCGCACGATTCGATCGGCGACCGGGTCTCCCGCGATATTCGGGTAGTTCGTGTAGGCATCGAGCGAATCGCGATGCACGACCCCGGCCGCGGTCGCGATCCAGATGCCGTTCCCGTCGGGGCTGCGCGCGATGTCCCGCACGTCCGACGACGGCAGGCCAAGGCTCGTCCCGTCGAGGTAGAAGGCGATTCCCTGATCGCCGACGTTCAAGGCGAAACCCTGCTTCGCCGAGATGTAGAGGCTGTCCTGCGCGAAGCGAAGCCGGTTGATCTGGTCTCCGGGGATCCGCCGCAGCTGGCTCGTGTAAGGTTCCCACTCGTCGCTCTGCGGATCGTAGATCGAGATCCCCGCCCGATCGGTCCCGAACCAGACGCGTCCATCCGGAGAGATCGTGACCGCGCTGACCGAATCACTGAGCAGGCCGTCGCGCATCCGGTGCATGATCCTCGTGTCGTGCGTGGCCGGATCGTAGGAGACCGCACCCCCGGTCGTCGCCTCGCAGCAAG
>Ga0209777_10005223_pt1 | contig 15076 bp, 13 predicted proteins | sample FrelakmetHBP12HB_FD_187147 | JGI IMG/M metagenome (GOLD analysis project Ga0209777, IMG submission 187147) | Freshwater lake sediment microbial communities from the University of Notre Dame, USA, for methane emissions studies -HBP12 HB (SPAdes)... | ecosystem: Environmental > Aquatic >... | reverse complement strand
GGCCAGTGCCGCCATAGTTCCGGGTGATAGAGGAGTCAACCTGAGTGAAGGACTGGAAGAGCTTGCCCTGATCCTTCTTGGATATGCCAATCCCGGTATCCTTAACCGCGAAATGAAGTTCGATTTTTCCGTCTCCAATCGGCGCAGAGCTGGCAGACAGTGTCACCTCTCCCGTCTCCGTAAACTTCACTGCATTTCCCAGGAGATTAACCAGAACCTGACGCAGACGGGTTACATCTCCTTCGACCTTCTCCGGAAAAGCGTTCTCCAGGAAATAGGCCAATTCCAGCCCTTTCTCGGCGGCTTTTGCTGCCACAAGATCCAGAGAGTCCTCAATGGAGGCGCACAGATCGAAGGAATGGCGTTCCAGACCGAGTTTGCCTCCGTCGATCTTGGAATAGTCCAGGATGTCATTAATGAGGGATAACAATGCATTTCCGCTAACTTGGATTGTCTCCAGGAAATCGCGTTGCTCCGGCTTCAGATCTGTCCCCAGGAGCAAGCCGGTCATGCCTATGACTGCGTTCATGGGAGTGCGGATCTCGTGGCTCATATTGGCAAGGAATTTCGATTTTGCTCTCGTGAACGCCTCCGCACTCTCCTTGGCTATTTTAAGATCCTTATTGGCAGCCTCGAGTTCAAAGGTGCGAAGCCTGACCCGATCTTCCAGCCCCTCATTGAGGCGTATGATCTCTTGCTCTACCCTCTTGCGTTCCACTATCTCTCGCTGTGCACCACCGTAAAGCTCTGCATTCTCCTTCAATACGAGGACCTGCCGGACAATTACAAGGCTTACAATTATTCCTACGCTCGCAGAAAGGACGGTATAGGATAAGGCAATTTCATGGTCGTGGCTCCAGATAAGCATAACAAAAGCTGCCACCACGCAAAGATAGGGCAAATATGAGGGCCAGGCATTCTGATCATATCTCACCACATAGTGATGATCCGAGCTAAAGGCACCACTCTTCACAGCCTTTACCTGGGCAATAGCTGCCAGACCCATGAAAAGATAAACTGCAATGTAGCCGCTATCGACCAATCCACCGGCGACATAGGTTCCGTCCAGACTCTGGCGCAAGAATGCAGTTTCCGTAGCAATAAAGATACAACAACCAATGACAAGGAGCATGAGTGCCTCGTGTCCAGGAAAATTCATCTTCCGGAAGAGCAAATGGGCCACAAAAAAAAGCAGTATCAAATCCAAAACAGGATAGGCCAGCGAGAGCGCAATAGCCAGGCCGTCAGCTGTGATATTTTGATCAATTGTAGGCTCTATAACAAGCGGCCAGAAAAAGAGGGCTGATGTTATGATTATGACGCTCGTATCCAGCGCCATCTTTATTCTGTCTCGCGTTGTGCGAAGTGCCGATGGCAGGAGAAGAAGGCCTATCACGAAGAAGGGATAGAACAAGAGGTTGGGAATATCAGCCAGGGATGCAAGAGGATCCAGATTCTGAACCGTCTCAATATAGGCCCAAAAGGCATTTCCCAGAGTGAAGCAAAGCTCACCCAGGGCCATCATAAACCAGGCGAGGAAGACCTTCCGGCTCACACTTAATGATAAGCGTGCGGCATAGAACATGCAAAAAGTCATCAATATGTTTATGGGAAAAGCAATCCAATCGGTAAAAAATATGATTGCTTTAGGGTCGTCCCTCAATAGATATCCTATGGATAGGTAAGCTACATAGATGGCTATTGCTGCAATAGAAGAGTAGACGAGAAGCTTCGAATCCCCTTTTCTAGCCGCATCTGACTCTCGACTATGGAAGAAAGATGGAATCCTTCGGATCTGGTTAGATTGTCCTACCTCTTTCAAAAATAGACTTGAACTGCTATCTCGAAAAGAATTGATTATCTGTGTAGATATCCCCATCTTTATCACTTTTTAATGAATATGTTCCTCTAATCCAGATATCCAATTATCTACCATATCGAATCGGTTGTACCGCGAATGTCATTGATTCGAAGAGGATATAAATCAAATCTTATGGAATATCATTGTGCATGCAGTTAGTTCCTGCTCCTTTTTTTGGCTCCCGCATTGAGATTGGTTCGATATCTTAGAAATAGTAAGTACATCTATATATCTTTTTTTAGATTAGATTATTCGCCTGGAACAATAGGGATAATTATTTTATCAAGTTATCCTGCCAGATTCGATATACTCACTTGCAAACTTTTATCAATTTTTAAAATATATAGACATCGCTTGAGTCTACGAAATTTACATTTATAAAATAATATTCATTTAATGAATTGTTATTTGCGAATATTGGATTCTACAAGAAGGAGGATGCATGGAGAAAAGAAAAATGCGGATAATTTAGGTTACCGTCGACCAAAGCCTTATTTGGGATGCGAATTTCTATTTTTCTCAGGGGAATTCGAGTTTGAAGGAAGAATTTGAGAGGATGACCTTCGATCAAAAGGTATCGTATTTGGTAGCGAACCGAAATAGCCTGCCCAACGAGCTCGCTCTAGATGGTGTGAAGGTGCTTGCCCAGGCTGGTGAAATAGAATATGCCGTCGTTTTAGCCAGAGATAAAGGGATGATAGATAGGGCCATCCAGATCCTGGTAGACGCAGGAGACTACCTCTGGGCAGCAATGATCGCCAAGAACGCGAATAGGGATGACGAATCGGAGAATCTATACCGGGAAGGCCTGCAGTATTACATCGACATGGAGATGTTTGGGCATGCCATTTCCGCGGCGACTGCACTCGGTCTACCTTCTGACGAAGTCGATATACTCTTCCGGAGGGGAATTGAATCAGAAAGCAGCGGCATGGACCTTGCTCACACCAGAGATATGATCGACTGCGCATTGGAATCGCTGGATATCGCCCTCATTGGCAGGGACGATGAAGTTTCCCGGCAGGTTTTGTCAACATTGAACGAGGAGCGAGAAAAAATGGCGAAAGAGGATCAAGACAAGAGGTAATCACCGATAATTCTAATCCAGGGCCGTCACTCATCTCTCAGCCTGACCTCCAGTGACATCAGGTCCTCTGCCACCACGGTTCTCTCAAAGATGGACTTTGCCTCGTTCAAAAGAAGGGTCGTGTCTTCAGAATAGCGGGAGCTTATATGGGTTAAGACGAGCAGCCTCACATCGGCGCATCTAGCTACCTCTGCCGCTTCTCCGGCAGTGCTGTGTTTTGTCTCCTTGGCCCAATCTGCCATATCGTTGGCCAGAGCACAGTCATGAATGAGAAGATCTGCTCCGAAGCTAGCGACTTCTACGGATTTGCAGGGTCTCGTGTCTCCTGTGTAGACGATCTTCCGGCCTGGTCGAGACGGGCCCATGACCTGTTGGGGCTGAATCGTCTTGCCGTCTACCTCGATCGTCTGGCCGTGCTGCAACTTTCCGAATAGCGGCCCCGGGGGTATTCCCAAGGATACAGCCTCATCGCGGTTGAACCTGCCCAGACGCCGGTTTTCTTCTAGAGCATAGCCAAGGCTTGGCACACTGTGGCGGGTCTCAATGGCCTCTACCTGGATGCCGTCCATCTTCAGCACATCTCCCGGTTTCAATTCGACTACCTTGACATCGAACTTCCTGGAGAAGTAACAGACTGCCTTGAAGCTCTCCACCAGGCGCTCGGTATGCATGGGACCGACTATAGTGATTGGCTCCACTCTACCCTGAAAGGCCATTGTCTCCAAAAGGCCGGGAATGCCCAGGATATGATCGGCATGCAGGTGTGTCAAGAAGATGCAGTTCAAGCGCATCATCCCGGTTCTGGCGCGCATCATCTGTCTTTGAGTGCCTTCTCCACAATCGAAGAGCATCATCTCTCCTTCGCGGTTGATTAGGATGGCCGAGGGATTTCTCTCCGGCGTGGGTAGCGATCCGGCGGTTCCGAGAAAGGTTACATTGAGCATCTTTGGCCTCGCTGCATTTCTCGGAAAAAGATAACCTTACTCCATATCATCTTTTGCATAGGAGGGTCTATTGCGAAATAGCCTGAGACGGATATTCGCAGGTGGAGGATTTGAGGCAGGAGAACGCGTGCATCACTGACTTTGTTTCACTGGCATAAAGAGGTCTGTGCTCACTTTGCACAGTTGATCTTAAAACACAATACTCTGCGGCCTATAGAGAACATGCCTCCGCGGTTTCACTTTGGGCCGGGCCTATCGGATTTGATTTCGCAAGATGCCTACCGTAGGCGATATCATCAATTCAAAAAAAAGGGGGTTTGAAGGCTGTCCTAAACACCGAAATTGCCAGTATCAACCCAATCGGCCTTGATCAAGGACCACCAGTCGCTGGCCAAGCCGAGCAAGACATAATCGTATGGCAACCAGCCATACCCTTTGATGCCCCAGCCTGTACCCCAGCTATTCCTGATCAAGAATGCTCCTTTGGTGGATTTATTGTTGCCGGCGTTGGTGATAACCTTGTTATCATCGTATCCTACTGCATCTATGGCATGACCGCCCAGCACCTTTTCGCCACTTGCAGGAAATGGTATCAAGCCTGAGGTAGCAGCTTGAGTGATTGAACTGTAAACTGTGAATCCGAACATTGCGGGCAGCCCCGCAGCGAGGTTGTTCTTTATGGTTGTCAAGAGCTGCGCTTTTGGCGTTCCCGGAGGATCGTACCGGTAGTACTGGAGAGCCTTGTAGTTTTCGGCGAAGGCATATAGAAATGCGGACGGCTCATCATCGAATTTGGCGATATTATACGGATAGAATTTCTCAGGTGGAACTCCGAACAGAAGCATGGCTGCAGCAGTCGTTCTAAGGTAGGCGCCAGTGTCGCCTGTAAGGCCCAGGAGATTTCTGGTGGCCTTATAGAGGAAGAGGCGGGATGCGTCGATATATGTATTAGTTGCCTTTTTCTCATAAAACTCGAATAAGCCTGCACCCGCGTTTGCTGTGCATGACCCTAGTTGGAGCTGATTTTCTATTGGAGAACACCACGCACTCAAGTCTACAGATGCCGGTGCCACCTTAGGGAAATCAATCTTGGCAAGCAAAGCCTTTATTGGAGCTGAATTGTTAGTAAGATCCCTAAAGTCAGGTAGATCGCGCAGCCATCCCAAGCCCATGAATCCTTCATTCGACAACCCAAGTTCTTTAGCCATTACAAACATTCCAAACACCTCTTCAAAAGCGCCTTCAAAAGGAAATAGGCGCCTATTTTTTCTAACCTATATTCCACTTTGAACTATTTAATGTTTTCTATGTGTTAAGTTTCATGGGCAGTCGAAATAAATGAGTTGTTGAACCTGAAAACCACAGCAAAAAAAGCCCAGCTATATGGACACCGATATTTACATTCTTTTTTCTAGAATTTAATTCAGTCTCCATACGATTCAAGAACATTCCCGACTTGCACCCTTCCGGCAGCCTAGCCCAGAATGCGATATCCGGCGTCTGTAGATACCACTTTGTATCAAGTGATTCATGGAACCGGACTGTGTTATACCAATTCATGAATTTGTCAAAACTATCAAACATGAATCGATTCTTTTCGTACGTATCATTCCATTTTTAATTTTGCCATTGACTTGAGGGCGTTTAACAAAAGACAGTATGTGAACTATTTTATTCTTTTTTAGGATATTTTCAAATTCGCTGTCAGCATTACCATTTTTATCCCGCTTATTGGCGTAGAACTGAGTCCCATGGTCTGTCATCACCTCGCGAATCGATGTCAGCCATTCAGAACTATCCAAAGCCTCCTGGAGGAGTTCGATGCTATTTTCCGTTGTCTCTGCATAGGATTCATCACCCGAAAGAATGCACCGCGAGCTGTCATCGAGGACTACGCAAACCTTTTTGCCATTGCACTTGCTGGTGTGCCAATCCATATGTACAAGGCTTAGGCTGTGATCCCTTTCCCATCAAACCCATGGCTTTCTGCGCTTCGATTTGTTTGGATTTGTCTTTGCCTGACCATCAGCCACTAACAACTTATAGATGGCATTATGCGGTATATGTTTTCCGTGCGTGAATTCTATTATCTTCTCCAGACGCCTTGCGCCAAGATTTTGCTCTTTGTTGGTTTTGAAAATCATATCCTCGGAGGCTTATCCAATTCCTTTTTCTTTCTTCTAAATTTACTAATTTTTAGGGGCGTCTTGGTTCTGATCCAATGCATCCAGACTCGCTTTTCAGTTGATTCACCGATTTTGAGATCCTTAGCGATTGATTTGGTGCTATTGTTATTGTTTTTGTAGCGGATTATGTATCTGATTTTTTGCGGAGTTAGCTTTACGATTTTGTTCTTCTCTCCTATGCACCAATGATGGGTATATAAATTCAAGAGTTTCGGGACTACACAATCATCTTTTGCATGCAAAACCTTTATCAGATAAAAGAGAAGCCTCTCATACTGGTGTAGGTATGGATGCGATTACTATCATTGAGTGGCTTCAATCCCTGTTGATATTGGCGATCTTCCTTGGTATAATGGCAACGAGCTTTAAAGTCTGGCGCTGGAACTATATGACGCCGCCAAGGTAAGTACAGCCGAGAGAAGTGAATTATCACCACTATTTTTATCCTAATTGTTTTGATTTTAATCGGCAAAGTCGGCTATTGCTCTTAATGAGAAGCAAAAAAAAAAATTACCCGAAAAAGTCAAACGGCGGCGCACCCCGCAGCATAGCTGCGGGGTATTACGGATAAATAAAATAACTCATCACTGCCAAACTGCAGAGGGAGGGCTGCCGACAAGGGTCCCAACCACAGGTCTTGCGGCAGTCACCACGCCGTTTGTTGCCTGAACCAGGGACTGAGTGAAAACATATCCCGGAGCCTCTGCATCGACAAGATATACTCCCGTCGCTACATCAATAGCATAGTATCCACCGGACCCCGTAGCTGTTGAGAATCTCCCTCCATCATTATTGGATACTGTTACCTTCACCCCGGGCATGCCCTGACCATTTCTATCCAGCACCTGCCCGGTCAGGTTGAAGGATTTGGGATAGCTTCCAGAGTCAACGATGATGGATAGGTTGTTGCTGTTCATTCCTGCAGAAATAAAGCGATAGATATGCTCGCCAACATAATCCGCGTAAGCTCCGTTTATCCTGTACCAGCCCGGCGTGACATAGCCATGGTTCAAGACTTGATGATTGTAATCATTGAGAAGGAAGCTGCCATTACCGATTACCCTTGCCCAGAGCACATAAGGCACGCCCAGTGATACCGCTGCCCGGCTCAAGAGCTGGGGACCTGCTTGCACATAGAGTTGATTGGAGAGCTTGATGCCTCCTTCGACCGTCAGCCCATCAAGCGCCGGTTCGCGGGGACAAGGCTTGGCGCGAGTGAGACCGAGCCTGAGCCGTAGGGATCCCACTCCGGCCGTCCCAGTTCCGGAACGGCTCCCGGCCCATAAGGGTCCCAATCCGATCTCTCTGCCCCCTAAGCCTCCAGATAATCCGGCACAATCGCGTTGGTTTGACCGCTTACAACAGGCGTTCCCATCCAGTCGTAGCTATTCTGATCGTAGCTCTTCGAATTGCCCATGCCCTGCGAGTGTGCCAGTCCCGCCAAAAATAGGGCAAGTATTAATCCCATAGCTAAAATGTGAGTCTCCCCCATACTGAAATTCCCCGCAAATGGATCTATCAATCAGCACTTAAAGGTTATGGAAAATGAGGTATACGAATTGAAATCATTGGAAAAAATGAAAGCAATTGAGAGACTATTCCGCTCTCAACGCTTCAATGGGATCGAGTTGTGCCGCCTTATTAGCAGGATAGACGCCTGCGACTGTGGTCGTGAGCACCCCAAACAGGATACCGAGCAAGATCGATTGGGGAGTTATGGCAGAGGGCAGACCTGCCAGTGTGCCTATGGCTAAAGAGATTACTACCCCCATCACAATGCCGATCACGCTGCTTACCACGCCCAGAACTCCGGCCTCAAGCAGGTACTGCATGCGGATATCTCGCGTGGTCGCACCGAGAGCCTTCATAACCCCTATTTCTCGAATTCTCTCTTTTACAGTGAGCATCATAACGTTGGCAATTCCGATCCCTCCCACAACCAGAGATATGGCGCCAATGCCTGCAAGCGCATACTTGATCATGGAGAGGATGCTCATGAGGGAGGATAGCATATCCCGGGCGGTAGTAGCATCATAAGCTTCATTCTTATGATATCTCATAAGGGCACTTTTTATCCTCTCGATGATATTATCGATTTGAGCTGGATCGTCAACTGTGACCTGGAAACTGCCATAATAGTAATTCTCCCTGCCCGTCAGTTCCTTCATAGCCTTATGAGTTATATACATCTGATTGTTCTGGCTGCTGCCCGGGCCCCCAAAAGAGGTCTGCTGCTGCTCTTTAAGAACTCCCACTACCGTGAAGTCCATGTAACGATCCTGATAGTAGAGCCTGATCTTGTTGCCCGGAGTAATCATCATGCGAAATAGGCTCTGAGAGACGCTGCTGCCGATGATTATCGATTTGTAATCCGAGTCGGTAAGAAACCGGCCCAGTCCGACTTTACTCTTCAGATCGATCTCTTTCTTGGGTTCGACTCCCGTGATCCCGGCAGAGGCGTTCTTATCCCGGAAATGGATCACAACGTTAGCGGATGTCTCCGGCGCCACATTCGATACTCCCACCACATTCTCTATGGCTTTGGTGTCTTTATCCGTGAACTTGGCCGGCTCCTGCGGAGTGCGGAAGCTTGGCTGACCGCCGCCAAAGTTGAAAGTGCCCGGAATTACGCGTATTACGTCCAGATTGAGAGTGGAAAATTGACTGGATACGCCTGAGTAGAGGCCCTCGCCCACCGAAAGCATCACCACTATGGCCATGACGCCTATTATTATGCCGAGGGATGACATGAGCGTCTTGAAGCGGTCGGCTTTGAAGCCGACGGCAATGAACTCCAGCATATCAGGTAACTTCATCTGCTCCTCCAAACTCTAGTTGGATCGATCCTCTTTATTCTCATTTATTCTCATTTATTCCCATTCTGAGACTTATTCGAAAGCTTCTTTCTGCGATACAGGTAGCCGCCCGCAATGAGTACGATCAGGGCCGCAATGCCCCCAGGCAACAGGTAATTGTTCTGCTTGGTAGTATCAATAGGAGGATTATACCTGGCGACATAAGGCAGAGACTCGTGCCAGGTATCGCCATTCTTGAATTTGGCGACGAAACTGACATTCTTTGTGCCCAGGAGGGTTTTTTTCGAATCGTCAGAAGCCAGGGTAAAGCTGATGGTGAATACCTCATCCGGGTCCATAGTGCCGATATAGTATTGATCCGGTGAGAAGCTGATTCCCGGGGAAGAAGGCACAATGGTCACTGCATTGAGGGTGTTTTCTCTGGGGTTTGCGACATTCAGGTTTAGAGTAGGCTTGGTAGTGGTGGATGCATCGGCGCTGGCCATGTTCACCGTCGCCAGGTCCACTTTGATGGGAATCTGACGGTTGATGGTGATCATATCATATCCACCCTGGACCTGGAAGTCCAGGAGATAAGTACCGCTGGTGATATTTTGGCCGGCTCCTATTTTGTAGTAGAGGGTGATTTTATCATTAGGTCCGATCATGCCCAGATTTTGATGATCCGGAGTGGTGACTTGCAGATCAGACGTTCCGGTCAGCTTCGTTCTGTTAATCGGTGTGGAGAGAAGTGCATCCTGTGCTGAGCTGCCGGCTCCTGCATCCTTGCCTGCACCATAGGCGGCGGCCCCATTCTGGATCTCGATCGCGAGCAAGCCCTCATCTCCGGGCATAAGCACGGCTGGCGTGACTGTATTTTGGATATTCACGGGCATGTGATACTCATAAGCTGCTGCAAAGCCTGTTGTCAGGAGCAGCAGTAAGAAGATTTGAAATATTCTTTTCATTAAGCGTTCTCCAGAATTCGTCCGTCTCTGAGCCGAATGACGCGGCTGCAGTGTTCTGTTATCTCGGGATTATGGGTAACCATGATGATGGTTCGACCGTCTCTATTCAAGTTGGTGAGGATTTTCATGACCTCATCGCTGTTCTTGAGATCCAGGTTGCCGGTGGGCTCATCAGCGATTATGATCTTGGGATCATTGGCCAAGGCCCGGGCTATGGCCACCCTCTGCCGCTCTCCGCCGGAGATGTTGGGAGGACTGAAGTCGGCGCGGTTCGCAATATTCATGCCTTCAAGAAGCTTCAGTGCGCGTGCCTTTCTCTCCACTCGAGGAAGGCCGTGAAGCATCATGGGCACTTCCACATTCTTCAGGACTGATATTCGCCCGATAAGGTTGAATGTCTGGAATATGAAACCTAGCTCTTCACGTCTCAATCGGGCCAATTCATCATCGGAGGTCTGGCTGATATCCTGACCCAGCAAAGTGAAGCGGCCGCTTGTGGGCCGGTCCAGGCATCCCACGATGTTCAGGAGCGTGGACTTGCCACTGCCGGAAGGGCCCATGAGGGCTATGAACTCGCCCGACTCTATTTTCAGGTTTATACCCTTCAGAACGGGATATTCGCTGTCTCCGATGCGATAAGTCTTCTGGATTGCATCCAGTTCAATAACATTTGATATATCAATTCACCTCGGTCGTATCAAATAAGTATGCTCCCAGGGATAGGAGAGCTATGCAGCTTGCCCCCAGAATGACGAAATCCACTGCAGGAGAAAAAGCGCTCGCGCCTATTAAGCTGTACCTCAGGCCGTCCACTCCGTAAGTGAGGGGATTGAGATACGCCAGAACCTTTACGACTGAAGGGAAGCGGTCCAGAGGGAAGAGAGCCCCGGATAAGAAGAACAGGGGGAAGATGAGGAAGTTCATGATCAGGCTGAATCCCGACATATCCTCCATCTTAGAGGCAAACGCAAGGCCAAGGCCTATGAATGTTGTCGCTATTAGGACCATGAAGACCAGAGAGAGTAAGAAACCCTGGAGGCTAGGCACCTTCATGCCCAGGAGTATTCCCGAGAGCATTATTATGATCGCCTGGAGGATTCCGGTTGTCAGGCCGCCGGCGGTGCGCCCCAGGACGATGGCAATTCTGCTCACGGGAGAGACCATTATCTCCTTCAGGAAGCCGAACTCACGGTCCCAGAGGACGGACAGGCCTGCGAAGGTGGCTGAGAAGAGCAGAGTCATGCCTATAATACCGGGCGTGAGGAAGCTAACGTAGCCTATGCCAGGGGGAATCCCGGGAAGGCTCGCACCATTGCCAAATCCCATACCCAGAAACGCCAGGAAGAAGAAGGGCGAGGCAATGGAACCGAAGAGGCGGCTCTTCAGCCGGAAGAAGCGCAGCATCTCACGGAGCCAGATACTGTAAATGGCATAAAGGTCTTTTATCATCTATCCTCGCCTCCGAAACATCATATTCGCCATCGAACTGCCGCTGCCGGGCAAATCTCTTATCTTCCTGCCTGTATACTTAAGAAACACGTCCTCCAATGTGGGTTTATGCAGACTCACGGAAGTTATTACGGCAGAATTTCTATTTGCTTCGAGCATGATCTCCGGTATTCTGGATTGAGCATGATCCACCTGAAGCTCAATGGTTCCATTGCTGGCGTTTATCGACTTGATCCAGGGGAAGGACGGCAAGATCTGCATCAACGCATCTTTGCCCTCAACAGTCTCCAGTGTAATCGTTTCAGACCCGATCAAATCTTTGAGGTTCTCTGGTGTGTCCAGGGCTACGATCTTACCGTTGTCCATTATGGCCACTCGATCACATAGAAAATCTGCCTCCTCCATGTAATGAGTTGTGAGAATGATGGTGATCCCTAGATCTTTGTTCATATTGCGAATGTACTGCCAGATGTACCGCCTGGTTTGAGCATCCAGACCTATGGTGGGCTCGTCCAAGAAGAGCACATGAGGATAGTGCATCAGCCCTCGAGCGATCTCGAGCCGGCGCTTCATGCCTCCGGAATAGTCCTGCATTCTCACATCCGCTTTTTCAGTCAGGTCCACAAGATCGAGAACCTCTGCGATTCGCGCTTTGCGACTGGATGCATCCATTCCATACATTCTGCCGTGAAAGTCCAGGTTCTCACGGCCTGTAAGCATTCCGTCCACAGCTGGATCCTGGAAGACCACGCCTATTGAGGATCGTACTTCCTTTCTCTCCTTTTCCACATTGTAGCCCCATACCCGTGCCTCACCCGAGGTAGGAGTAATCATAGTGGTAAGCATCTTGATAATTGTGCTCTTGCCGGCTCCATTGGCGCCGAGAAGACCAAAGAGCTCGCCCTTTTTTATGTCCAGGTCGATTTGGTTTACGGCAATCATTTCGCCAAACTTCTTGGTAAGCCCGCGCATGGAGATTGCAGCATCCTTGATGACCTCCGTAGGCTTAACTTCATCTGTTATATCGTTCACCTTCTATATTTCCATAATTACAAATTTGTAATCGTTGACTCCGAGCGCTCTGCCTATGAGATCTTCCATCGCACCGCGCATGCTTTCTTGAAAATCCCTATTCTTTCGATCGATATCATTCGATTCGCGAAAAGCCTCATTCTGATAGAACATATGATAGGCGTATCCGATCATCATGAGGAGGAGGTAAGAGGTCTCCAAAGGGCGAAGCACATCGAAGCGACCTTTTTCGCATCCGCTGAAGATTACCCGGGCCATTATTGGAGCAATTCTCGCAAAAGGACTCGCCTTCATCAGCTTTTTTTGCAATGCAGCATTCTTTGCCTGATGTATATAGCCATGAATCGCTTTTCCTGATACAGAGATGCATATGAAGCTATTGATCATGGAGTTAAGCTTTGCCGCTTCATCCAGGTCGCTCCTTTCTGCAATCAGTTGAAAGTCATTCTCCAACAGGGCTATTTTCTTCTCGATTACTGCTACCAAGACGTCTTCTTTTGATTCGAAGTAGTAGTAAAAAGCACCCTGAGAGACATTAGCCACTCTTACTATGTCGCTAATGGCTGTCTGATCATAGCCATGTGCTATGAACAACTGCTCTGCTATATCGATCAGCTCATTCTTTCTCTCTTCCGGCTCTTTTACTATCCTCGCCATTTTATCGCCTAATGACTGATTGCAAGTCAGTGACTTGACACAAGTCAGTAGCCTTATATAAAAAGGCTTCGGACTCAAGGACTCAATCGAAACGCACCACAAGATTTAAGTGTGGTTTTGCAGTTCAGTTCGTTCGGTTAAATTCGAACGACGAAGGCAACGAGTAGACAATGCTTGAGGATTGGATGTGTAATGCCCTTAGATTGAACCCCGGACATGACCTTTTTGTGATCAAATTTATAAACGTAAAGTACATCCATGAAGGATTAAGTTAAGTGAGATTAAGAATGCTATAAATATGGATTCATAAGGTGCTAAGAATAAAGGGCAATTCGAGAAACAAAAATATAAATATGAATGATTTGATTAAATAGCTTATTAGGTTCAGTTATAGGAGGAGTTCTATGGATTACGTCAGGATCGGTGGAGTGTGTCTGCTTCTCATGGTGATAGCCGCTGCTCTACCAGTAAATGCATTGGCGCAAACCCCACCGACATCAGCAAATGGGGCGGCCCCAATCATAAGCCAGAGCCTGCTTTCTGAAAGCAAAGCACAGGGAGAGACGATTTCAGCTGAAACATTGGCAAAACGAAACAGTGGGCTGAAGCCTCTAGGGACAAAGAGCAGCAATAAAGCTTCTGGAGTACAGACATCCGCGCAGGCTCAAACCCCGATCTCAACCTCTCCGGCGGCAGCGGCGACGGTAACCGCTACGCCATCCACAGTCAGCTCTGCCACAACAGGCTCTTCCACGGCAACTCAGACGCAATCCAGCTCGCAGGCAGCATCCGTTCCAGCCGGAACCAGCAGCTCTAATGCCGCCGCGGCCTCAGTGACCCCGGTCCAGACCGCCCAGGAGACTGGAGTTGCTCAGTCAAGCGCAACTGGAAGTCAAAATGTTGCTATTGCGAGCCCGACTCTTACGCCTCCGGATAATGTATCTCCGGGGACGGTCGTCTCCAATAACGTAACGGCCGGCAATGCACCGACTTCAGGGAATGTCTCTCCGAATGAATATGCGTCCTCAACAGAAAACGCCTCTGAAAATGCAACCGAAAAACAGTCCAGCGAAGCGACCCCTGAAGAGACTGAGGCCGGGACGGATAGAATTTGGAGAGAAGGAGTAAATCCACGTGGATCCTACACCTGGACTCCTCAGACCTTCTCAGGATTCTTCTATGACCTGAAAAATAATGTGGGCACTGAAAGGCTTACGATCGACCTTCCATCTTCTGGGAGATCCATTGATTCCAATGGCTTGACGTATAGCACAAAAGCTCAGGATACGGACTTTCAATTCGGCGACTGGGGAAGCTACCAGGTCATCGGTTTCATGGCCGATAAGTACTTTGCAGGCTATAATGCAGGCGTTGTCTCCAGCACGAACAGAAGCCTGATAACTGACGGCCAGCTAAGAAAAGTTCTCGTCGACAGCGATAATGAGAGTACCTTAACCACAGGATCGGCTTTGCCGCTGGAGGAAGGCTACGAGCTGCGCATCAAGCAGATAGACATTAACGGAAATAAAGTATTCCTCTCCCTGGCTAAAGATGGAGATGAGGTGGACAGCAAGGTAGTCTCACCGGAATCAGGCGATCCTAAGAGCTCGACCTACAAGTATGAGGTTGACGTCACCGGAGAGAAAACCCCCATTGTCCTGGCCCATATCTCTAATGTCTTTGCCAGCACGGAATCGGATCTCGTTACCGTGGATGGCCTCTTCCAGATATCAGACAGCTATACCTCCGTCGAGGATGGCGACAAATACGGTAAAATGAAAGTCAGCATCTCCGATCAGGGAGTAGAGATGAAAAACGAAGATTCATTCTCACTTCGGAGAGACAGCACTGTCAATATCTTCGGAAATGTTGGATTCCAGGTGGCAGATGCCGATGCATTGCGCTTTGCTCCTATAGTACAGAGAACTGGAATCTACGATGTAAGGGGCACGGTGATAGACCCATCTACTACCAATGAATTCACCTGGACTCCCTACAACTTCGAAGGCTTCTACTATGACATAGACAACGATGTCGGTACAGAGAGTCTGAAGGCGACTATCAGCGGCGGCAATAAGATAGAAGAGAAGGATCTGA
>Ga0209777_10005222_pt1 | contig 15076 bp, 15 predicted proteins | sample FrelakmetHBP12HB_FD_187147 | JGI IMG/M metagenome (GOLD analysis project Ga0209777, IMG submission 187147) | Freshwater lake sediment microbial communities from the University of Notre Dame, USA, for methane emissions studies -HBP12 HB (SPAdes)... | ecosystem: Environmental > Aquatic >... | reverse complement strand
CTATGTGGAGGTAAAATCCTTAATGAACTTTTTTAAAGAAAGTATGCCTCGGGACAACTGGCTGATGAAAGGGAATTTCAAGCTGCCTCCCAAGACGGTCTTGTTGTTCGAAAAGAAGAACAAACGCAGTCTCTTTTTCATCGAAGAAACCATGTTCAATACCCATATTGAAATTTGGTTGATTCCCACCCAAGATGGACTGTAGAGAAGACGGGGTATTCCGCCTATCGTTCCATTGAAGGAAATAAGAAGTACGTGACGTTATAGATAAAAAGATTCCAATGAGTTCTATACTTAAAGATCGGCACATCGTTTTGGGGATCAGCGGCGGGATAGCAGCCTATAAGGCCGTTGAGCTGTTGCGACGTCTTTCCGAGGCAGAGGCTCAAGTGGCCGTGGTCATGACCCGAAATGCCCAACAGTTCATTACGCCTTTGACCTTTCAGGCCTTGACCCACCATGGAGTTTACACCGATCTTTTTGATTCTCAGAGTCCTTGGGCCATGGATCACATCCGGTTAGCCGAATGGGCGGATTTGATTGTTCTGGCCCCAGCCACAGCGAATTTGATTGCCAAGGCTGCCCATGGTCTGGCCGATGATCTGCTTTCCACTTTTCTCCTGGCTTGCCCAGCCCCCAAATTATTTTGTCCGGCCATGAATGCCCGGATGTATGAAAACCCAATTGTCCAGGCCAACTTAAAACTATTGGCTGGACTTGGTAATCATGTCTTGGAACCATCCTCCGGGTTTTTGGCCTGTGGGCAAGAAGGACCGGGACGTTTACCTGAGACGGAAGTCATCGTCGAAGAAATTTTCCACCTTTTTTCACCTCAAGACCTAAAGGGGGAGCTGGTTCTTATTACAGCCGGCTGTACTTGGGAGGCCATTGACCCGGTCCGATTTATTGCCAATCCCTCTACAGGCAAGATGGGTTTCTCCCTGGGCCGAGTGGCCAAGAGAAGAGGAGCTCAAGTTACCTTGATCACCGGCCCAACCCAATTGGAGGCGATTCAGGGCATTTCAACTATTCGTGTAACCTCGGCCCTGGAAATGCAAAAAGAGGTGTTGAAAGTTTTTCCTACAGCGACCGTCGTGATCAAAGCTGCAGCTGTTTCCGATTATCGCCCAAAAGAGGTTGCCAAGCAAAAGATAAAAAAGAAGAAGAATGCCGTCCTCCATTTGAATCTGACTCAAAACCCGGATATCCTTCACCAGTTGGGGGGACAAAAGAAAAAAAATCAATTCTTGGTTGGCTTTGCCGCGGAAACCGAGGACCTCCTTAACAATGCCCTACAAAAGTTGAAAGAAAAGAATCTGGATTTGATTGTGGCCAATCCCATAGGGAAGTCGGATGCCGGTTTTGGTGAGGATACCAATCAGGTTATTTTCCTCTTCCCTGATGGAAAAGCCAAGTCTTTACCAGTGATGCTTAAGGATGAAGTAGCCAGCCTCATTTTTGATACTATTTTAAAAAGAAGAGGCCAAAAAAATCGTGACACCTCTCGGTCTTAGTCAATCTGACATTGGCCAATTCATAGGACAGCTCAAAGAACTTCTTGAACTTCAAAAAGATTTAGGTCGACAATTTTTACCTTGGTTTCCGAAATATCAAGAGACATGGGGTTCATTTGGGCGTCCGCCGTGTACCTACGAATCTTTGTCGGCCTTATATCAAGCGATTTTACAATGCCGAAAATGTGGTTTGTTTCGGAATCGCCGTCAGGCTGTTCCGGGCCAAGGGTCTTTCAAGGCTCGTCTGATGTTTATAGGGGAAGGTCCTGGGTTTGAAGAAGATCAACAAGGGCGACCCTTTGTCGGACCCGCCGGTCAACTCTTAACTAAAATGATTAAGGCTATAAAATTGAACAGGGAAGATGTCTATATTACCAATGTGGTCAAGTGTCGCCCACCAGAGAACCGGCTGCCCTCTGAGGATGAGATTGAGGTCTGTCGACCCTTCTTGAATGAGGAGATTCGCCTCGTCGATCCTAAAATCCTGGTGGGCCTGGGGAACTGTGCGGCCCAGACCTTAACCCAGTCAAAAAAAAGGATTTCAGACTTGCGAGGTCGCTGGCTGGATTTCCAGAGCAGGCGTCTCATGGCCACTTATCACCCGGCTTTTCTTCTCAGAAATCCTGAGGCCAAAAGAGAGGTCTGGGAGGACCTGAAAAGGGTTCGACAGGAATATGATGATCTGGAATCGTAAAAGCGTTTGGAGTTCGGGGTTCGGGGTTCGGAGAAATCGATTTTGGATTTTAGATTTTGGAATTTGGAAATCCTTGTTCCTTGTGCCTTGTACCTTATGCCTATCGATAGCTCTATTTTTATACGGGGCTTTATCGTCTTGGCCTTTAGCCGTCCTAGCCGCTGAAAAACAACCCATTTATGTTATCACCATGGCCAGTTCAATTAACCCTCCGGTAGCCGAGTTTGTCACCAGGTCTCTTGCCAAGGCCGAAAAGGACAAAGCTGCCGCCCTTGTGATCCAATTGGATACTCCCGGAGGCTTGGATTCTTCCATGAGGACCATTGTCCAGGGGATTTTAAATGCCCAGATTCCGGTGATCGTCTTTGTCTCCCCCAGCGGGGCCAGAGCGGCTTCAGCCGGGGTCGTGATAGTCTTGGCTGGCGATCTATCGGTTATGGCCCCAGGAACTAATATTGGGGCTGCTCATCCGGTCAACATAGGCGGCAAAGACATCGATAAGACCATGGTTCAAAAAGTGGAAAAGGATATGGTGGCCTATGTCCGAAGTATTGCTGATCAACGGAAGAGAAATGCCGATTGGGTAGAAAGTGCGGTTTTAAAAAGTGAATCCATTACCGCTGAAAAGGCTTTGGAACTCAAGGTTATTGATCTGATCGCCAAAGACCTTGAGGACCTGTTGCAAAAAGCCGATGGCCGCCAGATTACCACCTCTAAACAGCCCAAGGTTATTCGGACTCAAGGCCTTCCTGTAATTCATCTTAAAGAAAATTTTCGCGATCGTATCCTGCGGACCATCAGTGATCCTAACCTGGCGTATATTTTAATGATGCTGGGCATGATGGGGATCTTTTTTGAATTGGCCCATCCAGGGGGAATTTTCCCTGGGGTCATCGGCGGGATCTGCCTAATCCTGGCCTTTTTTGCCTTACAGACTTTACCGGTCAACTATGCCGGGGTCCTGTTGATCCTTCTGTCCATCGTCTTTTTTATTGCCGAGGTCAAGGTAATCAGCCACGGTCTATTGACAGTGGCCGGGATCGTTTCCTTAACCCTCGGCTCTCTCATGTTGTTCAAAACATCGGAGGGGCAAATGGGGGTTTCTCTTCAGGTCCTGATTACTTCTGTTTTGGTGATCTCCGGGTTTTTTATTTTGGTCATCTCCCTGGCCGTTAAGGCCTATCGCCGGAAGCCTCAGACCGGGGACAAAGGGATCTTGGGAGAAGCAGGGCGGGTACACCAAAAAATTACTCCAGACCATCCGGGCAAGGTCTTCGTCCATGGAGAAATCTGGAATGCCCGATCCGATGAGACCATCGAACCCGGCACGGTCGTGGAGATTGTTGGCATCCAACATCTTCTTCTGAAAGTGAAACGAAAGACCTAAAAAGAAACGATTTTTTTCGGCAAATCAAAAAAAATTCTAAATTTCTGAAAGGAGGGCATTATGTCCAACCTGTACACCCTGGCTGTGATTGTTGTCTTGGGGATCTTTTTTTTAAGCAGTGCCATTCGCATCTTGAACGAATACGAACGAGGTGTAATTTTCCGCCTGGGGCGGGTACTGGGGGCTAAAGGACCCGGGCTGATACTCTTGATTCCGATTATAGATAAAATGATTAAAGTGGACCTCCGAACAGTAACCATGGATGTTCCGGCTCAGGATGTTATCACCCGTGATAATGTCTCGGTGAAGGTCAATGCCGTGGTTTACTTTCGAGTCATGGATGCCGTAAAAGCCACGATAGAAGTTCAGCAATATCTTTATGCTTCTTCTCAGTTGGCTCAGACTACCTTGCGTAGTGTCTGCGGCCAGGCAGAATTGGATAAGATCCTCTCGGAACGGGAAAAGGTCAATGCGGAAATACAAGAGATCCTGGATATGCATACCGAACCTTGGGGAATTAAAGTGGTTACCGTAGAAGTCAAACAGATTGACCTGCCTCAAGAGATGCAACGGGCCATGGCCAAGCAGGCCGAGGCCGAACGGGAACGAAGGGCCAAGGTTATCAATGCCGAAGGGGAATTCCAGGCTGCGGCCCGCATGGCTGAGGCTGCTGCCATTATAGAGGATCATCCCATTGCCCTTCAGCTTCGCTATCTCCAGACCTTAAGGGAAGTGGCTTCGGAGAATAATTCGACCACCCTTTTCCCGATCCCAATTGATCTGTTTAAACCTTTTTTGAAAATAGCGGAGATGATTGAAACAAAGAAAGGATAAGATTGGAAGAAAGCACAAAATCCGAAGAACGAAGCAGGTAACAAATTCAAATGATCTAAACTCAAAACAAGAAAGATAAAAACGTTTTGAATATTTGATATTTGAATTTTAGATTTGTTCCGGGTTTCGATATTCGGATTTCGGATTTAACTTGATCTAATTAGTTGTTGAGGTCTGAGGTGGCATATTTCTAATGTAATACCAGAGACAAAGGAGAAGATAGGTTATGGGTAAAAAGGAAAAGGCTGAAAAAAAAGAAAAACCTTTGGACAAGATGACGGCCAAAGAATTGCGTGATTTGGCCCTGACTATTCCCGAGATTGTCGGCGTTCACGGGATGAATAAAGAAGAAGTCCTGGCCGCCATCAAAAAGGCCCGCGGCATTAAGGAGGCACCCGGCAAAACAGGGGATCGGTCTATGCGTCAGTTGAAAGAAAAAATAAAGGAGTTGCGAGACAAGAAACCTGAAGCCCGAGAGAAAAACGAGAAAAAAGTTATTAATCAACTAAGGCGCCGGATCAGCCGCCTGAAAAAGAAGACTCGAAAAGCCGCCTAAATTTTTTAGCTCAAAGCTCAAAGTTCAAAGCACAAAGGAAAGATTCTTTTTTTCAATTCCGGCTTTTCGCTTTCAGCTTTGAGCCTTGAGCTTTCATGAAAACCCTCTTCACTTCACTCTTCATCCGGGAAAAGGGGCGACAAAGAGGATGGAGGAAAAATAAAGAGAACCGTCCCCTTTAACTTCTTGTTAACTTCTTGGACCACGATGTCCCTGGCTTGCTTGGTCCTCCGGCCCCGCAAGCTGCGGGCCACGGGTCAACGCCGCATTAGCAAACTTGGGGGTATATCTATGGATACAATTTTCTGGTCTTCTGTCGGTGCCGCAGCCGGTGGTTTTATGGGAGTAATATGTTTCTTCCTTGTTAGGCTTTATTTCGAGAAGAAACGAGCCCAGCCAAAGTTCATCAGGACCTACCTGTGCGGAAACGACCGGAATCAAGGTCAGAACACGGAGGCAGAGGGAGAATTGATGCACCACCATGGGAGAAGAGTGTCTGATCCGGGAGAACTTCAGAGACTTGGCGTCACCAATCCAGTATGGGAATGGACCAGAAATCCTGTAGGACGTCAAGCCGGTGCTTCAACTATCTATGGACCATATGCAACAGATTTCTCTAAACCCGGTACTTATTCTGCAGTGTTTCAAATCAAGGCGACGGGGCTTTCTGACCCAAACGATATTCTTGATGATGTTATCATCATCCAGCTCGATGTGAATAAGACAGTCTCTGAATACATCCCAACCGTGCATGGTGTGACCCCTAATCCTTCCCAGTATCAAATAGCTATAAAGCATGTGAGAGGGAGTGAACTGGCCCAGAAGAGATGGGTTAACTTTGAACTACGTTTTTGGTCCGATGCTCAGGGAGTATGGGAGTACAGAGTACATGTGAACGATGGATTATATAATAGGCCCAACAACGTTGGTAGGTTTGGGGAAGATGTTCGTATCTTCTTTAATACCGTCTCCATTTTGGAAATAAAAGAAATTCACCTACCAAGCGTGTAGTTGCTACACCCCTCTGTTTTACTCATTACGAGGGATTGCGTGGAATTGCTAACCACAGCTTCAAGCCGGACACGAAACCACGCAGTGAAATTCATCAACTTAAACTGAAACCTCTTGGCCGCGTGGTTCCGTGCCGCTTAAGCTGGGCGTTGGCGCCGCTTGCGGCGTCGCCAATGCGGAGTTGCCCCTATCGGGTCCATGTCCCGGTCGGCTCCGCCACAAGCGTCATCAACCAAGCCATTGGACCGCGATGTCCCTCGCTTGCATGGCCTTTGCCCCCGCAAGCCTCGGGCCACGGGTCAACGCCGCATTGGCCACCGCGCTGGACACGCCGGCCGTTGGGTATAATAAAAGAAGGACTGGGACGTACGTGAAATATGGAAATCGCCGTCCCTCAACCATTTCGGCATATTTATTGCGAATTTATTGAGAACCGCTCTCGTATAATAATATTAAGGAGATAAATATGGAAAATACAAAAGTGCTGTATGAAACTCAACATGTAAAATTTTATATTGATGAAAGTATTCCCTGCCTAGTCAACGAATGGTATGGCTTTATTAAGAGTGAGCTATTTCGGGAATATATTTTAAAACTGGTTGATCTGCTAAAAGAACACCATTCCAATTACGGTCAACTCAATATGCTGGCGGACACTCGTGAGTTGAGAATCCTCCCCCCCAAAGACATCGAATGGGTTAACCAGAATATCAACCCGCTTTATATTCAAAATGGCGCCAGCTTTGAGGCGTTTCTCATTCCAGAAGATCAATACGGTGAAATGTCAATTAATCGCTATATTCGCCAAACCACCCAACATGGCGACTTTGTTGTCCAGCTGTTTGATTCACTGGACAAGGCCAAGGCCTGGCTAAAAAGTGTTTATCTAGAATCAACCTTGTCAAGCCCCAAAAGTGTGGAATAAAACGATAAGAAATTCTAAGGTTCCACTTTTGCGCAGGGGACGACCGTAAATAAGTAAGTAACTAGGCGTGAGGCGATGGAGACAGCCCATGACAGCCTACATGAAGTGTCTAACGTATTGCCCAACCAATAATGAAATTAGGAAATTAGGGACAGCGCCCGGTTATTAGGCTTCACGGAGACCAGGGGAAATGGTCGCTGCCCCTATTTAGTACCTGGTCATCACCACAATGTCCGTGGGAATGAATACAATCTAAATTTGCATTATGCAACAATTTGAAAAATTAATGCAAACTCACCTATCGAAAGCTTGGTGGTGATTTGGAGCTTATTATGATAGGGCTTCACGAGAATTACTACCGAGATGTGGAGCAGTATTTGAAAAATCGATGATGCGGCTATTCATAAAAAGGATTCAAGGATTCAATCCTGACTATGGCAGGACGTGACTCCTTGAATCCTTTTTTCGTGTTATATATCCAATTTCTTCATCGCCTCTACCAGACCTTTAACCGCCTCAGCTGATTTTTTTAAGGCCGCATTTTCTTCCGGAGTCAGTTTGATCTGGATGATTTCTTCTATCCCCTCTTTGCCTAATTTTACCGGCACTCCAATGAACAAATCGCTTATTCCGTATTCACCGGTCAGGTAGGTGGCGCAAGGCAGAATCTTTTTCTTATCCTTCAGGATGGCCTCGGCCATTTCACAGGCTGCCGAGGCCGGTGCATAATAGGCACTGCCCGTTTTGAGCAGGCTAACGATTTCAGCCCCGCCTTCACGAGTCCGTTTGACCAGACGGTCAATGGTCGCCTGGTCCATTAATTCGGTGATGGGAATCCCGGCCACTGAGGAATAACGGGGCAGGGGCACCATGGTGTCTCCATGTCCACCAAGGACAAAGGCATGAGTATTTTCTATGGAAACATTCAATTCCTGGGCGATAAAGGTCCGAAAGCGGGCTGAGTCAAGAACCCCGGCCATACCCATGACTCGGTTTTTGGGAAATCTGCTGGCTTCAAAGGCTACATGGCACATGGCATCTAAAGGATTGCTGACGATGATTAAAACAGCCCGAGGGGATAACTGAGCGGCCTGTGCGGTCACTGATTTCATGATTCTGGCATTGGTGAGCAGCAGGTCATCCCGGCTCATACCCGGTTTTCTGGGGATACCGGAAGTAATAATGACTACATCAGAATCCCTGGTAGCCTCATAGTCGTTAGCCCCGATAAGCTTGGCATCGTGTTTCTCTATAGGGGCGGCCTCCAAAAGATCCAAGGCCTTGCCAAAAGGGACCCCTTCCAGGATATCCACTATGACCACATCGGCCAATTCCCTTTCTGCTATCCTCTGGGCCGCTGTGGCCCCCACATTGCCGGCACCGATTACGGAAATTTTTTGTTTCATAGGTTCTTCTCCTTGTCGAGTTGATTTACTGATCAATAATTATTTTGTTGTTAGACCTACAAAAGAATCATAACCACCCCTCGCTGGTAGCAAGGGATTGAAGGGAGTGGAAAATAACCGAAGGCATATTACTTTAAAAGTAATTCCATTTCAAGAAAAAGATCTTTAGGGTCATTCACAAAAGGGTATCCTGGAGAAATTTTGTTTTGGCTTTTGTACGGTAGTTAAACGATTAAAAGAAACCTGTTCCCTTGATGACCTGTTCAAACTAAGTTAATAATTAGAGGTATGAAGCCAAAAGTCAGCAATAAAGGTGTTAGAGAGAGAAGGGTAATACTATAGAAAAAACAAACTTAAAATCGGCAGGTAGGTAATTAAAGCCAAGGTCAATAAAAGGATAAGAATGAAAGGGATGGAGGCCCGATAGAGATCCAGCACCGGCCGTTCAAAGCGGATACTGGCCACGAAAAGATTGATCCCCAACGGCGGCAGAGAGGCCCCAATCTCCAGGTTGGTCAACAGGATGATGCCCAAATGGACAGGGTGGATATCATAAGCTTGGGCCACAGGAACGATCAAGGGGACCAGGACGATTAAGGCCGGGAACATGCCTAAGAGACAGCCGGCCGCGAGGAGAAAAAGATTCAGCCAGATCAGGAAGGTCAGATGGCTGTGGACATGGGTCTTTAAAAAATTCAGGACTTTCATGGGGATTTCTTCGTTGATCAGGGTGTTGGTCAATCCAAAGGAAACCCCTAAGATAATCAGGATGCCTCCAACCAGGATGGTACTCTTGAGGATGACGGGAAAGAGCTCTTGGATCTTGATATCCCGATAAACCCCCACCTCAATGATCAATACATAAAGTACGGTCAGGACAGCTGCTTCGCTAATGGCCACGATGCCGGTATAAATCCCACCTAGAACAACAAAGGGCAGGGGGACCTCCCAAATTGATCCCCGTAAGGCCTTCCTAACTTCTTTAAAGGTGAATCTCGGTCGGGTCACCTCGGCCTGGAATCCTTTCCAGGCACTGTAAAGGGAAAGGAGGAAAACCATTACCAGGCCGGGCAAGATCCCGGCCAGAAACAACTGATCAATACTGGTCTGCGCCACTACCCCGTAAAGGATCAGGGGTAAGCTGGGGGGGAAGAGCAGACCCAGGGTGCCTGAAGTGGTCAAAAGTCCTAAGGAAAATTTTTCAGGATATTTTTGAATTTTAAGTGCTGGAAATAGGAGCCCGCCCAAGGCGATGATGGTCAAGCCGGTAGCCCCGGTTAGGGCGGTAAATATGGCTGAAACGATCAGGGCGATTACGGCCAACCCGCCGGGTAACCAGCCTAAGAGGGCATCGGATAAGCGGACAAGACGGTCCGGGGCCCTGCTTTCAGCCAGGATATAACCGGCCAGAGAAAAGAGGGGAAGGGCAACCAGCATGGGGGTATGAGCCAGCTTATAGAGTTCAATGGCCATAGCAGTCAAATCTATCCCGTTGGAATAAAGGAAGATGAGACCGCCGGCGGCAATAACGATGAACAAAGGTGTGCCGATAAGGGCCAGGAAGATAGTCAGAAAGGAAGAAAAAATACCCATGGTTTTAGGAAGCCCTGCGAGTCATAAAATGTCTCCAGGCCTGGATGATAAATCGCAGACCGATGACCCCGAGCATAATAGGCATTATGGCCTGGGCTGACCACATGGGGATACCCAGGGCCAGAAATTCTCCTGCCTGGTAATCTACCTGGATGAAGCGGATGGCCGGTTGAATCAAAATAAGACAGATACCGGCGGAAAAGAGATAAACTCCTCCATGAATCCAGTGTTGAATCCGGGAAGAAAAGCGGCCGGAAAGGAGATCAATAGTGATATGACGGTTTTCCCTGGTAGCTACCGAAGCCCCGAGCAGGGCTACCCAAAGGACCAGATGGCGCAAAAGAGGGTCGATCCAAACCAGACCAATAGAGATGACATTGCGGAAGAGGATTTGAAGAAAACCCAGCAAGACCATTAAACACAAAAGAGAGCATAATAAGACCTCTTCCAGACGATTCAAAAAGGAGGACATCTTTTTCAAGGCCGAAGTCGGGGAGGGCATCAGTTTTCTTTGCGGAGAGTTTTTAAAAAGGCCTTGATCTCAGCCAAGGTCTTTTTGGAAAAGACTTCCTCGCCGAGGGTATCCACACCTTTTAGACAAAGGGCTTGCAGTTCTTTGACCTCTTTGACCGGGAGGGGGACCAGCTTGATTCCTTGCTTGGTCAGGACTCCTATGGCCTTTTGATTTTCCTTGCGTACGTTTTGCTTAAGAAGGGCCAGATGACGCTGAAAGACCTCCTCTACTACCCCTCTCAATGAAGCGGGGATCTTTTCAAAGGCCGATTTCTGCAAGACTACGGCCCCCACAGAGTAGGAAAGAGGCACATCGGTCATAAAGGAAACTCGGGTAAACCATTGCATGGAGATGGCCGCTGCAGGAGAGGCGTAAACGGTATCGATCATCCCGGTCTGGAGGGAGACCAAGACATCCGGAATCCCGAGGGGGATGGCATTGACCCCCAACTCTTTAAAGACCGACCGGCCTATAGCCGTATCTTCCCAGATCCAGACCTTTCCTTTACGAAGATCAGCGGCATTTTTGATGGGCTGTTTGGAAAGCAAATAAATAAACCCTGATTCACCCCAGCCCATTACTTTAAAGTTATTATCCCAGACGCCTTTTTCAAAAAAGCTGCCCATCTTGGTCATAAGGGTGTCCGCTTCATTGTAATTTTCAAATAAAAAGGGGATGGCCAGTATTTTTATGTCTTTGAAGATCAGCCCCAGGCCTCCACCGGTGAAGAAACCACCCTGAATCTGGCCCACTTTGATTTTGCGGAGCATGTCTTCTTCATCGCCCAGGATACCACCGGGGAAAATCCGGATGTTGATCTGGTTCCCGGTCTTTTGCTCGAGCTCTTGATTAATATCCCGAAAAGTCTTAACCCAGGTACTCCCTTCCGGGGCGAGGGTGCCTATTTTTAAGACCACCTTATCGGCCGAAAGCGATAAATCGGCAACACTGATCGTAAAAGAAAAAACGAATAAGAACAGCCAACCTTTTCCCCGCATCATTTATCAATCCTCCTTAGAAAAATTCATCCACTTGGGCCAGAAGTTTTTTGGCTTTTTGTTGGGCCAGGGTGTTGATCAAGGTCAGATCAGGTTCTATATCGGCTGAAATGGAAAGCACCTTGTTAAGGGTATTGACAAAAAGATCCCGATCCAGACGTTGTTTGGCATAATACTGAGCAAAGTAAACAGACGTCATGAGGAACTTCCCGGCTGAATAGGTCAGGGCTTGATTAAAATGGGCTTCGGCCTTTTTCAAGTCTCCCCCAAATTGAACAGGACGGGCGGAAAGCAGGATCCCTTTAAAAAGATGGGGACCTCCATAATAAAACCCTGGGTCAAGTTGCAAGACCCGCTCCATCAAGGCTTCCACCTTAGGGAGATCTGCCATTCCCTCCATAGAATCAGGTCCCTGGGCAATCCAGGTTCCCCAGATACTTCCCACCCAGAAGAGCAGGGGGACATGGCTTTTTTCGGTCTCTCTAATTTGTTTCTGAAAAAGGTCAAAGGGTTTATCGACAGCCCCTTTAAAAAGGGGATTCAGTTCCAGGGCTTTTAAGGCATAGCCTTTGGCCTTCTGAATCAATTGAGAGGATCGTGATGATTCTTCTTCATCTATGAGAGCAGTATAGGAGGCATAAGCCTGGGCACCGGCCAGCAGGAGATCGGGATTATCCGGATAGGCTTGGATCATCCCATCAATCATCATCAAGTAGGCGGGAAGCCCTTGACGAACCAAGGCGATATCCGATTGACGGTTGGCCGAAAGAGATACTTCTCGAAAAAGGCCGACTGCTTTGTCGGTAATCAGTTGCTGACTGGAAAAACAACTTGTCAAGGACAGACATAAAAGGGTTGAGATAATAAAGACTTTTTGGATAGGCAAGTAATTCATAATGGAATATGACCGTAGCATTGTTCACAGTTTCGGTCAAGAAAAAGTGTACATCTTTCAAGATTATAACGGATGGTTAATTGGTTAAAAAAAGGGGTTGAAATATCTTTAAAGGCTGATTGACCTTAACAAGGCCTTCCCGGGAGAGAAAATACGAGACGTCGTTGTTTCTGTGATTCAGGCGATAGGCCGCAGGTCCCTATTTACCCATCTGAGCTGGCAGGATAGTGGCTATCTGGGGGAAAATGGTTATCATGATAGTAATGGCTATGATGGCCAGGAGAAACGGAGCAGCCCCTTTAAAGACCTCCACCATAGGCACATCCCGGATTATGCCGGCTATCGTATAGACGTTCAGCCCTACAGGCGGGGTTATCAAACCAGCATTCATCATCAGGACGCAGATGACCCCGAACCAGATGGGATCAAAACCGAGGCCGACCATAACCGGAAAAATTACCGGCATGGTCAGGACCATCATGGAAACCGCGTCCAGAAAACAACCGAGGACTAAATAGAGGGCAACGACGACCAAGAGAACTACGTACTTAGAGACACCCAAACCACCGATCCAGGCAGAGACAGCCATGGGAATCGTTGAAAGGGCCAGAAAATAACTGAACATGTTGGCCCCGGCCACGAGGAACAGGACCATGGAGGAGACACGAGCCGTTTCAAAAAGACAACCGACAAAATTTTTCCGGGTGAGGGTTCCTTTTAATAAGGCAATGATTAGGAGGGCAATGGCCCCGATTCCTCCAGCTTCTGTGGGATTTAAGAACCCGAGATATAGGCCGCCAATGGTTAGGAAGAAAACGAGCAGTGTCTCCCAAATACCTCCTAAGGCCATGAGTTTTTCTTTCCAGGTTGATCCCTCAGGAGGGATGGGGGCCACGGCCGGATTTATTTTTACCCAGACAACAATAATGAATATGAAAGCCGCTGAGAGCAACAGTCCCGGGAGTATCCCGGCAATTAAAAGTTTTCCTATTGATTGTTCGGTAAGCATTCCATAGACGACAAACCCTATACTGGGTGGTATCAGAAAATCGATCGTGGCTCCGGCGGCCACAATACCCCCGGCAAATTTGGGTGCGTATTGGAATCTTCGCATCTCAGGGATCACCGCCCTGGCAAAGGCTGCTGAGGTAGCCACCGAAGATCCGCTGATGGCTGAGAAGCCTGCTATGGACACAATGGTGGCGATTCCAAGACCCCCGGGGAATCTTCTGAACCACTTATCAAAGCTATCGTAAAGCTTGGTGGTAATACCGGAACTATCGGCTAATCCACCCATAATAATGAAAAGGGGAATAATAGTGAAGGGATAATATGCGACCGTCCCATAAAGGGTACTGGCGATCATCGGCAGGGCCGCATTCAGGGAAGCCAGGCTCCAGACGCCCAGAAACCCGACCAGCATCATTACAAAAGAAATCGGCATGTGTAAAAAAAGGAGAAGAACCAGCAAGAGACATCCGAGGACGCCTATCATTACGGGACTCATGAAGGCCTCCTGACCAGTTCTTTTAGGGAATCAATCAGGTCAAAGATGAGCTGCAGCCACAGCAGTCCCCCGCCGATGCCGAGCAGAATTTTAAAAGGGCCTTTTGGAATTCTCAACTGATCGGTCACCTCCGTTTCCCTGATTCCTAAAATAAATCCCTGCCAGATAACGATAGTGATGATCAACAGGCTCAAGCAAACGGTGATGACTTGAAAAACCCTCTGCGTCGGTCGGTTGAATCGGGAAGTAAGAAAATCAACCGAGACATGACCTTTTACCTGCTGGGTGTAGCCAGCGCTTAGAAGGATAATAACCGCCAGCATGAATTCGGACAGTTCAAAAGTTCCCGGAATGGGTTTATTGAAGAGGCTTCGTCCTACCACATCAGCGGTGGTCAACAGCATAAGGGGAATGATAAATATCATCCCGAAGGCGGCCATATAATAGTTGATCCGTTCGACCACCCTTCTGAACTTTTGGAAATGTTTCAAAAAATCCCCTCGGCCTTATATTTTCTTAAATTCAGGCGGACAGGCTACCAGCTTAATATTCCGCTTTTCGCATTCTTCGTTCATGATGGCCACAGCTTTCTTGGCCGGAAGTTTTTTCCTCTCGAGATCGGCTACCCATTTCCTGGTGACCTCTCGGAATTTATCATACCAACGCTCTGTTTCAGCACGGGGCAGATCAATCAGTTTAACACCGGCCTTGGTAATATCCTTTAGGATTACCTCATAATCATCACTGGTCAGGCCGCCTGTCATCTTGAATGGGTTGGTGCCTACCTGATCGATGATGTTTTTTTGATCAGGATGAAGCTTATTATAGGCCTTTAGGTTCATGACAGTTCCCTCGGAGACACAACCGAAGGTGAGAACCGTCCCATATTTGGCCACCTCATAAAGTTTATAGGCGAGAATCAGAGGAGGACAGGTGACGATGCCGTCCACCGTACCGGTCTCCATAGCCATATAGACATCACCGAGGGGCATAAAAATCGGTTCAGCACCAAGCGATTTAATGTAGTTGGTTTGATGACCACCGGGCGATCTTAACTTCAATCCTTTAAGGTCGGCCATTTTTGAAACCGGTTTTTGGGTCCAGATAAAGGATTGGATACATCCATTCAACTCCAGGACTTTTACCTGCTTGAACTCGTCTTTCAGAATGCGGTTATAGAGGGCGTTGCCGATATCTGCAGCAACATCCTTACCATTTACCCATACGGCCAGAGAGAGTACA
>Ga0209777_10005221_pt1 | contig 15077 bp, 8 predicted proteins | sample FrelakmetHBP12HB_FD_187147 | JGI IMG/M metagenome (GOLD analysis project Ga0209777, IMG submission 187147) | Freshwater lake sediment microbial communities from the University of Notre Dame, USA, for methane emissions studies -HBP12 HB (SPAdes)... | ecosystem: Environmental > Aquatic >... | reverse complement strand
CGTCGCCGAGCTCTCCGTGGATGTTGTCGCCCCAGCAGTACGCGACCCCGCCGGTCGTGACTCCGCAGGTGTGACCGGGGTAGCCCGAGCCGGCGCTGACGGTCGTGAACCTCAGCCCGCCCGCGACGGCGACCGGCACCGCGCTGTTGATGGTCGAGCCATCGCCGAGCTCGCCGTCGTAGTTCTCCCCCCAGCAGTATGCGGCGCCGTTCGACGCGATGCCGCAGGTGTGGCCGCCGCCGGCGCTGATGGCCGCGAACGTCAGCCCGCCCGCGACGGCGACGGGGGCCATGCGGTCAGTGGTCGAGCTGTCGCCGAGCTGGCCGTAGGCGTTGGATCCCCAGCAGTACGCGAGCCCACTCGCCGTGATGCCGCAGGTTTCGAAGGGGCCGGCGGCAATCGATTCGAACGTCAGGCTGCTGGCGACAGCATGGGGAACCAGGCTGCTGTCCGGCGAGCCGGTAGCGAGTCGGCCCCCCCAGCAGTAGACCGCCCCCCCCGCTGCGATGGCGCAAGAGTGATTCTGCCCGGTCGCGATGGAGGTGAACTTGCGCCCGCCGGCGACGGGAATCGGTGTCGAACTTCCCACGGTGAATCCGTCACCGAGCTGACCGTAGGCGTCATCCCCCCAGCAGTACGCGGTGCTGTCTGTCGCCAAAGCGCACGTGTGCGCGGCGCCGGTCGAGATTGCGCGGACCATCGGCGGTTCGGGCACGGTTTGGGTGGGTTCCTTCCCGCAGGCCGCCAGCGCGGTCGCGACGGCGGCCCACAGCCATGGCCGGGGCGTCTTGGTCGGCGCGCTCCGCCACTCACACATCAGAACAGGCTCACTCGGGTGGGGATAGGATGGTTGGCGCCGGTTCCATCGCCCAGCCTGCCGGACGAGCCGCTACCCCAGCAGTACGCGCCCCCCGTCGTGGATACGCCGCACGTCGCCCCGCCCGAACTGATGGTTGCGAAGGCCAATCCGCCGCCGATCGGCGCGGGGATTGGCCGAGAGACCGCGACGCCGTCGTAGCCCCAGCAGTACGCCGCCCCGCCGGTCATCAGCGCACATGTGAGTTCCATTCCCGCGCTGATGGCCTCCACACCGATTCCGCCGACCACTGCGAGGGGCGTGACCGTGCTGGCGATGGAGCCGTAGCCGAGCTCGCCGTGGGCATTGTCGCCCCAGCAATACGCGACACCGCCGGTCGTGATCCCGCAGGTCTGGTTCCATCCGGCGTCTATGGCCGCGAACAGCAGACCTCCGGTGACGCTCACCGGCGCGGTCGAGTTCACCGACGAGCCGCTGCCGAGCTGGCCGACGTAGTTGATGCCCCAGCAGTACGCCGCGCGGGTGGTCGTGACCCCGCACGTGTGGTCCGCAGCGGCGCTGACGGAGGCGAAGATCAGGCCGCCGGCCACGGGGGCGGGGACCAGGCTGCTGTCCGTCGAGCCGGTTCCGAGCTGGCCGTAACTGTTGTCACCCCAGCAATACGCGGCCCCGGCGGGAGTGATTCCGCAGGTGTGGCCGTATCCCGCACTCACCGCTGCGAACGTCAAACCGCCGGCGACGGCGGATGGGGCCGAGTTGCCCCCTTTGGTGCCGCGTCCGATCTGGCCGTACCAGTTGGCGCCCCAACAGTACGCGGCGCCCCCCGTCGTGACGCCGCAGGTATGGAGCGGGCCCGCGCTGATCGAGGCGAACGTCAGGCCGCCGGCGACGGGGGCGGGAACCAGGCTGCTGTCCGGCGATGCGGTCCCCAGCTGGCCGTACCAGTTGGCCCCCCAGCAGAATCCCGCGCCGCCGGCTGCGATCGCGCAGGCATGGTACCATCCGGCGGAGACCGTGCCGACCGGTCGGTACACGCCGAACTCCGCGGACGTCGCGCCCGCAAGGCCGCCGGCTGCGGCCCTCAGGGTGTAACCCCTTCCCGACCGGTCGATGCGCAGGTCCGGGAAGTCGGCCGCCCCGCCCCAGGCAGCGACCGTCGCGGTGCCCGAGAGGCTGCCGCCCGCCGGGTTGTCGCCGATGGCGATGGTGACCGTCGACGTGGCCGCCGGCACGCGGTTGCCGAGGCTGTCCAGGACGACGACCTGGACGGCAGGCGTGATCGGCGTGCCCGCGTCCGTGCCGGTCGGCGGCGCGCCGAAGGCGAGCCTGGCGGCGGGAGCCGCGGCGATGTCGAAGCTCGCAGTCACGGCGCCGACCGGGGTGGTTGCCGTCGCCGTGAGCGTGTAGCCCGTGCCGGCTGAATCGATGCTGAGCGACGGGAATGTCGCCACCCCGTCCTCGGTGTAAGCGACTGTGGCGCCGCGGAGGTGCGCCTTTGGAGTGCCGGTGCCCTCGGTGATGCGGAGCCCGATGCTGAGCCGTGGGGAGGTGACAAGGTTGCCGGCGCTGTCCTGCACGGCGACGGCGACCGAGGGGCTGATGGCCGCGCCGGCCTGGGCGCCGCTCGGTTGCACGCTGATCGCGAGCTTCGCCGGCCACGCCTCAGCGGGCCGGGTTGGCGTCCGCTCGCAAGTCGTCAGACCCGCGATCAGTGGTACTGTTAAGGTGACCAAGCGGACCGCTCGAGTCAGCGGCACGATCGGCGTGGGCATCGTCGGCCCATCGTAGGTCGAGCGCTCGCATTCCGCAAGCGGTGTGCTAGCGAAACACCGATACACGGAGCGGGGAATCGAGCTGGGTGCTGCGCTGGAGCCACGTCGAGGCCGAGAATGGCCACCGGCGCGAGGACGGCGAGCTGCTGGAGCAGATCGGGAAGCTGTAGGCTCTCGCCTAGGAGGGCGCAGGAAGCCACGATGGACCATCTCCTCCTCTTCCTGCTGGCGTGGGGACTCGGCTTCGTCGCGGCGATCCCGGTCGGGCCGTGCCAGATCGAGATGGCGAAGCGGGCCATCAGCGGGCACCTCTGGGCGGCCGGGATGGTCATCGCCGGGTCGGTCAGCTCCGACCTCGTCTACGGGGTCATCGCGCTGTTCGGGATCGCGCCTTTCCTGGAGACGCCGTGGGTGCTGGCGTCCTTCAACGCGGTGGGCGTCGTCGTGCTGTGGACCCTGGCGTTCCTGACCCTGCGGGAGAGCCGGAAGCCCCGCGACCTGGGCCTGGAGCGCTCGTCGTTCAAGAGCAAGCGCTGGGCGTGGGTGACGGGGTTCTCCGTGGCGAGCACCAATCCGCCCATCATCCTCAGCTGGCTGCTCGGCGTCGCCCTGGCCAAGCGGCTCGGGCTGGCGTCGCCGTTCCCCGCGGGCGCCAAGGCGCTCTTCGTCGCGGGGGGCGTGCTGGGGCTGGCGAGCTACCTCGCGTCCCTGGGGATCGTGCTGTATCGCCTCAAGCACTTCGTCCCGATGAAGGCCCTGGGCAGGGTCTACTTCTGGCTCGGCATCACCCTCTTCGCGCTGTCCTTCTACTTCGCCTTCGGGGTGATCCGGTACTTCCGCACCGAGGCGTGAACTGCGCAGCCGGCGGTCATGGGCGCAGGTCGGGCCGACGGACGCCGCGCGGGCATTCACCGTCGAGCGCGCGCTAGGCGCTGGCGGCCAGGGCGTTGATGTCGGGGTTCTCGAGCACGCGCTTCATAGCCCCGCGCGCCGCGACCTCGATCATCGCCCGGCCGACGTTTTCCGTCGTCGTCACGTGCTTCGGGAATGCACGCCGCAGCAGCGGGAAGAGCGGCCCGAGGACGTCGTAGACCGCCTGGTACAGCCGCGTCTTCGAGCGGACGCCCTTGAGCGGCTGGATGAAGCCCGGACGGAACAGGTAGGTCCTGCAGGGTAGGCGCAGAAGGTCGTTCTCCGTCTTGCCCTTCACCCGTGCCCACATGAAGCGCCCGCGTTCCGTGCTGTCGGTTCCCTCGCCCGAGACGTAGCAGAATGTCAGCGAGGAGTTGAGCGCGAGCAACGCCTCCGCGGCCGCGAGCGTCAGGTCGTACGTCACGCGGGTGTACGCCGCCTCCGTCATCCCCGCCGAGGAGACGCCCAGGCAGAAGAAGCAGGCATCGAGGCCGCTGAGGTCGGCGGCGGAGCCGGAGTAGTCGACGAAGTCGGAGCGGATGATCTCGCGGAGCTTGGGGTGGGTGACGCCGCACGGCCGCCGTCCCAGCACGAGGACCGACCGGACCCGCGGGTCCTCGAGGCACTCCCTCAGGACGCCGGCCCCGACCATGCCCGTGGCTCCGAAGATGATGACGTTCACGCTGCGCCAGCTCGTCGCGGGGGATGCCGGCGCATGTCACCAGGAGGGATGCGATGCGGAGTCGGCGGGGATCACGGCCGTCTCCGGTACACATCGGTGCTCACGTACTTGAGGCCGGAGTCCACCATCAGCGTGACCACCGTGGCAGCGGGCCCGAGCCGCTCCGCGACGCGGAGCGCGGCGACGACGTTCGCTCCGGAGGACGTCCCCGCGAAGAGGGCCTCCTCCCGCGCGAGGCGCCGCGCCATCTCCTTCGCGTCGTCCGTGCGGACCGGCAGGATCTCGTCCACGAGACCCGGCTCCCACAGCGGAGGCATGTAGCCGATTCCCACGCCTTCGATCTTGTGAGGGCCTGCCTGTCCTCCCAGCAACACCGAGGACTCCGCGGGCTCGACGACGACGATCCTGATGCCCGGCTTGTGCCGCTTGAGCGCGGTGGCGACCCCGCGCAGGGACGCCGCCGTACCCACGCAGTGGACGAAGGCGTCCATCTCCCCCTGCGTCTGGGTCCAGATCTCCTCGCCCAGCGCATAGTAGCCCGCGACGCTGTCGTGGTTGTTGAGCTGGTCGGTCCAGTAGGTGTGCGGTTCCCGGCTCAAGGCACGGGCGGCCTCGACCATGTCGAGGATCAGCTTCTTGGTGGTGAGGCCTCCCTCGCTCGGGACGAGCGTCAGCTCAGCGCCGAGCGCCGCCATGTGGTCCAGCTTCTCCCGGCTGAACGCATCGGAGCTGACGATCTTGAGGCGGTAGCCCTTGGCGGCGCAGACCAGTGCCAGCGAGGTCCCCGTGCTCCCGCCAGTGTACTCGACGACGGTGTCGCCCGGCCTCAGGCGACCGTCCTCCTCCGCCCGCGCGATCACGGCCCGTGCCATCCGGTCCTTGACGCTTCCGGAGGGGTTCTCCCACTCGAGCTTCGCGAGGATGCCCGCACAACCGGGTGGGACGACCTTGCGAAGTCGGACCAGCGATGTGTCGCCGATGGCATCGAGAATGTCCATGGGTTGCGCTCACCCTGTGGCGTCTGGTCGTTGGAATGCGGCCGGGCATGTGCCGTCTGCATATGCAGCGGCCGCCGTGACGCAGCAAGAGGCCGCTGATCCGAATCCGACGCTCGCCTTAGCCCTGGTCCGCCAGCCGGCTTCACCTCGTCGCTCCAAACCGGGGCAGTCGGCGCGGCGCGCCCGGAACCCTGTGCAACACCCTCAGGTGTCGGCCCAGGTACGCGATTCCGTCCGCCTATCGTGCCGCCCGCGCCCCCCGCAACTGGCCTCCGCCGCCCTCCTGTCGTAGACTGTGAAGTCCCCGCGCCACGAGCGCACCCACTCCCGTCCCGGAGCCGCAGGCCGATGTCGCGGATGCCGCCCCTGCGCGCCGCTCTTCCAGGGCTCGCGCTCCTCCTCCTCGCCGCCGCGCCCGGCGGCCCGGCGCGGGATCACAGTGCGCCGTCGTACCGTGCGCCGCTTCCCCGTGCGCCGCTGTTCGTGCGCCCGTGCGCCGGTGCGCCGCCGCTCGCCGCGCCCGCCGACTCCGTCCGCCAGCTCAACGTCGCCATCGTCCTCGCCACCAACTCGTTCAACAAGGTGCTCACCCCTGCCGACGTCGAGCGCGTCCACGAGGAGGTGGCCGAGTTCTACGCCTTCTACCAGCTGCACGGGGCGGGGAAGGTGGACTTCCGCTTCTCCCTCATCCAGGTGGACCGCCCGCTCGCGCGCCGCGAGATCGCCGAGGTCTCCCCCGGCCGCTACTACCTCTCGCGCGAGAACCTCGAGGCCGAGCTCGCCGCCCGCGGCTTCCGTGGCAGGTTCGACGAGGTCATCACCCTCCACGCCTGGAGCAACGCCAACCCAGACCGCGCCCTCCAGGCGTACGGCGGCGGCGCCGTCGGCCCCGACGGTCAGTTCCTCGGCGACGCCGGCTTCAACTCCATCCCCGTGATGGGGCGCGACCCCAACACCATCGGCCAGGTCCTCATCCACGAGGTGCTCCACAACGTCGACGACATGTTCTCCCGCTCGGGGATGCCCGACGGCTTCTTCAACGCCGACGAGATGAGCCGCAACATGGCGCAGCTGCTCCGCGAGCGGCCGGGTGCCTTCCTCCCCCGGTTCTCCGACGCGGAGATGCTCGCCTTCGCCGACCGCGAGCGGCAGGGGCGCGAGGGCTACCCCTGGGCGCTGCAGCTCGTGTACTACGGCTGGATGCTGGAGCGCACCCCGAAGGCGGCCTGGGACCGCCTCCGCTACGGGCGGATGGTCCCGGCCGCGCGGCCAGCCGTGCGCCCCCTCTACGCCGAGATCTTCACCTCGGTGGCGAATGACTCGACGTACCTCCCGGTGCTCGCCCCTGCGGGTTCTGTGCTGACGGCTGACGGCGGACGGCTGACGGCTCTCAATCGGCGGCTGACTGCCCGCACCTACGACCAGACGGACTTCGATGGCACGGTGATCTACCGCGGTGGCTTCTACGCGGCATGGGTGCCGCTCGCGAGGGGCGCAAGCGGCGACTCGGTCGCTGTCGCGATCCGGGGCTCGACTCCGGCCCAGGCGCCGACTTCGGAGGCCGGCCGCGGGCGGGGCGGCCGCCCGGCCGCGGTGCCGCCGGCAGGCGTCGTCACCGCGAGCGCCCTCGTCGTCCGCCAGCACGTCGCCAGCGTGGTGGCCGAGCCGCTCCTCGTCCGCTACGTGGACCGCGGCGAGGAGGGCGACATCCCCGCCCGCGTGCTCCAGGACCGGCTCGGTGGTGATGGCCCCCCGGTGAACGGTGCGCGGTTGACGGTGAGCGGTCCCCCAGTACCCGGTGCGCGGTCCACTGTGAGCGGTCCGCCGGATCTGCTCGCCCTCGGCACCCACGACGTCACACTGAGCGCGGAGGCGCCCGGCTGGTACGTCCATCCGACGGCCGTCCGCGTCGTGGCGCGCCGCGGCTGGCGCGTCAGCGACGACGGGCCCCTCACCGTTTCCCTCGGCTCGCCTCTCACCGTGAACGCCTTCGTGCGCGAGGACCGCGGCCGCGACGACGTGTCGGTGACGGCCACGATCGAGGGCCGACGCGTGCCGCTCTCGCGTACCGGAGACGGGCGCTACTCTGTCACGGTGCCGGGGGACATCGCTCCCGGCCTCCATTGGGCGTTCCTCTCCGCCGCCGCGCCGAGCGGCGAGGTGGTCACCGACAGCGTGCGGGTGTACGTGCGGCCCGCGGGGTGGATCCGCCCGCCCGCCACCTTCGCGCGCGGCGCGGACGGCCTGGTCCCCGTGGTGGTGCAGGTCGAGAGCCGGATGGGGGAGGATGTCCGTGGGGCGCACCTCCCGCTGGTCGCCATCGTCGGCGACGCTGTGGCGCCCCTCGGCGAAGCCGACTCGGCGGGGACGTACACCGGCGCGGTGCGCGCGCCGGCGGGGGCGAACCGCGTCATTCTGGCGTCGCTCCTCGGCGACATCCAGCGCCGGGTGGTGGAGATCGCGCCGGCCCCCGCGCAGCGCGCGACGGCACCGGGGGCAGCGAATCCGGCGCCGGCAGCGCCTGCGGCGGGCGCCCCCGCGCCCCCGCTCCCCACGTACGCCGCCGCGATCCGCTTCGAGCACCCGCCGACCGTGGACGGCGACCTGGCCGACTGGCCCGCCACCGCGGCGCAGCCGGTGGTGCTCGGGCCCCCCCCGCAGAGCTACCTCCTCACCGACTCGTCGGTCTACCACGGCGCGAGCGACCTCTCGGCGCGGCTGCGCTTCGGGTGGGACGACTCGACGCTCTACTTCGCCGGGGAGATCACCGACGATTCCGTCACGTCGGGCGACGCGTGGGACACGGACCGCGTCAACTTCGTCTTCGACATGAAGCACGACACGTCGCCCCTCACCTACGCCAGCGCCAATCCGCCCCTCAACGAGTGGCAGGACGACGATTACTGGGTCTTCTTCCGCTACGGGCAGACGGTCATCCGGCGCTTCGGCAAGGTGAACGCCGATCCGATCCCCGGCGCGCGGCTCGCCACGCGGCGCACCGCCGCGGGGTGGGCGTACGAGGCCGCCATCCCGCGCGCCGCGCTCCCCGGCTACGTGCCGTTCGTGGGGCAGGCGGCGGGCCTCCAGGTCTTCGTGACCGACGGCGACGGCGAGCGCACCGCCACCGAGCTGATGTGGTCGGCGAAGTGGCCGTACACGGCCGACGGCATCGAGTGGCGCCTCGCCGAGCTGGCCACGCTCCTCTTCGTGGACGCGCCCCTGCCGTGACCTCGCCCCTCGATCTCCTCACGCGGACCGACAAGTGGTTCCTCTCCGCGGGAGAGGGACTCCTCTGGGCGCCCCCGTTCCCCGCCTGGCTCCACGTCCCCGGGTTCTGGGACGAGGCGCACCTGTTCCAGTATCCGGTCGCTCCGCTCTTCACCGTGTCGTTCGTGGACGACGGCGGAAGGGTGATCGACCTCGACCTCGTGGGCCAGCGGTGGACACCCGCGGCGCTCGAGTCGGCGTACCAGGTGCGCGCCCCCGCCGGCGCGCCGGCGCCGCCCCTGGTGCTGGTTGAATCCCGGATGGTCTTGCCAGGGCTGGTGCTGGCGAGCGAGTGGACGCTGAAGAACACCGGCGACGCGCCGCTCCGCCTCCACGCGGTGGCGTGGTCGGCCGCGCCGGGGGACGACGTGCCCGCCGGATCGGTCAGGGCGTCCGACACGGAGATCACGTGGCCTCGTCGCCTCCGCGACCGGAGGGTGCAGGAGCGCGTGGTCGAGCTGAGTCTGGCGCTGGCCCGCGGCACCGACACGTGGGGCGCGGCGCGCTCGGAGGCGACGGCGAACCAGCCGCACTTCCGGCTCACACCCTTCTGGGACCGATGGGACCCGGTGCGCGGCGGGCTCGGCAATCGCGCCGACCTGAACGGCGTCTCCGCCGCGGGGCTGGTGTACGTGGGGCTGCACCGCGCGCTCGAGATCGCGCCCGGCACCTCGGCGCGACTGGCGGTAGCGCTGCAGATGGCCCCGGGGCTCGCGAAGCGGCCCCTGGCGGCGGAGACGGCCGCCTTCGCGCCGAAGAAGGCCTCGACCTTCGCGGCGGCGAGCCGCGCCCACTGGACCGAGTACTTCGCGGGGCTCCCCTCGTTCCGATGCAGCGATCCGTACTTCGAGCGCTCGTGGGCGTACCGCTGGTACGGTCTCAAGCTGAACGCCATCGCCGGCGGGTGGGGGAACTACCCGCATCCGACGGTGTGCGAGGGGATCGCCGTCTTCCACGAGCCGATCACTTACAGCGCGCAGTGCCACATGCGGGAGCTGCGCTGGGCGGCCGACCCGGAGTGGGCGCGAGGCGTCCTCCGCACCTTCCTGACGCACCAGAAGCGCGACGGCTCGTTCCACGGCCGCATCTACGTGGACCATCTCCAGGGGACCGACTTCTACCACGCCGACTGGGGGGGCGCGCTCCTCGCACTCGACGCCGTGCACCCGAGCGACGCCTTCCTCAAGGAGGTGGTGCCGGGCCTGGCGCGCTACGCCGAGTGGCTCCTCCTCACGCGCGACCCCGAGGGGCGCGGCCTCTACGACGTGGTGGACCAGTTCGAGACGGGCCAGGAGTACATGAGCCGCTACCAGGCGGTGGACCCCGACGCCGACCGCTACGGCTGGGAGAACCGCCTCCGTCTCAAGGGCGTGGACGTGACGGTCTACGCCTACCAGCTCTTCCGCGCGCTGGAGCAGCTCGCGCCGCGCGCCGGCCTCGACGGGGAGTTGTGGCGCAAGCGGGCCGCGAAGACCGCCAAGGCGGTGCAGCACAAGATGTGGGACAAGGACGCCGGGATGTTCTCCGACGTGAACCCGCAGACGGGGGAGCGGACGGGAGTGCGGGCAGCGGTGTGCTTCTATCCGTACTTCACCGACCTGGTCGGGGAGGGCCACCTCGCCGGCTTCGCGCAGCACCTGTTCGACGCCGAAGAGTTCTGGACGCCCTTCCCCGTGCCCTCGTCGAGCCGCAAAGACCCGCTCTACGACCCCGACGCGGCGTGGAAGGGGAAGCGGCACAACTGCCCGTGGAACGGCCGCGTCTGGCCGATGACCAACAGCCACATCGCCGAGGCGATCGCGGCGGTGGCGCTGCGCCATGTGCCGGCGCTGCGCGCGCACGCGGCGGAGTTCCTCACCAAGTACGTGCGGATGATGTTCTGGGACGGCGACGCCGAGCGGCCCAACGCCTTCGAGCACTACCACCCGGTGAGCGGGCGGCCGTGCGCGTATCGCGGGATCGACGACTACCAGCACTCGTGGATCAACGACCTGGTGGTGCAGTACGTGATCGGCCTGCGTCCCGAGGCGCCGGGGCGGTTCGTGGTGGACCCGTTCCCCTTCGCGCTCGACGGCTTCGAGGCGCAGGGCCTCCCGATGCAGGGGGCGGCGGTGGACGTCCGCCGCGCCGGCGACGACGTGACGGTCCGGGTGAACGGACGCGAGGCGGGGCGCGGGGCGGTGGGGACGCGGATCGAGGTCGAGCTGTGACGGTCCGCATCTCCCTCATCGCCGACCCGGGGCGCGAGGAGGACGCGGCCTGGCGCTGGCTCGACGCCCGCGCCGGGGTGCGGGCCCAGCGCTACCGCGCGGCGAACGCCACGGCGGCGCTCGCGGAGTCGGACGTCATCTGGGTGCACGCCGCGTCGGGCGTGGAACTCCCCGAGCCGCAGCGGTTCGAGGCGTTCGTCTCCCAGGGGGGCGGGCTCCTCCTCACGCTGCGTGCCACGGAGCTGGTGGGCCCCCTGCGCCTCGAGTCGGCGCCGCCGAACGACCACGGCGAGGCGGTGTGGCGCCACGAGGCCGACGAGTGGCGGACGAGCGCGTTCCACGCGATGAGCGCCTACCCACACGTGCGGGGGATCGCGACCTACGGCGCGCACCCGCTCGTCGCGGGGCTGCACAACGGCACCTACTGCTGGGCGCCGTCCGACGGCGAGCCGTACGCGTGGGCGTGCTACGCCGGCGGCGCGCGTCCCGCCGACGGGCACGCGGTGGGCGTGGAGCGCGCCTACCTCGTCCAGAACGCCGACCGCGTGGTGGCGTGGGAGTACGAGTCGGGGCGCGGCCGGGTGCTGTGCGTCGGCGCGTACCTCTACTTCGCCGCGCCCGACCCGCTCCTCCGGACGCAGCTCGAGACGCTCGCGGCCAACGCCGTCGCCTGCGTGGAGAGGGAGGCCGCCACGACGCGGCGGCCGCGCTGGCCGCTGCCGGGGCGCACCGCCGCGCCCTCCGAGGCGCTCCTCCTCCCCAATGCGCTCGAACTCGACGGGCAACTCCCGGATCCCGCCGACGACCCGATCGCCATCGCGGCGCCGGTCGCCGGCGACGAGCCGTGGGACCTCGCCGGCCGCCGGCTCCTCGCGGTGGGCCGCGAGGGCTTGGGGCTGCGGGAGATGTGGTCCCACCCGCATCGCAGCATCGCGGGGTGGGAGGTCGTCGCCGGGGGGCGTCAGGCGGTCGGCGCCGAGGTGACCGTGAGCGCCGACGCGGTGCGCCGGGTGCTCCACGCCGGGCGGCAGCGGGTGGAGGAGACGGCGTTCGTGGCGCTGGAGCACGCGGTGGCCGTGGTGGACTACCGCTGGCTGCGCGCGCGCCAGGACTCGGGGGCGGGGGAGCCGCTGGAGCTGGAGTTGCGTCTCGACACCGACCTCCGACGGATGTGGCCGTTCCCGGCGGGGTGCGGCGGCAACCTCCGCTACCGCGCGGGGGCCGACGGCCGGGTGGCCGCGGTCGAGGCGGAGAGCGGCGACGGCATCGTCGCGTTCTTCTTCAGCCGGCCGGTGGGTCTGCGACTCGAGCCGCTCCCCGGCGACCGGCCGGCGGTGCGCTGCACGGTGCAGGCGCCGCTCACCACCCCGTTCCGCGTCGCGATCGTGGGCGGGGCCGACCGCGAGGACCTCGAGCGGAACCTGCGCGCCGCGCGCCGCCTCGGCGTGACGGGGCTGGTGCGCCAGCGGCTCCAGCGCGCACTCACGATGCGCGACGCCCGGCTCGCCGTGCGCTCCGGCGAGAGCGCGCTCGATCGAGCGGTCGAGTGGGCCAAGCGCCGCCTCGACCTGTTCCTCGCCGACGTGCCGGGCGTGGGGCGCTCGCTCCTCGCCGGCTACGCGCCTTCGACCGCGGGGTGGGGCGACGGCCGCCCCGGGTACGCCTGGTTCTTCGGCCGCGACGCCTGCTGGAGCGCCTTCGCCCTCCTCGCCGCGGGGGAGTTCTCGCTCGTCCGGCAGGTGCTCCGCTTCCTCGGGGACCGGCAGGACGTGACGGGGAAGGTGCTCCACGAGGCCACGACCTCGGGGCAGTTCCACTACGACGCTGCCGACGCGACGCCCCTCTACCTCCTCCTCGTGGCCCGCTACCTCGCCTGGACAGGGGATACCGCCTTCGTGGCGTCCATCTGGCCCCGGGTCGAGCGGGCGTACCAGTTCTGCCTCACCACCGACACCGACGGCGACGGCCTCATCGAGAACGCGCGCGTCGGCCACGGTTGGGTCGAGGACGGGCCGTTGGGAGGCGCGATGGTGACGCTCTACCTCGCCGCGATCTGGCGCGCGGCGCTCGAGGGGCTCGCCGCCGTGGCCGACGCGCTCGGGAATCCGCGCTTCCACGCCGAGTGCGCGGCGCGGGCCGCGCGCGCGGGGGCGGCGATCGAGGACCGTTTCTACGACGAGGAGCGGCAGGGGTACGCGCTCGACCTGCGCGCGGGCGGGGTGCCGACGGCGAAGGACACTGCCCTCGCTGCCGTCCCCGTGCTGCTGCGCGCCGTGAATCCGCTGCGCGCCCGGCAGGCCCTCGATGCCCTGGGGACCGCGCGGTTCAGCGCGCCGTGGGGCGTGCGGCTCATCCCCCAGGACGACCCCCTCTTCGACAAGACCGGCTACCACCAGGGCTCGGTGTGGCCGCTGTTCACGGGCTGGGCGTCGCTGGCGGAGTACGCCACCGGGCGGGGCGAGGCGGCGTACGCGCACCTCCTGGCGAACGCGCGGCTGGCGTTCGTGCGGCAGAAGGGGGCCTTCGACGAGGTCCTGCACGGGACGGAGGAGCGCGGGGCGGGGGTGTGTGCCGACCAGGCGTGGTCGGCCGCGATGGTGATTCAGCCCCTGGTGGAGGGGCTGCTCGGCGTGGAGCCGGACGCGGTCCGGGAGCAGCTCGCCATCGCCCCCCGCCTGCCGGCGGGGTGGGACGCGCTCGATGTGGTGGGGCTGCGGTGCGGCGGGACGACCTACGACCTGCGGCTGCGCCGGCGCGGGCGCGACCTCCAGTTCGACCTGCGGCGCACCGCAGGGGAACCGCTCTGGCTCACCCTCGCCCCGTGGCTCCCCGCGGTCCCGGCGGCCGTCCGCCTCGACGACCACGAGGTCCGCCCCTCGCTCCAGGCGTGGGGCGAGGGCGTGAGGGCCGGCGTGTCGTTCCTGGCGACGGGCGAGCACACCCTCCGCGTGCACGTGGGCTAGCGACGAGCAGCCGGGGCGCGGGGCCCCGGCGCGCCGCGTCTACCCCCGCCTCCCCAGCACCATCTGCCGCGCCGTCGCCAGCGTCCGGTCCACTTCCTCCGGGGAGTTGTAGATGTGGCAGCACTGCCGCACGCCGTAGGGGTCCCCCATCGCGCGGCACCGCACCTTCGAACGCTCCCACAGCCCGTCCATCAGCTCCACCGCGTTGTAGCCCTGCAGGGCCCACACCGTCGTCGCGCTCGTCAGCTCGGGGTGCTGCGGCGACCAGATCGTGGCCTGGGGGATCTGCTTCAGCCCCGCGCGCAGGCGTTCGGCCAGCGAGAAGATGCGGGCCTGCACCCGGTCGGGGCCGATCCGGTTGTGGAACTCGATCGCCGCGTCGAGCCCCTTGAGGAGCGAGAGGTTCCCCGTCCCGATCTGCATCAGCCGGAAGGCGCCGTCGTGGTAGTTGTCCCAGTTGCTGGAGGCCAGCGTGGACCACAGCCCGTTGAGCCGCTGGCTCCGCACGTAGAGGAAGCCGTTCCCCTTGGGCGCCAGCAGCCACTTGTGGGGCGACGAGTAGAAGGCGTCGCACCCCATCTCGTGCAGGTTGACGTGGATGTGCCCGCAGATCTGCGCCGCGTCGATGACGGTGAAGATCCCCCGCTCCCGCGCGATGCGGCACATCTCCTGGACCGGGAAGCGGATCGCGAGCCCCGACGTCAGCATGGGGATGGCCCACACCTTCGTCTGCGGCGTGGTGGCGTTCACGTACAGGTCGATGAGCTGCTGCGGGTTCTGCGGCGGCACCGGGACGTGCACGTTCTTCACGTAGATGCCGTAGCGCTTCGACCTGAGGTCCCACCCCGACCGCCCGCCCGGGTGCTCCTGGTCGGTGAGGATGACCTCGTCCCCCGGCCGGAGGGGGAGGCCGTTCGCCACGTAGTTCATCCCCACCGTGGCGTTCTGGGTGAGGGCGATCTCCTCGGTGTCGGCGCCGACGAGCGCGGCGAGCTTGGCGCGGATCTCCGTCTCGGGCTCGTAGCCGGTGAGGTAGTCGGGGTGGCCGGCCTTGTAGTCCCAGTGCGCGATCGTGGCGTCCACCTGCGTCATGTGGTCCACGACGGTCTGCAGGACGATGCGCGGCTCGCTGCCGAGCGTGCCGGTGTTGAAGAACGCCTCGTCGGCGGGGATGAGGAACTCCCGCCGCAGCGTGCGCCAGTACGCCTCGTCGTCCTGGAAGACGGGGGGCGGCCACCCGGGCGCGTCGCTCGCGCTCGCGGGGGACGCGTGGGCGGGACGCGCGCGCGCGGCGAGGGCGGCGCCCAGGGTGGACCCGAGGAAGAGGCGGCGGTTTATCATGGGGGGATCCGGTGAGGGGACGCGGCGAATATGCGCCTCGCGCCGGTGGGCCGCCAGCCACGCAGCGAGGGGCCATCACGGCGGCCGCGATGCTCGCGAGTCGGATCCGGCGCGC
>Ga0209777_10005220_pt1 | contig 15078 bp, 15 predicted proteins | sample FrelakmetHBP12HB_FD_187147 | JGI IMG/M metagenome (GOLD analysis project Ga0209777, IMG submission 187147) | Freshwater lake sediment microbial communities from the University of Notre Dame, USA, for methane emissions studies -HBP12 HB (SPAdes)... | ecosystem: Environmental > Aquatic >... | reverse complement strand
TTCGTCATGAGGTTGGAGATACGAGCTTCCTGCGAAGCCTCCGTGAACTGCGGGATCACGATCGCCGCCAAGATGCCCAGGATGATCACCACGATCAGAATTTCCACCAACGTAAAGCCCTTTTTCAATGCGCGTTTCATAGCACTCCTCTTTCTTCGCTACCCCCCTACATTTCCTATTTTGACATCTGCGTCCAAGAAAACGGAAGGGGCCAGCCTGCACTGGAGGTCCCTTCTCTGCTAGAGGGAGTTTAGTGACAAAGCTTGAGCGGTCAAATCGGGGGGGCGTTCGCTTGCGGGGAGGCGGGCGTACATACGGCGCAACCGGCTGTAGATACAGATGTTACGGACTTGGTCTGACGAGTGCCGCGCGCCGGTTTTTCCGGCCGCATCGGGCGTGCATCCCCCGCTTTCGAGGAGTTTTTTTCCCCGACCAGATCCTTCCGAGGCCCCCTCTTGCGGCTACTGCGGGCTCTTCGTCAGCTTGACCCAACGCAGGTTCACGGGGCTCCAGTTCTGGGGGTCGCGAGGGCGGAGCTTCAGAACCTGGTCGCCGGCCTTCTTGACTTCGACGACGCCCAATTCCAGCTCGGCGAACTTGTCCCAGGCCCCCGTCGCAGGCACCTTGGCTTCGGCTTTCTGGTCGGCCACTTCCAGGGCGAGCGCCGACTCCTTGTTGGCCGCGGCGCAACTGGCCGTGGCCTTGAATCGGCCCGCCTCGCCAAAACTCACCTTCCAGGAGACCCAGTCCTGGCCGTTGTCCCAGAAGCCGATGTTCGGCTGTCCGCCCTGGGCCTCCGTCTTGATCTCTGCTCCGTGCAGTTCGGCGTCTTCCGCGCCCAATGTGAAGTTTCCGGCGGCGTCCGGCTTGACCGATGGCGTCTGCGGCACCGCGAGCTCGGGCTTGAAGCCGCGGAGGTCCTCGCCCGTGATCTTCAGGGCGACGGCGTAGTCGCACGGTTTCTCGGCCGGGAGCTGGACGACGAGGCCGTCGGCCGTGTGCGTCCATGTGAGTTTGCCGCCATGCCCCAGCAGCGTGACGTCGGCGACCTTGGCGGTCACCTCCGGGAACTTGGCGAGCGAGCGGACGAGGACCTTGCCGTCCGTCGGCCAGCCCATGACGAAGGCATAGAGGGCCTTTTCGCCTTTCATGGTGAACCGGACGTCCTTGGCGCTGTAGGCGAAATCTTCGCCGAAGTGCCCGCCCTTGGCCCGCACGGGGCCTTCGCCGTGGACCAGCCACGGCCGCGTCTCAAAGATGCCCTCGCCGTTGATCGCGATCCAGGCGGCCATGCCGTCGAGCACCTGCTCGGCTTCCGGGTCGAGGCTGCCGTCGGGCCGCTGGACGACGTTGATCAGGAGGTTGCCGTTCTTGCTGACGATGTCGACAAGCGTCTGGATCACCCAGACCGCGCCGCGGTACTTCCAGTCCTTGTTGTAGTACCAGTCGCCGATGGAGGTGTCGGTCTGCCAGGGATGGGGCCGGATGCCGGGCATGACGCCGCGCTCGAGGTCCTCGACCCACATGCCGTTGGATTGCTGCTTGCAGGTGTAGACGACGGCGGGCTTGCCGCCGCTGCGCTGGGCACTGGCGTTATAGAGATGGGCGATGAGGCTGCGGCCGACCTCGTTCCCGAAGGGGACGCCGCCGTCCGTGTAGACGAGGTCCGGCTGGTACTGGTCCACGAGGTCCTTGATGCGGTTGAACCACTCCTGGTGCCACTTGGGGTCCTTGCTGTACCAGCCCGTGTCGCCCGCCGCGGCGGGCCAGTGATACAGCTCTTCGAACTTCGGATCGGCGCCGTCATAGGGGACGCCCGCCTGGGGGCCCGTCTTGTCGGCGCCGTGGCTGGGCTGGAACCACGTGAAGCTGGCGCCCATGTGCTCGGAGACGCCGAAGCGGAGGCCCAGCTTTCTGGCGGCCTTCTGCCAGTCGCCGACGACGTCGCGTTTCGGCCCCATATTGACGGCGTTCCACGTGTGGAACTTCGAGTTCCAGAGGTCGAAGTTGTCGTGGTGGCACGCCATGGAGACGAAGTACCGGGCGCCCGCCTTCTTGTAGAGGGCCATCAGGCGGTCGGGGTCCCACTTCTCGGCCTTCCAGAGGGGGATGATGTCCTTGTAGCCGAGCTTCGACGGAGGCCCGTACTTGTCGAGGTGATCCTTGTACTGGCGCTCGCCCTGGATGTACATGTTGCGGGCGTACCAGTCGCCGGCCATGGGGACGGCCTGCGGCCCCCAGTGGGCCCAGATGCCGAGCTTGGCGTCGCGGAACCACTCGGGGCACTGGTACTGCTTGAAGGAGTCGAAGGTGGGCTCAAAGGCCCCCGGCGCGATGGGCAGGGACAAGGCCGGGGCCGGCGCCGGCTCGGCCGGGAGGAGGGTGGCGGCCCAGGCGAGGGCGGCTATCGCGGCGGCCGCCAGAAGCCCTGCGTGTTTCCCGAGAAGCCCGGTCATGGTCTTTCCTCCCCATGCTATAGCTGACGTGACGCCTTCGGACCGGCGTTGAGTATACACCGTGGGGGCTGCGAGCGCAAAAAAAAAGAAGTGGTCGAACGGGGGGGACCTTTCGACCACTTTGGCTTTGCGGAACGATCCGCATCGCCATCTTCACTATCGCTCGCTTCGGACTCGAAAGCAAGCGCCGTTCGTCCGTCAGCCATCGGGGCACGCCTTATTTTAGGGTCAGGGAAAGACGATTACGCGGTAGGGGATTCCCCTAGACATCCAAGACCGCCGTTTATATGTGAGGGCACGCGAGGCCCTCCGCTCTCAGGAAAGGGGTAGCCTCGGGGTCGCGCGAGGGTATACTGCCAAAGGAATGCCGATGCCTGAGACTCGCACGGAGGGTGCGGCGGGCACGGAGGCGCAGAGAGGCCGACGATGGGCTCATGGCGCTGGAGCGTCGAACGGTCCCGAGGCCTGGCGGTCACCGTATCGATCGTGCTCGTGGCGCTCGTCGGCGCGGCCGATTACCTCACGGGCCCGGAACTCAGTTTCTCGATTTTCTATCTGATTCCGGTCACGCTGGCCGCCTGGCACGGGGGGCGGTTGGCCGGCCTGGGCGTCTCGCTCGCCTCGGCGGCGGCGGCTTTCGTCGGCAATGCGCTCTCGGCCCGCTACGCGCATCCCGCCACCCTCTACTGGAATGCCGGCGTCGAACTGGCCATGTTCGCGATCGTGAGCGTCCTTCTGTCGGACCTCAAGCGGAAGACGGTCGGGCTGGAGGAGACGGTTCAGCGCCGGACGGCCGACCTCGTCGAGGAGGTCGATCGGCACAAGCGGACCGCCGAAGCGCTCCGCGAGAGCCAGGAGCGCGTACGCCGCCTGACGGAGAACCTGAAGGACCGGGCGGTCTTCATGCTCGACCCCGCGGGCCGCGTCGTGACCTGGAACGAAGGGGCGGAGCGCCTGACCGGCTACTTGGCCGATGAGATGGTCGGCGCGCCGCTCGCGCGGCTCTATCCGGCGCGGGACGGCGCCGCCAGCAAGCTGGACGAGGCCATCGCCGCCGCCAGCGCCGAGGGCGTTCTCGAGGACGAGAACTGGTGGGTCCGCAAGGACGGGTCCCAGTTCTGGTGCCTTCAGGTCCTGACGCCCCTGCACGATGCGGAGGGCCGCCTGACGGGGTTTTCGCAGGTGATGCACGACATCACCGACCGCAAACGCTACGAGGAGGAACTGCTGGAGATCGAGGAGCGGCAGCGCCAGAGGATCGGCCACGACCTCCACGACGCCCTGGGCCAGGACCTCGTCGGCACGGCGTTCCTCTGCAAGGAACTCGAGGAACTCCTGTCCGCCAAGGGGCTTCCGGAGGCCGCCGAGGCCGCCCGGATCGTCCGCCAGATCAACCAGGCCATCGACCGGACGCGCGCCCTCGCGAAGGGGCTTTGCCCGGTCGAGCTGACCGCTTCCGGCCTCATGACGGCGCTCGAGGAACTGGCCTTGAACGTCCAGGACGTCTTCGGCGTCGAATGCGTCTTCCGGTGCGGCGCCCCCGTGCTGATGAACGACGACGTCTCGGCGCTGCACCTCTATCGCATCGCCCAGGAGGCCGTGACGAACGCGGTCAAGCATGGCCGCGCGCGGCACATCGCCATCCGCTTGACGAGCACGGACCAGCAGCATACCATGACGGTTATCGATGACGGACAGGGGCTCTCGGAAGGGGTGGCCGGCTACCCGGGCATGGGGCTTCAGATCATGCACTACCGGGCCCGGTCGATCGGCGGCGTCCTGGAAGTGGGCCCGGCGCCGGGCGGCGGCGTGAGGGTCGTCTGTTCGGTTCCGGCAGCGGCGGTAGGAAGGCGGCTCGAGCGTGACAACCCAGAAGGCTAAGACGCGGATCCTGATCGTCGACGACCACCCCATCGTGCGCGAGGGACTGGCCCAGCACATCAATCGACAGGCCGACCTGGCCGTCTGCGCGGAGGCCGGAACCGCCTCCGAGGCCCTTCAGGCCATCGCCAAGAGCCAGCCCGACCTGGCCATCGTCGACCTGTCGCTCGAAGGCCGCAGCGGCCTGGAGCTGATCCGCGACGCCAGGGACCGCTATCCCAAGCTCCTCGTGCTCGTGCTTTCCATCCACGACGAGCCCGCTTATGCCCGGCGGGCCCTCCAGTTGGGCGCGCGCGGCTACATTGCCAAGCACGAAGCGACAGAAAACGTCATTCGCGCCATCCACCAGGTGCTCGCCGGCGAGATCTACCTGGCCGAGGGGCTGGCGTCGAAACTCCTCCGCACCGTCGTCGGCGGCTACCCGGATGCCGAAGGGGGGATCGTCGAGACCCTCAGCGACCGCGAACTGGAGGTCTTCGAGTTGATCGGCAAGGCTCTCGCCACCCGCCAGATCGCCGAGAAGCTCCACGTCAGCGTCAAGACCATCGAAGCCCACCGCGCCAGCATCAAGGAGAAGCTCCAGTTGGAGAACGCCACGGCGCTCGCCCATGCGGCCTTTCAGTGGGTGAAGGACCGAACGGAGCTGTAGCCGTACTTCACGTTCGAGCCTGTGAGTTCCCGGATCGGGTGCCATGCTTTCGCGCCTTTGCGAAAGCATGTTTCTCCGGCAGGCCGAAGACCATGCTTTCGCAACAGCGCGAAAGCATGGCACCCACAAGATCGAGCGTGACGGCGTACTGGCCTTCTCTTGTGACCTGCCACCGAAATCCCCGCGATAGGGGATTCACCTACCCCAAAACAGGTGTTCCCTTACTCCCGCAATAGCGGTGCCCCTATTGCCGGCGGACGCCTTATACGGTTTTATTGTTATAGCAGCCAAACCGGGCGGTGTGGATCCATGCCGGCCGGCGGTCGCGGGGCATGGCCGAAGCACGCCGCAAGCCGAAGCATTGCAGGGAGAAGGCCGATGATTCGTTTCTCTTGTGTCTGTGGGGCCTCCCTGAAGGCCAAGGACTCCGCGGCCGGTCGCGCGGCCCATTGCCCGTCCTGCGGAACCAGCATCGAAGTGCCGGCCGACGCCCAGGCCGAGGCCCTGGCCGCCGCCTCGGCCGATACGCCGACCGACGCCACGCCGCCCCTGCCCATGGCGCGGCTGCCCCTGGTGACCCTCTCGCGGCTGGCCAAGGCGGAGCTGCTCCGCCGGGCCCAGGGCCGATGCGGCCGATGCCGGACCCAGGTTAACCCGGCGACCGCCCAGTTCCACCGCGACCGCTCGAACGAATCCCAAGCCTCGCCCGGCAATGGCGACTGGACCGTGCTTTGCCGCGCCTGCCTCGAACGGACCGTAAGCGCACCCGCCCCTCGCCCCTAGTTCAGCCGTGTGGCACGGGTGGCTTGCCCACCCGTGTTCCAGCCGCCGCTCGCCTTTCGCGTTGTTCGCCGCCGCACAAAGCGATATCCTTATCATCAGGCGGTTCAAGGGCGAAGAGGAGCATGACATGAAATCAACCGACGAACTCAAGCGCGAGCACGAGGGCGTCAAACGAATGCTGCGAGTCCTGGGGGCCGTGGCGTCGAAGGTCGAGGCGGGATCGCCCGTCCCTCACACGGACCTGGACTCCATCACGGAGTTCCTCTCGGTCTTCGTCGACAAGTGCCATCACGCCAAGGAGGAAGAATGCCTCTTCCCGGCCCTGGAGGCGGCGGGCATCCCCCGCGAAGGCGGCCCCATCGGCGTGATGCTGAGCGAGCACGCCCAGGGCCGCGCCTTCATCGCGAAGCTGAAAGGTGCCGTCGCGGGATACAAGTCGCAGAAGACCGACGCGCCCGGCCCGAAGTCTGGGCCCGTTCCGGGCAACCTGGCCTCGGCCGCCCGAGGGTACATCGACCTCCTGACCCGGCACATCGAGAAGGAGAACGAGGGGCTCTTTCCGATGGCCGACATGCGATTGAGCCCCGCGGACGACGCGCGGCTCGTCGCGGCCTTCGAGGCCATCGAGCGCGACCGGATCGGCCCCGGCAAGCACGAGGAGTTTCACCGAATGATCAAGCGTTTGGAGAAGGACTACTTGGGATAGGCGGTCTGCACGGCGGGTGGCATGGTCATCCCCCGTTGTTTGGGGGTGACCATGCTCTATGGCGGCCCAACGATCCGGGTTGCCAGCGTGGTCACCCCCGAACGGCCGGGGGTTGACCATGCCCCCCGCCAAATGGTCATGCCTTGTCTGTAAACAACGTGTATAGCCAATCCACTGATTTTTTCTCCTCTGGGTAGAATCCAAAGAGATTCATGCCGCAGTGAAGCATCAAGAACGCAATGAGTAAACCGAAACCGTAGCCGTCTCCCGCTCGGAAAGACAGAAACTCGGCAGAGCCAAAGATGGCCGCGATGACCACGAACGCCACGGGATGCAAAGTCATCCGGACCGTCACAACCGTGCCGCTTGCTGAAGGGTTGAAATGGCCGGTGATCAGCGGCACGTACGTGTTGCGGCCACGGAAAAACCTCACAATCTGAAAGCCCTCTGCCGAGGCCCTGCCCCAGTACTCTGACTTGGGTGGCCATGGCCCGCGCCAGATGGATTTGCGCACATCGACACGCTGCGAAAGCCGCTTCACGACCTCATCGACGGTCAGCGAAGTCGGTATCTCAACTCGCCTGTAGGGAATGAACATCATCGTGTCACATCGCCTGTTATCGGGGTTATCGGGGATTACATTAGTCAGAGTATCCGGCGGAGTCAAGGGCGCGGGCCGCGTGGCGATGTGAGTGTGCTTCGCAGGGCCTCCTGCATCTGGAATCTGGTATCTCGAATTTGAGATCTCAGACCGCCACCCCTACCTCTCCCTCAAGGGCTTGTTCTTACCCACATTTATTTCTACAGCATAGAGCCACTGATCCTCAGCCGTTGGGCCCCTTCAGGGGCCCTTGCCCGCCGAAGGCGGGTGTAGACCGGGGCTTTTAGCCCCGGTTGGTGTGCGAACGCGCCACCGCCATTTTCGTTCTTCCCGTGTGCCTTAGCCCGCTTCAGCGGGCTTCCCCCCCGCCTGCGATCTGGCGCGGAGAAGCCCGCTCAAGCGGGCTGAAGAACAAGGGAAACAGCATGGATCCGCCGTCCTCCCTGAACCGGGGCTAGAAGCCCCGGTCTACACGCCGCTTCGCGGCGCAAAGCCCGCTGAAGCGGGCTCAAACCCCAGCGTCCCACACGCCCAAGATGTGGGTAAAGACAAGCCCTCAAGGCGAGAGGGAACAAAGGAGGAGCAAAGGCCCTACCTCCTTCCCGCGAAGACTCTTGCCGCGCGGGCGGCGCGATGCTCCAATGGGCCGCGGAAGAGGAGAGAGGAGACCCAGGCGTGGCGAAGTCCCTGACGAACCATGACGCGAAGGACGTCCGGATCCTGCGCGAGCTCGCGCGGCAATACGTGGAGCTCACGCAGAAGCCGGTCCAGCAGGAGCGGCGGGAACTGTGGAGCGACCTGCTGAGCCTGCGGCCCGCGCGGCCGCTCATCCTCGCCACGTACGGGATGTGGAACGTGTGGTGCCGCGAGGTGTTCGGCGATGCCGCGCTCCAGTGCGAAGACCCGTTCTTCCGCGAGCACGAGCGGACCCTCCGGATGGCCCTCTTCCAGGACACTGTCGGCGACGATTACATCCTGGAGCCCTGGATCACGCAGGAAGCCGCGAAGGACGGCGGATGGGCTCGCCTGTTCGGCGTCGAGCAGGGGCTGAGCGCGAAGCCCGGGGAAGGGGGCGCGGGCGCCTACCGGCCGGTCCTCAAGGACTGGGCGGCCGACATGGCCAAACTCCGCCCCGTGCGGCACCGCATCGACGAGGTGGCCACGGCGCTCGAAGTCGGGCGGCTCCAGGAGGCGATCGGCGACCTCCTCGCGATCAACGTCAACCGGGGGCCGGTCTTCAACGGCTTCATGGCCGACGTCTCGTGGCACCTGGCGACGCTGCGCGGGCTGGAACAGATGATGCGCGATATGTATGAGTGGCCGCGCGAGCTGCACGCGCTGGCGGCGTTTATCCGCGATGCCGCGCTGGCCGCCCAGGACGCCGCCGAGGCCGCGGGCGATTACGGGCTCACGAATCACGGCATCCAGGAGATGCCTTATTCGCGCGAGCTGGAGTGGCCGCGCGCGAACGCCCGCCCGCGCCGGCGCAAGGACCTCTGGTGCTTCTGTGCCGCGCAGGAGTTCGCCCTGGTCTCGCCGGCGATGCACGAGGAGTTCCTCCTCCGGTACCAGATTCCGATCGTGAGCCGGTTCGGCCTGACGGCTTACGGGTGCTGTGAGGACCTGACCCGGAAGATCGGCATCCTGCGGAAGATCCCGAACCTGCGGCTGATTGCGGTGACCCCGCGGGCCGACGTGCGGCGAAGCGCCGAGCAAATCGGCACGGACTACGTGATCTCCTGGCGGCCGAACCCGGCCGACGTGATCTGCTGCGGCTTTGACGAGGGCAAGATCCGCCGCATCATCCGGGAAGGGCTGGAGGCGTGCAAGGGGCTGCACGTGTGCATCCATCTGAAGGATATCGAGACCGTGGAAGGCGACCCCTCGCGCCTGGCCCGCTGGACGCGGATCGTCCGCGACGTCGCCGAGGAGCGGGTCTGAGCACGCGCCGGGCTGTTTTCGTCATCCGAGCCGCGACCGTAAGGGAGCGGTGCCTTGGGCTGCGGCAAACACTACCGCTCCCTCACGGTCGCGGCTCGGATAAGGCCGGGTGCCTATGCCCGAGACCTTACATAATTTTGCAGATAATTTTGTAATGGGTCAGTTACGTGCGCCTGCGGTGCGGGGGGGGCTCGGTGGTGAAGGGGGCGGCCACGAAGATTTTTCTTTTTTGCTTGACAGGATGTATCCGTTATAGGATACATAAGACATGCCCAAAGCCAAGCGACTTCCCGACCATCAGGCGTTCCTTGACGAACTGGCCGCGCTCTGGCCCCTGGCCAAGGGGTCCCTGACCGAGGTGCGAAAGCCCTGCATCCGCCCCCGCTGTCCCGCCTGCAAGGCCGGACGCAAGCACAAGGCCCTCTTCTTTTCGTTTTCCAAAGGCGGCAAACGCGTGTGCCGTTACGTCCCCGCCGAACTGGCCCCCCTCCTGCGGCAGGCCTTGGCCAACGGCCGGCAACTGGAGCGGCACCTGGCCCAACTCGGCGAGGCCCAACTGGAAGCGTATCGAAAGAACCGGTCCCGGAAGAAGGCATGAGCCTGACCTATTGCCCCGAGTGCCTGAAGAGGCAGCAGCGGATCAACGAACTGGAGGAAGAACTCGCCGCGATGAAGTGCCGCCTGCGCCATCAGGAACGCACCGCCGCCGAAGGCCCCTTCGGCTCTTCCACGCCCTCGTCGAAAGTGCCGATCAAGCCCTCGGCCCTGCCCGAGCGTCAGGCCCGCCGCGGCGGGGCGAAGCCGGGTCACACCGGGCATGGACGGCGGCGTGTGGCCGCGCCCGAGGCCGACCGCGTCGTCGAGACGCCGCCGCCCGCACGGTGCCCCAAGTGCGGCGGGACGCTGACGGCCAAGGGCGTGCGGGAACGAACGGTGCTGGACTGTCGGCCGATCAGGGTCGAGCGGATCGTCTATCGCCTGCCGCGGTGCCGGTGTCGCCGGTGCGGATCGGCCGTGGAGACCGCCGCCCCGGGCGTCCTCCCCAAAAGCGTCTACGGCAACGGCCTGCTGGCCCATGTGGCCGTGCAGCACTACCTCTACGGGGCCACCCTGGGGCAGTTGGAGAAGCAGACGGGGATCGGCTACAGCAGCCTAATCGACGCCCTCCACCAACTGGCGCGACGCCTCAAGGACCTGCCGGAGCAGTTGCTTCTGGAGTATCGCCGGGCCCTGGTCAAACACGCCGACGAGACGGGATGGCGCAACGATGGAGGCAACGGGTACGCCTGGCTCTTCTGCACCCCCGACATGAGCGTCCTGCGGTTCCGCCCGACCCGAGCCGCCAGCGTGGCCCGCGAAGCCCTCGGCCCGAAACGCCTGCGCGGCGTTCTGGTGGTGGACCGGTACGCGGGCTACAATAAGGCCCCGTGCAAGATTCAGTATTGTTATGCCCACCTCTTGCGAGACGTTCAGGACCTGGAGAAGAACTTCCCCGATCAGCCGGAGGTCCGCGCGTTTGTGGCGACGCTGGCGCCGCTCCTGGCCGCCGCCATGGGCTTGCGCGGCCAGGGCCTGTCACGCCGCGCGTTCCGTCGGCAGGCCACGGCCTTGAAACGACGGATCGTGGCCGTCGTCAACCGCTCCGCCCGCCATCCGGCCGTCCAGCACATGCAGGACCTCTTCCGCCAGAAGGCCGACCGGTTGTATCACTGGACACGCGACCCCGCCATCCCGGCCGAAAACAATCTGGCCGAGCGGGAACTGCGGCCCTTGGTCGTAGCTCGCAAAGTCTCCTTCGGCTCGCAGTCCGACCGCGGGGCCGCCACCCGCGAAAACCTCATGACCGTGCTGCACACGCTCCGCAAACGTGTCCCTGACCCGGCCGCCGCCTTCAAGGCCGCCCTCGACCAACTCGCCCGAACCCCCGACGCCGACCCCTTCACGCTCCTCTTCCACAAAACACGCCCCAAGCGCACGTAACTGACCCCTTACTTTTTGCTCGCGGATTTCCTTGACGGGGCAACGCGGCTTTCCTAGAATCGCTGGGCTTTTTGCCCGAGAGGCAAAGCGAAGGTCTCGCTCCAGCAGCCAAGAGAGGAGTAGCCGGCATGTTGAAAGAGATCCGTATCCACGGTCGCGGCGGGCAGGGCAGCGTCACCGCGGCCGAGGTCCTCGCGAAGGCCGCGTTCAAGGACGGCCTCGTGAGCCAGGCCCTGCCGTCGTTCGGTTCCGAGCGCATGGGCGCCCCGGTCCGCGCGTTTTGCCGCGTGTCCGACAAGGCCATCCGCAGCCGCAGCGAAATCCACGAGCCCGACTTCTGCATCGTGCAGGACCCGACCCTCCTGGAGACGGTCGACGTCTTCGCGGGCCTCAAGGCCGGCGGCATGGTGATCCTGAACACGGAGAAGCCGGACGCTGTGAAGGTCCCCGCCGGCGCGACGTTGAAGGCCGTGCCCGGCAACCGCATCGCGATGGAAGTCATCGGGCGGCCCATCCCGAACATGGTCATGATCGGGGCGTTCGCCGGGTCGACCGGCGTTGTGTCCCTGGAATCCCTGAAGGCGGCGGTCAAGGAGCGTTTCGGCGGCAAGGTCGGCGACCTGAACGCCGCGGCGGTCGAAAGGGCCTATCTGGCGGCCAAGGAGCGGAAATGAGCGCGGTCGAAAAACTCACGATCGGATGCGTGGCGCCTCCCGGCGGCAGCCTGGTCAATAAGACCGGCGCCTGGCGGTCCCAGCGGCCCGTCTTCAAGCACGTCACGTGCATCGGGTGCCATGCCTGCGAACAGGTCTGCCCCGAAGGCAGCGTCTGCGAGGACCCCAAGAGCAAGCACAAGTGCGAGAAGCTCAAGAAAGAGGTCTCCGACTTCCAGGTCGACCTCGACTACTGCAAGGGCTGCGGCATGTGCGCCGTCGAATGTCCCGTGGACGACATCGACATGGTTCCGGAGGTGAGGTGATGGGTAAGCAAGAGATTCTCGAAGGGGCCATGGCGGTCGCCCACGCGGTGGCCCGGTGCCGCCCCGAAGTCATCGCCGCGTATCCCATTACGCCGCAGACCCATATCTCGGAGGAGCTGAGCCAGATCGTCGCCGACGGCGAGCTCCAGGCCGAGTTCGTGAAGGTCGAGAGCGAGTTCGGCGCCGCCAGCGTCGTCCTCGGCGCCAGCGCCGCCGGCGCCCGCGCCTACACGGCCACCTCCAGCCAGGGCCTCATGCTCATGGCCGAGGTCCTCTGGAACATGGCCGGCATGCGCCTGCCGGTGGTCCTCGCGTGCGCGAACCGCTCCGTGTCGGCGCCCCTCTCGATCTGGTGCGACCACCAGGACGCCGAGTCCGTCCGCGACTGCGGCGTCATCCAGATCTACGCCGAAGATTCCCAGGAAGCCTGCGACCAGCACGTCATCGCCTTCAAGGTCGCCGAGGACCGCCGGGTGCTCCTGCCCGTCATGGTCAACCTCGACGGCTTCCTCGTCACTCACGTCTTCGAGCCCGTGGATCTGCCCGACCAGGACCTGTGCGACAAGTTCCTCGGCAAGTACGAGGCCCTCTACAAGATGGACGTGAACGACCCGATGTCGTTCGGGTGCTTCACCGAGCCCGACAAGTGCATGGAAGGCCGGTGGATGATCCACGACGCCTGCCTCCGCAGCCTCAGCGTTATCGAAGAAGTGTCGGCCGAGTTCGCCAGGGTCTTCGGACGCAACTCCGGCGGCATCATCGAAGAGTACAAGTCCAAGGACGCCGACACGATCCTCGTCGGCAAGGGCTCGATCTGCGGCACCCTCAAGGACGTCGTGGACGAGCTTCGCGACAAGGGCCAGAAGGTCGGCCTCGTCCGGCTGAAGACCTTCCGTCCGTTCCCGCGGAAACACCTCTACGAGGCCGTCAAGAACGCCAAGCGGATCGCCGTGATCGAGAAGGGCGGCTCCTTCGGCTCCGGCGGCATCATCACCCCGGACCTGAAAGACGTCCTCTACGACATGGGCGCGAAGATCCCGGTGAGCGCGTTCTGCGTTCAGCTCGGCGGCCGCGAAATCACGGCCGAAGGCATCCACGAGATCGTCAGCCGCGTCTCGAAGGGCGAGCAGGTGGCGTACGAGTACTTCCGCCTCAAGACCGAGATTCTGCCGGAGCTGGTGCCCAGCAAGAAATGAACGGCGGTTCAAGGTTCAAGGTTCAAGGTTCAAGGTTCAAAGTTCAAGGTTGAAGGTTCAAGGTTCAAGCGTGCGTCCCATGATAGCCGAGGCTGAGACAATCAGGAAGGCGGTAGATCTTCTACTGAAGGCCGCGCCGCAGGGGTCGAAAGTCATCCTTTTCGGCTCTTATGCGCGCGGTCAGGCGAATGCCCAGAGCGACCTGGATTTCCTCGTCGTCGAGCCGCGGGTGAAAGACCGGTATGGCGAGATGGTGCGGCTCCGGGAGGTCTTGCGGGACCTCGATATGGCGGTTGACATACTCGTGGTCAGCGCCAAGGTATTCGAGGAGTGGCGGGATACGCCCAACACGGTGATCCACGAGGCGGCCACCGAAGGCAAGGTCTATGAGCAAGTCTCGTGACCACGCACGGCTTCTGATGGAGAAGGCGGCCGAGGATGTCTTCGTGCTTGAGCGGCTGGCTGGCGAGGCACGAGCGCCCGAAGCCATGGTGGGATTTCATGCGCAGCAAGCCATTGAGAAGTATCTGAAGGCTGTTCTGACGGATCGGGGGATTACGTACCCTTGGACGCATGACTTGGCGGCCCTGGTCGACCTTGTGCATCGGTCAGGAATCGGGGCCGCCCCGGAGGCCGATACTTTGCCGCGCCTCTCGCGGTTCGCGGCCGAGCACCGTTACGGCCGGTTGCCGCCGGAGGAGGGCGGCGAACCGGCCCTGGATCGCGCCTGGGCCGTGCGATGTGTCGGGCTCGTGAGAGCGTGGGCGGAGTCGAAGCTGGCGGAGGAGATCCGTTAGCACAGGCATGGCGGTCGCCCAAGCGACCGCCCTACAGGAGGATTACCCGTGGAGTTCGATTACTCGAATCGCGTACTGAATCCCGGTTACACGTCGTGCGTCGGCTGCGGCGAGGCCCTGGCGATGCGGATCGTCACGCAGGCCTGCGGCAAGAATACGTATTTCACGAACGCGACCGGCTGCTCCGAGATCTTCACCTCGCGCTACCCCACGAGCTCGTGGAACGCGCCGTGGATCCACAGCCTGTTCGAGAATTCGGCGGCCGTCGCCTCCGGCATCTACTATGCCCTGAAGCACAAGGGCAAGCTCGACGGCGTCAACGTGGTGGCCACGGGCGGCGACGGCGCCACCGCCGACATCGGCCTCCAGTGCCTCTCCGGCGCGTTCGAGCGCGGCGACGAGATGCTCTACGTGTGTTGGGACAACGAGGCCTACATGAACACGGGCGTCCAGCGCTCGGGCCTCACGCCCCTCGACGCCGATACGACGACGAGCCCCTCGGGCTCCAAGTCGTTCGGCAACGACCGGCCCAAGAAGGACCTGCCGATGATCATGGCCGCCCACGGCGTGCCGTACATCGCCGTCGGGTCGTCGGGTTACTTCCGCGAGTTGCCGCAGCTCGTCAAGAAGGCCCTCAGCTATCGCGGGTCGAAGTTCATCCAGGTCCATTCCTGCTGCCCCCTGGGCTGGAAGAGCGATCCGGCCCAGTCGGCCGTCATGATGCGCCTCGCGTTCGAGACGTGCCTGTACCCGCTCTACGAGATCATCGAGGGCGTCGTGAAGGCCAGGAAGGCCCCGAAGGAGTGGAAGCCGGTCGTGGACTACCTGAAGCCGCAGGGCCGGTTCCGCCACCTGTTCCGGACGCCCGAAGGCGCCCAGCGGCTCGTCGGCATCCAGGCCCTGGCCGCGCGAAACATCCGCAAGTTCTACGGGGCCGACGCCGTTCCCCCGTTCGCCAAGGACGCCGAGGCGAAGATCGCGGAGGCGGCGAAGGCCTGAGTGGAGCGCTCATGTAGGCCGGGGCGCGCCCCGGCTTCCTTGATCACACGTGCCAGGCACAAAGACGTGCCGGGGCGTGCCCCGGCCTACATGAATTACGCCGGGCAGGG
>Ga0209777_10005219_pt1 | contig 15083 bp, 14 predicted proteins | sample FrelakmetHBP12HB_FD_187147 | JGI IMG/M metagenome (GOLD analysis project Ga0209777, IMG submission 187147) | Freshwater lake sediment microbial communities from the University of Notre Dame, USA, for methane emissions studies -HBP12 HB (SPAdes)... | ecosystem: Environmental > Aquatic >... | reverse complement strand
TTTATTCATGGAATGTTTTGCACCAGCCGTGTCTTTGACAAGTTAGTGCAGCATTTCCATAGCCTGGGGTTTGAATGTCTGGCCGTCACTTTGCCGTATCATGGCGCTCCCATTGGTGCGACACCCCACCCGAAGCTTGGTACGACCAGCTTAGCAGATTATGTTGTTTTTCTGCAGGAAAATCTTGCCCAGCTGGGTGAGCGTTACATCCTGGTGGGTCATTCCATGGGTGGCTTGCTGACCATGAAAATGGCGGCCCTGCCTGAGATAAACCCAGAGATGATTGTACTTTTGGCACCAGCTCCACCTGCCGGCGTCTGGGCCCTTGAATGGTCTGTCATCAGATCATTCTGGGGCATGTTGGGCAAATGGAATTTTTGGAAAAACCCGGGTTCTCTGACCTTCGAGCAGATCAGCTGGGCCATGCTCAATCAGGTGCCCGAACAAGATCGTCGCGCCATTTATGACATCCTGACCTACGAATCTGGCCGCGCCGGTTTTGAGATGGGGTTTGCCTTGATGCTCAAGGAACAACCCAGCGCCGTTGATTATGCTCAGATCGGGTGCCCGGTCACCATTTTCGTGGGCACTGAAGATCGTACCACACCCTACAAAGTGGTGGCGCAGATCGTGGGCAATCTTCGTCAGGCCAGAAATCCCCAGGCCATTGTGCCGCCCAAAAGCTTCAAAAAGCTGATCCGCCGGAATTTACCGACCGAAGTTGAGCAGATCAAGTTCATTGTCAAACGCGGGCTCGGCCACTGGCTGGTTGAGGAACTGGAGCCCGAGGAAATCGCCTCGGAAATCCTAGCTCTGCTTACCAAGTAGGGCAATTCAGACCTCTAGCAATAGGGGTCTTTTTTTCTGCTTAAAGCTCTTGACAAAAATATTGGCCTAATTTATAATTAAAGTAGATAAAGGGAGGTTCCCTAAAATAATGAAAAGGAGGTCCTTACCATGAGGGCGAAAATTTTCACCTGGACGGTAGGACTTGGCATTTTGGCAGTCGGCCAGATCGTTGGCGGATGCAAGGAAATCGCGAATCACTTTCATCGGATTCATCCGACACCTTCTCCGGCCATGCCGAAATAACCAAGAAAACCAGGGGAAACCCTACCCCAATCAACAAGACTCGTGCTTCGGCCCGAGTCTTTTCAATTTGGCAAAATTTTGCAAAACGCCTTTGTTATGATTACGTTTTTGTAGAGACACGCTTAAGCACATCTCTACGGTATTTACGATAAGGGCGTTTTGCTATTTAAATTTTTGTTAATAATTTTTAACAACCCGTTTTTTGCCTGTAAAATATATTAATAAATATGGTAAAAATATGCCTGTGGATAAGTGTTAATAAATCTTGACAACTGATTATGGCCATGCTATCCTTGATTAAACAGAAAAAATACTGTTGTACCATATAGGAGGGGGTAAGGGTCTTTGAAAAAAAACAACAAAATCAAGGAAATTCAAGTCCTTGAAGATAAACGGAGGAGGAGAAAGATGAGCGCGATTATGATGGCCTTAAAATACGTTATCCCGAGATTCGGAATGCCTTCGCTTTCGAAACCAATTTGCGTCGGGTATAAATGGGTTTCGGGGCTGGTTGAACTTAACAATGCACTTTGGATTTACATCTCCTTGAGCTTGGAGGATTACGGTCGATTCAGCCCGAGATTTTTACAAGTAGCAATATCATTCATCCCCAAGGATAAAGACATCCGCGAAAAAATCAGTCAGCATTGTTATTCGCCCGATTATGAAGATCATCTTTATGGGATCACAATTCTTTATGATTTGGGGTTGTTTCATCGGGAAAAAAGACTTGGTATCATTGAACTCCGGGATGGAGAACAAAAAGCCAGCTTTGTCCCTTACTCCAAACAAGAGAGTTTGCGATCACTTTTTGTCAACCTGATTGGGAGAGAGTTTTTGGCAGAGGATTTTGTTATCCTCGGTCAATTAGATCGCTCAACCTGCGACGACGCTCGATTTGTTCAAAGCAAAAAGCTAGCCCTCAAAAGGCTGAAGAGAAAGGGGAAATTCTGTCTTAAAAAAACAAAAAAGGGGGAGAGTCATGTCAACCTTAGTTTTAAGTGAGCAGGGATGGGAGTTTGGCAAAATGGTAGGGATGTTAATTTTGTTAATATTCGCTAACAGTGATAGCGAGAAAGCTTCAAGGAGGTTAGGAAAATGTGCACACTAGCTCACGCTTGTGCGGTTAAGGATACTTTCAATGAGGAAATCGAACGTGGTGATCGTGATCGCTTTGAAATCCTCATGGGACAAGAACTCGATTTTAGCCAAGAAACCCATTTTCCAGTCTGGCTCAGACAGGAGTTGTCCAAGAAAGGTCCGTATAGTCAGGAAGTCAGGGATTTCCTCGTGAAAAATTCCCTAATCTGCCACGAAGTCGGCAGTGGCAACCCGGCGAGTGATAAAATCTGTCGGGTCGTTTACTCCGACTCCTACCTAGGCTGGGGACCCATAGACGAATGGATTTCCCGTGGTCTGGGAGGGAAAGCTCTTTTTCACCGCCTTCCGATCGTAAGCAAGCTTTTAGCGGACAATTTGAGGGCCATCTTGTCCCACAAAGGGCCGGGTTCCTCGAAATTTAAAATCAAGGATTTGGGTGCTGGGTCTGGATCCTATGCATTCAAGACCCTTGGAGATTTGAGGAATCAGGAATTCCCGGTCGCTACAATCGACTGGGAGTGCATTGATTGTGCGGATGATGCCCTCCAGTTTGGGAGGGAGCGGATAAAAGAAGATGGGTTTTCTGAATCCATATCTTTCACCAAAGCCAATTTTATGTCTTCCGAGTCATTTCCGGCTGAATCGGATCAGGCGGATTTGATTATTTTGGTCGGAGTTTTGTGCGGCATGACCAAAGAAGACGCGGTTAAGTGTTTGCAGAAAATTCGATCCCATGCGAAAGAAGGTGCAAAGATAATCGCCGCCACCTTACTGGTCGAAAGCTACAAGGAAGATCCTATGGTCTATCAGCTTTTAGCTAATTTGGGATGGCACTTGCGTCCCAAAACCATGGCGGAAGTACGGGCCGTCTTTCATCAAGCTGGATACAAAATTCAGTCCATCGGCAGTGAGCGTAAAGACAATCAGGGAAACGAAATCCCTGGTGAATACGCAATTGTCACTGCGGAGATGTGATAATTTTCCTGCTCAAATAACAATGGCGAGGGATATGTATAATCCTTTGCCTTTTTTATTTGATTTTTAGCTATTTTTATTATATAATAATAATATAATAGAAATATGAATTTATCATATAATTACTTCTTATATTCTTCTATATTTAACGCTATTGTGATAACGATTTTGGGAGCAGTAGTGTATTTTAAAAATCCGAAAGGGAAACTGAATCGTATATTTGCACTATTTTGTTTAGCAATAGGAGAATGGGCATATACTTATATTGGGTGGCCGTTATCAAAAACTGCCAATGACACTTTGTTTTGGTTTCAACTTCTACATATTGGGGCATGTTTTGTATCTATTCTTTATTTACATTTAGTAATTAATTGGTTAAGCCTTTATAATAAGTTCAACAATTATATTATTAAAGTAGGTTATTTAATATCTACTTTTTTTGCGTTAAATACATTTTCTCCTTATTTTATTGCCGAGATGAGGCCAATATTTTCCATGAGATTTTGGGCGGTACCAGGGATTTTATACCATTTTTATTTGGTATCTTTTTTTAGCTTATTTCTTTATGCAACTTATTTATTATATATAAATGTAAAAAAGAATACTGGAATAAAAAGAAAACAAATACAATTTGTTTTATTTGGTATGGTCTTAACCTTTTTAGGTGGCTCGACCAATTATTTTTTATGGTATGGAATTAATATCCCACCATATGGTAATTTGCTCGCGGCTTCATTTGTTATTTTTACTGCATACGCAATTATAAGGTATCGTTTTATGGATATACGCTTAATTATTAAGCGTTCGGCAGTATTTGCTACTCTTGTTATCATTATCACTGTCATTTATTCGATACTAGCATATCTAATCAGCATATTTTTTACTGGTTTAATTGGTGTTCAGTCAGTAGTTTTAAACGGTGTTTTAACAGCAGTTTTTGTGGCGGTTGGCTTTGAACCATTAAAAAAGTTTCTTTCCATAACTACTGACAAGTTTCTTTTTAAGGCCGAGTATAATCCTGAAGAAGTATTGTCTGAATTTTCTGATAAATTGGCCTCCACTCTGGAATTAGAAGGTTTAAGTCATTATTTGGTTGACCGTTTGGAGCAGGTCTTTAAAACTACTTTTGTATCTTTGTTTTTACTGGATGAAAACAGGAAAGTATATGCTCGCGAAGCTGTCGCTGGCAAGCCCAAGCAGGATTTGGCCAGAATTGAGCAAAAGCTTTTTAGTAAAATCTTTAATTATTTGAAAGGCCTTAATCGCGAGCGTGATTTGCAGATCAGAGACGAAATTCGCCAGTATAATGAGCAGTTAAAAAACCCAGTTTTAGATCTATTGCTTAAACAATTGGAAACTTATGAGGTCAATATTATTTCGCCGCTTTATCAGAGAGACAAATTAGTCGGCATTTTATTTTTAGGCGATAGAAAATCAGGCGATGTTTTTTCCACCGAAGACTTAAAGGTTTTGGAAATTATTTCTGCTCAAGCTGCTGTGGCTATGCAGAATTCCAAATTGTTTGAAGAGCAGAAAAAGTTTGCTATTCATTTGAAAAAAGAAGTTGATAAGGCAACCAAAGAATTGCGCAGCGCCAATATACAGTTGCGCAAGCTTGACCAGGCCAAATCAGAATTTATTTCCATAGCTTCCCATCAATTACGCACGCCATTGACAGTAATTAAGGGTTATTTGTCCATGGTTGAGCAGGGTGATTTTGGCAAGGTGCCGCAAAAAGTTAGCTTGCCTTTGGACCGCGTTTACAAGAGCACCTTGAGAATCATCACCTTGGTGGAGGATTTATTGAATGTGTCGCGCCTTGAAAGCGGCAGAATGAAATACGATTTTGCCAAAGTTGATTTAAGCCAGATTATTTCTGATGTTTATGACGAATTGAAACAGTCAGCCATAAATAAAGGCTTGCATTTTGAATATCAAAAACCGAAAGAAAAAATTCCGCTAATTATTCTGGATAAAATGAAGGTCCGTGAAGTTATTATGAATTTAATGGATAATGCCATTAAATATAGTGATGCTGGTAATGTTATAGTTAAACTTGAACGTTTAGATAATCATGTGGAATTTAGCGTCAATGATAATGGTCGCGGTATTGCGAAAAATGAAATGCCTCTGCTTTTTCAGAAATTTTCCCGCGCCAAAGGCGTGCAATTGGTCCACACTGAAGGCACAGGCTTGGGACTTTATATTGCCAAGCAGATTATTGAAAAGCACGGCGGTGAAATCGGCGCCAGAAGCAAGGGGTTGCGCAAAGGTTCAACTTTTTACATTAAGTTTAAAATAGAAAATAAAAGACTGGAAAAGGAATTAGGCAAGGCAAAATAAAAAATCCCCCTTTGTCATTCCGAACGGATGTGAGGAATCTCCATGGGAATCGTAGTCCAGTGAGATCCTTCTTTACACTCAGGATGACAAAGGGGATTTTTTATTTTGTTGGTTTCCTTATTGCCGAAAATGTGTTTTAAGGCTAAAATTTACTTTATTAAAAATTTATTTATCCAATACGGTGTTTTTAGCCCGGCAAATTTTTTTTGGAATTGACAATCAAATATTTAAGGTGTTACATTTTATAAAGATAGCCTTATTAATTAACTTACAATTATGAGTAAGAATCCAAAAATTTTAAGAAAGGTTTCTGACTCAAAGGTTAAAGAGTCTGGTTGCTGTTTTACCAGTTGTGGCGGTTCTCCAATGGTTTTGCAGGATGAAGCTTATGGCAAGAAAAAGACTACAACTGTCAAAATGTTAGGTAAAATTTAAATTTACCATGAAATTAACCAAGCCAGTAAAAATTCGCCAGGAAACAGCGGATGGTTTTTTAGCTTATTTTATTGAATTAAGAAGGTTCATCCCCGTAAATAAGATAGGTGCCGATATTATTGATCGATTTTTCAATGAGAATAAAACAGCTGAACAAATTTATAAAAAGAATAAATTAGCTTCAAAAAAGCAGGTTGTGGATTTTCTAAAACAGGTAAAAACAGAGTTGATGCTTCCTTTTTCCGGAGGCTACCCCTTATTAAAGGATGATTTATTTGATGTACCGATTGCAGTTGAATTGAATATCCTTGAACAATGCAATTTGAGATGTAAACATTGTTCGTTACCAAATTATGACGAGATAATGTCTTTTGAAAGAATAAAAGAAATATTGTCGATATTAAACGAAAATAAAGTATTTGAATTAAATATAACTGGCGGGGAAGTTTTTTTACATCCGGATATTTTAAAAATAATTGATTTAGCCTGCGGTAAATACAACTTCGCCACTTCAATAGTTACTAACGCAACATTACTTACAGATGATATACTCCGCCGAATCAAGAAGTATAATAATTTACTGGGTTTTTTGGTAAGTTTGGAAGGAGTAGGTGAGGATAATGATAAAATTAGAGGAGCTGGAGTTTTTAAAAAAGTAAATCAGTCAATTAAAAAGTTAAAAAAATTCAACTTTCACGTGGAGATTTCCTGCACGATTAATGCTCAAAACATTGATAAATATAACAAGCTCATTGATTACGCGAAATTTTTGAATGTACCGATTAATTTTAATTTATTCAAAGTAGCAAAAAAGGAACAACGAGATTTAGTCTTAGAGCCAAAAAAATATTTTTCTTTTATTGATGACATTTTTCTAAAAAGAGAAAAATATTATTCTAAAATTGGCTTAACCAACGCGGCTATCTCTGGTTATTTAACCACCCATAAAAAGCGTAAAACTTGCAGGGCAACTTTAAGTGGCTTGACTATTGATGTAAATGGTCGAATGGTTACCTGCCCTTTTTTAAGTATGGCTGGCTATTACAAACCCGAACAATTGCCTAAGTTCAATAAAAATTTTGTAAAAATCTGGCAAAAAAATGCAGCTTTTAATAAGTTTAGAAAAGAAAATTTGGCTGAGTGTATTGCTTGCGCTTTTTTGTTTACCGGCTCGGTTAAAAATCAGGATCCATATAGCTTAAGGTCGTATTTAAAATATTGTAAAAAGAGGAAGCATTTGGGGGGAAGTGATTAATATGCTACGAATAAAAGATATCAGCAAAACTTGGCACGGCCAATCTGTTTTAAACGGAGTGTCTTTTGTTTTAAATCCAAATGAGAAAATTGCTTTGGTCGGTGCTAATGGTGTCGGCAAATCAACACTCTTAAAAATTATCGCTGGTTTAGTTAATGCAGATTCTGGAGAGATAGAAAATATTTCAGGCATGGATATTGCTTACTTACCGCAGGAATTAAAGCTTGATGAGGCACTTACTATTTCCGAGTATGTTAAAATTTCTATCGGCTTGGCTGACTTGGAGAAAAACATGGAACATTTGGCAGGAGATTTGAGTAGCCAGAAAAGCAAGGCGCTCTATGCGGAAAGCCAGGATCTTTATGAGAGAAAAAAAGGTTATTCTTTTCAAAATAGGTTGCAGCTTATGTTGCAGGGGTTTGGCATGGCTGATTTACAGCCTGACCGATTAATTTCCAGTTTAAGCGGCGGACAGAAAAACAAGGTAGCATTATTGGCTGTTTTATTACAAGAAGTTGATATTTTGCTTCTTGATGAGCCGACTAATAATCTTGATTTGCCAGCAATCATTTGGCTGGAAACTTTTTTAAGTAAAACAAAGGTTAGTTTGATTATTATTTCTCATGATCGGTTTTTTTTAGATAAAATTGCTGATAAAGTAGTTGAAATAGACTGGTTTAAGCGGCAGGCAATTGAATTTCCCGGCACTTACAGCCGATATTTAGTTGATAAGCAGGCAAAATTAGCTAAACAAAAACAGGCGGCACGTTTGCAGCGGGAAGAAATTAAAAGAGTGCTCGGTGCTTGTCGGAAACAAAAGCAGTGGGCGCTAGAAGGAGCAAAACAGACAACTAAGGATAATGACAAATACATTAGGGGAGCGCAACGCGACAGATCTGCCGGACTTGCCAGCAAAGCCAAAGCAGCAGAAAAGAAGCTTGCTCGCCTGGAAAGAATTGAAATATACAAGGAGCGTATTCCGTTGTCTATTCCTTTATCTGACGAATTTGATAAATCTAGGCCAGCAATAATCCTGTCCGGTATCCAGGCAGGGTATGATGGCAGGGTGATTATCGGTCCCTTAGATTTGCAGGTCGAATATGGCAGCAGAGTCGGTATCCTGGGGTTAAATGGCCAGGGAAAAACAGTTCTGCTTAAACTCATAACTCGAGATTTACAGCCAATAACAGGTGAAGTAAAGATCAGCCCAAGTTTAAAGCCAGGCAACTTGATGCAACAGCATGAGAATCTGGATTTCGGAGCTACTGTCATTGATTTTATTCTGCGAAAAGTCAATTTGCCAAAGGAGGATATTTATAACCTGCTGAACATTTTTAATTTTAATTTTTCTGCCGCAGATAAAAAGATAGGAGATCTAAGTCCGGGTGAACGGGCAAGACTGCTTTTCTTGCTTTTTGCCGCCAATTCAGTTAATGCTTTAATTCTTGATGAGCCGTCAAACCATCTGGATTTGGAAGCATTGGCTGCGCTTGAAGAAGTTTTGCAGACTTATCGGGGAACCGTGGTTTTTGTTTCTCATGACCGTTATTTCCTGGACAAAGTGCACCCGACAAAGCTTTATCAGCTAAGCCGAGGCCGATTAAGCCTGATAACTGATTTTGATAAGTATCTATCCGGGTTGCAAAGCCAGGCGCAAGAGCTTTTTAAGAAAATTAAAACAAATTGAAGAAGTGCATTATGTGAAAATGCATTTTTTCGCTAAAATTTATTTGTTTAAGACTTTATTTTTTCCAATATGGTCAGACTAATTTTTGACTGTTTGCGCGCGCCCTATGATTGGGCTAACATTTTGCAGGTAGCCCTGGCTACTGGCAAATGCGAAATCCATCTCACGGGCAACTCTTTGCGCCATGACCACCCAAAAGTCTTGGGCAAGGTCGGCTCTTGGTCAAAGCGCATCCGCGCCAATGGGCTGCCCAATCTGGCAATCCATTATTGGCCGTCTCTGCAAGATTGCGCCAAAACCCTAAAAGCGCAAGGCATTAGGCTAATTGGCACTTCGCCGCATGTCAAGAAATCGTTTTACGAGCTTGACCTGAGCAGGGACAATTATGCCATTGTTTTTGGCCCAGAATCAAGCGGCCTTGTGCGCGAAAAAGCTGCTTTGCTTGATGAAATAGTCAGCCTTCCCATGTCCCATGACCTGGACTTCATGACCCTGTCGGTCGTCGTGCCGATAGTTGTTTATGAAGCTGTCAGGCAAGGGGATAGCGTTTATTATTGAGTTTAAAGTGTAGAGTATTTTAATCTTAAACATCAATGAGAAAATATGATATTTTTAACCGGTCCGCATAATTCGGGGAAAACAACTATGGCGAAAAAATTAGCTGATGATGGCTTTATTCATGTTGAGACAGGTGATGTAGTCAGGAAAAAATATAAAGATGATAATATCGGTGATAATTTTGAAAAATGGGCTATTGAAAAAAATAAGGAAGACTTGAATTATTTTGACAAAATAATTGTAGAAGCGATAAATTTAGCTATTAAAGCCCGAAAAGATCAAGGTATGCTATTTGGAGATGTGGTTATAACGGGGAATAGGCAGTTAAGCGGAATAAAGTATTTAATAAGAAATGTTAAAAATTTAAAGGGCCATGATAATATTATAATTTATCTAGAAGTACCTGAAGAAAAATTATATCAAAGGCAACTTGATAGAAAGGATAGGAAAATTGCAGGTTTAACCCATTCTAAATTTAAAAATGAACATTTGGGGTTTGATAATAAAATGGGCCTGCAGGAAATAAAAAAAATGGCAGATTATATTATTGATGCTGATAAGCCAATTGGCGAAGTATTAGCTGGTATAACAAAGATATTAAATGAAATTGGCTGTGAAATTAAGAGATCATTAACTGAAAAGGAAGTAAAAAATCCTTATGAAACAAGCAGAAAAAATCGCTGAATTAACTATACCTTGTCATTGGGACAAGTCAATTATTGAAATTATAATAAAAAATAATAATAGACTTTCAGTCGGGGAGGTTTATGGTTCACTTGCAGCTGGCGGTCATGTAGGGCATGGGCGGTCAAGTACAAGCGTTGTTTACACCTCTAAAAAAGACGCAGTCGATTATCGTAAATATTTAAAAAAAAGAGGTATCAGATTTACATATCTACTCAATGCTCCCTTCGGGTTTAATAATACTAAAAAGCAAATTAACGAATTAAATAAATATTTAGATTGGGTGCTATCTGATTTGAAACCCGATGCTCTTACGGTAACCTCCCTAGAATTAATGGCATGTTTAAGAAAGATAAATTTAAATATTCCTTTGCATATTTCAACTATTGCGGGAGTGCGCAGTGTTGACGATCTTAAAAAATATTTAATTATTAGACCTGACCGTGTTATCCCGCATCATGATTTAGGGAAAAACAAGACAGGCTTATTAAAAATGGTAGAATTCGGAAGGAAGAATGGTATAGAAATGGAACTATTAGCAACTGAAAGCTGTTTAAGAAGTTGTCCTAAAAGAGATGAGCATTATTCATTTTTAGCAAAAAAAACTAAAGATAAAAATTTTCATACAAATTGTAATGAAAGGAAGTTAGTCAACCCAAGGGAATTTTTGTTGGCAGGAGGAATAGTCCGCCCGGAAGACGTATCTATGTACGAGAAAATAGGAGTAAAGTATTTCAAAATTACTGGAAGGTCAAAACCCAAAGAATGGCTTCCTGAGGTTGTCAATGCGTATCAAAAAAGAAGCTACTCAGGTAATTTAGTGCGCCTTTTAGGCATAGACCCGGCATTAAAAGCGGAAGAATGGATATTTATTGACAATAAATCACTTGATGGATTTATTGAAAATTATCCTCAGGATAAGGATTTCTCCGAGGAAATCAGATATTGTGATGATTGGATGATATCACTTTATAAAAAAGGAAAGTTTTTTTTGACGGACGGCTCAGAATACGAGGTTAAAGGAAATTCATTAGTATTAAAAAGAGCCGGAGTAAAAGCTTCAATGATTATTGAAGCAAAGTAAATAAGAAAGAATATGAAGAAAAATAATTTCAAACCATATAAAGTCGGTACTGTTTTTAATAAGTTGGAGCAGATAATCGCCAATAATATAAAGCCCGTTTTTAAAAGCATAGAGATAAAATATCCCAGCAGACTGAATGCAATGGCTCTAGATCCCAGTAAAATTGCCAGTAATGACAATCTCCACTACTCTCCCGGGGAAATTATATTTAAAGTTAAAATCTATAAAAAAGTGAAGGTCAGTGTAATACCGAATTCTGAAATTATTATTTCCAACGGCTCGAATAGAAAATCTTTGATAATGCACTCTGCGATACTGATGAGGAAAGCTTTAAAAGTAAAACACGGTTTTTTTATAGATGTCGATAATCAGAATGAAATAAGGCACGCCGGCCTTGGGTCTAGTAGCGGTTTGATTTCCGCGGTAGCTTGTGCGATTAATGAAACATATGGTAATCCAATAAAAACAGATAATTTACTTAAGTATTTAGCTCAAAATCATGGAGAGGAAACAGGGAATGATAATTTTTTATCCCCTGTCCAATGTATCGGCGGATCAGCGGCAGCTGGACTTTATGATGGAGCGCTAATTATTCTAGCTGGAGAAAATAAAGTAATTTTAAACAATAATATCGATAGTAATTATAGGGTCGTAATTGGAATTCCTAATGATTTTAAAGAATTAAACGCCGACATTCTATTGAATAAAGAAATTAAAAATTTTCCGAAGTTTATTCGTACCGGAAAAGTATATGGTCCGGAAATAGCGTATAGATTACTGCATAAGGTTTTGCCGGCATTGAAGGAAAATAACTTAGAAGAATTGGGCGATTTAATTTTTGATTATAGGTTTAAAATGGGAAGCATAAAAAATTGTTCCTACGTATATCCTAAGTTAACTCAGTTGGCAAAAAAACTGGAATTTTTAAAAACCCAGGGAATGGTGGATGTTTTGTCAATATCTTCAGTGGGGCCGGCTTTTTTTGCAATTACATATGATACAGTTAAATGTACAGCCGTTTTTAAACGGTTAAATCTGAACACATTTGTAGCTGATATTGATAATAGCAAATATAAAATTTTAAGAAAAAAGAATTAATGAATAATAAAACAATAGGGATGAAAACTAAATCTTTTTGGAACAGCAATGCTTCAGTAAGCCTATTTTCCAAGCAGCCAATATCTGAATATTGGCTGGATTTTTTTACGTCCCATAAAAGATTAAATTATAGAGCAAAAGAAAAAGTATTAGATTTAGGTTGCGGTGCGGGCAGAAATATAAAAATGTTTTTAGATTTAAAATATGATGTTTATGCCTGCGATTTACATGAAAATATGGTAAGAGCCGCTAAGAAAACATATCTTAAGAACATCAAGCTAAATAATCAAGATATAGAGGATAAAATAGATGAATTAGTGGTTAATTGTTCTATGATTAGCCTCCCTTATTCTGATGATTTTTTTGATATTATCTTAAGCCATGGCGTATATCATAATGCCGTTTCACTTGCTGAATTTAAAAAAGCGCTCAGGGAGAGCGTTCGGGTATTAAAATATAATGGATATTTATGCTTTAATATTTTTAGTTCCGCCTACATTGATAAAGGCCTTAAATTAATGGATAAGAACTTGTATGTGACGAAAGAGGGTCTTTTAACGGTGCTATTGTCAAAAAAAATATTTTTAAATATTGTACATAAAAGCGGTTTGGTTTCTGTCGGACCGGTTATAGAATATATAAGCCAGGTTTCTACAGGGAAAAGAGCCGTAATGCGGGGAGTTTTAAGAAAAAAATATTAAACATCCTTTTCATTAAGTTTTTCTGCTATGGCTAAGTAGCCCTGATTCCATACTTGTAATCTCTCATCCTCCGGATATTCTGTAAGAGCTCTTGTTTCGTCAAAAAGCCTGATTAAACCGTTCCATCCCTTGCCAGGTACGACTATTTTATCTCCGAATGTCATCGGGACTTTAAAAACATTTTCAATTGTTTCTCCATCGGGTTTTGCTAAAACTGTCGCTACTTCAAAAAAACCGCTATGATCAGAAAAATATTCTAAAATTTTAATTAGTTTTTCAGGGGAAATTTTTTTTTCAATAAAATTTGTATAGGGGCCTGGAATGCCAATTGCATTTATATATAAGCTATGATCTTCCCTAATAACCTGGACATTGAGTTCTTTTGCTGCTAAAATTGCCGAATAGCGCGCAATTTCCAGACTTGAATCAGCCTGAATTTCCGGAAATTCCTTTTCAAGTGATGCAATCTCTATTGAATATTTGGAAAAAACGCTTTCAGCTGCTTTAATTTTTCCTGAGTTTTTAGTTAATAGAAATATTTTCATAAAGATAATAAGGTTAGATTAATTATGTTGCTGTTAGTGTACTATATTAAACTTGGATAGTAAATATAATTATATTTATCTCAATAATTATAATATTAAATACAGCCTTTCAGAACAGCCATGTGTCTTGACTTTTTCAGTAAGGCGATGTAAAAGTATATAGCGGGTTCATTTTATCTGAAAGGAGGGATAAAAATGGATAAACAAGAGGTAATCGCTGAATTTATTAAATTGTTTCAGGCAAAGATAGAAAGTACTAGGGAATCTCTTGAGTCAACCAGAGCATGCGCAATCGATGCTCCAGGGAGCAATGTTTCGCGCTCGGACACCAGTAAATTTCAATTTAGCAATTTAGCCTTGGGTTTTGAAAGAAGATTGGTGGAAACAGAGACAATGCTCCGGTTCTGGGTAATGATGGCCGATCAGTTAATAAGCAAAACCATCATCAGCGGCAGCTTAACGCGGTTAAAAAATCTTGGCACCCAAGAAGAGGGATTTTTTATAATTATTGGGTGGGAGGGCGGAGGTGATTCCGTTGAGATAAGTTCAGTAAAAGTTACTTCATTATCAACTAAAGCACCTCTTGGTAAGGTTCTATTGGGTAAAGAAGAAGCTGATGAAATTGAATTTCAAGGGAAAAGATTTGAAGTTCTTGAGATTCAATAATTGGTGCCTAAGGTACTAGAAATAATAGCGATTTCGTATGGACGAGATCGCTTTTTTTATTTCTGTGGGGGCTAGTGGACGACGTTAGAACCTTTTTCTTAGACCCCCTGAATCATTTTATCATTCCCGATCTAGTAAAATCAACCAAATCAATCTCTACGATCAAAAGCCAAAAATAATTTGCCACTGTTCGCGGCCTTTGCCAAGCCGTGCTTTGGGAAGATCATCATTTCCCCATTCTTAGAATCGCCTAAGTTTTAAAAATATGACCAACCAATTAAATCGAATTTCAATCTCAAATTATTTTTGGCGGAAATGGCGACCGGTTTTGGGGAACTCGTTGACGATCCTAATCATCGAAGCCAGGGCAAGATGTTCGGAGTCGGGCGCGGTCGGGTCGTTTCAGTCGTCTCTTGGAGACTTCGCGAAGGCCGCCGGTTTTAGCGAAAAACAGGTCGTTCGACTATTGAGGCGGCCGTTCGCCGAAAAATTCATCCGTTACAAATCGACCTACATTTACGACGGCAAGCTCGAAAAGACCGTCCGGGGGAAATGCGACTTTCGCGTTGCCCTCAAAGACCCGTCGTTCCCCGAAGAAAAGCCAGCCATTTCGAGCGTCGCAGTTATCAACAGGCAAACACCTTTTGGAGTGGAGCCTCAAGCCCAAAATGTCGGGAAGGTTTCACCCTTTGCAGTGGAGCCAACCGGACAAAATGTCGTGAATATATGTAATGTTATTAATAATTATATAAATACTGCTACTACTGCTCATTGTACCCCTCCTGTAAATTTTGAAAAGGGGGGACAAATTAAGGCTGGCGACAAGGAAGGAGTAGTAGCAGAAGTCCGGAATAAATTC
>Ga0209777_10005217_pt1 | contig 15087 bp, 16 predicted proteins | sample FrelakmetHBP12HB_FD_187147 | JGI IMG/M metagenome (GOLD analysis project Ga0209777, IMG submission 187147) | Freshwater lake sediment microbial communities from the University of Notre Dame, USA, for methane emissions studies -HBP12 HB (SPAdes)... | ecosystem: Environmental > Aquatic >... | reverse complement strand
GCGGGATGGGATTATCGATATCGAACGCCAGGCACAACTGGGAGGACCGACCCACACCAAGGGAGTCCTCATCCTCGGCGGTTATCTTGCAAACAAGTATGCCCAGGACAAGCCGCTCTCCCTTACTGCAAAACTCGTCTTTGAACAGAGTTACGGGGGAGTGGACGGGGACAGTGCATCGAGCACGGAATTATACGCGATCCTGTCCTCTCTCTCCGGATTACCTCTTAAACAGTCCATTGCGGTCACCGGATCAGTGAACCAGCGGGGAGAAGTGCAGGCCATCGGGGGCGTAAACGAAAAGCTTGAAGGCTTTTTCGAAATATGCAAGGCCAAAGGCCTGACCGGGCAGCAGGGAGCCATGATCCCGGCAAGCAATGTCCAGAATCTCATGTTGAAAGAAGAGCTCATTGAGGTGGCAAAAGAGGGAAAGTTTGCCATTTACCCGGCTAAAACCATCGATGAAGGCATTGAATTCCTTACCGGAGTACCGGCAGGGGAGCGGCAGCCTGACGGGTCATACAAAGAAGGAACCGTCAACTATCTTGTCAACAGGAGGTTGCGGGAGATGGCCGAAATGGCCCGGGAGTTCCAGATCCCGCTGCGATAATTAAAAAAATTTTACTGATCAGAATTACCAGAAACCTAAAAAAATACATGCTGTCCTCTAACAGCACAAGGGAGGGATCCCATTGGAAAGGAAACTGATGAAGGCAACATTCGCGGGCGGCTGCTTCTGGTGCATGCAACCATCTTTCCAGCAGGTCGAAGGGGTAACTGAAGCCGTGGCCGGGTATGCCGGGGGAACCCAGGAAAATCCCAGCTACGAGGAGGTCTCTTCCGGAACTACGGGACACCTCGAATCGGTGCAGGTCACCTACGACCCCGGAAAGGTCTCGTACGAGAAGCTTCTCGATGTCTTCTGGACGCAGATCGATCCGACTGACCAGGAGGGCCAGTTCGCAGACAAGGGCTCCCAGTACCGGACTGCCATATTTTACTACGATGAAGAGCAGAAGCGGATCGCGGAGGTATCGAAGAAGAAACTCGACGATTCCGGGAAATTCAAAAAACCTGTTGCAACAGAGATCCGGCCATACACAATGTTTTACCCTGCCGAAGAGTACCATCAGAATTATGCGAAGAAGAGGCCCCGGGAATACCAGCTGTACAAGACCTACTCCGGGCGCGAGGCCTTCATTGAGAAGATATGGGAAACGAGAAAAGTCAAAATCTACTCAACGCCGAGATGCCATAACTGCCATGAGATAAAGGAGTTCCTCAGATCAAGGAATGTGGAATTCGAGGAGATCGATCTCGCTGCCAATGGCGAGGCGAGAGATATGATAATTACAAAGACCGGGCACATCGGGGCTCCCATCGTCCAGATCGGGGACGAGTTCATCTTCGGGTTCGACCGGAAGAAAATGGAAAGCCTGTTGAAATAGCGTCAAGAAGTGCCCCGGAATACCCGGGGATACTAGCGAAGAAATTACTTCAACTATTTCCTGAAATATTCCCCATATTCTTCAGGTTCTCGCGGATTGGGAGGCTATGGTGGCATTTTTCCTCGCATTCCCCGCACACCTGACAGAACACCCGCATACCTGGGGGACAGGAGTATTCCCTCGTGGTAACGGTGCTCCACCTGCCGGTGAGTCATGGCAGGTATCCTTATTATTATGAACGATCCCAACACGCAACAATGGAACTTCGGTATCCGATTCTTATCCTCGTCATGATGGTACTGGCATTCTGCTGTATTGCCGGGTGAACCAGTACCGGGAGTAATTATGGCAGTACTCCGAAGCCGGCAACTCCTGATATCACCCCGGAGGTGTCACCGCCTCCGGTCTTGCCGGTAGGCATCCCATCGTCAGTGACCCCCGGCTCTGCGGTGTCCATTTCAACTTCCCTGCGTGGGGCAGAGACGGTAACGATTGAACTTACTACAAAAAAATGGCTTTTGATCGGTCTACGATTACCGTACCTGGCGGTGCGGCCGTGGTCGTGAATTTCCATAACCAGGAGGTTCCGGGGTCTGCACAGGTCACCGGGATCCCCCATAATTTCGCCGTGTACGACTCACCGGCTCTGAAAACGAAGATCTTCAGCGGGGAAATTATTACCGGGGGCGCGGATACGACCTACCGGTTCACCGCGCCCGAAGCACCGGGCACCTATTTCTTCCGGAGCGATGTTCACCCGTTGCTCATGACCGGGAAGCTCGTTGTCCAGTAACGGTGCGGTGGCAGCCTCTTTCTGGCTCAGAGCAACCGGATCCAATCGGCGGTTTTGGTTACGGGAAAAATCCTTCCAGGCACAGAACAGTTTTTTGTAATTTGGAGAAAAATCTATTGCTTCCGAAAGCAATACTCGCCCAAGTCCCGTAAATGGATGAGGTGTGACTGAAATATGAATGAGGATTTTCCAAGGTTACGTGGGAAAACTGCGATTGTCACCGGCGCTTCTTCCGGTATAGGCCTTGCGACAGCACAGTTTCTTGCGGGGAACGGTGTTAAGGTTGGACTTGTCTCGCGATCCCGGAAGATACTTGAAGAAATATCCGGTACACTACCCGGCTCCTGGGCAATTCCTACCGACATGACAAAGATCCCACAGATCAGGAACATGGTCAACAAGGCGATGAAGTATTTTGGCAGGATCGACATTCTGGTCAATAATGCAGGGCAGGGATATGATGCACCGGTCGAAAAAACCGGAATCGACTCATTCCGGTACATTTATGACCTGAATGTTATAGGGCCGCTCGTTGCCATGCAGCACGTAATCCCTGTCATGAGGGTGCAGGGTGGAGGGACGATTATCAACATCAGCTCAGGTACAGCACTGATGCACCTGCCAGGCATGAGCCCGTATTCTTCGTCAAAACGTGCCCTGGCCGATATCAGCCTTGCCGCAAGGCAGGAACTACAGGGCGACAATATTGTCGTCAGTGTCGTTTACCCGTACATAACCCTTACCAATTTCGAGAAAAATACCATCAGGGCAGTTCCGGTGCCTAAAGACAAACAGGAACCGACCGGCCCGTATCCGCCGGATTCTGCAGAATTTGTTGCCGGGAAGATTGCCGGGGGGGTCATCACCGGCGAGGCAGAGATCTTTTCCCACGACTGGATGAAAGAGCGGCGCACCTGATTTCCTGAAAGGAACCTGGTCCGGTTACACCAGAGGTTCAGGAAAAATTCTGAGGGTCCAGGGAAAATCTGCTGAACGGTATTTTTTTCTAATTCCCCATGAAAGGGATCTCCTTGCATATCACAGGGAGAACGTTTTAGAACCGTTGACAAGATGTCCTTTGGAGCCGGGGCTGAGAATCGGTTACGGATTCCTCCGTAGTACAATCGTTATAAATTTTGTAACTCTCCATAAAGAATAAAAAGATTTGAGCTCTGTAAAGAACTACTCAATCAAGGATGATGACCATGAAATTCCTGTTAATCCTCATTTCCTTAGTCCTTGCCAGTGTTCTAATCATTATGCCGGTTATCGCAACCGCAGCACCGGCTCCATCGGCAGACAGTACGATCAACGTGTCTGCATCTCCGACTCAGACGAACACCCGGACTCTTGAGACCCCGGTAAAAGTCACGCTTACACCTGGTCAGACACCCCGGCACCGTTCCGGAGAGGTGGAGTTTCCGATAACCCCGCGTGTTACTCCGACGCCGACGATCCCGCGAACGACAACAGCAGCCACCCCAACTATTCCCCAAACAACAGTACCTGTCACCTCAACTATTCTCCAGACAACGGTATCTGCCACCCAGACCGTTCCTCCGACGACCCTCCCCGTCACACAGACAACACCCATCCCCGCGATTACCGTGACGGTCCTGGTGTATCCTTCAGGTCCGGTCTATCGACCGGTCTATTATTATCCGCCTTATTATCCTTACTCGATTGACTCGTATTATCCTACCGGATCGCTGACAGTAACATCCAACCCTTCTGGAGCGACAGTTATCCTTGACGGGTATAATTCCGAGACTACCCCGTGGATATTCACCGGCCTGACAACGGGATACCATACCGTCGAAGTTGATTATCCGGGATATGAAGCATACGTAAGGAATGTCTATGTGGATAACGGAGCCAATGCCGGGGTTTATGCTGATCTTGCCGGGCTGGTTACCTACGGCTCGCTTTTTGTGGATTCAACCCCACGGGGAGCGGATGTGTACGTGGATGGAAATTACCAGGGTACATCTCCCGTAACGGTTGGCGGGATGACAGTCGGAGCTCACCAGGTTGAGCTTCACCTTGCGGGATACGAAGTCCTGACAAGCACGGAAAACGTTGCAGTCGGACAAGGAACCGTCGTTAACCTGGTCCTCACACCCCATTCGTTATTATCAGATTACGGTTCGATCGATATTACCTCGAACATTCCCGGAGCCCTGGTTTATCTCGATGGAATCTACAAAGGATCCATCCTGTCCGGAAATACATTTAATATCATCTCAGTCAGTCCTGGATCCCACACGATACTTCTCCATGTTCCCGGGTATTCTGATGTTACGCAGACAGTAGAGGTATACGCCGGGCAGATTTCGTATGTCAATGCCGTATTTACCTCATCGTCTGCAGGCCAGCAAAGTCCCGCACCATCATCCCCGGCAACGGGATCAATCATCGTCACATCAACACCTTCCGGCGGACAGGTATCTGTCGATAACTAGTTCAGAGGTATAGCACCCGTTACCATCTATAATGTAGCTGCGGGAACCCACATCATTAACCTGAAACTTGCAGGGTACAGCGACTGGTCAACTTCGGTTGATGTTCCGGCAAACCAGATGGTTCAGGTACCTGCCACATTAGTGCCTGGAAGTGGTACTATACCGGTACCAACACGCGCCGGACTTTCACCAATTGCCGTGTTCTGTGCTCTTGCTATTGGTGCGGCTGTCATGGCATCCCGGTTCCGGAGATAATTCCGGATCCTGATGGAACACTTTTTATAAAAATTTTCGACTCTGTAGAAAACCTGATTTTGTTCATCTTTTCGTTGACTTTAAAAATACGAAGGTGACCCCCTCTCTCCCCCAGAGGGGGAGGCAGCCCAAGGGGTGGATCCCTTTGACCCCCTTCTGCAATCTGGTTAACATTATGAGAGGTAATCGCAATGTGGGGGGATGCCCAAGCGGTGGGGGCGGAGGTGATACCGAAGCCCCCAAGAGCGTTATAATTTAATTTTTCTGAGCATTTCTACAGAGCCAAATCTTCCTCAATTCTCATGTGTCCGCATTTTTTTCAGATGTGGTATCATTGAATAATTGATCCTCTGGATCACACCACACAAAATACATACATCCAATGCACGAAGATCTGACTGAACGTTTACCGTCAGGAGGATAAGAATCCGGTTTCATTGTTGGATCACACCGGTGATTTTTAACCCGTATCATAAGAACAAGTGGTTACCTTCGTCCCCATCGGATGGCGATGTCCTGCTTGTAAACAGATGATCAATGGATAGTTCTTAATTGTTATATAAAAAAATTCACAAAATATAATCTCTCATAAAGCTTACCATTACGGTACATTACCTTTTGCGATACTCATATGATTTCCGTTCTCTACGTTGAAGATGAAACAACCCTCCTTGAAATTGGTAAATTTTTTCTTGAAAAGGATGGTTCAATGGAAGTTGATACCTGCTCATCGGTCAACGATGCCCTGACGAAAATCAGCACGAAGCGCTACGATATAATCATATCCGATTATGCAATGCCCATGATGAACGGGATAGAATTCTTAAAAAGCCTCAGGTCCAGAGGAGATGCAACCCCCTTTATTATTTTTACCGGAAGAGGGCGAGAGGCGGTCGTTATTGAAGCGCTGAATCTGGGAGCTGATTTTTATCTCGAAAAAGCGGGAAATGCAAAAGTTCAGTTTGCAGAACTCATGCATGAAATCAAACAAGCAATTCAACGCAAATCCACGTGCACAAAATTGGAACAATCGAATTCTGTTCTGAAAAATACTTTCGAATCTATCGTTGAAGGAGTTCTCGTAGTGGATTGTAGTGGAAAAATTACAACATTCAATCAAATTTTTTTATCCTTATTAAAAATTCCCAAAGAGTTGCTAAGTATCAGCAACGATTCACGAATCCTTCTGAAATATATACAGGACCAACTCGAAGATTCAGATGATTTTTCCAAAAAAATTGAAGATATTACCAGCGACCCCAAAATCACCTGTCGGGGGGCTGTCCACTTTAAAGAGGGGCAGGTATTCAACTGGTTTTCTCAGGCACAAAAAACCGGAGATACCATCATCGGGCGGATATGGAGCTTCCGGGATATCAGTGATCAAAACAAAACCGAGCTTCAATTGATGACTGTCAAAGAACAGCTCAGTGCGGTTAAAGAAGAATTACAACATCACCACCGGGAACTGGAAAAAAAAGAGGAGATGATACAAAAAAGTGAAGAACTCATGGATTTCTTCACCCAGGTTACTGTTGACGGCATATTCACCAGTATTGATGGCAAAATTGTCGAAGCGAATGAACAGTTTGCAGAAATGCTTGGATACAGCACATCAGAACTGGCGGGACGCTCGATCCTTGATTTTATCAGTCCAGACTCGTACGGCGAAGTTATGAAGGATGTCCGTTCAGGATCTGAGGGGAGGTATGAGTATCTTGTCGTCCACAAGAATGGATCCTCCTTACCAGTAGAAGCCATAGGATATAGAGTCAGTTATCGGGGATATACTATCCTGGTATCGATAGTCCATGCAGTTTCAAATAATAAAGCAGTGTTAGAACAAGAGAAAGCCCTTGATAGGGGTGTTATTCAGTTTGAAACAGAGAAGAAAGAAGGTAGCAATGAACCTTTTTCTGAATCCAAACCAGACAGGAAAATTCAGCCAGAACACGTTTCCCGTCTGACGGCACCTGTAGATATCACTACCAGAGAATATGATACTATTTTTCTCACCTGGGAAGTCGATGATGCACAAAATCCTGCAGACGTCAGGGAAATACAACCTTCTAACGACCCTGCTACCATTTCCCTCACGTGGGAGATGGATGATGTAATCGAACCTATAAAAAGCAAGAGTTCTCTCATAGGCATTTCCGAGGATTATAATCCACCCTATCGAAGAAAGCGATGTCCCAGTTGTGGTTCTGTTCCGTTTGAACCTGATGGGGACTGGTGTGATGAATGTGGCGCGCAAATGTCTGATTACAAAAGGGATCCGGGCAATCGCCCGGAACATGTTGCTAATCCACCAGACTCTCCTGCAGGTACAGGGAATTTTCCTGACTACCATAACCGGCTTTTCTCACACCGAAAATTTTCACTCGGTTCTTACATTAAAATAGGTATTGGATTTTTTATACTCATGATAATAATCGCCTTAATTATTAGAGACCTATTGCCGAATTTCCCTATTTTCTGACCATGATATTACGAAGTAATTATTGCGTCTCTCTTTTTTTTAACTATCCAGTTACCTTTTGACACACTATCAGACACTCGTATTGCCCCATTAAAAGAGTAATAAAAATGGAGAATGTTTAGCCCGTACTGATTCTTGTTTGTATCCAATGCATGGATATGATTTTTGGGGTGCACCGTATGTCCATTTTGAGGTAAGGTTTCACGACTACCTGAGAGTTCACGATTCAGCAATCCGGTATCCCCTTGTTGTTTATCCCGTGGAAAACCTTGCCTTTTAATTATGCCTTGTCCATTCAAACAAAAAAAATGGTGTCATGTAAGAAAATATCAGGTAATTTCTGTTTATAAAAAAGAGGAAATTGAAAAAAAATTACTTTGATCCGATGGCACTGACGAAAACCAATACAATATGATCTCCAGGAATAGTTTTCCTGAAGTCTGTGTTCACACGAACTATAAGAACCACGTGTTTTTAATCTGTAAAAAGAGAATTATTTTTTTATCGCCATCTGCACCCGATAAATGGTATCGGCGGTCAGTACAGGCATTTTAAGTTCAGTTTCTGCATAATCGATAAATTTTCTCGTGATTTCTCTTTCATTTGTTCCAGTCAGTTCGAATGAACAATCCATTCCGAGATCTCTGCAGTTTAATGATACCATACCGAAACATCTTCTTTTTTGTTATACACCACCTTTTCAGAGTGAAATAATAAAGACTGGCGAGGCATCGGCGCATTGCGTTTCGGCCTTGCAGTGGACCCAGGATAAGCGCAGGTTCGTGAGAAAACCAGTGATCGTTTGGCTGTGCCAGCAGTACAGGTTGGTCCTCTGTGCTGACACGATTACCGCCCTTGGTATGATACGGTAGCGGATATACAGCATGTACCGGAATTACGTGTGCCGGAACCGGGGACCAGGTAAAAGAAAGCGAAGAAAAAGAAGGAAACGGAAGACCCGGATTGGACGTTGTTCTTGGTGTGGTACAGCAGGGTCTTCCTTACTGGTTAACTATCGTATGAAATAATAAATTCTGGCGAGGCATCGGTGCAAGGCATGGGGATTTTGGGATAGAGTGTCTTGTCTTTCCGAAGATCTCTCGGGATTTTCCAGAATAGCGTATCAGGGTAGTGATGGATCCTGTCGAGGAGCGTTCTTTTTTCGCTCCCGAAAATCTCATCCATCCTTTGTCCGGTTCCTTTCTCTCTACCCATCAATGGTATACTATTTTGTCAGTTGGAATGCTTCACAACAATCCTACATAATGAGGATCGGTTGAGGTTGTGCATTATGAAAAAGAAGAGAGAGAAATGAATATCGGGCTCTGTAGAAATGCTCAATAACAAACTAAACGCTCACGGGAGTTTCACCCCCGCCGCTGTGGCTCCCCCGAATGCGATAACTCCTGAACAGGTACTACGTCATCATCGCTCTAAGCGCAGGGGCGGTATGGGGGGACAGGCACTGTCCCCTCCGTCATCTTACCAGTGCTCTGCATTTCATATCATAGTAAAGGAATTCTACAGAGCTGAATATCGGGTAATGGATCTCTTTCGATCCGATCTCAAAAGGCTGAATTTTAATCTTTTTCATTCACTCCCCACGCGCTTCCTCCTTGTCGCACAGGCCCGCTTAATCGCAGAACCTGCAGTTCTGGTACGAGGGAGTGGGATTGATCCGTTCCGCACAGACCGCGGATATTATGGTTTTGACAGTTTCTGTGAATGCCCGGATAGTTTTTTGGGCAGGGATTTGAGTGCATGTCCAAGAACAATCGAAATCCTTGGAACGATATTCTCTCTCCAACGAACGAAAAACCATATCTTTTTTCAACCGGACTTTAACCAGTCCAAGCCCCTATGCACATGATCGACAGGTCGCCGAAGGGCAGAGTAATAGATACCCTCATATGGTTCTGCTTTGCAATCTTGATTTCGGAAAACCTCGCATGTACGCAATCGAAGCGAAGAATCTTCGCAAGTCATTCGGATCCGTCATTGCTGTCGACGATGTCAGCATCACTATTCCGGAAGGCGGCATCTTCGGGTTCCTCGGCCCGAACGGTGCAGGGAAGACCACCGCAATCCGGATGCTGACCGGTGTCCTGATTCCGGATGCCGGATCGGTGCGGGTCCTCGGGACGGATGTTAATACAGAACCGCTTACCGCGAAGCTGAAGATGGGTGTCATTCCCGAGAACGGCACGGTCTACAGCGATCTCACCGCAGAACAGAACATTCTTATTACTGCGAAATTCTACGGAATGGACCGGGCGAGCCGCGAGGAGAGGGCAGGGGAAATCCTCGCCCGGCTCGGGCTTACGGAACGGAGAAAGGATCTCGTCCGCACGTTCTCAAAAGGGATGCGCCAGCGGATCAGCATCGCGTGTGCTATCGTCCACTCGCCGCCGGTTCTGATCCTCGATGAACCGACCACGGGGCTTGACGTATACAGCCGCCGGCTTGTGATTGATACGGTCCGGCACTTGAACCAGAAAGGCAGCACGGTCCTCCTCACCACGCACAACATCGAAGAGGCAAACGCGCTCTGCACAACCATCAGCATCATCAATAAGGGGAAGATCGTTGCAACCGGCAGCCCGGAGAAACTCAAGAAGACCTTCGATACCTCGCGGTATGTTGAGGTCTCGTTCGACCAGCCGGTGGGACGAGAGCTGTTCACAGTCCCTGGGATCACCCGGGCTGAGTCATGGGGGGACAAGTGGCGCGTCTACACGGACAATCCGGACCATGCAGTGAAGTACCTCGCTTCCATTGCAGAGCGGGACCACCTGACGATCGTGTCCATCGCGACCTCGAATCCAACCCTTGAAGAGGCGTTTGTCAAGCTCACCGCGGGGGCGTGAAATGGATTGGAAGGTCTTTGCCCGGAGCATCCTTGTCATCACCGAGAAAAACATGCGGATCTACTATTTCAAGGGGCCGGTGGTCGTCTTCGGCCTGCTCTTTCCCCTTATCATGTTCCTCACGTTTTTTATCGGGCGGAACCTTGACCTTGTCCTCTTCTTCCCCGGGTTCCTCGGCATGATGCTCTTTTTCACCGCATCCTCGGTCGGCCCCCTGATTACCCCGTGGGAGAAGCGGGAGAAGACCTACGAGCGGCTCATCTCCCTGCCCGTGATCCTCGAGAGCATCATCATCGGCGACCTGCTGGCCGGCGCGATCTTTGGCGTTGCCATCACGACGATCGTTTTTGTGGTCTCTGCAGAGTTCCTCCACCTCCCCCTTATGAATGCCGGCCTCCTCGCCATCTCGTTTGTGCTTGGGTCGATCACGTTTGCAGCACTCGGCACCCTGCTTGCCTCACCAACAACAGACAACCCGTCGAACATTATGATGCTCTCGAGCCTCATCCGGCTCCCGCTCATCTTTGTCTCGGGCATCTTCATCCCGCTCAGCCAGCTGGGCGGTTGGGAATGGATCCTCACCTCTCTCTCCCCGCTCACATACCTTGTCGACCTGTTCCATGCGGCGCTGAATGGCGATGCGGTTTACCCGCCGTGGCTCGATATGCTGGTACTCGCGGCCGTGATCCTGGTGTTCATCTGGTGTGCGAAGGTTATCCAGAAAAGGAACCTTGTGAAGGGGATTTAAAGAAGAGCATCACGCAGCAAATCAGAGACACTCGATACTCCCCCCCTGCCTCGGCAGTGTTCGAAACACACCACCTCCTCACCGGGTTGCTCTTCCACATCCAGTGGCGGTATGCAACAAAGGACCACCGGCTGGTCGACAAGGATCTTCCGGAAAATACCATTCGCCGTGGAAAAGAGATACCCTCATTATACCGGTATTATCCTGTGTGGGAATTATCCTGGCTGCCCCGAATATCTCCTATGGAGTGGCTGTATACCTCTGTGTCCCCTTCCTCCTCTGGTTCCGGCTCACAAAAATCCATTAGTAAGGAAGATCATTGTTATGACAGAAAACACTCTTATGGAAAGCAGGACGAGGTACTCCTCTAAATGTTGCCGGCATCTTTCCTCCCGTATGCGCGGGTCGCACAGAACCGTTTCCAGAAATACATGATATCGGGACGCTGATACCAATGCAGAAATCAATATCACCAGATGGTATCCCTTTTGGGCCCGCAAAACCTGATAACGATAGCTCGGGACAGGGGACCGCTGAAATCTGCCGAAATCCGCCAAACGCCTTGACCGGGACCGAGAAGGGAATAGTTCTCCTCATTGCGGTTCTCGCGGGATTCCTGACCCCCTTCGATGGGGCGGCGGTCAACATCGCGCTCCCCACGATTGGGTCCGAGTTCCACATGGACGTTATCTCACTTTCGTGGATTGCAACCGCTTACCTTATCGCGGCAGCACTATTCCTTGTCCCCTTCGGGAAGATTGCCGATATTTACGGAAGAAAAAAGATCTTCCTGTATGGCATCGGCATCTTTGCCGCCGCTTCGCTTGTAATGACCATGGTTCCTTCCACGAACCTGATGATAGCAATCCGTGTCATCCAGGGTCTTGGCAGCGGGATGATCTTCGGGACCACGGTTGCAATTCTCAGCTCGGTCTTCCCGCCGGGTGAGCGGGGAAAAGCTCTTGGCATCTACATAACCTCGGTATACTTCGGCCTCTCGCTTGGTCCCTTCCTCGGGGGGATCCTGACCCAGAACTTCGGCTGGCGGAGCATCTTTTTCGTGAACGTTCCCATAGGGATAGCGGCCATTCTCCTTGTCACCTGGAAACTGAAAGGCGACTGGGCCGAATGCCGGGGCGAGTGCTTTGATCTGACCGGGTCTGTCATCTACGGGGTAGCAATTGTTGCAGTCATGTACGGTCTCTCCGTTGCAACTGAAGGTGCAGGATATGCCCTTCTTTTTGTGGGAATCGTGGCCGCGATCGTCTTTGTCCTGTACGAACGGAGGATCGCCTTCCCGGTCCTCGATATGAAACTTTTCACCGGAAACCGGATTTTTGCGTTCTCTAATATTGCTGCCCTGATCAACTACAGTGCAACGTATGCGGTCACATTCCTGTTAAGCCTCTATCTCCAGTACACAAACGGGTTCACCCCGGAAAGTGCCGGGCTGATCCTGATAGCGCAACCTGCTATCCAGGCTTTTGTTTCCCCGATAGCCGGAAAACTATCGGATCGTATTGAACCATCGGTGGTTGCATCGGCAGGGATGGCACTCACAGCGGCTGGCCTGTTCCTCCTGATCTTCCTCACGGATGCGACCCCTCTCTGGTATCTCGTAGTCTGCCTTATCGTCCTTGGGGCAGGATTTGGTCTCTTCTCTTCCCCAAACACGAACGCCATTATGAGTTCGGTCGAAAAACGCAATTACGGGGTCGCTTCCGGAATGGTCGGAACGATGCGTCTCCTTGGGCAGATGTTATCGATGGGGATTGCTATGCTGGTCTTTGCCGTAATCATCGGCCCGGTCGAAATAACCCCCGCGTATTACCCGGCGTTCATGGCAAGCATGCACATCGGGTTCATCCTCTTTGCGATCTTCTGTGTGGTAGGAATCTTCTTCTCGCTTGTCAGGGGAAATATGTACGAGACATCGTGATCCCATAGCCCCTCACCTTCCTCACTCCTCCGGCAGGGGAGGTGCGGAATTCTTCTCCCTACATTTGAGTGGGTATGAGGACCACAACTTTATTTTTAAAATCCATTTTATCCGTCATTCCAGCGGTTCAATCGCTTCTCGTGGCTGGGAAATGCCACCTGGGGTCTTCGGACAATAAATGAGGCATCCAGGTTTTTTACCATCCTTGCGGCCATTTCGGCAGGAATACCCAGCGCCATCATGTCCGGGGGAAGGGAATGGTTCTGTGTCGGGTCCTGCGGGCCCATAAAGGCTGTATCGGCGGGGGCATGCTCAGCCATTCCTGCCGGATAGCTGATGAAAGTTGCACACGAGGGGCCCCACGGGACGATAACCGGCGAGAACGGATCGTCCCGGTCGAAATGGACAAGGGCCGCCATATTCCGGATCTGTTCGGCAGTACCAAAGCAGCAGATAGACCGGACCCCGGGATTTTTATCGGGAAGAGCGTCGCACGCGGATACGATGAGATACTTGCCGGGAGGTGTAACGGTCCCCATTGCTTTGAAGCAGGCCTCGACCTTTTCCGGGCCTGATTTTAAGAACTCCGCTGCCCCGCCCCGTACATCCTTACGACCGGTCGACACGAAGTATTTGATATCCTCCCGTTCCGGAGTGAATCCCATGTGGGAGATGCCACCGGGGCAACAGCCCTCCTGAGTATCCGCACTGACATAGATCGCCGACACCTCATTTCCTGTTGCCATCCGGAACAGGGAAACAGCAAAACACCGGTTCACCTCGGCCAGATGAGGAATGCCCGACGGCAGGACTTCTGATCCGTACACTGCAAGAGGGCGTGTCGGAATCCTGAATGCTGACTTCAGCCTCGCCCCGATTTCCCTGAAATGTATTTCTGTCATGATCATCCTCCATCACTGCTCTTTTGTGCAAGTCCTTTCCAGATCGGGCCGTCGAACACACCGTCTTTTGCCTCTTCCTCCATCTCCTCAAAGAGTGAAAATGGCACCGCAAACGTGAATATATTCCCCGGCAGGGTCTTGCCCACATTGACCCGTGCTGCGAGGTCTGTGTACCCGAGCACTGCCCGTGGATGCTCCTTTTTTGCCTCATCGTACACAAATGCCCCGATCTGCTGGCAGGCAGCCATGGGCGGGACACGCACGGGATCGGTTCCCTCACGGATTGCCCCGACCAGCGTTACGAGCCCGGTGATCTGCAACGGGTCTGCAACAAAAATCACGACAATCGGGCGCTCACCCGGTTTTACCCCGATGAGCGGTGTGAAGATCACGTACCTCTCAGCAATATCCGTTATCGGCAGATCCACGGTCATGAACCGCTTTGCCTTTTCCGTATTCCTGTGAAGGCGTTCACCCTGTATGAACTTGGCACGCTCCCGTTCGGGAATATGCTGCACGGTCGCGCAGTAGGCATCCGGGTTCCTGCTGCTCTCTGCACCTTTCACAAAAAATGCTGCCATGAATTCGATGCCGGCGCCCCCGAAAGCATCGTAGTAGCCATTGCCAAATCCAAGTCCTGCACGGGCACCGGGGCATCCACAGGTCTCCCGGTCAAACACGGCGGTCTTTCCCTTCGTCGCGACCTGCGCAAAAAAAGGCATGATGCAGGTCTGTGCATGCGGTTTTATCTGCAATGCTCCTTCAGGTTTTGTATCGCTCCAGAGAATTGCCACTGGTTCGTAGTCAAGCCGGAGTTTTTCTGCGGTACTACTCTTCATGTCGGTTCACCCGGCTTATTTCATCCAGCCCATCTGGACATACCAGTCGTATTCATGGGCGAACCGGTCCTTATTATACTTCACCAGCTGGCAGAAGTACTCCCTCTTCTGCCGGTGAATCTCGTCCTGTTCGGGATAGGAATGTTCACCTCTGATTGACCGGGCCAGCTTCTTCCCCATCTCATGGGCTTCCTTTTCGGCTTTTCCGAGTGCTGCGGGGTCCCTTCCGATCGCAACGCCAATCCCTCCCACTACGGTCGTGCCAAGCGTGGTGAGTACTTTGTTCATATATCCTGCAACTTCCTGCTCGCCACTCCCCCCGGCCGTACAGACGGAACAACCGAACTTTCCT
>Ga0209777_10005216_pt1 | contig 15088 bp, 9 predicted proteins | sample FrelakmetHBP12HB_FD_187147 | JGI IMG/M metagenome (GOLD analysis project Ga0209777, IMG submission 187147) | Freshwater lake sediment microbial communities from the University of Notre Dame, USA, for methane emissions studies -HBP12 HB (SPAdes)... | ecosystem: Environmental > Aquatic >... | reverse complement strand
TCAGTTTACAGGAACCCTTAAAGAAAAAGCTCATGGAAGAAATGAGCAGGGTTGATTTAAACCGTTATCCCGCCGCCGGCGCTCCTGAATTACGCAACCGATTTGCTCAATATTACGGCGTGGATAAGGATATGGTTATGTTGGGCAACGGATCTGACGAACTGATTCAAACCCTTTGTCTGACGCTGAAAGGCAAAATAAACGGCGTGTTGGTTCCCGTTCCTACTTTTTCCATGTACAAGATCATTGCGGTTAATACCGGCAATAAAGTGGTGGAAGTGCCTCTGGATAAGAACTTTGATCTCGATTGCGATGCCATCATTGGCCGGATAAAGGCAAATTTCCCTGCTTTGGTGTTCTTAAGTTATCCGAACAGTCCCACCGGTAATCTTTTCAGTCGGGATAAAATAGAAGCTATCATCAAAAAAACTCCGGGCATAGTCGTCATTGATGAGGCTTATGCCAGTTTTTCCGGCCAGACTTTATTGCCTTTGTTAAAAAAATACGATAATGTAATTTTTTTGAACACGCTGTCCAAACTGGGTCTGGCCTCCATGCGTCTGGGGTTCTTGCTCGGCAACAAGGATATTGTCACCCAATTGGATAAAGTGAGATTACCTTATAATGTTAATTCGTTATCACAAATAGCCGCTAATTTTTTTCTGGATTATCAGGACGAATTTTCCAAACAAGTCGCGGAAATAATCAAAAGACGCGAAGAGCTTTACCTGGGCTTGAAAGAAATTGCCGGAATTAAGCTCTACCCCTCCCAGGCGAATTTTATTTTTTTTAGTTGCGCTTTTGATTCTAATCGCATATATAACAAACTCATAGCGGAAGGTATCATTGTAAAAAATTTGAATATGCCACCGCTGATGCCAAACTGCATGAGGGTTACCGTAGGAAGTCGTAAAGAAAACGAAGCCTTCCTAAGGGCATTAAAAAGCTTTATTCCCCAGTAAGGAGCGTGATTTTAAATTAATTGAAAATTGCAGGGTAGTTTACGGCACAGAAAGTTTCTGTTTTTGCCGTACTGCCCTTTTTTTGTTTTAATGAGACTCCAATATGACAAGTGAAGCGCAGTCAGATTGGTTAGTCGAATTATCCCACTTGCGAAGCCAAGTGGGACCATATGTGAGTCCGCCAACGTAGTTGGTAGGGAAGCGGGGTTCATACCCGTGATTTCTAAAAAAATTAAATTATAATAACGATTAAAATAAAAATAATAAGGAGGAATTAACTTGGAAGTAAAGGTAATAGACAATGACGTAGAAAAAGCGCTGAAAATTCTGAAAAACAAACTTTCGAAAAGCGGCTTGTTTAAGGAATTAAAAGTCCGTCGCGCTTATGAAAAGCCTTCAGTAAAGCAAAAGAGAAAAAAAATTGAAGCACAGCGCAGATTGGCCAAAGTTCAAAGACGCCGCAAGTTTTAAGCTAGATAGTCTGCTAATGCAGCAATTTTTGATTGTGGCCTCGGGGGAAGTGTCGCCTTATGGTAGAAAAACAATACGTAATTGATGCGCTATCCATCAATGAATCATGGCGGGTATTTCGCATTATGGCGGAATTTGTCGAGGGCATTGAGACTCTCTCTGATGTTAATAATGCCGTAACTATTTTCGGTTCTGCCCGAGTTAAGCCTGACGACCTTTATTATCAGAAAACCGAAAATTTGACTAAACTTCTGGTTCAAAATGGATTTAGTGTAATAACCGGCGGCGGTGGTGGAATTATGGAGGCGGCAAATAAAGGCGCCAGTGAAGCCGGCGGCAAATCAGTAGGAATGAATATTCAATTGCCCTTTGAACAAAAGCCGAATCCTTATGCGAATATCCATATTCATTACAAGTATTTCTTTATCCGCAAGGTGATGTTTGTCAAATATGCCGTTGCCTATGTGATCCTCCCGGGCGGTTTTGGCACAATGGATGAACTTTTTGAGGCGCTTACTTTAATTCAGACAAAAAAAATCAAGTCTTTTCCCTTGATCTTAATGGGGAGCGAGTACTGGCGTGGGTTATTGGAGTGGTTAAAAAAAACCATGCTGCAGGAAGGTAAAATTTCTCCTGTCGATCTCGATTTGATTCAAGTCGTCGATGAACCGGAAGAAGTTGTCAAGCTCATTAAAAAATACATTATAGTTTAATCCTCTAAATTAGTTTTAATAGACATGGAAAAAATCTTCTCCAATTTGAAAAAAGGTATTATTGCGCCTTGTTACCTTCTTTACGGGGAAGAAGAATATCTACTCAACGAAACCCTCAATAAAATTTTAGATATAATAGTGCCGGAGAGCGACCGGGATTTCAGCCTGTTTTATCTTGATGGCGAAAATACGGACATGGACAGCCTGATGGAAAATATCCTGACTCCCTCGCTTCTTGGCGACAGGAAAGTAACAGTGGTAAAGAATTCCACTTTGTTTGCATCCCGCGAAGATTTAGCCAAACTAATTCAGAAGATAAAAGACAATATTGACGAAAATCCGGCCAGAGCTGCTAAGTATTTTCTGGCTTTTTTGAATGTAGCCGGTTTTTCTCTGGAGGACTTGCATAATTCTGGCTGGCAGAAAATACGCGATGATGAATGGAATAAAATTGTGAAGGGGGACGAGGGGGAAGACCGCCAAAAATGGCTGCCGCGTATTCTGGAAATCTGCTTGGCCTCCGGCCTGCCCTATTCTGCAGGCGCCGAAAAGACAGAAAAACTGGAAGAAATTTTAAAGGCCGGCCTGCCCGTGGGAAACTGTCTGATTTTCACGGCTGAGGCCGTGGATAAAAGAAAAAAACTCTACAAGATTATTTCTGATCTGGGCGTCGTTCATTATTTTGGCGAGGTCAAAAAGGAGTATGCCCGCAAAGAAATACTTCAGAAAGAAGCTCAGAAATTGCTGGATAGCTGCGGGAAGAAAATGTCGCCCGCGGCTTGGGTCGCTCTGGGCGGAAAAACCGGATTCGATTTCAGGCGCTCGATGTCGGAACTGGAGAAGCTCATTTCCTTTGTCGGTAACCGTTTGGTTGTGGAAAAAGATGATGTCGAAGAAGCCGTCGGCAGAACCAAGGAAGATGATATATTTGCTTTAACGAACGCTTTGAGCGAGAAGAATCACCTGGCGGCTCTGGAAGCCCTAAAAAACCTTCTGGATCAGGGTATCCATCATCTGGTAATTCTGTCCATGATTGTCAGGGAAATAAGGCTTTTACTGCAGGCCAGAGCTCTCGTGGATTCAGGAAAACTCCCTAAATTTAGCCACAGTATGGAATACGGTTTGTTTCAGATGAGTGTTTATCCCGCATTTTGCGAATTGAACGCCTCCACTGAAAGTAGTAAAGGCCTCATTTTCAGCCAGAATCCTTATTCCGTTTATAACGCCCTGCGCAATTGCAGCCGTTTTACTTATCCCCGCTTGATTAATTTCCTTGATGAATTGCTGGAGCTTGATAGCTCCTTTAAATCTTCCACCTCCAGTCCGCAACTACTGCTGGAAATGTTTTTGATTAACGCCTGTGCAAAATAATGATGTATTTAAAACAATTCGCAAACAGCAGAGCATTTGATTCGGTACTTCGCTCCTGGGGTATCCCTCTGTGCTTTGCACAAGGGACAATTCCATTTACGCTTCAAATTTCGTTTCACTCATTTTCAGCGGGTCTCATTAAAAGAAAGACTTTGTCTTTATTTTATAGTAAATGTTATGGTTGAAACATTACCTTTAGGACTTGTAACGTCTATAGCCACAGGTCCTATAGGATAGTCGATAATAGTTCCCGCAGCTACCGCTCCGTCGCAACCAGCCCCTCCACTTATTATGAGGGTAGCTGGTGTTCCCCCGGCGTGAATGGTATCGTTCACAGGTGATCCCGCAACACTAAGCGCCGCTGGTGCGCCAACAACCTGTGCAGGAGGACCAATTGACATATATGTATAGTTCACATTGGATGAACCGGTATTTATGGCCACTGTGGTTCCCGCCGGCATGGGATTGTAGTTTTCATCCATCAACCAAAAACTATATGTAGCAAAGCATGTTCCAGCAGTCGTAAACTTACTTTGTGATACTTGAGCGAAAGAGCCGGACAGGACTATGATTTGTTCCCGCCGCACATAGTTTTGCCCCCAGGTGCCACTGCAGGTACCGTCCTTACTGGGTATATTTCCGTTAATACCGTAATCACCTATCAGTGGTGTGGTATGCTCGGTGCCGCCACTCCAATAATGTTCCGTGCAGGCTACCGGCGAAGCCACGGGGGCATAACTGATATATGGCTCAGCAAGATTTGGTTGTGTAGAATTCGAATCCCAGACGCCATTTTCGTTGTAGTCAATGTACAAGTCGCCCAGGTCATAAAATGTTTCTCCGGGATCCCATATATTGTTGCCGTTGGCATCAACGAAACTCTTCTCGCCCAAGGTATAAGCAAGTATTGTCACCCGGCCATTTTGAACATAAAGCGGTCCGCTGCTACTGCCGTCATTGTAGGTAATGGCAATCGGAGTAGTCCCGTACAACGCCGCTACGGCGCCGTTTCCGGAATTAGCTATTGTTGTTTCACCGGTTGGTTTGTAGGCAGCACTTGTGAATGTAACTGTGCATTTTCCGTCTAAAGTTTTGCAGACTCCATACGAGGCTGGCGGTGATGTTGCACCATTATCATCAATATGTCCTCCTTCAGAGATAAAGTTGATCACCGTCCCGTCAGGCACGGGATTGGCCAGACGATCCGAAGCGATGATAGTTACTGCGGAAGTTACACCGTCATAACCCCAACCCTCGATGTTGTGGGTTGAAACGCTAAGCGAAAAAAAGTTCTGAGTAGGCAATCCTGTTGTTATAGTTAACGTGTTGGACTGGCTGGTGAGAGACGTGCCATGTATTGTTGCCACGACCCAGACAGGCGTGGGCACAGTTCCCGACGTAAGCGAAGTAGTTACATATCCACTAGAATCAGATGTTGCCGAGGTAGGGGTTAATATGATTCCACCGGTGCCGCTGGAGGGCTTCAGCGTGAAATCAACAACCACACCCGCTTTTCCATTATTGTTGGTATCTACCACCTGGAATTTTACCACGGAACTCTTCAGCAAGGTTGGAGCGCTTGCGGTCGAAGTTCCAAGGATTGACGGCGTTGCCGATACAAATTGTATATTGTTGGTGGCCGGAACGGCAACAGTTATCGTTGCGATGGCAGTATCTCCGGTTACAGATGCCGTTATAACGTCTGTAGCGGTACCGCAACCGTTATCCTTATAGGTGGAGATTGCCGTGCCGGATATAGAAGTTACCGGGTTGGTAAGCGTTGCTTTTCCGGCGGCGACACAGGGGGAAGTAAATGCCACAGACATAGGCACCGTGGACGCTAAACCATTTATCAGCACCGGTACGCTTACACTGCTTGTGCCGTAAGCGGAAATTGATGCCTGTCCCAGAGTAACAGTGCCAAGGGTAACTGTTGCCCCGTTAACCGCTATCCCCACCGGCGTGCTGGTTACTGTTGAAGTAGTCGTGCCCGATGTAATCTGCGCTGATGCCGTAATGCTTGTAGCTCCCGCGGAACTGATGTCTGCTGAATTTATACTGATGAAAGCGACACCGCTGGCGTTTGTTAATGCTGTGGCGGAAGTGGGGGTGAACGTGACAAGGCTGCTTGCTGCCGCGTAAGTTACAACCGCATTTGGCACCAGCGCTCCGTTGCCATCTCTTAGTGTCGCGTAAGCGGTAACCGGCGTTCCAAAAGACACAACGTTATCGGTAATGACTAAAGTAAGAGAAGCGGCGGCTGTTGAAGTTGAAGAGCCTGTGGCAGCTACCCTGGTTATGATGACAGCTTCCGCGGCACCATAGGCCCCACTGCTGACAGTGGCGCTGATAGCGTCCTGCACCACGCTGCCTGGTGAGGCTGACCCTGCCTCGTAGACATTGCTAAACCTGCCGCTGGCATCAGTTAGCCCGCTAACTGGATAGAAGAAAGAGAAATTACTGTTGTTTTTTAAGGGAGCGAAGTTAACAGTTATGTTTTGGACAGGAGCGCCCAATCCGTCCGTCACCGTTGCCGTAAGAATACTGAACTGTCCTGCTGACAGAGAATTTGGATTTGCAACCAGTTGCATCTTGAATCCTGCCGCCGAGGTGGATGTTGCTGTTCTGGTAATGATGATAGCTCCAGAAGAGGCCCCGTTGTTGACGTTGACGCTGATAACATCCTGCACGCTGCCGGATAAATTCGACCCTGCCGTGTAGATTATGGAAAAGCTGCCGCTGGCATCGGTTGTCCCGCTTGTTGGAGACACAGTTCCGCCACTGCTGGACGCTATTGAGAAGCTCACAGGCAAACCGGCGGCGATTTTTCCGGAACCATCCTTCACCGTAGCCGTGATGATGCTGTGATCCCCCGCTTCCAGCGAGAGTGCGCTAGCCGTTAAGGTTACCTGGTATCCCGGCGTCTTACCTGTGCTTGCCGTTCCCAATCTGGTGATAACGACAGCTCCATAAGAGGCACCGCTGTTGACGCCGGCGCTGACGGTATCCTGAACGTCCGCTGTTGGGTTATTGGTCCCTGCCGTGTAAACCGCGACGGCCTTCCCACTGGCATCGGTGGTTGCGGTAAGGCCACCATTAATGGCCTTAAGTGCCATTGTGCTGTGGTCACCTATTGTTCCGTCGAATGTAACGGTCTCGCCCGCTGCAGGAACTCCTGAGCTGTTCGTTACTATGGCCGTGATAATGCTGCTCTGACCAGCGTTCAGAGATGTTACAGTAGCTGATAGGTTAATAATGAGGCCTGACCCAGAGCTTGCCGTTATGGTGAGTTCAAGGGATGGTGCCGTGGCACTTTCGCAGGTTGCATCGACAATATCATAGCGAAGCATACTGGATGTGGTTGATGGGGCCGTATAGATGGCGACAGCCTGACCGCCGGCATCGGTGATTCCGCCGTTTAATGCTTTGACACTTCCGCCACCATTTTGGCTTGAGTCCAGCGAGAAGGTTACTGTTTTACCGATGAGGGCAGCACCCAAGCTGTCGGTGAGCTTAACTGTGATAATACTGCTCTGTCCCGCTGACAGGGAAGTCGGCGACCCATCAATTGCAGAGAGTTGTTCTCCTGTTGATGGTGTAGTGCTAGTAGTTGTATCTGCGCTGCCGCCGCATCCGCCAAGAAAACAAAATAGGGCAAAACAAATCAGCAATAGTGCCGGCCGCGAGAATTTAGTATTGATTGATTTTATCATTTTAATCTCCTTTTTATGAGGGACAGATGATATTTTTTTCATTTGTAAAATTTTACCAGAAATATTATTAGTTTTCAATCTTTTTTTACTCTAGTTGCCGTTGCTTTTGCAAGCTTCTTATGAATTTAATTCGGCCGCGATGATTGGGGTTAACGAGCGGATACTGAATTATATTGTTTCTTAAGAATCAAAGATACTGCAAGGCGTCTCGAAGAGATTTTCAATTGCCGGGAATCTGACTTCGACATATCCCGCCTCTCAGCCAACTACGTTGGCGGGATATCCCAGTTTGCTGTGCACTCGGGATAATTCCATTTACACTTCAAATTTCACTTCGTTCGTTTTCAGCGAGTCTCATTAAAAGGAAAGCCGGCTTTTAGCCGGCTTTCCTGAAATTACTTTAGTGTTAATCCAAAGGAATATGATTGATTTCCTATTACGGTGCTGGTTCTGTTACGGTGATGCTAATAGCGTCCGCAGACTCGTAGCCGTCGTAAGAGGTCGTAGCGCTTATGGAATCCCCCACGCTACTGCCTGGTGAGACCGATCCTGCCGAATAGACAGCAACGGCGATGCCGGCGGCATCGGTGGTTCCACTAATGGTTTTTAGTGTTGCGCCGCTGTTGTCCAATTCTAATTTGAAGTCTACGGGCAGGCCAACAATTGCATTGCCAAATCCATCCGTAACCGTCGCCGTTATGTTGCTTGTCCCTAGTGATCTCACAGAGGTGCTACTTGCCGTTAACTTCAGGGTCGGCATCATACCCCTCCAGTAAACAATGCTGGCCGCGTCGCCGCCATTGGTCGTTCCCTCGATTTGGGCTCTGACAACGGTATCGCCATAACCGACAGTGGGGCGCGTGAAAATAACAAATGCCTGGCCGTTGTCATCAGTCGTAAAGGTAGTAGTATCAGTACTAAGTGTTCCGCTTCCGGCGATGATGGAGAACGTTACCTCCTTGCCTTTGACTGGTGTTATTCCATCATCGGTAGTCACCGTTGCCATCATCTTGACATCCTTATAAGGTGGCACGATCGGGTGATTTATGTCGGTTACAGGATTTTGGGTGAAGGATATAATCCTGTTTCCCGTACCCACCGCAGGTAGACGCGTGATGATTGCCGCGCCGGATTCACCACCGCTCAAGGTGGCCTGGACAGCGTCCTGAATACTTAATGATGATAACAACGACCCTGCCGTGTAAACCACGATGGCCTGGCCGCTGGAATCTGTGGTTCCAGCACTGAGGGGAGTCAGAGGCAGAGTAACTGTGGCTCCGCTTAGGTTCATCAGGGTTGCTCCGCTGTTATTCGTTACTAATTCGAAGTTTACCGACTGACTTGACGCAGCCGTTCCATCGGGTTTGTAAACTTGAGCAATAAGAACACTCATCGCTCCGGAAACCAGGGATGCCGGCGTCGGTGTGACCGTTATCACATAGCCTGTGGCGACGGTGCTTCCCGCCGTTCTGGTGATGATGGCAGCGGCAGTGGAAGTGTAGCCACCGCTGGTGACGGTGGCGCTAATGGTATCCTGAACACTCGTTCCGGATGAGCCTGATCCAGCCGTGTAGATTGTGGAGATCCTGCCGGCAACATCGGTCGTCCCGCTAACCACGGACAAAGCCGGCGCAGCGCTGTTGTTATTTACGAATACGAAGGTTACCGGCAATCCGCCGGCGGTATTGCCCGCGCCGTCCGTCACCGTCGCGGTGAGGATGCTGTGCTCTCCCGTTGCCAGAGAGGTTATATTGGCCGTTAACGTCATCTTGTATCCCGGCGTAATGGCAGTGCTTGACGTTCCCGTTCTGGTGATGATAACAGCGTCCGCGGAAGTGTAGCCGCCGCTGGTGACGGTGGCGCTGATGGTATCCTGAACACTTGTTCCGGATGAGCCTGATCCAGCCGTGTAGATTGTGGAGATCCTGCCGACGCCATCGGTCGTCCCGCTAACCACGGACAAAACCGGCGCAGCGCTGTTGTTATTTACGAATGCGAAGATTACCGGCAACCCGCCGGCGGTATTGCCCGCGCCGTCCGTCACCGTCGCGGTAAGGATGCTGTGCTCTCCCGCTGCCAGAGAGGTTATATTGGCCGTTAACGTCATCTTGTATCCCGGTGTAGTGGCGCTTGACGTTCCCGTTCTGGTGATGACGACAGCACCTGTGGAGCTGTAGCCGCCGTTGGAGACAGTGGCTTGGATGGTATCCTGTACGCTACCTGTTGAGCTTGATCCCGCCGTGTAAACCGCGACAGCCTGGCCATTGGCATCGGTCTTTCCACTATTGAGGGTTATCAGTCCCATTGTACTGTTATCAATGAGTGGTGTGAATGATACAGTCAGGCCTTGGGCTGGATTGCCCAAACTGTCCGTCACTTTTGCTGTGATGACACTGCTCTGTCCTGCCGCTAGGGATGTAGCATCAGCGGTTACGGTCATTTTGTATCCCGCTGTCCCGGTAGTAGCGATCGCCGTTCCCGCTCTGGAGATGATGACAGCTCCGAATGAGGCGCCGGCAGAGACGCTGGCTTCGATGGTATCCTGTACTTCGTTAGTGGCGTCGGTTATCCCCGCAGTGTAAACCGCGACGGCCTTTCCTTTGGCATCGGTGGTCCCTGTACCAAGGGTTATCAGACTCATTGTGCTGTGATCAATAAGTTTTGTGAATGTTACAGCCTGACCTAAGGTGGGATTGCCCGAGGCGTCAGTTACCATTGCTGTTATGATGCTGCTCTTACCCGCAGTCAGAGAGGTTACATCAGCCGACAGTGTAATCTGGTATCCCGACGAAGAACCGCCGCCTGATGCCGTTCTGGTGAGAATAAGGACTCCCGTGGCGCTTCCACATGTTGCTTGGATAGTATCTTCGAGGGGCATAGTGGTTGTAGTCGTTCCCGCAGTATAAACCCCTATAGCCTGACCACCGGCATCGGTTGTTCCGCCGTTCAGTGCGATGACGGTTCCGCCGCTGTTGTTTGTCACGAACGAGAAGTTTACAGTCGCGCCGCTGACGGCAGTGCCCGTGCTGTCGGTAATCTTAACCGTGAGGATACTGTTGTGTCCCGCTGCTAGGGAAGATGGCGACCCGGAAAATGCGGCGATCTGCCGCTCATTAATAGTTGGAGTTGCATTTCCACTATTGCCGCATCCGCTAAGACAACAAAATAGAACAAAAAGAATTAAAAGGTTTAAAAAAGAAAAGAGTTTTCTCTTGGTTGATTTTGCCATTTTACTCTCCTTTTCTTGATTGAAAAATGATGTTTTTTTAGAACGTTAATTATCTACCAGAAATATTATTAGTTTTCAACCTTTTTTTATTCCCGTGTTTTTTTACTCCCGCCGTCTTTGCGAGTCTTATATTCCGCGTCCCTGCCAACTACGTTGGCGGGATTGTTCCTCTTGCGCTTCGAGCTTCACTCCATTCGCTCTCAGCGAGAGTCACGATCGCTTCGCTCTTGGGATATCCCTATGAGCTTTGCACACGGGTTAATTCGACTAACAAATATTACGGCACTACGTTTGTAATATTTCAGTTTCATTAATTCGGTCTACAAGTTTCAGTGCACTCTGTTTCTGAAACTTGGACTTCATTAATTCCATTTGCGCTTCAAATTTATTTTCACTCATTTTCAGTGAATGTCATTGATTAGACTAACAGATTTTACTGTACTGCGTTTATAACATCTGAGTCTCATTATCTTCTGCCTGCGGCGTGATAATTCGACTAACGCTTCCTATAGTCAGCGAGTCTCATTAAAGTTTGTTAATTTTGGTTTGCGCCTGCCTTTTAGCCCGCGGCAATCTTCTGGCTGGCCCTTTCTTTTTGTATTGACGATCGTCATAATCCTCTTTTTTCTCTTCCGCGGAGTTGCCTCCAAGCGATGGAAAAATAACTCTATTCATGATAGCTTCAAAATCCAATGATGGCAGAGCGGTTTTGCCGCACTGATTGACATAAGAGACTATTTCGCGATCGGAAGAAACCACGATGATATCTTCCGCAGTATGAGCCGCTATTCGTTTTAGGACGTCATCAGCCTTTTCACCGTGGCGCGAATAAATAATATTGATTTTTCCTTCCCGGTCGCGTCCTTCATCCATTTGACCGCTTTTCCCACCGTCGAAAACTACGGTAATGGTGTGTTTCCTTTTTTTTCCGTAAGCAATAAGTTTAGCTATCAATGCCCGGCGTCCGGCCTCAAGGCTTTGCCGTTCATAACGCCGCAAGATATCGGATTGCCTGATTAAATTATAGCCATCAATTAAAATAAGCATGAGTACCGCTCCGCTTTTTTCGGCTAACTTTGTTGGCATCGTCGTCGGCTTCCTCAACGAATAACCTGAATAACCTAAAGGTCATACGGGGTCACACGAGGTCACGCGTCAGTAATACGCCGGATGCCTGTCCGGCGAATGCCGGGAAGTGATGCCAAACAGCCGGCAGCTTCCAATCTGATGTAGTATAATTACATATACGTAACGCTTGTTCAATAAAATTCTGCTGTTTTTTCTGTCGGGGGTTTTTCCTTGACTTTAGCGCACATAGTTTGTTAGTTTTCAAAAGAACTGCGATTATGGATAATTCGACCAGCAAACTTCAGCGTGTAACCTCGCGTGACCTTCAGGTTATTAAGTTATGTACTCTGTTTCTGAAGCTTGGGTCTCATTAAAAAATACTGATTAAAGGGGAAGTAAAAATGGAAATCAAGAAAGTTTGTGTATTGGGCGCCGGGTTAATGGGCAATGGAATCGCTCAGGTTTGCGCGCAGGCGGGATATGAAGTAACCATGCGTGATATTGAACAGCGCTTCATTGACGGCGGAATGAACTCGATTAAGAAGAATCTTGGCCGCGATATGGAAAAGGGCAAAATCACCAAAGAACAGATGGACACCACACTTGGCCGTATCAAACCAACTTTGGATTTGAAAGAAGCAGCAACCGGCGCGGATATAGTGGTCGAAGTCGTTATTGAAGTTATGGATGTGAAGAAAAAGGTTTACGCGGAACTCGAAGAAATAGTTCCCAAGCATTGCCTGTTTTTCACGAATACTTCCGGGTTGAGCATCACGGAAATGGCTTCCGTGACCAAAAGGCCGGAAAAGGTCATCGGCACTCATTTCTTCAATCCGGTTCCCGTTATGAAGCTTCTGGAAATAATCTGCTGTTATCAGACTTCCGCCGAAACGCTGGAAACAGCCAAGGCCTGGGGCAAAAAAATAAGCAAGGAAGTTATTATCGTGAAAGAAGCTCCGGCATTTGTCGTCAACCGCATACTATGCGCGATGCTCAACGAAGCTTTCTTTGTTCTGGATGAAGGTCTGGCCTCACCGGAAGATATCGACAAGGGCATGATGCTGGGTTGCAATCATCCCATCGGTCCGTTGGCTCTGGCCGATTTGGTCGGCCTTGACACTCTTTTGCGCATCATGGAAGGAATGCAAAGAGAACTGGGCGACAAATACCGTCCCGCGCCTCTTTTGAGAAAGCTTGTCCGCGCGGGAAATTTTGGACGCAAGTCCGGTCGCGGCGTTTACGATTACAGCAAGAAATAAGAGCTGGAGAATTTACGGCTTATAATTTGTACTAAACAATTTTATGGAGAATTTTTTATTTATGAAAACCAGAATTACAGAACTCTTTGGAATCAAGTATCCCATTATTTTATCCGGCATGAGCTGGATCAGCGTACCGAAAATGGTTGCAGCTGTTTCCAACGCCGGAGGTTTGGGAATTCTAGCGACAGGTCCTCTGAACGCTGAGCAGACACGCCAGGCGGTAAAAGAAATCCGCAGTCTTACGGATAAACCTTTTGGAGCCAATGCCTCTCTTTTATTTCCGGGCGCGACTGAAAACGCCAAAGTGTTGCTGGAAGAAAAGGTGCCGGTAATTAATTTTGCTCTGGGCAAGGGCGACTGGATCGTAAAACAGGCTCATTCTTACGGCGGCAAGGTTATCGCAACAGTGGTCAATGCACGCCATGCCAAACGCGCGCAGGATTACGGCTCTGATGGTGTAATTGCCACGGGGCATGAAGCCGCGGCGCATGGAGAAGAGGTGACTACTCTGGTGCTTGTTCCATCTTTGCTTGATGCCGTGAAAATACCCGTTATTGCTGCCGGCGGTTTTGCCGATGGGCGCGGCCTGGCGGCGGCACTGGCGCTGGGAGCGGAAGGCATCGCCATGGGCACACGCTTTATGACGACCAAGGAAAGCCCTCTGCATGCTGTCTATAAAAAATTGTCTATGGAAAAAGGTGTGGAGGATACTTTATTTTCCGACAGGTTTGATGGACTCCTCTGCCGTATATTGAAAACAGATGCCGCAGCAAAAGCCATCAAGCGGGGCCTGAATCTGCCGGCGGCCTTTTTCAACGCACAGGAAATTTCCAAACAATTGGGTCTGCCCTTTTACAAATTATTCATAGGAGTTCTGATGTCCGGATGGAAAAACGCCCGGCAGTTAGCTTTTATGGCTAACGGATTCAAGGCGATAAGAACCGCCACGGAAGACGGCGATTTGAAACAGGGAGTGCTTCCCGTGGGGCAGATTACCGGCTTGATTCACGATGAGCCTACGGTGGCTGAATTGATAGAAAAAATGGTGGCTCAGGCAAAACAGCAGCAGCAAAAACTCGACGCTCATTTTGCATAACTTAAGCAGTCTGGAATAAGGAATGTTTCAGAATAAAAAAGTGGTGGTGGTTATGCCGGCTTATAACGCCGAGAAAACCATCATTAAAACCTACAATGAAGTCATGGCACAGGGCGTCGTGGACAAGATTATTCTTGTTGACGACGCCAGCCCTGACAATACTGTGAAGGTTGCTGATGGTCTTCCCCTGACGAAGGTTTTTGTGCATGAGCGCAATCTCGGCTATGGCGGCAACCAGAAAACCTGCTACCGGCTGGCGCTGGAAGAAGGCGCGGATATTGTCATCATGGTTCACCCCGATTATCAGTACACGCCCAAACTTATTCCGGCGATGACTTCGTTAATCGGCAACGGTCTCTACCATTGTGTGCTTGGCTCCCGTATCCTCGGCGGCTACGCGCTCAAAGGCGGCATGCCTGTTTGGAAATACATCGCCAACCGTTTTCTGACCTTGACGGAAAATATTTTAATCGGTGCAAAACTCTCCGAATATCATACCGGATACCGCGCCTTTTCCCGCGAGCTTCTTCTGAAACTTCCGCTTGCCAATAATTCCGATGATTTTGTTTTCGATAATCAAATGCTGGCTCAGATTGTCTGGTTTGATTATACCATTGCAGAAGTAAGTTGTCCGACAAGCTATTTTGCCGAAGCGTCATCTATTAATCTTAGACGGAGTATTGAATACGGTATCGGCTGCCTGAAAACAGCGTGTGCTTTTCGCCTGGCTAAAATGAACTTAATAAAGTCTGTTCTGTTCCTCACCCATGGATAAGAAAGACAGATATATCAATGTATTACTAACAGTTGCTTCCTCGGATTTTAGAAATCAGTTGATGCCTTGTGATCTTCAGGTTGGATGACAATTTTTTAAGTTAAGGAAACTGAGACGGACTATGGTAAATATGATAAATATTAATCCCCAGAAACAGATCTTGATTGTTTATATTATTTTGATTGTGGTTACACTTGCCGTTTTCTGGCAGGTAAATCAATATGACTTTGTCAATTTCGATGATCAAATTTATGTCACCCAGAACAGTAATATCCAGTCCGGAATTACGCTGGATCGATTGCGTTGGGCGTTCACAGCCACAGATAAATTATGGACTCCCCTCCTATGGCTTTCCTTCATGTTCGATTATCAACTCCATGGTTTAAATGCCGGAGGATATCATCTGACCAATCTTATTCTGCATATCT
>Ga0209777_10005215_pt1 | contig 15090 bp, 10 predicted proteins | sample FrelakmetHBP12HB_FD_187147 | JGI IMG/M metagenome (GOLD analysis project Ga0209777, IMG submission 187147) | Freshwater lake sediment microbial communities from the University of Notre Dame, USA, for methane emissions studies -HBP12 HB (SPAdes)... | ecosystem: Environmental > Aquatic >... | reverse complement strand
GATCGCCGCCGCCTGGGACAATCTGGAGGCTACAGGCTTGACAACGTGCTACTGGCAGGCGGCAGCGCTCATGCACTACCTCAGAGGACTATACGACAAGGACAGGCACCCGGCACAGCCAGCGATCGACGTTGAGCTTAACTGGCTCTGCAAGTGCTCTCTGCTAATCCTCGACGATCTAGGCACGGATGTCTCTACAGAAGGGACTACTTCAATACTCGATCGGATAGTGGATACCCGCTACATCAACCTCAACCAGGGGTTGACAGCCCCCAGTGCCCATCTGGTATAATCTCAGGCCAGTTCCGCAGACACATATTTTCATAGCAGTCACGGGTCAGCGCAAGACCACTCATAAGGGGGATGGCTGATGAGCAGAAAGTGGTCTTTTGATCTCGTAGGAAGACTCGTTTCACCATTTCTTCCTCTGGCCTTCCCGCGTCATTTTTGCCCACTTCCAGCACAGAAGCCTTCAGCACACCTGCGGATGTGTGGTCCTGCGTTACGGCAATCTAACTGGCAACCAAAGCAGTCTTTACACCCGTGCAGCGTGTAGCCAGGAAAGCATTTCCGTGACTGGCTACAGCCGGAGCGGCTTTGACACAGCGCTGGAGCGACCCTGCCCAAAGGAAGGGAGGAGTTGATCACGGCGAAGAAGATAGTAGTCATCGGATCCGGAGTTGGAGGGGCGGCGGCCGCTGGCCTCTTGGCAAAAGAGGGCCACAAGGTCACCGTGCTGGAATCGCACCCCTTCTCTGGCGGACGCTGTGCGTCCATGGTGAAGGACGGGTTCAAGTATGACTTCGGCGTGCACATGTTCAGCAGAGGGGAGAGAGGCCCCCATGGCAGCGTCAATCGACGCCTGGCCGGGGAGCTCGACTGGGTGACCCGGGATCCCGCGTGTCGCGTGATGGGGAGGGCGGAGTTCGATTTCCGCCTCGACATCAGGCCACTGCTGCGCCAGTTTGGCGTCGCGCGGAAGCTGGGTGTTCGGGCGAAGAACTACATCGGCGCGTTCCGGCTCATGCGTTCACTTCTGAGAGGGCACGATGTGGAGGCGAACGACGGTGTGTGCCTCCAGGACTACGTATCTCGCTTCACGGATGATGACATGGTCCATCTGTTCATGAACTGCCTCTCCCAGCTCTATTTCGCCCTCTCATACCGGCAAGCCTCTGCGGGCGAGTTCATCTGGTGTTTCTCGCGTATGTTCAACGAGACGAGCTTCGGCTATCCGGCGGGTGGCAGCGGCAGGATTCCCGAATCCTTTCTGCAGGCATTGGGGAGGCATGGAGGCTCAGTGCGCTTTGGGGAGGCGGCGGCACGCATCTGTATCGAGAATGGCAAAGTGACGGGAGTGGAGACTGCCTCTGGCCGCCATGACGCCGATATGGTCATCTCAAGTGCGGGCATCGTTCGCACTCTTGATCTGGCAGGCAGGCAGCATTTCCCCGGGGAGTATGTCACACGGGCCAAGGGTCTGAGTTACTCCAATGCCTATGTCACCCTGAAGTACGCGCTGGACCGCCAAGTGATACCCTATCCGGTTGTCTTCCACATGCCGAGCCTGCCTCCGGACCGGGTGTTCGACTATGTTGAAGAGAGAAGACCGCCGGATGATCCATATATCTTCATGCCTGTACCTTCGAATCTGGACGCCAGTCTCGCACCGAAGGACCGACAGCTTGTGGTGGCGGGCACGGCTGCCCCGGCGGGCGCTGCGCCTGAACTCTGCGATGCGATCCTGGACCGGGTGCATGCCAAGGTGTGTGAGCTGTTCCCGGACCTCAAGAAATCGATTGTATGGCAGTTGCGCTCCACGCGGGTGGATGCGACGGAGTTGACCAGCCACGCTGCTGGAGAGGCCATCGGGGTAGGGCAGACGCCCGGTCAGGTGGGCGCCCTGCGGCCGGAACTGGCAACGCCGGTGAGCGGGCTCTGGCTGGTCGGTGCCGATGCCGGCTCGAGGGGAATCGGCACTGAAATGGCTTCGGGGAGCGCGCTGAATCTGGCGAACCGCCTCGGAGGAGGGTCTGGACCGGCGCCCATGAAGTAGAAGTGATTGTAGATGGAGGGGAAGAAATGGCCAAGGTTGATCAGGAATATGATGTCATAGTCATTGGTGGAGGGATTAACGGCCTGACCGCGGGCTGCTACCTGCAGAAGGCCGGCCTCAAGGTGCTCATCCTGGAAAGGCGGGACGAGGTCGGTACCTTCTGTTCCACCCAGGAACTGCTGCATCCGGGGGCTATGGTGAGTGTCCATGCGAACGGTCTGTTCCCCGCCGTGGGGCCGGCTCCAATCGACCTCGATCTGGACAGATTCGGCTTTGAACTTCTCATGCCTGGACCCATAGTGTACTTTGCCCCCTTCAAGAATAGTACGGCACTGGCATGGCACTGGTACGACCCGAATGTTACCTATGATGTTTGGAAACGCGTAAATGCCAAGGATGCCGAGACATTCCGCACAGTATCCAAGTCGGTTGGCCCGATAATGGAGAGTGGCGTCGCCGCGGAAATGATGAAGATGATGTTCTTCCAGCCGATGACGGACGAGAGTTATCTTGAGGCCCAGAAGCTCTTGGACATGTTCTCCGCCATGGTGCCCGTCTTCCCCAAGGACGCACTGTACATGACCGGCGTTCAGATTCTGAATGAGATGTGGGAAGACGATCGCAGCAAGATATTCACAGCGGGCTGGCCGATCACACTGGGAGTGGACATAACGAGCAGAATCGCCGGTTCCATGATGATTCTCATGATGACGGCGTTGATGGCCGGCTCTGGCATAGCGTGTGTGGGTACCAGCCGAGGCGGCAGCCACAACCTGACCCATGCCCTCGCGAGGTGCTTTGTTCACCATGGCGGCAAACTGCTGGCAGGTTGCCCTGTAGCCAAGATCATCGTGGAAGGCGGCGAAGCCAAAGGTGTGGCGCTCTCCAAGGATGCCATCTACTCTGAAGCTGAGTTCAGAGCGAGGAAGGCAGTGATCAGCAACCTCAGCCCATATCCGACGTTCATTCAACTCGTCGGGGAGGAGAATCTGCCTAAGTTCGCCGCTGTTGGGGCGAGGAACTTCGACTACAGAGGATCCCCTCTGTTCACTACTTGGTTTGTTCTCAAGGAACGACCTCAATGGAAGTGCATAGACAGATTCCCCGAGATTGATCGCGGTTTCAGTTTCAATTTCGGTGCCGAGAACATGGCTGATGTCCTCAGAATGGATGAGCACATCATGATTCTGGACACTCCCCCCGATCCACCTGTGAATCTCGGGTATTGTATTCATACCTTCTGTGACGCCGATCCCACTCAGGCACCACCTGGTCAGTACAACTTCTTGACCTGGGCTAATGTGCCAACCACAATCAGGCCGCTGGGAGGCCCGCAGAAATGGGATGATATCAGAGAAGAGTATGGGGACAAGGTCGAGGACAGTCTGAGCCAGCTCGTGCCAAACCTCAAGCGGGCCAAGATCGCGCGTTATTGTGATACTCCCTGGGACACCTGGAGACGTAATCCGAGCTCAATGGGACACATGAGCAGCGGTTACTATGGGGAGCGGCAGTGGTGGAGTTGGAGGCCCTTTGCTGGTTGCGGTGCTCCGAGGACTCCCATCCCGAAACTCTATATCAGCAACTCTATGGGGAGCATTTCTGTTACCTCATTGGGTGGCGGATACACCTGCGCCAAAGCAGTTGCTGAAGACCTCGGAGTCAAAGACCAGAGTTGGTGGGCAAGTCAGCCGGGAGATTACACGAAACTGATGTTGCAGCGCATAGGGGCAAAGGCTAAGCAGATAGCTTGAGGGGCCCAATTTACATGAGGAGGGCAGTATCGTGGAACAGCAGACTTACGACGTCATCATCATAGGTGGGGGACCTAACGGCCTTACCGCGGGGGCATACCTGGCTCGGGCAGGGGCACGAGTTCTGGTCATAGAAAGACGCCATGAAACGGGTGGTGGGCTGGTAAGCGAGGACCACTCCGCGTTCAGATTCAATCTGCATGCCATATACATGATGATGATGGATGTCATGCCCCCGTACAAAGACCTGGAACTCGATGCCGAGGGCTGCGTGTACATTCAGCCCGAGGCACAGGCATCGCTTCTCACTTCCGACGGCAAGGCACTGACGCTCTACAGAGACCTTGACCGCAGCGTCGAGTCCATCGCCAAATTCTCGGCCAGGGACGCGCATCGGTTCCGGGAGGTGTATTCAGAGTGCAAGGAACTCGCGTATGCCTCGTTGATTCCGGCGACATACACATTGCCTGTGCCTCCACTCGACTACGCGGTTATGCTGGACAAGGACGCCGCCGGAAGGAGGATCCTGGAACTCGCTGAGAAGAGCCCCATGCAGATCATTGACGAGTGGGGTTTTGAAAACCCTCTCCTCCAGACGCTCGTGTTGCACCTCGTCTGCATGTGGGGCCTCGAGCCCGAGGTGACGGGCCTGGGGTACCTCGTACCGCTGTACCTCAACCGGATGCTTAATATGGCGCTAATACGCGGTGGGTCTCACAGACTGTCCTCAGCCCTGCATAGGGCGATCATAAGCCATGGCGGCGATGTACTTGAGAGCTACACGGTCACGCGGATCATAGTGGAGAAAGGGGTTGCGAAAGGAGTTGAGGTCGGCCTCACCAACGCCGAGCACTTGGGCCGGAAGACGTTCGCGTCCAGAGTGGTGATCACCTCAACTGATCCATTGACCACGTTCACCAGGCTCATCCCCGAAGACGTCATGGCGGGTATATCCAAGGGATGCGTGGAAACAGCCAAGAGCTGGCAATGGGAGCACTGGAGCCTCTTCGGCCTTCATCTCGCTCTGAAGGAGAGGCCGCGATTCAAGGCGGCGGAAGCTGATCCTGGCGTCGAGGGCGCCTTCATCAAGATCATGGGGTATGACAGCCCGGCCGATTTCCTGGGCCATCTCAAGACGATCAAGCAGGGGGGACTGGGCATTGCCGGCCATGTCACTGTGGTGAGCGACATCGATCCTTTGCAGGCCCCCGTGGACGTGCAGCCGGGAGTGGCCACCGTAAGGTTCGAGACTCTGGCCCCCTTTGAGGCCCGCGAGGGCAACTGGGATGATATAAGCCAGAGCTACGGTGACCGCATTCTCGATCGTATCCGGCAGTATGCCCCCAATATTGACAAAGGCAAGATCATCCGAAGGTATGAGAACCCACCCTCGTATATTGAGAGCAAGTTCGTCAACATGGTCAAGGGTTCCTTCAAGCACGGCGCCTATGAGTCACTGCAGATGGGCTACATGAGGCCCAACATCGAATGCTCCGGCTACCGGACGCCGGTTCAGAATCTCTACCTCTGCGGTGCCAGCGCCTACCCCGGGGGGATGGTGCTGCTGGGGGGCGGGTACAATGCGGCCAACGTAGTGGCCAAGGACCTAGGCCTGAAGCCCTGGTGGAGCGAGCCGGAGATCGTGGCCAAAGCGAGGGCGCGGGGGCTGGCGCTGTGAAGGTCGGTGACAGGTCACTTTGGGGTTCAAGGGCAGGCTATGGCATTCCATCTGCGCTGCTTTTGTGTCGGGGTGTTGGTGAATCATATTCCCTGTTATAATGCACAATCATGTCTCCTCAGTTACTGGAATGCGCTGTGCGCCTCGGAAGGCATGCCAGGAACTCTCAGCCTTCAGGTTTCGAACTGTAGTCACATCCGTCATAGCGGGAGGAGGAGAACAGAGTGATGAATTCCGTTCGAACAGGTGGTGAACGGGATATTTGGAACAAACGTCAACTTGAGGATATTGTTGGGGCCGAGAACATAGTCGACGAGCCGACCATGCTCGAAGAGCATGGTCGCGACATGAGCTTCGCCGCAGGTCATCAGCCCGTTCTGATTGTGAAACCCAAGCAGGCGCAGCAGGTTCACGAACTCGTCAAGTGGGCCAACCAGATGTTGATGCCCCTGATCCCTGTTAGCTCTGGTCCCCCTCATTTCAGAGGTGATACCGTTCCTGCGTTGGGTGGAGTGTTAGTCGACCTTTCGGGAATGAACAAGGTCCTCCGTGTTGATCGCAGAAACCGCGTGGCAATGATCGAGCCCGGCGTTACGTTCGGGGCTCTCAAGCCTGAGATCGAAAAGCACAATATGCGTTTGATGCTCCCCATTGCACCAAGGGCAACCAAATCGATAGTAGGCAGTTATCTGGAGCGCGAGCCGATATTGGTGCCGAAGTACCATTGGGACATGTCTGACCCCCTCTGCTGTACAGAGGTGGTTTTTGGAACTGGCGACATGTTCAGAACAGGTGCTGCAGCAGGTCCAGGCACGCTGGATGAACAATGGAAATCAGGTCAAGCTCAGAAGAGCCCTGTGGGTCCCGGGCCAAGTGACCTGTTCAGAGTGGTGCAAGGGGCTCAGGGGACGTTGGGGGTGCTTACATGGGCCACCATCCGACTGGAACTTTTGCCCTCCCTCAAGCGGCTGTTCATGGTGGGCTGCGAGAGAGTGGATGAAATCATAGAGTTCGTCTATTGGCTGCAGCGTTTGAAACTCGGTGACGAATGTCTCGTCCTTGACCGGCTCAACCTGGCCTCGATTCTGGCGCCAGACGCTGAGTCTATTGAAGAATGCCGATCTGCACTCCCACCATACGTCCTGATCTTTGTCATCTCGGGTTACGAAAGATTTCCCGAGGAACGGGTGGACTATCAGACGAAGGACATGACGCAGATCGCTCAGAGATACGGCGGGCATCCTGTGGCGACACTGCCCGGAGTGGATTCCAGGGATCTTCTCCAGGCGCTGAGCGAGCCCAGCGCCGAGCCATACTGGAAGCTGCGTTACAGGGGCAACAACGCTGAGATATTCTTTCTGACGACCCTAGACCGATCCCCACAATTCATTGAAATCATGCAGGGGGTTGCCCGGGAAACAGGCTTTCCGACAACCAGCATTGGCACATACATCCAACCGATACAGCAGGGCCGCTCCTGTCATGTGGAGTTTGACCTCGCTTTCGATCCAGATGATGAGATGGAAGTAGCACGGACAAAGAGAACCTTTGAGCAAGCAAGCAAGGCCCTGATGCACAAAGGCGCTTTCTTCTCTAGACCCTACGGAATGTGGGCGGAAATGATAAGCAACCAATATGCAGAGAATGTCATAGCGCTGAGAAAAGTGAAGAGGATCTTCGACCCTAACAACGTAATGAACCCCGGTAAGCTTTGTTTCTAATGGGCTTGGGAACATGCAGGTCGTTGTCTGTATCAAGCAGGTACTCGACCCGGAAATGCCCCGTTCTGCCTTCAAGATTGACCCGAAGGAGAAACGGGTGGTTCCGCCAAGAGGCACGCCGCCGGTACTGTCCCCATTTGACGAGAACGCGCTCGAGGCCGCACTCCGCGTTAAGGATGAGCACGGCGCCAAGGTAGTCGCCATAAGCATGGGGAGCACGCTGGCCCAAGCGGTGCTCAGGAAGACGCTGGCAGCCGGCGCAGATGAACTGATCCTCGTCGAAGACCCGATGTTTCAAGATCTGGACAGCTTCGCGACCGCAGGTATCCTGGTCTCAGCAATAAGGAAGATCGGTGATGTTGATATTGTCTTCACCGGTCGCCAGGCTGCTGACTGGGACTCAGGCATTACCGGCTGTGCCATTGCAGAGGAGTTGGGTATTCCCTGCATCACCCTGGCGAGAAAGGTGGAGATGAATGACAGGCGGGTGAGGGTGGAGCGATTGAGTGCAGACGGTTTTGAGATCGTTCAAGCAACCCTTCCGTGCGTCATTACCGTTGATAGCGCCCTGGGGGAATTACGGCAGGTGACCTTGCAGGGCCTATCGGCCGCACGGAAGAAGCCATTGCACGTGTGGAAGGCGGCAGACCTGCACCTACCCCCACTCCCACCTCGCTGCGAGCTTCTCGACTTGTACATCCCGAAGCGCGAAACGGTTTGCGAAGTAATCAAGGGAGAGACTCCAGAAGAGGCGTCGGCAAGACTCGCCGATCGATTGCACGAGGAACGCCTCCTGTGAGTAAGTCATGGCATCAATGACCGATAGAACCGCAGTCCTGATACTGGGGGAAGTCACAAAAGGCAGATTGTCTGCCAGCACCAGGGAGTTGATTGGTGGTGGTCGTGATCTTGCTGATACTCTCAGGAGCAAGCTCACGCTGGCAGTTCTTGGGGATGATCTCAAAGCAACTGGCGAGGAGGCCATAGCCTGCGGTGCGGATGTGGTGCTTCTGGCTGAAAACCCATCGTTGAGGGAGTATCAGGCGGATGCTTATCTTCAGATCCTTGAGAGAGCGGTTGATCATATCAATCCCGAAATACTGTTGATGGGCCACACCTCACTGGGACGTGATTTTGCACCACGGCTGGCCTACCGACTCAAAACGGGGCTCTCCATGGACTGCGTGGAATTGTCTATTGACCCAGGCTCAGGCCTGCTCCGAATGACCCGCCCTGTCTATGGATGCAAGGCCTTGTCCGTGATGGTCTGCAGAACCAAACCACAAATGGCCACAGCCAGACTCGGAGCTATGAGGCCTCTTGACCCCGACGCGACTCGCTCGGGCAGAGTTGCAGCGATCGATGCAGATATTGATCGGTCCCTCATCCGGGCGCAGGTCATCGAGAGAGTGGACCCATATGAAGAGGGTGTTGCATTGGAGGACGCACGGGTTATCGTCTGCGGTGGCCGTGGCATGGGCTCAGGAGAGTCGTTTGGGCTACTGGAGGAATTGGCCCAACTGCTGGGAGGAGCTGTCGGTGCAAGTAGGCCACCATGTGACTCCGGGTGGGTGCCATCAACGAGACAGATCGGCCTTACTGGAAAGATACTGAGGCCGGACCTCTACATAGCGGTGGCGATATCAGGATCATCGCAGCACATGGCCGGATGCAGTGACTCCAGGAGGATCGTCGCGATCAACAAAGATCCACAGGCCAATATCTTCTCGGTGGCACATTATGGCGTTGTCGGAGATTATCGCGAAATCGTGCCCCCTTTCATGCAACGGGTCAAACAGATCCTGGGGGTGAGGGAGAGAGACGATGATACTTGATCTCAAGGACTACCTGGATGATATGAAAAGGTGCGCCAGGTGTTCGCTGTGCAAGTGGCCACCCCTGGCTCAAATGAAGAGCTGGAGATTCTCGAACAACTGCCCCAGTATTGCCAGGTACAACTTTCACACGTACTCCGGCGGTGGCAGGATGGCCCTGGGGCTGGCCCTGGCCGAAGGACGGCTGGATGCGATAACGGATGAACTGCTGAACATTGTCTATCGATGTACGGCTTGTGGTGCTTGTGATTCATCCTGCAAGTACAATTCCGACCTGGAGCTCCTATGGCCCATCTACTCTACCCGCGCCCACCTTGCCGGCATGGGACACTTTTTGCCTGAACACTCGATGATCATTGACAGTCTGAGAAAAGAAGACAACACCATGATGAAGCCCAAGGCTGATCGCGGCAAGTGGGCCGAAGGTCTTGACGTCAAAGACCTCTCCAAGGGCGAGAAGGCGGAGGTCGTATATCATGCCGGATGTCTGTACTGCTACGACCCGGAGCTGTCACCGATAGCCAGAGACACGGTCCTGCTGCTTAAGGAGGCAGGAGTTGACGTGGGCATCAGGGGTAGCCAAGAGACATGCTGCGGCAGCACCGCCTTCCAACTGGGCTTCCAGGGTGAGTTCATCAAGTTCGCCGAGAGTAACATTGACGACTGGAATGCAGCCGGCGTGGCCAGAGTCGTCACTTCATGTGCCTGCGGATTCGGCATCATGAAGTCTGTCTATCCGCTCCTGGGCAAGGAAATGAAGTTCGAGGTGCTGCATATTACCCAGTATCTCGACGAGTTGCTCAAACAGGGCAAGCTGAAGTTTTCCAGGAGTCTTCCTGCACGGGTCACTTACCATGACCCGTGCAACCTGGGCCGCAAGTCCGAGACATACGTGCCGTGGAAGGGTGAAGGTAAGAAGGTGCTCGGCCAGTTCATCCTGAGGGAACCTGAGAAGATTGTACACCGGGGCTGGAACGGCATCTATGAACCTCCCCGCGACATCATAAGGAGCGTACCCGGTATCCAGTTGGTGGAGATGGAGAGGATTATGGAGTACTCCTGGTGCTGCGGGGCTGGTTCTGGTGTGAAGCAGACGATGAACGATCTGGCGCTTTGGATCGCCTCCGAACGCATAGAGGAAGCGAGGTCTGTAGGCAGCGAAGCCATCGTAACTGCTTGCCCATGGTGTGAGCAGAACTTGAAGGATGCTATCAAGGCGGCAGGAGGCAATCTGATGGTGTATGACATTGTAGAACTGGCCAGGCAGGCCCTGTAGGGACTGCTGAGAGTGAAGGAGGCAACGATGGCCCTTCGCAGAGACATCTACCGATTGTTCGAGAATGTTGTCGGTCCGGAGAATATGTCAGACGATCCGGCGGTGCTGCGGTCCTACATGTACCAGCCTTTTGGAGCCAAAGAGGGGGTGTGGGCTGACATCTCACCCGCGGCTGTCATCCTGCCTGCGAGCACTGAAGAGGTCGTGGCCATAGCCAAGATATGCAACAGGTATGGCATTGTGTTCAAGCCCATGAGCACCGGCTGGGGCATGCACAATCTGCCGGGAGTGGAAGGGGCGGTGTCTCTTGACCTGCGCCGCATGAATCGCATCCTCGAGATTGACGAGAAGAACATGTACGCGGTGGTCGAGCCGCACGTGATCTGCATGCAACTCCAGGTAGAGGCCATGAAGAAGGGGCTTAACTGCCACATCATCGGTGCCGGGTCCAACACGTCGGTGTTGGCCAGTGCGACCTCGGTAGTGGGCTACGGACCGGACGGACTCAGCATGGGGTTCAGCGGACGCAATCTTCTGGGAGTGGAATGGGTGCTTCCCACCGGCGACGTCCTCAAGCTGGGATCTCTGGGGGCGGACTCGGGCTGGTTCTGCGGCGATGGTCCAGGTCCCAGCCTGCGGGGCATAATGAGAGGTTGGGAAGGAGCCTGGGGGGGCCTTGGCGTGTTCACCAAATGCGCTGTCAAACTGTTCCACTGGAACGGGCCGCCCGAACTGGAGATGAAGCGGACACCGCCGAACTACGTGCTGAAGGAGCCTATCAAGTTCTTCAAAGTGGCGCTGTTCAGTTTCCCCACCATCGAGAAACTGGCGGAGGCCGCCCTGCAGTTGGGAGAGGCGGAGATCGGATGGTTCGTTTCGCGGCTAAGCCCGTCCTTTGTTGGCCTGCAGATGGCTTCCGGTGCCAACTACGTGGCTACCTGGAATTCGGGCATGCTTCAGGAGATGCTGAAGTACGCCTTCCTGTTCGTTATCTTCGCGAACTCCGAAGGGGAGTTTGAGTATCAACAAAAGGTGCTGGCGCAAATCCTGGAAGATACCGGCGGCCAGACTTCGCCAATATCAGAGACTAAGGAGATGCAGGAGTTGACAGCAACGGCGGTGATCAAAGTGGACGAAGTTACGCGATCATGCTTCCGGACCACAGGGGGATTCAATACATCTTTCGGCGCTATGGATACCGTAGACTTAGCCATGAATCAGATCAAGGCTGGCAGGGAACTCAAGGACAAGTACATCCGCAGGGGCGTGATCATGGATGATGGCGGAGACAATTCCGCAACGCTGGTGTTTGACCAGGGACACATGGCCTATACTGAAATGCTGCTAATGTACGATCATCACGACCATGATTCTGCAGAGGGTGCCTATCAGTATCTGACTGAGTCGAACCAGGCGATGCTGGACAAGAAGCTCGGTACGCCGATATTCCAGGTTTCGCAGGTGGGCAAGGGAAAGCACGGGATGTTTGGCGCAGCGTGTTTCAATTACGACAAGTGGCTGCGCAAGATCAAGAGGGAATTTGACCCAAACAACACGTGTGATCCTACCGCCTATGCATCGCCGGAAGAATGACATTAGCTACCCTGTTCAGCGCTCGACCGCAAGCTGTGAATAAGGTTAAGAGGAGGTGACCAGATGAAGAGTTATGATCTCATTGTGGTGGGCGGTGGCCCCGGGGGGAGCGCCGCAGCCAAGGAGGCCGCTGACAGCGGCCTCAAGACAATCGTCTTCGAGCGGGGAAGATTCTGTGGCGAGAAGAACTCATCAGGCTTTGGATTGTCACCCAAGGCCGCTCGGGATTTTGTATACATAAAGGAACTCGATGTGCCCTCGCTGTGGCCTACCAAGTTCGCCGTGATGCATATTGTACAACCGCAACCTTCAAATGCGGATCGCATGACCTGGGGTTTGACACCACCACGGCGTAGCAGCTACCCACAAGCCAACGAGTACATGGTGCAGATGATGTACCGGCCTGAGTTCGACCAGTGGATGATGGAGAAGGCCACTTCGGCAGGAGCAGAGTTGAAGCTTACCACTCTCATCACCAACGTTATTCGGGATGGCGAACAGGTGGTCGGTGTGGTAGACCACGAAGGCAACCGATATCGGGCACCGGTGGTGATTGCGGCAGACGGTGCTCACTCCTTGGTGGCTCAGAAGGCAGGGTTGAGAAAGAAATGGGACAAGGATCAGGTCACAGTGCTGGCCAACATTGATTTCGAAGCAGATCCAGAGCGTATTGCTGAATACTGCGGCGACACGAACGTCCACATTTTCATGGGGCCAGACCGAGGGGGTTATGTCTGCGTTTTCCGAAACGGATTCCACATAGGTTCGCGCCCGGCGAAGACCCTGCTCAGTGAAATAGACGCAGGCCGCAACTTATCCAGCTCATCTGTCATTGACAATGCACACCTGGATTTTGTCCAGCGCCTCATTAAGGCTACTAGAGCCAGGCCTCGAGAGTTCCAGCTCCACTTCCTGCCTTGGTTGAAGAAGTTCAACGAGAGGATCTATACCGGGGGACTCATGCTCACTGGCGACGCTGCGGGGGTCCCTGAACCGTTTATGGCAGAAGGAGTCTGGCAGGCAATGTATTCGTCAAGGCTTGCCGCTCAAGTTGCTGTGCGAGCACACAGTGACAAGGACTTCTCCAAAGCATACTTCAAACAGTACATGGAAGAACTCAAGGTATCGCCCGTAGGAGTTGACTTCATAGCTGGCACGGTCCTCAGGGACTTCTTCTCCGAATGGACCTCCCAGACGTTCTACGATCTGTTTGACAACGTGGCCGATGCCATGTTCTATGGAATGCTCACCATGGCCGAACCGCATGCTCAAGGAATGTTGCGTGTACCCGCAATACTCGTGGATATGATCCCACAGCTGCTCTTCCTGGCGCGCTACTACTTCCCGATAACAGAGGAAGCCTCAAGGGAAAAGACAGCCAACTTCCTAGTAGGGATGAAGGCGATGGCGCCTTTGCTAAAGAGCATGATGCCGCCGGCAGCAGGAGGAAAGTAACCATGGAGAAGTATCCTATACAGAAGAGACGACTCGTCAAAGTGATTGAATCACCCGTCGACTTCATCAGGGTAGATCAAGAGAAATGCGTCGGCTGCAAGAATTGTGTGATAATCTGTGGCATGAACCTGTGGAAAGTGAGTGACGGCAAAGCCACGTTGGCCTCCGACTACAAGAAGTTCTGTGCGGAGTGTGCATCGTGCTACACCGTTTGTGACTACGATGCAATCGACTTTACCTTCCCACCGCCTGGGTATGGCATTGTGTATGAGAAAGGCTGATCTGAGGACTTCTGCAGAAGGATATCAGATCCCGATTTCTTGGCGATATGCCAGTGTGTGATTGACTTCACGTCTCATTTGAATGACCAGCTCAGGGCTGATCGGTATATCACACTAGTCCAACTCAGACTGTTGACTATGCTGGAAAGGGAGGCTACTCTCCTCTCCACAAGAGGGGTGCTCGTGGTAGCACGGTTTCCCAGAAGTGCCCGCCTGTTGCGCCAGTTCGATTAACGGACCGGGGCAGCTGGGCCACCAACCATGCTGCCAATACGAGAGTTTGACACCTTTGCATTATACCGGGTAAGATCACAAAACAGTACAATTCTAGGACTTGTCGCGTGGTCTGGAGGGAAGGAGATAGGAGGTCTATGGCTCCCCTGCCCAGTATGTACTACTGACCTATGATGTCGCCCTGGTGCTGAAAGGTTCAGCCAGGGTTTGATGGCTAGGGGCAGGATTTCACTTCTCTGATCAACTGTTTGACGGTTCAGGCATTGCTAAGTTACGTGGCGACGACGACCGCATCAATTCATAGACCTAGCCGCATCGGGGCTACATGTGAAGCGCTCAATTCTACGCGTACGGAGGAGTCATGAGAGAAAGAAAGATGATGATAAGGAAAGCAGCCGTTCTTGGTGCCGGCGTCATGGGCAGCAAGATTGCTGCCCTCCTGGCGGGAGTGGACATACCGACTTATCTCTTGGACATTGTGCCGAAGGATCTCGACCAGAAGGATGTCAAGAAGGGGCTGACCAGAGAATCTCCTGAATTCAGGAACAAACTGGCGAAGATGGGCGTAGATGGCGCCATCATGGCTAGTCCACCGGCTTTCTTCAGTCCGGCGGATGCCAAACTTATCACGCTGGGCAACTTCGAGGATAGTCTGAATTGGCTTTCCGACGCTGACTGGGTCATCGAGGTGGTGGCAGAGGATTTGAAGATAAAGTCGGGGCTGCTGAAGAAAGTCGAGGGTGTCATCAAACCGGGAACCATCATCAGTACCAACACCTCTGGATTGTCGATAGACAAGATATCGGAGGCTCTGTCAAGAGAGACCGGGGCTTACTTCCTGGGGACGCATTTCTTCAACCCACCGAGGCACATGAAGCTCCTGGAGATCATTGCCGGGAGGTCGACTGACCCGAGGGTAGTGTCTTTCATGGCGGATTTCTGCGAGAAACGGCTGGGGAAGAGCATTGTCTTTGCCAAAGACACCCCGAACTTCATCGCCAACAGGATCGGAGTCTATACCCTGTTGATGGCCGCGCGGACCATGATGGAAGAGGGCTATACCATAGAGGAGGTGGACGCCATCACCGGGCCTCCGATGGGCCGGCCGAAGAGCGCTTCGTTCCGGACGGCGGATATGGTGGGGTTGGACGTCCTGGCCAAGGTGGCCCAGAACGTTCGCGACAATCTCCGTGACGCGTCCGAAAAG
>Ga0209777_10005214_pt1 | contig 15090 bp, 24 predicted proteins | sample FrelakmetHBP12HB_FD_187147 | JGI IMG/M metagenome (GOLD analysis project Ga0209777, IMG submission 187147) | Freshwater lake sediment microbial communities from the University of Notre Dame, USA, for methane emissions studies -HBP12 HB (SPAdes)... | ecosystem: Environmental > Aquatic >... | reverse complement strand
TTTGCCTTGGCAGGACTTGTGACAATACGTTCCTTGTCGACAAGCGATTTTAGCATATTGGCAAACATACAACGTCGATGAGAGGTGGTACGGTTTAATTTCTGGGTTTTTCGGCGATGTCTCATGATCCTTAAATCCTATTTTTTCTTTTCTTTTGTTGCTTTCTTTAGCTCTTGAAGCTCTTTCACTTTCTCCTTCACATTCTCTAGCGTGATGCCAAATTGAGAAAGATCCATTCCTAAAAAGAGATTCATCTCAGAAAGCTTTGCTTTGATCTCGTTGAGTGATTTTTTACCGAAGTTGCGGAATTCAAGCATTCTCTTTTCTGGAATGAGCACAAGCTCTGCAATCGTTTCAATATTGGCACTGGCAAGGCAGTTTGTCGAACGAACGGAAAGCTCGATTTCGTCGATGCGAAGCAGCATCTTGTTCAAGAGTTCATCTTCGTCTTCTTTTACTTCACCACTTGTCTGATCAAAGATCAGCTCATCTTCTGGATTGGTCTCCTTGAACACCTCAAAATTCTTCATCGCAATCTGAGATGCAAAAGAAAGAGCTTCCCGAGGAGATAATCTACCGTCAGTGGTCACTTCCAAAACAAGTCTGTCAAAGTCAGTATCTTGGCCTACACGGGTGTTTTCGACAAAATAGTTAACAAGTCTTACTGGCGAAAAAGGTGTATCAATCACAATCTCATCCATCATGCGATTCGGAATGACATGGCGCTCAGAGGAAACATAGCCCCTGCCATAGCCAATTCTTAAATCGACTTGCCTCTTCATCGGCTTTGTCACCGTCAAAATGTGAAGGTCGGGGTTCACCACTTCAAATACGCCTTCGGGCACAATGTCCTTTAAACGGATCTTCTTTTCGCCATCGCATTTGTCGAGATCTGACTGGCTCACGTCAATCATCGACGACAGAATTTTTGACTCTCTTTTGTACTCACCATCTTCAGATGGAACAGCTCTCAAAAGTGCATTTTTTAAGTTGAGTATGATATTGGTAACGTCCTCAACAATGCCTTCACAAGCCATAAATTCGTGAGGAATGCCTTCGATACGAAGCGAGATTATGCCCGGCGTCTCTAAAGATGAAAGCATAATTCTTCTCATAGCATTGCCAATGCTGTGGCCCATCACCCTTTCTAATGGCTCAGCAATAAATCGTGCAAAATTGGGCTTTGATTTTTCTTCTTCGACGACAATCTTACAGGGCTTTTCTATCCTGCCGAATTTGACCAACATGAAATTTTCTCCTCTTGCTCCTTCAAAGATTAAACACTACGACGCTTTCTGGCACGGCACCCATTATGGGGAACGGGAGTGACGTCACGAATAGCAGTTACTTGAAGTCCTGCACTCAATAATCCCCTCACTGCAGGTTCACGACCAGCACCAGGACCTTTTAAATTCACTTCAACCTCACGCATTCCCAATAAAACTGCCGCTTTACCAGCATCTTGGGCTGCAACGGTTGAGGCAAAGGCAGACGACTTTCGAGAGCCTTTATAGCCCGCTTTTCCAGCAGAAGCCCAGGCAACAACATTGCCTTGAGGATCAGTTATCGATATGATCGTGTTGTTAAAAGTAGCCTTTACAAAAGCTACCCCTACAGGGACGTTACGAGCTGTTTTCTTCTTTGCCTTCTTTACTGGTGCTGTTGGCTGCTGCTCTTCTTTTTGCGGTTCCAAGATTTTCTCTCCTCTTCAAGTTTTTAGCTTTATTGTTTCGGTGCTGCTTTCTTACCGGCAACTGTCTTACGAGGTCCTTTTCGGGTCCTCGAATTTGTTCTGGTCCTCTGACCGCGTACCGGCAATCCTACCTTATGACGTGAGCCTCGATAGGCATGAATACCTATAAGACGCTTGATGTTGTTTTGAATCTGTCTGCGTAAATCCCCCTCGATCACATATTCATCAGCAATTAGGTGATTCAGACGTGCTAAATCGTCTTGGGTTAATTCATGAGCTCGCATGTTTGGATTGAGTTTGAGCTTGGCAATAATTTCTTGCGAAAGGGAATGGCCAATCCCAAAAATATACATCAGCGAAAACTCAAGTTTTTTTCTGTCTGGAATGTCAACTCCAACAATTCGAACCATTTGTAACACCTCAATAAAAGATCTAAAAATTTTAACTTACAATGCCTATTTTTCTCAACGACTACCTTACTTTGCCGTGCTTCATAAATCCCTCATATCGCTTCATCAACAGATGGGATTCAATCTGCTTCATCGTATCCAAAACCACACCGACCAAAATCAGGAGCGCTGTGCCTCCAAAAAAGTAACTTATCTGAGAAGGGACATGCATCATTTTTCCTATCATCGACGGTAAAACTGCTATCAAAGAGAGCAAAAAGGCTCCAACTAAGGTAATCGTGCTCATCGAACCTTCAAGATAGTCCTGCGTGTGCTTGCCTTGACGAATTCCTGGAATAAAGGCTCCGTTTTTCTTCATGTCTGAGGCAATCTGATCAGGACGAAACTGAGTTGCAGTCCAAAAATAGGTAAAAAAGACGATGAGCAGTACTTCGGCCACTAAATAGGGTGAAGCTCCGGGCGAAAACCAGCCCGACACGCGCCCCAACCAGTTTCCATAGCCTAAAAATTGGGCGAGCGTCGCAGGAAACATCAAAAGAGAGGAGGCAAAAATCACCGGGATAACACCTGCATAGTTAACCTTCAGCGGAATATAGGAGCTTCCCATAGGCTGAACTTCACGAAATCCGACAACTCTCCTGGCATATTGAAGAGGAATGCGCCGCTGGCCTTGCAAAATCAAAATCGTTCCAAGAGATACCAAGACAAATAGGGCAAACAGCACGACAAGTGAGAAGAAAGATAATTGGCCAGGTTCAGGACTGTCGAGATTCAGCTGTGATATGATCAGGCCAAGGGTCGAAGGAAGTTGTGATAAAATTCCAATCGCGATGATCAGGCTCATCCCGTTTCCAATCCCCTTTTCGGTAATTTGCTCGCCAATCCACATCAAGAAGACTGTTCCTGTCGTCATGGTAGAAATGACAATCATATAAAAAAGCCAAGGTACACCAAGCAGGGTCACATTGAGTAGTTGAGGAGAGATAATACCAGGGTTTGAAATGTTCATTTGAAGAGCATATTTTGCATACAGTGAAGCCTGGACAAGAGAAAGAATCACTGCTCCAAAACGGGTCCAACGGTTGATTTTTCTCCTACCATATTCCGGGTTTTCTCGTATTTCACGCTGCAGTGATGGAATCAGAGCTGTAAAGAGCTGCAGGATAATCGATGACGAGATATAGGGCACAACACCGAGAGCAAAAACTGTCATGCGCGAAAATGTTCCACCACTAAAAATATCCACAAGCTGAAAGAGGTTCTGACTGCCGCCGGTAGCATGGCGAAAGTAAGAAAGAGCTACCTCGCCATTAATGCCAGGAACTGGAATAAAACCACCAATCCTGAAGACGGCGATCATTCCCAGAGTAAAAAAGATCTTCTTTCGAAGTTCTGGAATCTGGAAAATTCTCGTGAGAGTTTCTATCATCTTTTAGAGCCCTTATTCAACAATTGTTGCTCATTGTTTTATCATCGGAACGATAGTGTAAGGCACTTTCGCTTTTTTTAGTTTTTCTTCGGCTTGACGAGTGAGGGCTTGTGCTTCCACAGTCACCTTCTTTGTCAGCTCTCCGGTTGAAAGAAGCTTAACCCCAAAACTTTCGCCCTTCAGTAATCCATATTTTCTCAATGTCTCGATATTGACGATCTCGCCATCTTTGAAGAATTTGTCAATCTGGGCCAAGGAAATAGCATGGAGCCTCTTTTGAAAGCGGCCTCGCGTAAAGCCCCGTTCAGGAAGTTTTCGGTAGAGAGGTATCTGACCACCCTCATATCGCTCGCGGGCTTTCCAGCCAGATCGCGATCCGGCTCCTTTAACACCACGTGTGCAGGTTTTACCACGACCCGAGCCAACACCTCGACCTACACGCTTTCTTCGCTTGAATGGTCTTGAACTGTTTTTTAATGCGTGAAGTTGCATTTCTAGTCCCCTTTTCTTTTTCTTGACTGAATCACTTGTTGACGACTGGTTAAGCTTTGCAGTGCCTTAAAGGCAGCGCGAACCTGGTTAATCGGATTGGCTGCTCCCAAACTCTTTGCCATCACATCTTTTATGCCGGCAAATTCTAAAACAGCACGCACCTTCGATCCAGCAATAACTCCAGTTCCTGGAGGCGCAGGCCTCATGAAAATCTGAGCACCGTCCCATTTGACTAAAACATCGTGTGGAATGGTGGTTCCTTCCATCGTCACAGTCATCATGTTCTTTCGGGCTGCTTCACCACCTTTTCGAATAGCATCTGTCAGTTCGTTAGCTTTAGCAAAACCAAATCCAACATGGCCTTGACCATCTCCTACGAGGATCAGCGCTGAAAAACTCATCTTCTTTCCACCCTTCACTGTTTTGGAACAGCGATTGATGTAGAGAACTTTTTCCATCAAGCCAGAATTGTCGGTGTCTTGAAATTTTCGATCTCTTCCTGATGATCTGCGGTCCCCTCTTGATTCCTCTTGTGCCATTGCCTCAATTCCTTCGTTAAAATTGTAATCCAGCTTGGCGTGCCGCATCGGCAAGCATTGCTAATATTCCATGATATTTGAAAGGACCTCGGTCAAACACAACTTGTGAAATTCCTAATCCTTTTGCCTTTTGAGCTAGTCTTTCGCCAAGAACTTTTGCCGACTCTTTGCTCTTCTTTCCGAGAGGTGTGCCTCTGAATTCTTTTGCCTTTGTCGTCTCTGCAGCAAGTGTTTTTCTGTTTTCATCATCGATCAGCTGCACTTCAATGTGACGGCTTGTTTTCACAACACACAGACGAGGCTTGGTGGGAATCCCACGAAGTTTATACCTTGTGCGTCGTGCGCGTCTATCTTTGTTGAACTTTGCTTTCTCAATACCTTTTTCCATGAAACCCTTACTTAGTTACTGTTTTCGCTGCTTTTCCAGCTTTTCGTCTGACATATTCGTCAGCATAACGAATACCTTTTCCCTGATAAGGCTCTGGTGGCCTCACAGCGCGAACTTCAGCGGCAAACTGGCCAACAGCTTGTTTGTCGTGCCCAGTGATAAAAATGGCTGTATTCTTTTCAACTTTTACTGCTATTCCTTTCGGAATTTCAAATTGCGTTGGATGAGAAAAGCCAATCTGAACGTCTAAAATATTGCCCTGGACAGATGCACGATATCCGACGCCAACCATTTCCAGTTTCTTTTCAAATCCTACACTTGCCCCAATAACCATGTTGGCAATGAGCGAGCGATAGAGCCCGTGCAAGCGCCTCTTCTCCGGAGTTTTACCGTCGCATAACACCAGCATCTGATCTGGCTGCATATCAAGACTAATTCCAGCAACAACTTCTTGAGTCAGTGTTCCTTTCGGCCCTTTCACCGTCACGGTAGTGCCCGTCATCTTCACTTCGACGCCTTTCGGCATCTTGATGGCCATTTTTCCTTTTCGAGACATGATTGCTCCCTATTCTTTACCAAACATAACAGAGTAATTCGCCGCCAACTTTGCGCTCGTGGGCCTCTTGCCCAGCTAAAACGCCCTGTGAGGTTGACAACACAGCAATACCCATTCCATTAAATATTGTCGGAATTTTGCGCCAGCCCACATACCTTCGCCGGCCTGGATTGGAGACTTTATCAATCCCCCTGATGAGAGGACTTCTGTCGTCGTTATAGCGGAGGAACAGGCGAATAGTTCCTTTACCAGCTTCTCTTTTTGTTAAGAAATGGTCGATGAAATTTTGATCTCTTAACAACTGTGTAAGGCTCTCATTCATCACAGAAAATGGCACGTCAACATAACGGTGACGGGCTTGGCAGGAATTGCGAATTCTTGTTAAAAAATCAGCAAGTGGATCATGCACGCACATGTTTCTTACCTTCTACTTTTTTTCGAGTCTCTTTTTTACTTACATCGGCAAGCCCTTCCAATACAGGAACGACAACCGGCAAATCTTTGAAAGGCATCCCTAAAAGCCTCAACAGCTCGACGCATTCTGTGTCATTTTGAGCTGATGTGACAAAGGTGATGTTCATCCCTTGAGCACGCTTGACTTGGTCAAGGTTCAACTCAGCAAATATCTGCTGGTCTTCAAGACCAAGAGAATAATTGCCGCGGCCGTCACATTTTTGAGAAAAGCCTCTAAAGTCACGGATACGAGGACTTGCTATGGAACAGAACCGTTCGACAAAGTCGTACATCCTCGGGCCACGAATAGTGACCTTCAGACCAATTGCTTGGCCTTGTCTCAACTTAAAGTTCGAAATTGCAATCCGAGCTTTTGTCACAATCGGCTTCTGGCCTGCTATCTGCATCAGTTCGGCGGTATGGTCTTGGATAGCATTTTTGTCTTTCGATGCTTCGGCAAGCCCCATGCTGATAACGACCTTTTTCAGGACAGGTACTTTCATAGGATTTGAATAGTTGAACTTATCCTGAAGCTGTTTTTTGATCTCTTTATAGTATCTTTCTTTTAGTGTCTGCATCTTGATTCCTTATTTTGGCTTCATCAATGATCTATAGACCACTTTTTGATCCCCATTCATCCAATAGAGGGAGCCTTCATTCTTTTCATTGCGTTCCACTTTCAATTTGAGCGGCTTTCCTGTCTCATCACATACGCGCACATTGGAAATGTGAATCGGGGCTTCAATCTCAACAACCCCACCTTTGGGATTTTGCTGTGATTTCTTTACATGTTTCTTTTTCAGGTTGAGTCCTTGCACAACAACAGCTTTGTCAGTAACACGTAATACCAGTCCTGATTGTCCTTTGCTGGTTCCTGTGATCACACAGACGCGATCACCCTTTCTCAACTTCTTTGACCGCTTCTGATGTATAATTTGCTCTTTTTGTCTCATGATCTCTCCTTAAATGACCTCGGGAGCTAATGACCCAATCTTGATGTATCCTCGATCCCGAATTTCTCGAGCAACAGGACCAAAAATACGAGTCCCTCGTGGATTGCCTTTTTCGTCAATTAAGACACAGCTATTGGTGTCAAAGCGAAGATAGCCGTCTTTGCGTCGAATCAGCTTTTTCGTTCTGACGATGACACAACGGACCACTTCACCTTTTTTAACAGAGCCATGTGGATCTGCTTCCCTGACAGAAGCGACAATCACATCGCCAACGTCAGCATATCGCCTCTTGGAACCACCAGGAACTTTAAAGCACTTGACGAGCTTTGCTCCGGTATTATCTGCTACTTCCAGTTCACTTTCTTGTTGCAACATAGTGGCCTACTCCCTTCCTCGCTTCATACCATAATCTCTTGAACTGTCATGGGGCGTTTAATGAGTTTTGTGACTCTCCACCGTTTCAGTTTGGAGATGGGGCGGGTTTCACAAATCTCTACAACGTCTCCGACCTTAAAGTCATCTTGCTCTGTATGAGCATAATATTTTTTGCGTGCTGTCACGATCTTGTCGTATTGAGGATGTCGAAATTTTCGATCCACGCGAACAATAAGTGTCTTGTGCATCTTGTTCGATATCACAACACCTTGTTTGATCTTCCGGTTGCTCACGGCCGAGTTTTGCATCTTGCTTATCCTTCCCTTTTAGCTTTTCTTTGGGTCCTGATCGTCAAAATTTGAGCAATGGCTTTTTTTCGCTCACGAATGAAATGAGGTTTTACCTCTTTGTCACTATTGGCAATCTGATTGCGGTAATGGAAAATCTCTTTTCTCTTTTCTTTTTCGGTGGCGATCAGCTCTTCGTCTGACTGCACTTGTAGCTCTTGAAATCGTGTCATACTTTTACACCTTCTCTACTCGTTCGACAAATCGAGTCTTAATGCCAAGCTTGGCAGCTGCTCTACGGCAGGCATCTTGGGCCAGTTCTTTCGAAACATTGGCCACTTCAAACAACACTCGACCAGGGCGGACAACAGCTACCCAGTGGTCGAAATTACCTTTACCTTTACCCATACGGGTTTCGGCAGGTTTCTTTGTAACTGGCTTATCAGGAAAGATGCGAATCCACACCTTGCCTCGTCTGTTGAAAAATCGTGTTATCACCACACGACAGGCTTCAATTTGTTGGCTTGTAACCCAGCCTCTCTCGAGGGCCTGAATTCCAAAATCTCCAAAACTGACAAAGGCAGCACGCTTCGCAAGACCTGTTCTGTGGCCTTTATGCATCTTTCGGTGTTTTGTCTTCTTCGGCATCAGCGTCATAGTTAATCCTCCCTACCTTTTTAAGCCGTCACGGTGTCAGTTTTTGCAGAGCCTCTCGTACCCTTTGCTCCAGGGACAACCTCTTGTCGGTTGATCCACACTTTCACGCCAATTGATCCATAGGTCGTTTCGGCGCGGCCGAGGGCAAAATCAATGTCGCTGCGGAGTGTTTGAAGAGGAATAATTCCCTCTTTGTACCACTCACGACGGGCAATCTCAGCACCACCAATACGGCCAGAAACCTGAACACGCATTCCCAAAGCGCCAGCTTCGATCACCATCTGAATGGCTTTCTTCAGGGCACGGCGAAATGGAATACGGCGTTCGAGCTGTCGAGCAATGCCGTCGGCAACGATCTGGGCATCTAAGTCAGGGCGTTTGACCTCCTCGACTTCGATCCAGACCTCTTTTGCAGTTAACTTTGAAAGTTCGGCACGCAACTGGTCAATTTCAGTTCCTTTTTTTCCAATCACAAGGCCTGGTTTTGCCGTGTGGATGATCACTTCAATCTTGTCGCTCATTCTGTTGATGCCAATGTAGGAAACACCTTGGCAACAGGGTTTTTTCATGAGAAGATCGCGAATTCTTTTGTCTTCAACCAAAAGTGTGCCAAATTCCTGCTTGTTAGCATACCATTTCGACTTCCACTTCTTGTTAACGGCTAGTCTGAAACCTATTGGATTTGTTTTTTGACCCATTCTGTTTACTCCTTCCCCTTGCCAACAACGATCATAAAATGACTCATTCTTTTCAAAAACGGATGGCTCGAACCTTTGCTTCGTGGCTTGCCGCGCTTCAAGCGAGGACCTTCATCAACTCGCACTTCAGTGACATACAATCTATCAGCACTTGTGTCTCCAAGCAGTTCAGCGTTGGCAACAGCACTTTCGAGCGTCTTTTTTAAAAGGCGTCCGCCTTTCAAGCCTGAAGCTGCCAGTTGGAGTCGTGCTTCCGGAACAGTCAATCCACGAATGAGGCCTGCGGCGAGGCGGGCTTTTCGAGGGCTGATGCGCACATATTTTGTGAGAGCAAAAAAGCGATCCATTCATCCTCCTTTATGCAGCTGGTGTTGGTGTTGGTGCGGCGGCGGCTGGTGCTGCTGCTGCGGCAGATGGCCCCGCAGACGGCCCGGCGGCGGCGGCAGGCGCTGCTTTCTTCAAAGGATGGCCTTTGAAGGTCCTCGTTGGTGAAAATTCACCAAGACGGTGGCCGACCATATTTTCAGTCACAAAAACCAGTATAAATTTGTGACCATTGTGCACGTCAAAAGTGTGGCCAATCATGTCGGGGATAATCATCGACTCCCTCGACCATGTTTTAATCGTCTTCTTCTCTTTTCTCGCGTTCATATCACTCACTTTCTTCAGCAAGTGATGTGCGACAAATGGACCTTTCTTCAGTGATCTTGACATAGTTACTTGACCCTACGATCTTTAATGATAAAGCGGCTTGTTGTCTTCCGTTTGCCTCTCGTACGGAAGCCCTTCGTCTGCATTGCCCAAGGAGTTTGTGGAATGTATCCATTGTGTTTTCCCTCGCCACCACCGTGTGGGTGGTCGACAGGGTTCATGGCTGTACCACGAACTGTGGGACGAATTCCTTTCCAACGGGTGCGTCCAGCTTTCCCTTCCTCACGAACAAAATGTTCAGGGTTGGAAATGGAACCAAAAGTGGCTCGGCAGTCTTCATTGATGTTTCTCATCTCACCCGATGGCAGACGAACTGTGGCAAAACCACCAGCACGACCCATCAGCTGAGCAGAAAGTCCTGCGGAGCGAACCAGCTTGGCACCTAATCCTGGAATTAATTCGAGATTGTGAATGACAGAACCCATCGGCATGAATTTCAATCGGGTGCAGCAACCAGGTTCAAATTGGGGGTTTTTGTCTGAGCTAATAACGGTATCGCCAGCTTTCATTTCTTGTGTGGCGATGATGTAGCGTTTTTCGCCGTCTGCATAGTTGAGGAGCGCTAAAAAGGCAGATCTGTTTGGATCATACTCAATCGAGGCAACTTTTGCAGGAATATCGAACTTATTGCGTTTGAAGTCGACTAAACGGTAAAACCGTTTGTGGCCTCCACCTCGGTGACGGCAGGTGATGCGGCCATTATTGTTTCTTCCACCGGTTCCACGCTTGGCGACGAGCAAACTCTTTGTCGGCTTCACAGTTTGTCTGCACCCTTCAAGGCGAGTCAGCTGATCATTCTGCGAGAGAACCAGCCATCTTGTTCCTGGTGTTTTTGGTCGAAATTTCTTCAACATCTTAATTAATCCTCAATCGTGTCGCCTCGTGACAGAGTCACGATGGCTTTCTTCATATTTATCGTTCTGCCGGCTTGGCGTGTTCCGCGTCGGGCAAAAATCTTCGGCTTCACATTGATTGTATTAACGGCTTTCACTTTGATGTTTTTGGCAGCATAGATTTCTTCTACCGCTTCTTTGATGTCCTTTTTTGTGGCAGTGGTGTCGACCAAAAAGACATATTTTGGACTTTCGCATCTTTTCAAAGAGCGATTGCTCTGTGCATCTTTTAATTTCGACAACATCGTTGCTTTTTCAGTGATGTAGCGGCGCTTGATTACGTCATAAGGGTCTCGGTGAGTCATCGTTATTTGCCTCCAGCGTATTGTTCAAGCTCGTTAAATGCTTTTTCGGTCATGACGAGATCAACGTGGGCCATCACATCATAACCAGAAGCATCTGCAACATGGCAGAAGAGCGCTTTTGGAATGTTGCGCATACTGCGTTTAAAGTTGTCGTGCTCTTTTTGGGGCACAGAAACTTTCATCTTTTTCCCGTCTTGCTCAACTTCTTGCCAGGCACCTTCACCTAGAATCAGGACGCTTTTTCCCGATGTGCAGATTTTTAAAAAGTTGGAAATTCTTTTTGTTTTGACTTCATCCATCTGCGTGCTGTCTAAAATGGCCACTTTCCCATTTCTGATTTTGTCGGCGATGAGGGTCAAAATGGCTTCTCGTTTTTCGCGCTGGTTGATTCGGACGTGTTGATCAAATTTTGGCTTGGGTCCAAAAACGCGGCCACCACCTTTATAGTGCGGAGCTGCGAGTGACCCTTGTCGTGAACGGCCACCACCTTTTTGAGGATGGGGTTTGCGTGTTGTGTGGTTGACCTCAGATCGACCTTTTGTATTGGCCGACCATTGGCGGAAATTTCTTCTCAAAGCGACAATGTAGTCTTTGATGAGCTGAGATTCTGCATTCTTTTCTGCAAGAGCATCCAGAACATCGACCTTGCCGACTTCTTCACCATTCAAGTTGAATTTCTTCAAAGTAGTTGCCACGACTTCAATATCCCCTATTTGCTTTTCTTTTTGGCTTTGTTGCTTTTCTTCTTGGCTTCCATAACAACAACTAAGCCATTTTTAGCCCCTGGAACTCCACCTTCGACTAAAAGAAGGTTGTTCTTCTCATCGATAGCGACGAGCTTCAAATTTTGGACGGTCACATTGTCGTCACCCATATGACTTGGTCTTGGGCCACCTGGTAAACAACGCCCTGGAGAGGTTCTCATACCAGTTGAACCAGCGTGACGATGAAAACCAGAACCGTGCTGAGCAGGACCACCTTTAAAATTGTGCAGCTTCATCACACCTTGGTAACCTTTCCCCTTCGATACCCCCAGTACGTCGACAAATTCAACGCCTTGAAACAAGGTTACATCGAGTTTCTGTCCTAATGTGAAGGGAGAGACATCGTCGCAGAAAGCTTCAACGAGATGTCGGCAGGGAGCAACACCTGCTTTTTTAAAGTGGCCTCGCAATGGTTTCGTCACTCTTTTTTCGATTGTTCGAGCATCTTTTACTTTAATTTCGCCACAGCCAAGCTGAATAGCATTGTAGCCATCTTTTTCTTTTGTCTTGATCTGGGCGATCACATTTGGTTCAACCAAAATGGCTGTACAAGCTAATAAGCCGCCATTTTGATCAAACATCTGAATCATGCCGCTTTTCTTACCTAGAAGCTTTTTCGATGTTTTTTGTGCTACATTACTCATGGTGTCATTCCTTATCTATCTTCCTCTCAAAACTGCGGCAAAAAAGTCACAAAAACAAAAAGCCCATCAGTTCCGAAAGAAAGAACATGAACGAAAAGATTAGCAAAGCACTCCTTTTTCGACAATGGAAATTATATAAAATTTTCGCGTTCATTTCTCCTCTGCAAAGTGGGGGGTGCAATTTTTCGGGATTTACATAGTCAAATCGGGGAAATTTTCTCGAAATCCAGCAATGGTTTCCCACACGGTTCCGCATCCTGGTGAGAGTAAGAGGCAGGTTGTTGTAACTTTTGAAAAATCAATATCGATCACCGTTTGACAGCCTCCAAATCCTAAAGGCTGGCTTGGATCAGGCTCGGCCGAATGTGTCAAAAGAGAATAGGCTCTGCAGATCATTCTCAAAATATTTGTGTTTGGAATTTGGACCATTTCATAGGGACGCATCAACTTTTCAATGCCTTTTGGCCCTGGGTCTGGGAGCTTTTTTTCGCGAATCTTGCTCAATGTATATGGTACGAAATAAATTGCATCGCCATAACGCTGCCGACATCGGTCCATCACAGAACCGAGCGAGAGTTGATTGAAAAGAGTCTCAAGCTGATAGCGAACCATGCCTAACAGATACGCGTCGCCACGTAAAAGAGACCATTCATGCAAACATTTTGCAATGAGCCCATCAATGGCTTTATGCATGGCAGCGGGCACCTCATCGCTTGGATCAAATGTCTTATCCTCTATACGATAGGGCCATCTTTGATGATCTAACAAAAAACCAGCAGGCTCTGCCAGAGGCTTTGTTCCAATAAATTCTGGAAGATTTTGTAAAGACGAGCGAAAATCTCGGTTTTCACTTGGTGTAAAGTGCTCTTTGGCCTCTTTGCCTCCCCAAACAGCATCGATACAGCGTGAAGCTAAAGCAAATCTATCGGAGGCGTTTCGAAAATTTTGTGAAATGTTGGCCACAACATCTGCATCAAATAAAGGAGCCTGAAGAGTCGCGAAAAGGGACAATATGATGTCGTTGACACATTCAGGATTAAAGGCAAATCTGCAAAGCCAGTCACGCTTTCCGCTGAATTGCGATGCATTCATTAATTTATCTTTTTTCTGGATGAAGATTTGAAACGTGGCAAACAACTCATTATACAGTTTTAAAAAACGATCCTTGTCAATTCCAGCATACATGCTCGACAGAGTGTTCTGAAGCTCATTCATACAGGCATGAACATCACGATATAAGAAATGAGGGAGCGTCATGTTTTGGCAAATTGTGCCTCGGAGTGGACTATTCGGAGCAATTTTCATCGGCTCCATTCCTTTCACGAATTGAACTGAAGCCAAAGCTTCTCGCATGAGGTGGGTGCGAAAACGCATTTCAGTTCCATGTAAGGACAACTGATTCATTCCTTGAACACTCACTGCACGTGGCAAAGTTTTCGCTTTTTCTTCGGCTGTTTCTTTGTGTTCATCTTCATGAGGAGTTGCGCCAACAGAAATCCTCTTGAACAATGCCATAGCCTCGGAGACATCACCTGCAGGCTCCATGTGAGGCGTATATGGCGAAGGCAAGATTGTGAATGGCCCTGGAACTGCTTTTGCGGCCTTTTTTAACAAGATTACATGTTTAGAGCGAAAACTTTCGCCCTTGGGGAGTCGACACGATTTGCTCCTGTAAGGAACGCCCTCATATTCTTCGAATCCCAATAAGGGAGCCTCTTGTTGCGGAGTCATCCCAACAGAGACCTTCTCTGGCGACAAAAGTGTTTTGTCAAAAATGGTCGTCACTGGAGTTTCAATGATGTTCAGCCGCTGTATTGGCGCTGGTAAAACAGGTATCGTTTTGATCGGCAAAGGCTGAACAATTGGTCCCATGACTCGAGGAAGATGAAGATAAGGGCCATAAGGTGTAATAAACATAGATGACTCCTTTCAGCAAAAGCTTCAGAATCCATCAAAGGGGCAAGCTATTATAGCTGAAGCTAGCCCCGTGAGTACATGACAAATTACACTTGGCGCGATCTAAGGTTATAAGTATGTGTAGGTTTCGGTTTTTTCCCATGAGGCGTTTCTGTGGGGGCAGCAGCCACATTCGTAGCAAGAGTTGCGATAGGCTTAATAACTGTTACATTGTTAGTAGTACCTACCGATACATTGTTAGTAGTGCCTACCGATTTAGTCGTATTAACTGCTAGTGTCTCGGGTGTAGTATCTAGCCTTAACAGACGAAGAACCTCTGTCCAAACACTTACTGTGTCTTCATGGGTTACAAAAATAATTGGAGTTTTTCCCTCTTCGGAAAGCTCTAGCAAGGCCTTTTGAAGTTTTTGAAATTTGACATTGTTGTGGTATTTTTGTTGTAACTCTAATCTAAACTGGTCTGTGAATTCCCCATGACCATCGGGAAATTTTTTGATAAGGTCTGCTGCGAGTTCATCGCTTAGTAGGGCCAGTTGTTGCCTTGCCTCTATCTTTTCAGCTGGTATTCCCCGCATAAGATTAGCGGAGAACATCTTGATTGCAAAATAAAGAACAGGGGCATTAACAGTTTCCTCGAAACCTATACAAACTTGCTCAAACCATATCAAACTTGATCAGGTTCCCCTATGTCACTGTATTGTTCGTTGAAATTTTGCCGATTGTTTCAATCTGTCAGGCAATGTTGTTGAAGAAGAAAAACGCCTCTGTCGACACAAAATTAAAATGTTCTTGAAATAATGAACACTATTTTTGCAAAATTGCTTGGCTCAAGACGAAGTATCCAGCAAGATACTCAAAGTGTTGGGAAGTGTGGCAAAAAATGCCTTATCCAAAAAGCATTAAACTTGAGCTTGTAGCAGATGAGA
>Ga0209777_10005212_pt1 | contig 15094 bp, 15 predicted proteins | sample FrelakmetHBP12HB_FD_187147 | JGI IMG/M metagenome (GOLD analysis project Ga0209777, IMG submission 187147) | Freshwater lake sediment microbial communities from the University of Notre Dame, USA, for methane emissions studies -HBP12 HB (SPAdes)... | ecosystem: Environmental > Aquatic >... | reverse complement strand
TCGGTAGCCATAACGTTCCTTTACCTAAAAGTATTCTAATGAATATAATAATTAAAACATCCGATGCTTACAACTCTGTTTAACCAGCGATTTATTTCTTATTTAAATAATGATTTTAAACCTGTGAGCGTTCCGTGAGCCTTCTCGTGCATATAAACAAAACGGGTGCCCATATATTTAGCTTACTTGGATACGGCGAGGCTAGTACTAACGATTATAAAAAACAATACGTTACGTGGATTATATTTTGGTAGTAAGACCTTTAATATGGTAGATGTAGTAGTCCCTTTTTCTAATTTCGTAATGAAGATAGATAGGTTATGAATACTACAACGCTCCAACGAACAATGAGGGGAGGTGAAGAGCTATGTTTGGAAAGAAAAAACCAAAGATACAAGAAGAAAGGAAAGCAGTCTGCGAAATCTGTGGGGTTGATTGCCGTGACAAGGTTCTCCTGACGAGGCATATTGATTGGGCGCATAGAGAGCAAAAAACCTCAACATGATTCTCAAATAATTTACCGTGGGTCCACACCCTAGCTAGGATTAATCCATTCGGTGGCATAAATTCAGTCAAATAGGCGATGCGCTGCTTTCCTGACATGTTGTAATTTGTACATATAGCTTAAGGGGTGTAGTGAGGATAGTGATGAAAAGTAACAGAATCGATCGAATTATGTTTCGGATTAGATGGCTAATGATGTCCGAGAGAGGCAGATACGCTTATCTCTGGTCGCGTACAAAAGATCTAGATAAAACCGAATGCCATCTGATTAGTTAGCAAATCTATTTAATACGAGGATACAAGTAGACAAATACCTCCTCTAAAGACCTGTTTGCATCTTTGAGAAAACTTTGGAAACAACTACGATGAAAAGCTAAATTGGCTGTAGATGCCCGATATAATTCCTTCAGGAAGTGCTCACTCTGTTTTGCCGCTTCGATATAGTATTTGATTGCCGTTTCCATGTTTTTTTTAGCGAGGCGAGCTTCCTGAGATCTTGGAGGAGGCAAACCTTTTAATTTTTTATAAATCTCGGGTAAATTATATAATGCATCGTGAATAACTTGATGTTCATTCATCTCTACGCTCCCTAACCCTTTCGCTGTAATGGAGTTAAGTGCCAGAGCAATAGCTGCCAAAGAAGCATAATGGGACTTAATCTGGTTCACCCAAGTTTGGTCAGTTATAGATTTAACAAATAAACCCATCGAAAACCTCTAACCTATTATTATGCCACCAAAATAAGGGTCTCGAACATAAATGAATTGACAATCCCAAAATTTATATATACACTGAATTGCTAAACATCGATACCTTGAGATTACAGGAGAATAATATGGCTAAGAAAAATCAATCTTTAAAGTGCGCAAAGTGTGGGCTTGAATTCCCAGATTCGGTATTATCTGAAGAACACAAGAACAAAGCCTTCGTCTGGGATGATACTGTGTTGTGCAAAGATTGCCTTGTTATGTTGGGTGCCCCCGCAAACTCGGCAAGCACATTATGGGATTTCCAAAAACAAAAGAAGGCAAAACAACACGATTGGTAGGTTATTATGGCTGACCCCAACTCGATATGGTATCCCAAAGACAAAGTTTAAAAGGCATTGATTGACCGGATCATCGGTCCTAAGGAATGGGCGGCTTACGAGGATCTGCGATCGAAGAGCGAACATGTTCGTATCTCCCCGATATTTGTCGAATTGTTGCAGCATTATACTTATCACTGACACATTTGAAACATAACCGCTTAACTAGAAAATAACATTTTTATAATATATAATTACGGGTTAGACTTACTTATTTGAGGAGAGGTTACTTATGAAAAATAAAAGGAATACAATCCCAGTTATCCTGATGTTTGTGTTACTTTCTTTAGGCATGGTTTTCTTTTCCGGATGCAGTAAATCACCCAATACAACACCAGCGACCGCCACAGTAACATCAACTGTAACAAAAACATCATCTACCACCATCTCATCCAATACAAGCCCGTTGTCTGCTACAAGCCAGCCATCCGGTTATGTTCTGGTAAAAAGTACAGACGGAAACGTGTCAATATCAGTGCCCTCCGGATGGAACACGAACGACACTCAATTGTACCCGGGTTCAGTTATTGGTGTGGCTAACGATACAAATAATGAATACTTGATCATTACTGAGAAACCGAAAACAAGTTTAAAAGCCGGCGACACAATCAATGACTACTTGAACATAGCTAAGGTAGCATTTGGTGCCGCTGTTACCAATCCGGTCTGGGGACAGCCCTCTAATATTACGATAGGTGGTTGCAAGGGATTAACTGTCCGGTTAATTGGTACGAGAAAATCGAACAATACCGAAACCGTATATTTTGTTAATGTGTTGGAAAGTAAAAATTACTTTTATAACGTCTGTGGCTATACTCTTACATCTTTGGAAAATGCAAATACAGCAACCATCGAAAAAATAATTAATAGCTTTACCGAAAAGGATTAGAGAAAATTAGGCTCATAACTGAATTATATTAGTGATGTCTGGTGAAAATCAGATGATTTTTATTGATTGACCATCACCCAAGGTTCGACCTTTAATAACATTTATTTTGGGAAAAGGCAACCAGTTTCAAATAACCGTACTCATCACCAAGAAATTCTTTTAGACAACCCATGCTTTTTCTGATAATGGACAGCTCATAGGGAGAGAGGAATGTAATAATGCGCAATAGAGGGTTTAGATCTCTGATCCCGGTGTTGATTCTAATTATTACTTGGGTAGGATCATTGGCGGGGTGCACTGGCAATAAAAACCTCACGAGTATACCCACCAATTCAACTCTTACTTCGAATAGCAATCTTAAATTTAGTGAAACTGACGGTCAAATTTTAACCTCGGCTTATGCCGAGTATGATAATCTTAAAAACCAATCATCTCCCGAAACAGCCAGAGAACAACTCCTAACCAAATTAAGCGCCCAGAAAGATGTTGTAAAAACAGAATTAGGTATCGATGGTTATACCATTTTTATCACTTATAAGGATGGGAATGAAGCAGCCATCGACACTTATAACGCTAACGATTACCAAGTAGCAACGACCAGTGAATTGCCTGGCGGGGGATTGTCAGCAACTGTTGATTTAAGCGCAAATAAACTAGTATTCTGCTCAATTTCTACTGGGTTACTAAAGAACGAGTATTTGGTAAACGCACAACAATCAGGTAACTATATATCTTCATCAATAAAGGTTTTAATTTTAGCCCCAATAGGGCCTGAAGGCTTTGAAGGAGGGGGTTCTCATAAAAGTCTTTCCACTGCACCTGATAATTGTATTATTAGCTTGAAAGCCCACGGATGGACCGACGGTGATATCACCGTGAAGAAGAATACCGCTGATAGTCCACCAGGAAATTTGATTGTAAAACCCGAAGACTATTTTAATCTTGGCAGTTACGGTATAATTTTATTTTTTGGACATGGTTTTGTACGTCAAAATCAAAATAATGACAATTTATATTTACAATTTGCCAATGTAGCCAAGGATACCTTTGACAATGATTCACAATTACAACAATGGAAAGATCAGAAACAACTGATAATTAATGGCGAGGAAACCTCAGGCGGTATAACGTGGTATAAACTCTACATACGTGGTGATTTGTTGAAACAAAAATTAGGTAAACTCCCGCTAAGTTATATTCAGTTAGCCACCTGCTATGGTGCTTATTTCCACAACATATTTGATGCTAATGGGGCCGGGATGTTTTTAAGTTGGGACAATGTTGTGGTTAGCAACTTTACTGATAGCAATCAAAGCAACATGATTAAGCTGATGTTGGATGGAATTTCTGCTACGAATGCCTATCATGATAGTTCAATAAAAAAATTCATGTCCCTGGAAGAATCTGAGTGGCAGGCTATGCCGCGAGGTGTCAACTTCAATTATTATTCGAATTATACAAGTTATTACATCCCTGGTTGGTTTGACTTGAAGATCACCGGAATACCAAGTAGTTACCCTTATATACAAATAGTCATTAAAAAAAGCGGCGGAGAATTTCCGTGGAATTGGGAGAAATTTAGTATTCCATATCAGGCGATGTTAGAAATAAAAGAAGCGGATGTCGGCGACAAATTATTTTCTCCAGGAGAAATCTCGGTCAAGGTAATCCCCCACTATACAAAGAATGGTAATGAGACCGGTACGAATTCGGAAAAAGATTTCACTTTTACACTTAAAGCTGGCGAAAATGATTTGGTGATTAACTATAAATAACCCTTACCGATTATTAACCTTTAGAGCGAAGAGAAGATAATGAATAATATCGCTCTACTGGGGAATTTCGCTCGTAGGTTTCAACCTCACTTTAGTTAACGTTAAGTTACTTTTCTGCTCATAAACATTACTGTTAATAAATGCTTGACTACACCCACTCATCGGGTAGAGACCGACATATCTTCCCGATGATTATATGGAAGGTATCATTGGTAAGGTTAAAGCTAAAAAGGTAATCCATCAACCATATACTTTAAGATACAGTTAAGATAAACTTCAAACTTGACAAAAGGTTGCTAGCAACCTATAATCACTTTAGTGTGAAGTTGTTTTAGGGAGTTAAGTTATGCCAAAATTAAGTCAACAGACACTTGAGAAGCGGTTTGCATGTCCCATCTGTGGTAACAAAATAAGAACAAGGCAGGGTCTTTCCGGGCATGTACAATTCAAACACAAAACGGAAACCTCCGAAGAATATAATTCTTCGCAGATGGGAATTGCTGCCTTTAAGTTAAAAAATCACGCAGAACTAGCGGGTTTCAATGAAGAGGAAATTTCGCAAATAGTAAAAATCTGGAGTGATTGGCAAAAGATTAAGCTGACACTAGAGGACGCTGTTAATATTAAGTTTAATAGTAGTGATTTTAAGACATACTTAATTACCTCGCTTTCTCAAATGCAGGCAAATCGATGGTTGTTTAACAAAGTTCAGAAATATCTCGATCATACGTTGTCAGGTATGTTGAAAATTCAGGCTGACACGTTTTCTGTTATTTTAAGTAAATTCAACACATTATAAGTTGAGTACCCTATGGGATGCAAAGCAGGAACTGTCAATTCCTCTCTCCCTGGGGAAAGCTCTTGGGACCATTTTGCTGTACCGAACACTCTGAGCAAAGTATCGCTTGGTGGAGACGAGGGAGAGTCAATCTTTATCTGAAACACGGCTTTGCTGGATTCAAAATGGTAGTTAATACACCCACGTAATCATCGGCATCACTGTTAAGTCTTGCGTAAACTTGAAAGATGGCTCTTGGCAATGATTTGATTATCAAAATTAGGTAGTTTCAACTTCTTCCACGGTAACTTTCACTACATGACTAACCTTCATTCCCATGGTTTTCATAGCGGTCGCAGTTTTATCAAAGAGGTCCCCCGAGTTGAGGACTTCACCCTTTCCCCAGATGCGGCAACTCTTACGTGTCGAAACATCCAGGCAAATTACCGCGACCTGAGGGTTTTCATTGATATTAGCGATGGTGCGTGGGGAAGCGACATCTGCAAATAAAACATGCTCATCATCCAGAACTCTCAGCGAACCCTTGGCAGAGACATTAGGTTTGCCCGTCTTACTGGCGGTGGCGATGAAGGACGGGTGGATCGAACCAATTGCTTTCTTGGCTTCTTCGGTTAATTTCATTCTGATCTCCCTATACTGTTATTTGTCTTTTGCAGCATTGACCTTAGCAGTTCTCATTTATAACAAATCTTTGTCTTATGACCGGCTTAATAATTCAGCCGATCCTTCAGTTTTAGTATGGCAGATTCCAACTCTTGGCAAGTAGCTGGGCGGTCTTCCCACCGGCGAAACATTTCGGGTCGAATTGGGGTGGTGAGAGCGATTTCTCCTGCAGCTTGATAGAACCCTCCGATTCGGCATTCACGATGACGGCCGCAACTAAAGCATGGTGGGATGCCGGAACTATAAGTTACACAATCCAGGATGTCAATTTGAAATGGATCAAGCGCTCTTTTGAACTGCTCAACAGCTGTTACCAGGTTTCTGCCTCCGCCACTGAGGGCTAAGATAAAGGGTTTATTTTTTATGGGAATGGTGACGTGACGATACCCGAAGAATCGTTCAATGAAAGCCAGCATTGTGGCGTTAACCGCACTGAAATACACCGGGCTTCCTAGTACCACGGCGTCAGCTTCTTTTACTTTTTGATAATAGGGTTTCAGGTCGTCATCCAATACGCAAACCTGGGGCTTGGCACACAACTGGACGCAGCCTTTGCAGCCGGAATAACGAAGCTCGGTGAGTTTCACGAATTCAGTTTCGCCACCGCTCTTTTCTATTACCGTTTTCACTAAACGATCAATATTACTCTCACGCCCCGTTCTGCCAGAACTAAATCCGATAATTTTCATAAATTCATCCTAACACATTGATCCTAATTGTGAAATGTTGCGCTTCGAGGCACTCTCTCTCTGAAACGCGGCTTGGCTGGATTCAAAATGCCGCCGGTTCGCTTGTCTAATCATTCGTTAGCATAATCGGAAAGGGGTAGAATTTCCTGCGACCACTCAGGATTTCCTACCCCTTTCCCCGGAGGAAAAAATGAAAAAAGGTGGGAAGATACTAACTAGATAGCTTAAGTTTTTTGATCTAGCCCTATTTGATTTGATTGAGTCTTTCTAATACCTTTTCACCTTCCAGTATTATCCGATCGATGATCTCTTTCACACTCGGGATATCATGAATCAATCCGACCACTTGTCCCGCGGTAATAATGGCATTTTCAGCATCGCCTGTCTCATATGCCTGCCTTACTTTTTCGCCACTAATTAAAGGTAAAATTTGGTCTAAACCGGCACCGCTTTCTTCCAGAGCCAGAATTTTCTCTGTAAAAGTGGTACGCACCACGCGTTCATTATTGTTAATCGTACGGTGGACGAGCATGGTATCCTGAATATTCAGTTTTGTAAACCATTCCTTGATCTTGGGATGTAAATTGCACTCCTGGCTCATCGTGAAACGCGTGCCCATCATGACAGCTTCAGCCCCCAGCGCTAAAGCAGCCACCAATCCCCGTCCATCGGCTATCGCCCCGGCTTGAATGACCGGAATCTTCACGGCATCCACACAGGCCGGGATGAGAACCGAAGCCGCAATATCATCGGACAAGGGATGACCGCCCGATTCGAAGCAAACGATGCTCACCGCATCACACCCGATGCGTTCGGCAGTTTGTGCATGCTTTACCGAACCGACTTTATGCATAAACAAACCACCGGCATCTTTCACCATTTTCATATATGGCTCGGGACTTCTTCCGGATGTATCAAAAATACGAATTCCTTCCTCCAGAGCCGCGGCGAAATACTCTTCATAGGGAATCCGGCGCATAGTGGGCAAAAGAGTGACGTTTACCCCTACCGGGTTTTTCGTCAGTTTCTTGGTGGCACGAATCGCTTCTCGCAGTTCCTGACTCGTACCATAATTGAGAGATGTGATCATACCCAACCCACCAGCATTGGAAACTGCCGCTACCAGCGTAGGATTTGCTAATCCGCCACCTAACGGTCCTTGAATAATGGGGTATTTAATCATAAATTTATCAGTTATCCGGGTATTGAACATTTTATCGTCCTATTTTCTGTAGTCGTTACAACCTGTATATTCTTTTATCAAATTGGTGAGTTTTAAATCGAATTAAATATAGCCCTTATAAGGTCTCCACTCCTTTTATCCCCGAGTGTTCCGTTAACCATCCTGTTCATGACATATGAAAAGCTTAAATGGCCGTCAAGGTCAACGCCGATATGTGAACCACCCCATCCACCCCAAAAGAAGCTGCGGGGGTTTCGATAAAGAGGGACTTCTTTGCTAGGCAATGCGAACCCCAACCCCCAACGGATGGGGATACCGAAGGCCAAATCTAGTCCGTAGCATTGCTCTTCAATCGCCTTTTCGATTGTCGGTTTAGTCAGCAATCGTATCCCATCAAGCTCCCCACCACAAGCAAAGATGGAGGCTACCCGGGCAACAGAACGGGCATTACCATGGCCATTTGCGGCTGGAATCTCCGCAGCCCGCCAAGCCCGGTCTTGAGACTTTGTGGCTGGAATAATAGGATTCGATCCGATCCTAAACAAAATTGTGCCAGGAGCCGGTGGTGATACATAGCCGGCATCGCCAGGTTTGAGGATAGGAGGGGGGCAAAGTTCACCGACGCGGCAATCATAGGCTTCCGGAAGACCAATGTGAAAATCAGCATTTAGCGGGATGGCTACTTCGTCCTTGAAAAATGTACCCAGAGATTTATGGGTAATCCTTCTCAATACTTCACCCAGCAAGTGTCCAAAAGTGAAGGAGTGGTAACCACTGTGTTTCCCTGGTACCCACCAAGGTTTTTGGGCTGCCAACAAACTGACACTTCGATTCCAATCATAAAGCGTTTCTACGGGTATTGGTACGTCCCAACCCGGTAACCCTGATTGATGGCTCAAGAGGTAACGGACAGGTATTTTCTCTTTTCCTGCCTGGGCGAACTCTGGCCAGTACTTGGCCACAGGCGCATCCAAATCAAGAAGTCCACGATCAACTAGCATAAGCATACAGAGAGCTGTCATTACCTTAGTAGTTGAATACACATTAACTATAGTGTCCCTGTGCCAGAGGCGAGTGCGAGCTGGATTAGCGTAACCACCCCAGATATCGACGACAAACTCGCCATCGATAGTCGCCGCAAACGAGGCGCCAATGTCATCTCCTGATTCTAAATTACTTAAGAATACCTCTCTTACTGATGAGAACCGTGGGTCACAATAACCATGTACTTTTACATTATTTACCATTGTGAATCTCCTTATTCGTAATTCTTGATTAGTGGTACATCATTCCTCCGAATGAATGAATGGATCTAACATTTCTAGCCAGCAGATATGCTATCCATATATTAAGTATATTGGACCAAACAGACCCGGCAGTGCCTTATTTGATTCTGCATTGCAATATTGATGGTCACGTTGTATTTGCTGTTCATTACCACAAACACTCCTTCTTCAAATTGAATTTATTTTGATCCGTAGCTTTCCTATTAATCTTTGATTCGGAATATTCGTTCTTTTGATACTTCAGCCATTTCATTGTGAAATACAACAGCAATATTAAGTAACGGATTCAAGGATCTCGCTTATGGCTCTTTCTCCTAACTGGCACATTAGGTCACATGCTTCCAGCCCAATTTTGCCCTGGCTAATAAGCTTGCCGATAGGTCTATCCAAGATGCTAGCGACAGTATATTGACCAGAAGGGTCCATTTGCTTTGCCGCTGTGACTTCTCTCTCTGTGGGAGGTTCAAGTATCTTCAGTGGGCTGGCGATTTTCAAATCCCACGGGAAAATTCCTTTCAGCGTCTTGATCTTTTTTTTATCTTGCCAGGGAAATACCTCCGCCAGATACAGTTCGTGGCTGACCAGATCAAATCTGAACACTCCTTTATCGGTAACGACACACGAAGGTCCACCTCCAACCAGATTAGCTTTTTTACGGGCATCAGGACTCCCATCAAAGAACCCAGTCTCGGTCATATAATCGAGCTTTCCCACCCATTGCCTGGCATTGAACTCGGCAGTGTAAACTATTCTGCCTGCGGATGATGCAATATCGCCGCCGCCGCCACTCCCATTCATCTTCAACTGACGGCTGGTAATGTAGCTAACGTTTACGTTCCCGAACTTGTCCATCTGAGCGAATCCTAGATAGGCCACATCAACCAGTCCTGACTGCAGGTCAATGAACACATCGGCGAGACCCTGGTGGCAAATTGCCATTAGCCCCGCCGAGTTATCGGCGGGGCTAATCAGAACTGAGAGACTAGGAAACCCCACATAACCCGCTTCCGTCACCAATATGCAATTTGGTGTGTGCACTAGTTTTGAAATGGCTCCAGCCAGACCGGAAATACCGATACCGACGAATACAACTTCTCGATCCTCCACTTCGCGTGATGCTATGCAGGATACAAGCTCCGGTGGGGTGTATTTCCCTTCCATTTCTTCAAGCTGTGCCGGGTTATACTTATCTTTACTGGTATATAGATGCGGCATCTTTACCACTCCTCGTTGGTTATGTCCGTAATATCACGCAGGTATCCTGTTGAACTTATGCTCCGATTTCGCTAGTCTATCCAATCTTTCCCAACCTACCTTATCACAATAAGCGAAATGGTCTTTACAGCCGTAAACCCAGTCATCTACCCATTTTAGTGCCCCAATGCGGGTCTGCCTTTGCAGAAGGTTCGAATTGAAAGACAGCCCGTCAATCTGGTAACTGCCAAAGCATCCTGTAGGAGTACAATTGAAGGGTAGGTGAACGACGGCATCGGTACAGTACGCCGGTATTATAGTCAGGCTCGGGTTTTCATAAATTTTTTCCGTGGGGACAAGCTCTTCGGTCAGCAGGACGACATGCTTGGCAGCCCTTGCCTTCCAATGATCCGTCCCTTTAAACCCCCAAATCTGTCCATTGCCTCTGCGGTCCGCTTTCTGCACCGAAATAAAGGCTACATCAGGTTTGTAAGCCGGGATCAGGAGTAAAGGTTTATTTTCGAACGGGTCATTTATCACCTTCATTTCGGTATTGTATAGTGGTATATCCGAGCCGATTGAGGAGCGGCAAGGCATGAATGGTACGTTGAAAGCACCCCCCATAAGCCTTAAAGAGATTTCGAAATTTGTCCAATCCACTATTTTAAGAGGCGGAATATCCGATTTAATTTGATCCCTCGGGGTGACGAGTACGCCACCGGCTTCCACCGATCGCGGAACACCTTCGCGGATACTACGTTCCAATGCAGGTGTGCCGGAAATACCCCCAATCTGGCGCGTAAGGCTATAGGCAATATCTATTCGGTCCAAAATACCAAGTTCCACGAGTAAATCAATGCCTTCGTAATCACCGCTTTCGTCGATAACGGACAAATTTTTCCTTCCCTGGCGAGCAATCTCTCTCATGACGGATTCAGCCTGTCTCCACAGAACAAAACCACCAATACAGAATGAATCGCCGTCATTTAAAAATGTCGCGACGGCTTCTTTCTCCGTCATGACCTTGTGCAATCGTTTTTTATGCTCCGATACCATGGCTCTTTGTTCATAATCAATTGTCTGGAGTCCTCTAATAGTCATTTTAGAGCCGTCTCCTTTTGTTTGATGGACTATATAAGAATTCTATTTTTATTTTAATTACGTATCTTATCTACAAAATTCAAATAAATTGTATGAGACCCGTTTGAAGTATCTCGCTGTCAACCCCAGGTAGTTTCCAATCCAGGTTATCAAATGGCCATTTTGGAAGAGAGCAGAATATCCCACTACAACTCAGGATATCCCGCTCCTTTCCGAGTCCCTCACTCATTTAGGGAAAATGATTATTGATGATTGTGTCCTAGTCAATTTCTCGTACGCGAGACCTATTTTATGGTGGAGGATCTTAATTTAGAGTCGATCCAAAGGAATTTTACAAGCTCAGTCGAACCCATTTCGTAACTTAGACCCATACTAACTTCACCATGATAACCTTGAACATAAGGTGCCCACATGGTGCTGTTTGAACTTGTCGGCAGAGGAATTTCCCAGGCTAACAGGTCTTCCCGCAGGTACTCTTGGGATAATAATTTAGCAGCGGCTACCCTATCCGTCATAGTACTCCATTGACCATAAGCTGCAGTTGCCAGAGGATCCTGAACTTTAGAGAATGAGTAAATTGAAGCTGGGTTACCACCATGAGCTGAAGAAAGTACTGCTTGGGGCGAAGCGTTACCCCAATAAGAATATATCATCTGCGGATAGGTTTCATTATAAAGAAGTGCCGAGGCAGTACTGGGTTCCAACACTTTAATATTGGCGGTAACATTGATGGTTTTTAACTGCTCGGCTACCAGGGTTACCAGCTCTACATCGGGGTCGCTCTGGTAGACGTCAACTTCAGTCGTGAAGCCATTTGGATAACCGGCGTCAGATAAAAGCTGTTTCGCTATATCAGGGTGATATTCGTACAATTGTTTGACTTCCGACGGCATCTGCGCAATCGGAGTCCACCCGGTCATTCCGGGTAGAACCGGCCAGGCGTCGGGTACGGCATTACCTTTGTAATAATGGGTGATGATAGAGTCTCTGTCAATGCCCATACAAAGCGCTTGCCGGATCCTAACATCTTTGAACGGGGCGATATCAGTCCGCATAAATAGTACAATTGCTCCGGTGGGGGATTGTACCTTACTTAACAGTTCAGGATTGGTCTGTTTGATTGATATTGCCTTATCCCATGGTACGCTCAAAGTATCAATCTTATGAGTGCGTAACGCCGCAATCTGGGTTGACTGGTCAACGATAATTAAGCAAGACACCGTATCAAGATATGGTAATTTGTTGCCAGGATGTACCGGGTCTGTCATCCAATAGTTGGGGTTTCTGGTCCAGGTAATGGAACTATCCGGCACCATATCAGAGACAAAAAATGGTCCTGTGCCGCATTCATTCCTGTAATTATTCATGTCTACATTGGCGGCCTCGGTCGGCTGCACAAATAACCAGCTGCCATAATCCAATAATGTTACACCAGGACTTAATGTTTTCATTTGAACAGTCCATTGATCAATTTGAACAAAAGCCACTGTGGCGTAGTACGGATAGTTTATGCTACGTAGATAGGCAATCCAGTTATCTATTTCGGCGTCTGTCCGGCCGGCGCCTTTGGCTTGGGTTCTTTTAGTGGCCAATAGAGCTGTATCAGTCCAAGCGCAATAGTTATAATAAGTCCAGCCGGTGTTCTGTTGACCTTTCATAAAACTGAAGAGTACATCAGCCGCTGTTAGTTGCTTTCCGTTGGCGGGGGCTTTACTTTGAAAATTTATACCATGGCGGATATGCCAAGTTACAGTATGGAGATCCATATATTCCCAACTCTCGGCAATTACACCAGTACGGGCTGATTCTGGAATATAAGGGACGGCAAAATTGAATTCATTTGTTCCTTCAGGCCCCTTGGCCCAATCAGCCGATACCAGCTTGTCATAAGCGACGGCCGCGGTATAGCCTCCAATCGATGATAACACCGGGTCAAATTGGCCGGTTATAACGCCATTACCTATAACGAACGTGTATTTACCGCCGTACTGTGGTTGGTTGGTGACTACTGGAGTAGTGGTGGTAGTGGGAGCGGTGGTAGTTTGAACAGCTGTCGTGGTAACCGCTGTCGTCGTTGTGTTAGCGGTTGTGGTTGTGCTCGTTGGGGTGGTGGTGGTTGGCGTTTTTGAACACGCCGAAAGCCCTAAAGCTAAAATTACAAGTAACGAGGTTACTACCCAAACTGATTTTTTTAACATCTTACTCCTCCTTAATAAACATTGGGATTTGCGGTGACATGGTTTTTCCATATTAGGTAAAATAATATCTTTTTATACCTCCTTAGCTATTTTATTAATTTTTTTATTTTTTTCCACGGCAACTCCGTAGCGCCCTACTCCACCTCTAAGCCTGGGATCAAGCAGATCCCTGATGGCATCACCAAACATGTTAACGCCATACACTACAGCAGTAAGCGCCAGTCCGGGGAAAACAGCCAGCCACCAGGCTTCGTACATGTAAGTGCGTCCGTCTTTAGAAAGCATCCCTCCCCAACTCGCAGTGGGTGGGGCGATCCCAAGACCCAGAAAACTCAGCCCGGCTTCGGCGAGTATGTTGCTGGCAATAGATACACTGAAGATAATTACAGTAACCGGCATAATGTTAGGGAGTATGTGTCGGCGTAAAATGAATAACAAGGTCCCGCCCGTAGTTTTGGCCGCATCTACATAGACATTTTGACGTATGGCAAAAACTGCACTCCTTACTACCCGGCTCCACTGTATGCCCCCAATGACTCCCATAATTATTATGATTTGCCACACGCCTGCGCCAACGAGCCCTACCAGTGTGATCAGTATTATAAGACTGGGAATACTGAGGGCGATGTCCACAAACCTCTGCATTATCAAGTCAAAAAAACCGCCCAGGAAACCGGATAACAACCCTATAATTCCCGCGACCACCACGTTTAACACACTGGCACCCAAGCCGATGTACATCGAAACGCGAGCACCAAAAATAATCCGGCTGAAGAGGTCTCGCCCCAGGTTATCGGTACCGAGAAAATGCTGGGCAGAAGGTGGCGATAACTTATTCATGATGTTACTTTGATTGGGTGGATACGGTGCAAGGTAGTTAGCAAAAATGGCTGCGAGAAGAAAAATCAAGACGATCACGGCCCCGATTGTCCCCAGCGGTTTCTCTTTGATTAACCGTATGACCATATCTTTAAAAAGTGAATTGCGTTTAGTTGGTTGGATAACTTCATCCGGTATAACCGTCATTCGCTTCCCCTTATCAGCCTATTTGTAACGGATTCTCGGATCCAGCCAGGCATAACTAAGATCACACAATAATATAAGAATAAGGCCTGTTACGCAGAAGAAGGCATTCATCCCGGTGACATATGGATAATCACGTCGAAAGGTTGATTCGACAAATAAACGTCCCATGCCGGGGAGGTTAAATATGTTCTCGATAATCACCGCTCCACCAATGAGCACCGGTATTTGACCGGATATAATGGTCACTACCGGTATAGAAGCATTTTTTAATGCATGGCGCACGATCACCGCTCTTTCTTTAAGACCCTTGGACCAGGCAGTCCTTATATAGTCCTGCCTTAAAACGTCAAGTATCGTAGTCCGTAACATCCTCATTTCCAGAGCGGCCATACCCACGCCCATGATAGACGCCGGGACTATAAATTGGACAATATTAGCACCGAGGTCCTGAGTAGGGCTAATATACTGTATCTCCGGCGACCATCCCCACCAGATAGAAGGAAAGACCATGACCATGGTCCCCAACCAGAAAGCCGGGGCGGCCACGAATAGGACGGTAATACTCCGGGCAATATAATCTGCGATACTGTCCTGCCTAATAGCGGAGAGAATACCCACGGGAAAAGCAATTAGTTGAGCTATGATCAAGGCAAATAAACCCAGTTCAAACGTTATGGGCAACCTCGAAATTACATCAGCT
>Ga0209777_10005211_pt1 | contig 15098 bp, 14 predicted proteins | sample FrelakmetHBP12HB_FD_187147 | JGI IMG/M metagenome (GOLD analysis project Ga0209777, IMG submission 187147) | Freshwater lake sediment microbial communities from the University of Notre Dame, USA, for methane emissions studies -HBP12 HB (SPAdes)... | ecosystem: Environmental > Aquatic >... | reverse complement strand
GTGCCCGCTCATTCAAGGCGGGCGCCAACGATTTGAACTTGGCTCTGAGAAGGCCCGTGTCCACACATCATATTATCGGATGGAAGCTCAAATTCGTTCAGTTATTCTTGGACACTGCCTTACGCAGGGTGTCCTGCGTGGCCCGAACCTGGGCCTCCAGCGACTCTACGCGGTCCTCGATGGAGTTGGACCTGCGGTGCTGTCCGTACATCAGTCCGCTCTGCACGATTTCCCAAAGGACTCCCATGGATTCCACCTCTTTCAAACAAGGACGGAGCGATCCCCCGCCGGACCTCAATACCGTTTCGTGTTACCCATTTCCTGTCATGGGCAAGAGCATACGACCACGGGCATACACCGTCAAGGGCACGCCACTAGCCCCTGGCCTGCTGCGTTTCAGATGGTATAATCCGTCCAGTATCCGCTTGCTGACCATCGCGGACTTCCGCGAGTTCTGCCAGGAGTTGGAATGAACCGGATCTACCTGGATCACAATGCCACCACGCAGCCGGACCCCGCGGTCCTGGCGGAGATGATACCCTGCCTGGAGGGCGTGTACGGCAATCCGTCGAGCACCCACGGATTCGGACAGGAGGCCAGGCGGGTGGTGGACCTGGCCCGGCAGCGGGTGGCCTCGCTGATCGGGGCCGTGCCAGAGGAGATCGTCTTTACCAGCGGCGGCACGGAGTCCAACAACCACGCCCTGCGGGGCACGGCCGAGTCCCTGGGCAAACGGAGCCGTCACGTCGTCACCACGGCCATCGAGCATCAGGCCGTGCTTGAGCCCTGCCGCCGCCTTGAGCAGACCGGATACCGCGTCACCTACGTGGCCCCGGATCGCGACGGGCGGGTCTGGCCTGAGGCCGTGGGCGCGGCGATGACGGAGGAGACGATCCTGGTCTCCGTCATGCTCGCCAACAATGAGGTCGGCACGATCCAGCCCTTGCGGGAGATCGCGGACGTGGCCCACAGGCGCGGGGCCTGGGTCCACACGGACGCAGTGCAGGCAGTGGGCAAGATCCCGGTAAGCGTCAATGACCTGCACGTGGACCTGTTGTCGTTCTCTGCCCACAAGTTTCACGGCCCCAAGGGGATCGGTGCCCTGTATCGCAGAGAGGGTCGGCAGCCCGCCCCGTTCATCCTGGGCGGCTCGCACGAGCGTCAGCAGCGGGCCGGCACAGAGAACGTCCCAGGCATCGCCGGTTTCGGCAAGGCTTGTGAGCTAGCCGGCCAGCGGCTCGCCGAGACGAGCGAGCGGGTGCGGGCCTTGTCCAATAGACTGGCGAGGGGCATCGTCGAGCGTATGCCCGGTGCCCGAATCTACGGCCACCCGACGGATCGGCTGCCGAATACCGTCAGTGCGGGCTTCGCAGGGATCAACGGGGAACACCTGGCCATGAGTCTGGACATCCAGGGGATCGCGGTGGCGACGGCGGCCGCGTGTTCATCCAGCAGCAAGACCCCGTCGCACGTCCTCCTGGCCATGGGATGCACCCCCGAAGAGGCAACAGGCGCGATCCGGATCTCTCTCGGGATCGGGAACACGGAGGCCCAAATCGATCGCACGATCGCAGTCCTGGCAGAGACCGTCACCCGGCTGCCTAAGAAGGGCTAGACCCCATGGATGGCCATCCACATCGCGTAGTCGTAGGGATGAGTGGGGGCGTGGACTCCTCCGTGACCGCCGCCCTGCTGCTGGACCAGGGGTACGAGGTCATCGGGGTGACGCTCCAGCTCCAGAGCTGCCAGGAGGCCGGGGACCGCAGGTCCTGCTGCTGCGCGGATGGTGCGGTGCAGGCCCGTGCAGTGGCCGGGCAACTGGGCATCCTGCACTACGTGTTGGATTGCCAGGAGGAGTTCGCCGAGCAGGTGTTGAGGCCGTGCTGGCAGGACTATGCCCGGGGCCGGACTCCGAATCCGTGCGTGCTCTGCAATGAGCGGATCAAGTTCGGCGTGCTCCTGGATTTCGCCCGCTCCCTGGGTGCAGAGCAGGTCGCCACCGGTCACTACGCCGTGGTTGACGCCACGGGCGCCACACCGGCCCTGCGGCGAGGCAGGGACCTGCAAAAGGACCAATCGTACTTCCTGTTCTCGCTGAGCCGGCTCCAGCTCCAGTCCAGCCTGATGCCCGTGGGGGGATTCACGAAGACGGCCGTACGGGAGATGGCCAGAGGCCGGGGTCTGGTCACAGCGGACCGGAAGGAGAGCCAGGACGTCTGTATTTCAGCCCCAGACGCCGGATTCGGCGAGGTCCTTCTCCGCCGGTTTGGCGGTACGCCACGGCCCGGCGAGGTCGTCGATTCCCAAGGGCGGGTCGTGGGACGGCACGACGGCATCCATCATTTCACCCTCGGCCAGCGCCGTGGGGTCGGCATCGCAATGGGGACTCCGGCGTGGGTCAAGGCCATCGATGCGGCGACCGGGCGGGTCACCCTGACCACAGACGAACAGGATCTCCTCTCGCCGGGGTTGACGGCCAGGGGCCTCGTCTGGCATGAGGACCTTCCAGGCGCCGGGCCCTTGACTTGCCAGGTCCAGACGCGATATCGTCAGGTCCCAGTGGCCGCTGCCGTGGCCCTGAATGCCGACGGCACTGCGGGTGTCTTTTTTGAGCAGGCCGTTCGAGCCGTGACGCCTGGTCAGGCGGTCGTCTTTTACAGGGATGACCGCGTGGTGGGCGGTGGATGGATCGACGAGGTCCTCACCGGCCCTCCTCATGGGCACACCGATGGATAACCAGACCGATAGATATATCAGGCAACGACGACTTCCAGAGATCGGCGACGCCGGCCAGGACAAGCTGGCCCAGGCCCGGGTCCTGATCGTTGGATGTGGGGCATTGGGCAGCGTGCAGGCGGAGCTGATGGCCCGCGCGGGGGTCGGCCAGATCCGCATCGTGGATCGCGACGTGGCCGATATCGGCAATCTACATCGCCAATTCCTGTTAGACGAGGACGACGTGACGGCCCGCCTGCCCAAGGCCCAGGCCGCGGCCAGAAGGCTCCGCCGGATCAACTCGCAGATCTCCGTTGAGGCGATCGTCCAGGACGTCCGGCCTGGCAACGTCGAAGACCTGGTCAAGGACGTGGACCTGGTGCTCGACGGGACGGACAACTTCGAGACCCGCTACGTCCTCAACGACGCCTGCGTAAAACACGCCAGGCCGTGGGTCTACGGCGGCGTGATCGGCACCACCGGTCAGGTCTTCCCGATCCGGCCCGGGGGGCCGTGTCTCCGCTGCCTCTTCCCGGAGCCGCCCGATCCGGGATCTGTCCCGACCTGCGACAGGGCCGGTGTGCTCAACACGGCCTCTGCGACCATCGCGGCCCTGCAGGCCACCTGGGCCGTGAAGCTCCTCACAGGTGCAGACGGCCTTGGCGATACCAACGCCTCACCACTGCAGGTGGTCGATCCCTGGCACGGTGAATCTCGCACGATCGTGCGGACCCGGAACCCGAATTGTCCCTGCTGCGCCAGACGCCAGTTCCAGTTCCTCGCGGAGACCCGGACCTCGTGGTGCTCGGTCCTCTGTGGCCGCAACACGGTCCAGGTCACGCCCGCCTCGCCTGTAGCCCTGGACCTGCATCGTCTGGCCGCTGAATTAAAGGCCCTGGGCCAGGTGACCGCCAATCCCTTTCTGATCGAGTTCGCCTTTGGGGGCTACGAACTGACGATCTTTGCAGACGGACGCGTGCTTGTGGCAGGTACCACGGACGCGGCCAAGGCCAGGGACTTGGTCAGCCGCTTCATCGGCGTGTAACGTGTAGCTTGGATATGGAAACAGGAATCCCTTTTGACAAGGCCCTGCAATGGGCCTTGGCCGGCGAGGCGCCGGACCTGGACTGGCTGACCCCGCTCCTGGCGTGTTCGGACCAGGACGCCCCCTCTCTGTACCGGGCGGCGGATCGCGTCCGGGCCGCCTCTGTGGGCGACGCCGTGCACCTCCGCGGACTGATTGAGTTCTCCAACATCTGCCGCAAGAACTGTAAGTACTGCGGCCTTCGGAGCAGCAACCTGGACCTGGCGAGATATCGCCTATCACCTGACCAGATCGTCCGGGCCGCACAGGAGGCCGCACAACTCGGCTTCGGCTCCGTGGTGCTCCAGTCCGGTGAAGACCCGGCGTTCACGGCAGAGGGACTGGGCCGGATCATCAGGGACATCAAGTCAACCACCCCTTTGGCAGTCACGCTCAGTGTCGGCGAGCGTCCCGTCTCGGACTACCGGTCGTGGCGGCAAGCCGGCGCGGACCGGTATCTCCTTCGCATCGAGACCACAGACCCCGACCTCTTCCACCGCCTCCATCCGGACGACGACCTGGAGCAGCGGAAGGCCTGCCTGTACGCCCTGAAGGAGCTGGACTATCAACTGGGGTCAGGGGTCATGGTGGGGCTTCCAGGCCAGACGCCCACGATGCTGGCCAGGGACGTCCTCTGGTTGCACGGCCTGGGTGCGGAGATGATCGGCGTAGGTCCATTCATCCCCCATCCAGACACGCCCTTGCGGGACGAACAGGGCGGCACTGTGGGCCAGACGCTCCGCCTGGTAGCGGTCCTCCGCCTGGCCTTTCCCTACACCCACATCCCGGCCACAACGGCCATGGGCGCCCTCGACCCTGAGGGACGGGAGAAGGCACTCCAGGCCGGAGCGAACGTCGTCATGCCCAACGTGACGCCACCAGAGGTCCGGCCCAAGTACGCGTTGTATCCGGGCAAGATATGCCTTGGAGAGGGTGCTCCCTTCTGCCGCACGTGCATCACCGCACGTATCCACTCGATCGGACGTTCCGTCGCGACCGGCCCGGGACATGTCTGGCGCAAGGTCCCGCCCTCGCGTTGAGGATCCTACAGGATTGACGTGACAACCACGGCACGCTGTCCCATTCGGTTGACTGGCTGGACGCGAGAGAGGCGCATGCGTACGTTCACAGAGGGTGGTTGGTGCGATATGCTCTACCGCCGGCCCATGATCTGCTGGATGGACGCCAACAGATGGGCTTTGTCCAGCTTGACCTGGTATTCCGTCACGCCCGCGGCCTTGCCCCGCTCGATGTCCTTGTCACTGGCGAGGGTCGACAGGGCGACGATGGGGATATGCTGGAAGCGTTTGTCGGCCCTGATCTTCTTGGACAGGCTGATCCCGTCCAGGTTGGGCATTTCGATGTCCGTCAATACCATGGAGATGTCATCGGCGTGCTGTTCGAGAATCCTCCAGGCCTCCAACCCATCTTGGGCGTCCAGGACACTATAGCCTTCTTCTTCCAGAAGCCCCTTTACAGTAGTGCGGAAGAAGCCGGAGTCCTCGGCGTACAGAATCTTGGAGCCACGACCGGTGCTGGCCGGCTCTCCGTCCTCCGGCTGGATCTGACACCAGGCGGGGTTGATCGTGAAGATGAACTCACGGATGTCAATGAGGAGCGTGGTCTGGCCGTTGATGATCGCCGAACCCTTGATGCCCGGCTGGCGGAGGGTCTCGGTGTCGAGTTCAACTGCGACATCCACGGTATCGATGGGGGCTATGGCCAACAACCCAAACTCATGTCCCTCGACCTCGAACACGATGACCAGGAGGTCCTTGTGGTCGGCCAGAGGACCGACCTGTGCCACCTCATCCAGGGCATAGACCGGCAGGATGCCGCCCCGGTATTGGATCGTCTTCTTGCCGCCGATCCGCTCGATGTCACGGGCAGCGATCCGCTCGATGCGACCGACCCAATCGACCGGTACGCAGAATTTCTCGGTCTCGGAACTGCCGAAGACCAACAGGGACTGGGTTTTCTGCGTCTGAACCTGGCTCTCAGCCTCGACCGCGGCCTTGGCGGCCGCACTGTCTTCGATGTCCAGCCTGGCGATGCGGGCCAGGCTCGAGACATCCAGGATCAGGGCCACCTGTCCGTTGCCCATGATGGTGGCGCCGGCATATCCCAGGATCTTCTTGAGGTGCTGATCCAGGGGCTTGACCACGATCTCCTCGGAGTCGTGCAGTTCGTCTACAATGAGCCCGTACTTGAAGCTGCCCGCGGAGACGACCACGATGTTCATGGCCCTGGCGCCGCCCTGGCCGGTCGCGACTGCGGGCACCTGCGTCGGTTCCTGTTGATCCAGGAGCTTGGCCAGGCTCAGCACCGGCAGGAGTTCCTGTCGCAGTCTGACCACCTCTGCGCCCCCGACCTTCTCGATGCGGTCCTTGATCTGGTGAGCCGGAAGTCGCAGCAGCTCCACGACGTTGACCCTGGGCAGGGCATAGCGCTGGCCCGAGCACGAGATCATCAGGCTGGGGATGATCGCCAAGGTCAACGGCAGCTTGATGCGGATCGTGGTGCCTCTGCCGACCTTGGACTCGATGTCGATCTGGCCGCCGAGTCGGTCGAGGTTGGTCTTGACCACGTCCAAGCCTACGCCACGGCCGGACACGTCCGTGACCTTCTCAGCCAGGGAGAATCCTGGCAGGAAGATCAGGGCGATCTTCTCCTTCTCGGACATGGATTGGGCCTGCTTGGGGCTGATGAGTCCCTTCTGGACCGCCGCCTCAGCCACCTTGCCAGGGTCGATGCCACGGCCGTCGTCGGCGACCTCAATGTTGACCTGGCCGGCCTCGTGATAGGCCTTCAGCCAGATCTGGCCCGTCTCGCTCTTGCCCCTCCCGCGGCGGACGTCCGGATCTTCGATGCCGTGGTCCGCGGAGTTGCGGACCAGGTGCGTCAGCGGATCGCCCAGACCCTCGATGATGGTCTTGTCCAGTTCCACGTCCTTGCCTGACACGGACAACTCGACCTTCTTGCCCAACCTGATCGCCAGGTCGCGGACCACGCGAGGGAACTTGTTGAAGATGTTGCCCACCGGCTGCATGCGGGTGAGCATGATCGCCTCTTGAAGCTCGCTGGTCACCAGGTTGATCCGCTGCGTGGCCGAGGCAACGAGGTTCTGTTGAGTCGTGGCCGCGGCCTGGATCAGCTCGTTGCGGCTCAGCACGAGTTCGCCGGCCAGGTTCATCAGGCTGTCGAGCAACTTGACGTTGACCCGCAGCGTGGTCTCCGATGCGCCGCCCGAGGCGGCCTTGGCCTCAGCCCTCTCGGGCTGTGCCGGCGTCCTTTTGGAGACCTCATCCCCCTCCTTGGCCCGCCCCTCTTCCGTTGTGACCTTGAGTTCCTCCGAAGCCAGAGCGGTCCCCTCGACGGGGCTTGGGGCAGGCCCCTCCATCGTACGGCGTGTAGGCTGGACGCCCCTCACCGGCGCAGCCGGCTGGGGTGACGGCGACACCGGGGCCGTACCGGCCGGTTGGCACCGGGCCACGGCTGCCGGCCCATCGACCGGGTTCGGGACAGGGGGTGTGACAACCTCATAGGGTCCCATGCTGACGGACTTGACAGTCAGATCCTCGGACAGGGTGTAGACGTTCTCGCGGCCGATCCCCAGGACCTCAGCCGCCTGCTCGCCGTCCATGTCGCAGGCCATCAGCACGAACAACGGCAGCCGGTTGATGATGACCTGGTCGTCGAGAGTGCCCACCGTACTGGTCTCCACGGTGCAGTCGATCAGCGTGATTCCTTCCTGGAGGTCCCTGAGAAACTGCAGCGGCGTCAGGCCCTTGCGATGGATGTCGTGGATCAGGTCGAACTCGACGACCAGCGCGGCCTTGCGGTTCTTGATCGCATGCGCCACGTCGAACCGCGAGACCGTGAAGAGCGGCTGACCGTTGGGCAGCGCGATCTGCACGATCTCAGCGACCTGTCTCTTCTCCTCCTGGGGCAGGTACGCCGACGTGATGCCGGCCAGGGCGACGGTGTATTCAGTGATGTCCTGGCCGTTGCTGTCGGCGACGTTGTTGATCATGTCCCGCAGCTTGTCGAAGGCCAGCAGGACGATGTTGATCACCTCGGAGTTGGGCACGATCTCGCGGCTGCGAATCATGCCCAGCACGTTCTCAATCCTGTGCCCGAGGGTCTTGATGGTCTCCAGGCCCATGAAGCCGGCCCCGCCTTTGATGCTGTGCGCGGCGCGGAAGACCCGGTTGACCAGATCCTCGTCGATATCAACCCCGCGTTCCTCGATGGCCAGCAGGTCGTTCTCGATGTCAGCCAGGTGCTCGCGGGACTCCTCAATGAACGATTCCAGGGTTTCGTCACCCTGATTATCCATGACAAGGCTCCTTCTCACGAGCCAGAACCGTGAAATGCTTGTCCAGCCTCATGGTCTTGAAGAGTGAGTGGATGTCCTTGGAGGCGTTGCGGATGGTCAGGTTTCCGCCCTCCCGGTGGAGTGAATTGCAGGCGGCGATGAGGACCCCAAGACCCACCGAGTCGATCATCTCGACGGCCCCGATGTCGATCGTCAGGTCCTTGATCCCCTGATCGAGCAAGGCCTTCAATTCGCCCTTGAATTCACCGGCCATGGAGGCCACCATGTCCGATTGCGGCTTGATTGTCGCCTGATCTTGTTCTCTGAGGATTTCGCTCATAACACGTCTCCTACCCGGTCACTGCCTTTCGCAAGGTCAGTCGATTCCCCTTGTCGTTGTACGCGAAGTCCGTCGCATAGCGATGGAAGATCAGCAGACCTCGTCCATGCTCCCGGGACGGATCCACCGCCCCATCCACCTCTTGTCTCCAGTCAAAGCCGGGCCCCGGGTCTTCCACGGTCACGACCACGTGGCCCCCCTCCTGGGTCAGGATGAACCTGATCCGGTTGGCGGGATCCAGCCTGGCCCCGTGTACCACGGCGTTGATCAAGGCCTCGCGGACCAAGAGGACCACCTCAAAACCCAGTCGATCCAGTTGCCGATCCGCCAGGAACTTCTTGACCTCCGCACACACCTGATCGATGGCCTCCAGCGTTGCCGGTATCCATCGATCCACCTCATCTCTTCGTCGAGCCGTCGCTATCGCCATGCCTCTTTGCCTCCGCGTCTGGCCTGGCAGGCCTACACCTCCGCTCCCAACAGGACGATATCATCCTCCAGCACCTCTGCGTCGGGCAACAGGTCCGCATACATCCGGTTCACGGCCTCCGTGATCGGCAACGGAGAATACCGAAGGGCCGCCTCCGCCAACTCCTCCAATCCCCGCGTACGGTTTCTGCGAGCCCGATGGAACCGTTCAATCAGGCCGTCGCTGTAGAGAAAGAATCGATCGCCGGCCGACACGGCCCTGTCGATCGCATCAAAACACACGTTGTCGAACGCCCCCAGCACGTCGCCGGCAGCGGCGAGGTACTCGAACCGGCCTTGTTTCGACACAACCAAGACCGGCGGATGGCCGGCACTGACGACCTCCAACGTGCCGGTGGCGCGGTTGAGCCTCGCGTAGGAGGCGGTGATATGGTTGCCGTCGGACAGGATCGTGCTGAGCACGCCGTTGAGGCCCTTGATCGTCTCGACGGCGGTAAACAGGGGGCTGGCATACTGGGCCAGCAGGACCTTGATCGCCGGCGTGGTAAAGGAGGCCCCAAAGTCGTGCCCGCTGATGTCAGCCACCAAGTAGCCGAAGACCGGATCGCTGATCCGCAGCACGTCGTAGAAGTCACCGCCCACCTCGTGGAGCGGGCTGTAGCTGACGCCGAAGTTCGCCTCCGGCACGTCGTCGGGAGACACGAGGATGGCCTGTTGGGCGTCGTGCAGTTGCCTGAGCCGCTCGGTCTGGGCCTGGATGGCCGTCTTTCGGGACAGCCGGAGCTTCAGGTGCAGCCTGACCCTGGCCAGGACCTCGGCCTTGTGGAAGGGCTTGCCCACGTAGTCCACTGCACCGATGTCAAAGGCCTTGACCTTGCTGTCCACATCATCGAGGGCCGACAGGAAGATCACCGGGATATCCGTGGTCCTCGAATCCTGTTGGAGGAGCCTGCAGGCCTGGAACCCGTCCACCTGCGGCATCATGAGGTCCAATAAGATCAGGTCCGGCTGTTGTGTCTTGGCGGCATCGAAGGCCTGTCCACCGTCGTGGGCACGTAACGTCAGATACCCTTCCTTCTTGAGCATGGACTCCAAGACCATCACGTTGGTCGCGTCGTCGTCTACCACTAAGATGGTCGGTTTCTCTTGCCGCATGGCCACAACTCCAGCAAAGGGCCGCCCAGTGCTATCAGCGGTCCGGGTACACCCTCGGTCGTATCGGCCAAAGGCATTGGCTGGTTAACCAGGGGCGATCAATCGACCTCGGCTGCCCCGTGCCATGGTCCTATAACTAGGGCGTCCGCGAGCGCCCCCTGGGGCCTCGCGTGGAGGCAAGACGGACCTCGGCAGGGCACGCTCAGGCGGGCAGGTCACTGATGGAAGGCGGCGGCGCGTCGGTCGAAGGCCCTGCGGCCTGGGGCGATGACCTGCAGGGTCCGTTGAGGTCATCCTCCCTGGTCTGGACCTGATCGAGCGGGATGTCGTCTACGCCCTTGCGAAGCAGGGCGTAGAGGATGGTGTTGACCGTGAAGTAGAAGCTTATGCAGAAGGCAATCAACAGGACCATGATCGCCAGGACCGACAGGTGGATCAGGAATCGACCCACGACCATCGTGCCCAGAGGCTCGCCGTCTGGAACCACCGGCTGGCCGAACAGACTCACGAGCGAGGGCTCCTGCCACAGGCTCAGCAGCTTGCGGTTGTCGTCGAGGAAGCCCAGTTCCATGAAGTGGTAGCTGATCCACAGCACCCCAAAGCCAAAGAGCCGCACGAAGTAATAGGTGATTCCGCCGTAGGCAGCGGCCAGGAGGGTGTAGAAGCCGTAGCGCCACGGCCTGGCAAAGGCGTAGCGAAAGGAGTTGTTCACCGCGATGAAGCACTCTGAATCGTCATACGCCACGGCCGGAAAGACCAGGCTGAATCCCGCGATCGAGCCTGTCACAAGGGCCATCATGACCATGCCCAGGACCAGGACCAGCGGCATGCCCAGGCCCACCGCCAGCTCCCCGACCCAGGGGATATTGCCGGCCAGGCCCAGCAGGGAAACGAACAGCCCCGTCACGCCGATCAGCATCAGCGGCGCCAAGGGAGCCAGGAAGAAATGAGAGAACCGATGGGCACTGAATTCCAGGGACTGCACCAGACCGGGCCTCTCCCCCTGGGCGAACTGCAGGGCCGCGATGCGGCAGATCGCGCCGCCAGCCACGGCCAGGATCATCAATACCAGGGCGGAGAATAGCGTGCTCCAGAGCGGGTAGTACAGGAACGCCCATTCCACGGCCAGCAGACAGGCCGTGACATGGCGGGCAACCCCGGGGATATCCATCCGGGACAGGGCGTACAAGCCGTCGTGGAAGCGACCTGACAGGAATTGATACATCTCGCCAAACAGTCCCCTGGGCTCGCCCTGCATCCGGCCTCCAAACCCGAGGGATCCTCCCGGGCGACCGCCCCCTCCCACGTAGGAGTAAAGGCTGGACCTGCCCCATCGGTCCGTGGTCACGATCCGGTTCCGGTCCATGATCCAACCCAGGAGGCCGATGGCCGCTACGGCCAGGAAGGCCAGCGTCATCTTGCGGGGATGGATGGCCATGCGAAAGGCCCGGAAGATCCGGGGGAAGAGGAACTGATCCCAGAAGTGCTGCACCTGAATGCCTTCAGCCATCGTGCCTCCCTTCAAAGCTGGCCCATCCATCATGCCCTCGGCTGGGCCATAGCATACCCTGGCCAGGCCGTGCGCTGCAATAGAGTCTGGGCTAGGGACCTTCTTCCTCCGCCTCGGGGCTGTCTGGCTTGGACTCGGAGATGATCTTGTACCGGCCGTCGAACCAGGACCCCAGATCCACCAGCTTGCATCGCTCGCAGCAGAAAGGGAAGTGGGCTGGCTTGGGATCACCCTCCTTGTCGGAGATCCAGAGGGCTTTGTGGCAGACCGGACAGGTGTGGCTCTTGCGCATGGGTCCTGAGTGCTGAATCCTGAGTTCCGTGTTCTCGTTCCCGAGTTCCCGGGCGACAGGCCCTCATCGCTCGGCCTGGCCCTTTTCGATGATCCGTTCGTATTCGATGCAGTAGCGGGCCCAGGGCATGGCCTCCAGCCTGGCCGTGGAGATGGGCTTGCCCGTGCCCTCGCAGATCCCGTAGGTCCCCTGTTCGATGCGATCAAGGGCCTGGTCGATCTCATGGAGCAGCTTCCGCTCTCCGTCCATCAGGCCGACGGCCAGGTCCTGCTCGAAGTTGTCGCTGCCCAGGTCGGCCATGTGGATCGGCATGCTCGACAGGTCGCCGCTGGTCTGGAGCGACTTGCGGAGGGCCTCGTCCTCCATGTGGCTGACGTTGTTCAGCAGTTCGCTCCGCTTGGCCAGGAGCAACCGCTTGAAGTACTCCACCTTGGCCTCGACCAACGGGGGCCGGCTCGGCCTCGCGGGGGACTTCTTCTTCTCGACTGCCTTTTTCTTGCCCTTGGGTGCCACGTGCCGTCCTTATCAACGGCTAAACCGACGATCATGGTCTGAAACGAACGAATTAGTATACCACAACAACCCGGTGCAGGTATACCCCTTGAATACCACTATATCGACAAGGGCAGGCTGAAACTGTTGTCTTTTGGGGGAAAGACCGACCTAGACGCGGTCGCTCCCGTCCCCCGCCAGGCTCCTTTTTATCGGCACGAAGACCTGCTGGCCGCCAATCCGGCCGGCCAGGACCTGGACCCCAAAGACCTGTTCGATCCGCGAGGCGGTCAAGACCTCGTCGGGCCTTCCGAACAGGAAGGACGGCTGATCATCGCGGCCCGGGCCGCGGCCTGGGCACAAGAGCAAGACCTGATCACAGTAGCGGCCCGCCAGGTTGAGATCGTGGGTGATGAGCACGATCGTCCTGCCCTGCGGACCCTGGACGGCCTTCAACAGGTCGTATACCTCCAACTGATGCCGCAGGTCCAGAAACGTCGTCGGTTCGTCCAGCAGCAGGATGGGCGTCTCTTGGGCTAGGGCCCTGGCGATCAGCACCCGCTGGCGCTCGCCCCCACTGAGGTGGCTCAGGGGCCCACGAGCCAGGTGGGCCGTATGGGTCATCTCCAGACATCGCTGCACCACGCACAGGTCTTGCTTGTCTGCAAACACCCGATGCCCAGAACGGGCCACCCTGGCTGTCAGGACCGTATCCTCCACGGAGAAGCCCAACGGTACCGCCGGCTCCTGGCTGACCACGGCCACCTTCTCGGCCAAGGCGGAGATCCCGTAGAAATCCACGGGCTGACCGTCGATCCGGATCATGCCGCCCTGGGGATGCAACAGGCCGGTCAGCAGCCTCAGCAGGGTCGTCTTGCCACTTCCATTGGGACCGGCGATGCCCACAAACGCCCCCCGTTCGACCTTGAAGGTTAGTCCCCGCACCAAGTCCCTGCCCTGGGTGTAGCCAAAGCGGACCTGTTCCGTCTCAACGGCGTATGTCATTGCAGCGGCCCCATCCTCCGGCCCTGCACCACCAGCAGGCCGATGAACACGGGCCCTCCGATCAAGGCCGTAACGATCCCCACCGGCAGTTGGGCAGGGGCCACGATCACGCGGCAGACCGTATCACAGACCACCAGGAAGGCCGCTCCCACGATCGCGCCCATGGGCAGGAGCTGGCGACAGTCCGCGCCCCAGACCAGCCGCACCGCGTGCGGGATCACCAATCCCACAAACCCCACCAGACCCGCCAGACTGACGGCCACCGCTGTCATCAGCCCGGACATCACGAAGGCGGCCAGCCTCACTCGGTCCACGTCAATGCCCATGGCCCTGGCCTGGTCATCCCCGAAACAGATCGCGTTGAGCCGAGGACTCAAGAAAAACAGGCCCACAATACAGGCCCCCACGCATCCAATCGCCAGCCAGACAACCAGCAACCCTTCTTCGTTCACGTTGCCCATCAGCCAGAACAGCGTGGCATGTACCTGATCTCCCTTGGCGATCGCCACCAGGCACATGATCACCGCAGACAGGAAGGCATTGACGATGACCCCGGCCAACACCAGGCCGGCCACTCCCCACCGACCGACCCACCGGCCCAGCCACCAGACCAGCCCCATCGTGCCCAGGGCCCCTGCGAAGGCGAACACCGCTATCGCCGAACCGCCCGCCAGGGTCCACGTCACGCCACAGAGAACCGCGATCATCGCCCCCAGCCCAGCGCCACTGGAGACGCCCAACAGATAAGGATCGGCCAGGCCATTGCGGAGCAAGACCTGGCACACCACCCCTGCGCCGGCCAGGGCCGCGCCCACCACTGCGGCGACCGCCACTCGCGGCAGTCTCACGTGGACCAGGATCTGGTAGTCTGGATTGACCTGGTTCGGGTCGGCCGTGGAATGGATCGCCCTGCCAATGGATACCGGTTCACTGCCGACCCCCAGGGCCCCGACCATCACGGCCACGAGCACCAGGCCGGCCACTGCCAGTCTCAGGATCAGTCGTTGGGCGGTCAGGATAGGGGTGGCCATGGGTCAGGGGTCGAGGGTTGAGGGTTGAGGGTTGAGGGTTGGGAGGCGAAGGCACTGGGCGATCTGCTCCACGCCGTCGGCGACCCTGGGTCCCAGCCGGGAGACCAAGTCTGCGTTGACCAGGTAGATCCGGTGATTGGCAACGGCCGGGACGTCCCTGAATCGGCTCCAGAACTCCGCCTGTGGACCCTCGCAGGTCGTGAGCCTCGCCACCTCCCAGGGCTCGACGATCACGTCCGGTCTGCAGGCCAGGACCTGTTCTGCACCGATCGGGGGGTATCGGTAGATCGTCGGCCCCACTGCATTGCGGCCGCCGGCCAGCTCGATCATCTCATTGACGAAGGTCCGTTGTCCAGCCACCCGCAGGGGACTTCGCTGCACCACCCACAGGACCCGCGGTCTGGGACCCGGGGTCTGGCCGGCCTTGGCAAGACGCTGCGCCAGCGAGGCCCGCAGGGAGCCGACCTGGTCCGGACAGCCCAACGTGCGACCGAGGGTCTCGATGGCCTCCATGAGCTGACCGACCGTATCGACACTCAACGTCAGACACCGATACCCCATGCGACTCAATCGCTGGACAACAAGTGCCTGCTGAGCCATGTCCAATGCCACGACCAGATCGGGCCTTGCACCGATGATCGCCTCCAGGTTCGGTTGCCAGAACGTGCCCACCTTGGCCTTGGTCATCGCCCCTGGGGGGTAGTTGCAGTGGCTCGTCACCGCCACG
>Ga0209777_10005210_pt1 | contig 15098 bp, 12 predicted proteins | sample FrelakmetHBP12HB_FD_187147 | JGI IMG/M metagenome (GOLD analysis project Ga0209777, IMG submission 187147) | Freshwater lake sediment microbial communities from the University of Notre Dame, USA, for methane emissions studies -HBP12 HB (SPAdes)... | ecosystem: Environmental > Aquatic >... | reverse complement strand
TGCCAGCCGCAGCGCTTCGAGCTTGAACTCACGAGTATACCGTCTTCGTTGATTCTCTTCCACGCAAAACCTCCGATTCTATGATACACTTGCCTTTCTCTGTGTCCACAGAATCGGGGGAAGATCAGTGACTGCCCCGGTCATTGACCCAGTGACCGTCCCAGTGACTGACTCAGTCATTCCGTCAGTGACTGACCCGGTGAGTGAGTCAGTGACTGCCTGAGTGACTCCACTAGTGACTGAGTCAGTGACTGACCAGGTGACTGAGGGGGTGACTGGGGGAGTGACTCCCCCAGTCGTACCCTACCCTCTGCCTGTCAGTCCATAGTGTGCCTAGATACTTGGACTTAACTCACGAGTTGCACTGATGTTGGCCATAGTTAAAACTATGGTAGGACGCGGGCGAAACCGTCGATTCTCGATGAAGTATCTGGGCGAGAGACTACGGGTCTTGCGCGTGAGGGCGACGCTGCCTTGGACCTAAGTGGCAGAGAGGCTGGGGCTTACATGCCCGATGCCCAAGATGACCAAGGTGCACTCGCGGTTGCGACTTCGGCTAGCGGAGGGCGGTTTGCGGTTGGCGGTCAGCGGAGAGTGACCGAGCCGGAGCCGGAGGTGATTTCGCCGATGAGGCGGGCGTCGGGGATGGATGAGAGCATTTTGACCGCGACTCGTTTGTCAACCATCACCACCATGCCGATGCCCATGTTAAACACATGGTACATCTCCGAGTCCGGGACTCTGCCGCCGCGCTGAATCACCCGGAAGATGTCGGGCACGCGCCATGAGTCTTTGTAGATGATGCAATCCGCCCGGCGCGGGAGGAGACGTTCGATGTTCTCCTTGAATCCGCCGCCGGTGATGTGAGCAAGGGCATGGACCTGCTTGAGCCAGGGGGCGAGGGGAGCGAGGTAGGAGCGGTGGACGCGCAGCAGAGCAGAGCCCACTGTGGACTGCGGACTGGGGACCGCGAACTGCGAACCGCGGGCGGCGATAGGCGATAGGCGATAGGCGATAGGCGATGAACTGACTGGAGACTGCGGACTGCGGAGTGCGGGCAGCGGGAGGCGGTCTGCGGGTCGGAGCTTCATGCGGTCGAACAGGATCTTGCGCGCAAGGGAAAAGCCGTTGGTGTGCAGGCCGGTGGAGGGGAGGCCGAGGATTACGTCGCCCGGGCGGATGCGGGCGGGCTTGATGATGTCCTTCTTTTCGACTACGCCGACAATCGTGCCTGCGAGGTCGTAGTCGCCTTTGGGATAGAGCCCGGGCATCATGGCGGTTTCACCGCCAATCAGGGCGCAGCCGTTGCGTTTGCACCCGCGCACAAGTCCCTTGATGACGTCCGGGACTGTCTTGGGCGGGAGCTTGGCATAGGCGATGTAGTCAAGGAAGAACAAGGGGCGCGCGCCGAGGGTGAGGATGTCGTTGACTGAATGGTTGACGATGTCCTCGCCGACGGTGTCGTGTTTGCCCATCATCCGGGCGACCATGAGTTTGGTGCCCACGCCGTCGCAACTGGCCACGAGCACCGGATGCTTGTAGCCCTTGAGTTCGTACAGGGAACCGAACAGGCCGATTTCGGACAGGACCTGCGGCGAGTAGGTGGTGCGCACCATCTGGCCGATGCGTCGCTTCACCGCGCTGGTGGCGCTGATGTCAACGCCCGCGGATTTGTAGGTGAGCATGGGCTATGCTACTAAGAAGTGGTCTAGTGGTCAAGTAGTCTATCCAAGGCGAAGTCAGAAGTCAGAAATCAGAATGCAGAAGGCAGAAGGAGAATCGAGGATTCGAGTCGGGAGTCACTTGACCCCTTGAATCCTCGAATCCTCGGTTCCTTGATTCTGCTATCGCCTGTCGTCTATCGCCTACCGCCTATCGGTTATCGGCTATCTCCTTCGTGGCCGGCTTACGCTTGAGCAGGCGGCTGAATCTTTCGCCCAGCGTGTCGAAGATCTCGTAGACGCAGGGGATGACGATGAGAGTCAGAATCGTGGACGAGAACAGGCCGCCGAAGACCGCGATGCCCATCGGTTTCTGGAGGTTGATGCCCTGGCTCCGGCCGAACGCAAGCGGGATCATCGCGAACAGGGTGGCGATGGCGGTCATCAGGATCGGGCGGAGCCGGACCCGGCCGGCCTCGACCACCGCGTCGTGGCGGTTCATGCCGCGCTCGCGGTTCTTGAGCACGAAGTCGAGGAGCACGATGGCGTTGGTCGCGACGATGCCGACGAGCATGATCAGGCCGATATAGGACGTGGTGCTGAGCGTGGTGCCGGTCAGGGCGAGCATCGCGAACGCGCCGGTGAACGCGAACGGAATCGAGAGCATGATGGTGAGCGGGTGGATGAGGGATTCGTAGAGCGAGGCGAGAATCATGTAGACCAGGAGCATGGCCAGGATGAGCACCAGGAACAGGCTGGCGAAAGTCTCTTTCATGTCCTTCTGCGCGCCGCCGTAGTCGTAGAAATAGCCCTGGGGCATCGGGAAGCGCTTGAGCTTGGCCGCGATGTCCTGGCCGATGAGCGAGAGCGGGCGGTCCGCAATGTCGGCGGTGACCGAGGCCACGCGCTTGGCGTTCTCGCGGTTGATGGTGCTGGGGCCTTCGCCGTATTTGACCTGGGCGATGTCGCGCAGGGGCACCGAGAACCCGAGCGGGCTGGCAATCGGCACGTCGCCGATGTCATTGAAGCTGGCGACGCTGGTCGTATCGAGCCGGACCCGGACGTTGACCTCCTGGCCGGCCTCGCGGTAGATCGAGGCCACCGTGCCCTGCAGGGCATTGGACACGGTGTTGGAGACCTGGGCGGCGGTGAGCCCGTACCGGGTTGCCCGGTCCCGGTCAAACGTGAAATCAATCTCGGGCGAGCGCAGTTCGACGCTGGAGGTCGGGTCGCGGACCCCGGGCACGGAACGGATTTCCTCGAGCAACTGGTCGGCGATGTCGCGGAGCTTGTCCAGGTCGTCGCCGAAGATCTTGATTTCGATGGGCCGGGCGCTGCCGAAGAGCTGGCTGGCCATCTGGGGCATCGAGAACCGGACCGCGGGATAGTCGGCCGCGAACGCGTGAATGATGTCGGCGACCTGGGCATCGGTAGTCACCTGCTTCTTGCTCCGGTCCATGCGCACCATCACCGTGCCGTCAGCCGAGGTCCTGCTCACCGTGCTGGACATGCTGCGGCTGCTGCCCGAACTGCCGATCATGCCGGTGACCGAGCCGGCGTCCGGGAGGGCCAGGAACCGGTCTTCAAGCCGGCTGACGACCTGGGAGGTCGCCTCCAGGGATGAGCCCCTGGGCATGGCGACCGTGGCCTGGTACATGCCGGTGTTCCAGTTGGGCATGAATTCCTTGCCCAGGTGCACGAACAGGACGCCGGTGAAGATGATGACCACTGCCGCGCCGCTGATGATGAAGCCCTTGTGTTTCAGGGACCAGGAAAGCGTCTTGCCATAGGCATCGCGAATAAAGGGATAGACCCCGCGCTCCTGTTCCTCGCCAACCCCGCGGCCGAACGCGAAAATCTTGGATGAGAGCATCGGCACGACCGTGAACGCCACGAGCAGGGAGGCCGTCAGTGAGAAGAACACGGTGGCGCCGAAGGCCTTGAAGAGCTGGCCGGCTATCCCTGAGGCGAAGACAATCGGCAGAAACACGACGACCGTGACCAAGGTCGAGGAGATGACCGCGGTCGAAACCTCGCCGGCGCCGTCCACCGCGGCCTGGGCCCGGCTCTTGCCGAGCCGCATGTGGCGGAAGATATTCTCCATGACGACAATCGAGTCGTCCACCAGCCTTCCCAGGGCGAGCAGCAGGCCGCCCAGCGTCATGATGTTAATCGTCATATGGCCGAAATACATGCCGACACAGGCCAGCAAGAGTGACAGCGGGATCGAAAGCGAAACCACGAGGGTGGGCCGGAACCGGAGCAGGAACAGGAAGATGATGATGATGGCCAGAATGCCGCCTTCGAGCGCGGCCCGGACCAGGCCTTTCACCGCGTCATTGACCATTTCGGACATGTCGAAGACCACACCGAACTTGATGTCCGGGGGCAGGTCCCGGATAATCCCGGGAAGCGCTTTCTTGAGTCGGTCGGCGACCTGGACCGTGTTCGCGTCGGTCTGCTTAGTGACAATGATCGCGAGCCCGGGCTTCTTGTTGATGCGCGTGATACTGGCCAGGTCGGACAGGCCGTCAACCACGTTCGCGATATCGCTGAGATAGATGAGACTGCCGTCCGGTTTGGCCCCGACCACGAGGTCGCGGAGCTCCTGGACGCTGCGGAATTCACCCAGCCCGCGCACCGAGAACTCCTGCTCCGGGCCGGTGATGCTCCCGCCCGAGATGTCCAGGTTCTCGTACCGGATCTTCATGATGACCTGGTCGAGCGACAGGCCCAGGGCAAGCAGCTTCTGCTTGTCCACGTAGACCTGGATTTCGCGGTCCCGGGAGCCGCTCACCGTCACGCTCGCCACCCCGTCCACGCGCTCAATCCGGGGTACGACCTCGTCGTCTGCGAGCCGCTTCAGCTCGCCGATGTCGCGGTCTCCGGAGAACGACATCATTATCACGGGTATCTGGGAGATGTCGATCTTGAGCACGAGCGGTTCGTCAATGCCGGTCGGCAGGTACTTCTTGATCATGCCGATGCGGTCACGAATCGCGGCCGACGCCTCATCGAGATTGGTGCCCCACGGGAATTCGGCGGTGATGAACGAGATACCTTCCTGGCTGGTGGACTTGACGTTCTTGATGCCGGGTACGTTGCGGATAGCGCTCTCCAGGGGCTTGGTGAGCGACTTCTCAATCTCTTCGGACGCCACGCCGGAATAAGTCGTAACGACCGAGACGTTGGGAAACTTGATCTGCGGCATCAGGTCCACCGTCAGGCGCGACAGCGACAGCCCGCCCAGGACCAGCACGATGAGCATCATCATCACGATGGTCACCGGACGCTTGACCGGGAATTCTGTGAACTTCATGTGCTTCTAACTTGTGGCTGGTAGCTTCCAGCTCACTCTTTGGCCCGGACCTTCGCGCCGTCTTTCAGCACGTTCAGGTCGGTCGTAATCAGTCTGGTGCCGACCCCGATGCCGGAGACGACCTCCACATTGTGGCCGTCGTCGAACCCGGTTTGGATGGCGGTCTTCTTCGCGATGCCGTTATCGAACAGGTAGACATATTTCTCGTTCATCTTCTCGATGACCGCGTCCTTCGGAATCGCCACCGCGTCGCTGTGTTTGCCGAGCAGGAGACTGACCGTGGCCGACATGCCGGGCTTCAGGTTAAGACCCGAGTTGGGAATCTGGATTTCGACCTTCGCGGTATGACTCATCGGGTCGACCACCGGTAGGATGTTGCTCACCGAGCCCTGGAACTTGCGGTCAGGATACGCCGGAACCTCGACGTCCGCGCGCATGCCTTTCGTCACCTTGCTGATATCGCTTTCAATGACGCTGACCGTGACCTTGAGCTGGCTGATGTTGATGATGCTGGCAATCGGGACCGCGGGCGAGACCATTGAACCCGGGTCCACCATCACCTTGGCAATGACCCCGGCCATCGGGGCCCTGACCTGGATGTCCTTGTAGTCCTGGCCCGGCATGTCCTGGTTCACCAGCGCGACGACCTCATCCCTGGCTACGCTCTGGCCTTCCTTGATGCTGGTCGAGATGAGTTTGCCCGGGAGCTTGGACATGACCACAACCTGCTCCCAGGGCGCCAGCACGCCGGAGAGTGTGAGCCGGTTCTCAATCGGGCCGTTCACGATGTCCAGGGTTCCAACCACGAGTCCCTGGCTTACCACCGGGGCATCGGATTCCTTAGCCTTTGCCGCGCGCGGCTTGCACCCGGACAGCATGACTACTGTCACTGCGACCGCGAGCAACATGAACTTCGCAAGATAACTACGCATTGATGTCCTCTCCGTTTCACGTTTTGACTTCTGACCTTTGATTTCTGACTTCACTTCACTTCTCCATTACTTTCATGAGCCGCGCGTGCGCCGCGTCTTCGTCATTGACCGCCGTGAGCAGGGCGACCTGCGCCTGGAACAGCGCGAGCTGGGCATCCAGCACGTCGAGATTCGTGCCATGGCCCTCGGCATAGCGCGCCTCAGCCAGCTTGACGCCTTCCTCAGCCGCGCCGATGCTGTTGCGGGCCGCGGTAACCGCAGACTGTGCGGTGCGGATGCTGGTGACGGCTTCCTTGACCTGGGTCGCGATGCCGTCCCGAGCCAGGCCGCTGTACAGCGCGAGCGTCTTCAGGTCGTAGTCGGCCTGCCGCAGTTGCGCCCGGGTCTTCATGCCGTCGAACAAAGTGTAGTTGAGGCCCAGTGCGACCGTCAGGTTCGAGCCCCAGCCATTGCCGCCCAGACCGGCCGGGCGTTCGAAGTCATAGATCGCGCTGGCGCCGACCGCCGGGAGGTAGCTGGCTCTGGTCATGTTCCGGTTCAACTGCGTGAGACGGACCGCTTCGTTGAGCATCTTGAGTTCGGTGCGGTTGGCCAGCGCGGAGTCGAGCGCGGTTTCCTCCGAGATGGCGTCGGTCGGTTCTTCGAGCTTGCCCTGGAGCGCGACGTCCTGGTCCAGCGGCATGCCGATAGTCAGCTTGAAGGCCTCAAGCGCCAACTGGATGCCGTTCTCAAGCCGGGCAATCTGGGGAGTAATGTTATCAACCTGAACTGACGTGCGCACCATGTCGTAACGGGAAACGAAGCCGCTCTGGTAGAGCGTGTCGACCACGGCCAGGTGGTCCTGGGCCAGTTGCCGGCTCTGGCGCGTAAGCTCGAGCAATTGCTGCAGTAACAGGACCGAGTTGAATGCCTGATGCACGTCGTACGCCAGGTTCCGTGTCTTCATGGTCAGGCTGTCCTGCTGGAATCCCCGGACGAGTTCCGCCATCTGCCGGCCGAGTTCGACCCGGCCGCCGCTGTACAGGGTCTGGCTGAGCTGAAGCTTGGCGTCGTAATTTGCGTGCGAGCTGAGCGGGACCACGACCATCTGGCCTTGGGGTCCGAGCGGGAGCGCGAGCACCGACACGTTTGAGAGGTAGGCCGAGGAGAGCTGGGCGCTGACCACGGGGTAGTAGTTGGCCAGCACCTCGTCAATCCGGGCGGTGGCTTTGTCAATCTGGATGCGCGTGGCCGCGACGTCCCGGCTGTGCTGAAGCGCGTAGTCCTGGGCCTGGGCCAGCGACAGGGTGCAGGCCGGCGGCGGGTTGCCGGGGGCGGCGAAAAGCAGACTCGAGGTTGCGATGAGGATGAGCAGATTCTTCATGATTTCGATTCTCCCTGGCGGGCGCCGATGCCGTGGAATATGAAGTCCCGCAGCGCGGCCGCTTCCTTCGCCGGGTCCATCGGCTCGGGGTCGAGCGCCCGGCGCATCAGGTTGACGTTTACCAACCCGAAGACCCGGACCGCGATGCTGAATGGGTCGACTTTCCGAAATTCGCGGGCAGCGATACCCTGTTTCACCACGCCGGCAATCACCTGGAGCAGGTTCTCCAGCTTCGGCGTTATCCGGGTCTTGATGAGCTTCAGGACCTCGGGATTGTGTCCCACCTGCGTGTCGTGGAAAAACTCGGCCCCGGAATACTCGTGGGCGATGAATTCGAGGTTGCGCCGGATGATGGTCTCAAGCTTGGCGGTGGGCGTGGCGTCGGATGCGGCGATTCCATTCAGCGCCTGGTTCAGGGCGTCGGCTTTCTGTTCAATGAGGGATACGTAGAGGTCGGCCTTATCCTTGAAGTGAAGGTACAGAGTCCCTTTGGCAATCCGCGTCTTGGCCGCGACCTCGTCCATCGTTGTCGCGTCAAACCCCCGGCGCAGAAAGAGCGAAAGGGCGGCTTTCAGAATTTGTTCGCGTTTGTCATCCATTGCTTTCCTCACATCCGCAGATTACGCAGATTCCGCAGACTCCGGAATCCGAAGTCGAATCAACTCGCACTCTGTAATCTGTAATCTGCAATCTGAAATCAACTCTCAAAGGCCCTCAGGGAATCAGGACTCGGAGCCCGACGTTAAGCAGGGTGAAATACTCATCCTTGTCGAGGTACGAGTACTTTTCAAAGTGCGTGCTGGTGATGTAGTCGGCGCTGAATTCGGCGAAGACCGCGAGCGGGAGTTTCGGCAGGCGGTATTCGGCGCCGAGTCCGGCGACAAGGTTGTAGTCGAGCTGGCCGCTCTGGCTGGTGTCCAGCGTGGTGAGCAACTGGCCGTTGTAACGCAGGTCCCAGTAGCAGGGTCCGATGCCAAGCCGGAGATACGGGCGGACGACCGGTTTCGCCATCAGGCCCGAGAAGTCGGTGAACGCGCAAAGCGCGGTCGGGTAATAGCGGTACGTGAACTTGCTGGAATCGTTCGCCGGGTTACTGCTCGATGGGCCCTTGAACTGAAGATAGCCGCCGGTAAGCATCAAGCCGACCACCGGTTGAAATCCGGTCAGGCGAACGTCCAGGCCTGCGTCCAGCGCGGGCTGATAGTTCCGAATGTTGCCGCCGAGCGGCAATGCCAGACCTCCGCCCGGACCAACGGCGAAATTGAGACCGGCCCACAAAGGGGCGCTGGTCAACAACAGCAATGCGAGCCAAGTGCGTAATCTCATCAGACTCCTCTTACAGTCATGGTTTGCGGCAAGACGAAATTGCAGCGAGCCGATCAGGCATCCGACTGACCGGTCAGTCATTATAGTTGCCGGGCCCAGGAAGTCAAGTCCGAGTTTGGGGATGCGTTACTCTTCGGCTTTGAGCCGGGCCAGCAGTCTCTCGGCTTCAGGCTTGTCGCGGAGCACGAAGTCACAGGGCGGATAAGGCTCTGACGTCGCGAGCAGAGTGTCGAGTTCATCCATCGCCTCTTCCTTGCGACCCAGTTTGACGTAGGCCCGGGCCAAGTCGAGCCTCAGCACGGTGTAGTTCGGAGCGAACCGGAGACCGGTCTGGAAGTAGTTGACCGAGCGGAGCAGGTTGCCGCCGGCGATTGCCGGAATCTCGTAGTTGAGCCGACCCAGGGCTTCATATGCCTCCGGGCAGGTCGAATCGAGCGCCAGGGCTCGGTTGAACTCGCGTTTCACGGTCGGGAGCATTGCCAGCGAGTTCACGATTCCGTTCATCTGGCCGAGTCGCCCGGTAGCGATTCCATCCCAGACGTGTCCGCGCGCATCGCTACCGTCCAGATTCTCGAGCGATTCGGCGATGGCCTGAGCAGCCCGGAGCAAGTCACGGCGGCCTGACCTTCCCGGCGCAAAGTCGGCCTGCTCAATCTTCAGCCGCGCGGCCAGATACAGGCTGCGCTGGTTGTCCGGGTCAAGGGACCGGACCTGGCCAATCAGGCCCTCGGCCGAGTCAAGATACGCCGGGTCCAGGTGGCAGTTGAGCATCAGGTATTCGGCCTGGTCCAGCAGCCGACTGGTCTCAGTAGCCGCAGTCGCGACCGACGAACCAAGGACGAGAACGCACAGAATCGAGCTCAGCTTTCCGGCCCTGGGACGCTCGAGTCTCATGTCAGTTGCGGGCCGTGCGCGGGCCGGCATTCGGTGTTGCGGCGCCATTTCGGACAGCCTGGGTCAAGCTCGGCGACAGCATCCCGGCCTCGCGGAACCATTGCAGACTGTCGGCCAGCGATTCACGGACCGGGCGGCGCTTGAAGCCGAGCTCCCGACAGGCCTTGGAGCAGTCCATCCGGCTGTTTGAACGCAAGACGTCCAGCGAGTAAGTCGTGAACCTCGGCTTCCGGCGATTCAATCGATAGTACAGCGGGGTGAGTCGGCTTGCGGCGCGGGCAAACCAGTAGGGGAGACGAACTCGCGGCGGTTCAATCCCGGTCAGGTCGTGCAGGATTCCCAGGATATCGCGGACCGACACGACATGGCCGGTCAACAGGTAGCCTTCGCCCTTCCGGCCATTTTCCGCAGCGAGCACTAGGCCTTGGACGACGTCCCGAACATCCACGAAATCATACGCGCCATCAATGTAGGCCGAGAGCCGGCGCCGGACTAAATCCAGGACCAGTTGGCCCATCTCCGAGCCCTTGAAGTCGTACGGACCAATGACGCCGGACGGGAAAACAACTACCGCGTTCAATCCCTGCAGGGCCGCAGCAAGCACTTCCTGAGTTGCCCGGGCCTTGGAGCGGCCGTAGTCGCCAAGCACGTTAGTCGGGTCAATCGTACACGACTCGTCCAGAGAGGCCGCAAGAGATCGTTCGACAAAGGCATGGACCGAACTGACATAGGCCAGGCGCCGAACCCGGGCTCGGATTGCGGCCTGACAGACGTTGCGCGTGCCGAGGACGTTGACCTCGTGCATCAGCTTCCGCTGACCAGGGGAGATGGAAATCAGCCCGGCAAGGTGAAAGACCAGGCCGGCTTGGGCAAAGGCCCGGTCCAGCGAGCCCGGGTCTCGGACATCGCCCCAGACGATTTCCAGCGGGATGCCATGAATCGGGGTCAGGTCCTCGCCGGGCAGGACCAGGGCCCGAACCTTCCGTCCCTCGGCCGCCAGCCGGCGCGCCAGGACATTACCGATATGCCCGGTCGCTCCGGTTACTGTCACCAACTCTTGATTCTCCGCCAAAGCTCACCTGCTCCCTGTTCCTGTGCTCGCTGCCGGTCTTCCTGAAACGACTGACCGGTCAGTCATTTGTTCATATTCTAAGACCACCGGTCAGACGACTTGGTTGCTCGGGCGAATCCGGACGAAATGGCGGCCATGCGGCGGCAGTCTAAGCATGTGTTGACTTATGGAGCTTCCTCACTACAATAGGGCGATGTCTGTCGTCGGGATTCCGCGAGCTCTGCTGTACCATCGGTATGGCAGGTTCTGGCAGGCCTACCTGGCCGGGCTCGGGTTCGAGGTCAAGGTTTCGTCCCGGACGACGAAACGGACTCTGGAAGACGGCCTGGGCAAGGTCTCCAGCGAGGTTTGCCTGCCGATTAAGATTGTTGCCGGTCACATCGAGGAACTGAAGGACTCGGTGGATTACCTGTTCCTGCCCCGGCTGGTCTGGATGCGCGACCAGTTGTATGCCTGTCCCAAGATGATTGGCATACCGGACCTGGCGCGCATCAACGTGCCGAAGAGCTGCAAGGTCATTGCGCCAATGATCAAGGGGGACTTTGTGTTGCCGCACCTGCGCGCCGGGATGGAATTGACCCATAATCCGATCCGGGTCTGGAATGCCTGGCTCAAAGCGCGGCACGAACTCAAGGTCAGGACGGAACTGCCCGACTTTCCGCCCGACGTCCGCAAGGTCGCGCTCGTCAGTCATTTCTACAACCTCGGCGACCAGTACGTGGCCCAGGACATTCTCGACACCCTGACTGAAGCCGGCCTGCGCATCTACTCCAAGGAAGACCTGCCGGCAACGGTGCTCGCCGGGGACGAGGGCCTGGCCGGGTCCATTCGCTGGGTCTACGAGCGCGAGTTGTACAACGCCTTCCGGTTCTACTCGGACAAAGTGGACGGCATCTGCGCTGTCGTCTCGTTCGGGTGCGGGCCGGATTCGCTGGTCACCGAGTTGATGCGGCAGGAGGCCCGGTCAATGAAGGTCCCGTTCACGCAACTCGTGATTGACGAACACACCGGCAAGGCGGGCATTGTCACGCGCCTTGAAGCGTTTGCGGAGCTGGTCCGGAAACACAAGACCGCAGGCTAGTGCTGCGCAAATCCCAAGTTCCAACTCGGAGGGAAGAGCCATTGACATTGGGCTTCGGTTGCTGGGATTCCTGACGCTCTCGCCGGTTCTCAGGCCATGAAGGTCTCATTCCCCTACTTCGGTACCGGCACGGTCGCGTTCAAGGCGTTCTTTGAGGACTTCGGCGCCGAGGTTGTCCTGCCGCCGCCGCCGACCCGGCGCACCCTGGAAATCGGGGTACGCCATTCGCCCGAGCAGATCTGCCTGCCGTTTAAGATTACGCTGGGCAACCTGATTGAGAGTCTGGAACTGGGCGCGGACACGCTGTTCATGGCCGCGGGCACGCGCAAGTGTCGATTCGGGTATTACCACCTGGTTCAGGAACGCGTGCTGCGCGAGCTGAACCCGGGGTGTCGGCTCTTCGGCCTGAGCCAGTATTCCGCCTTCGATTTCGTATTTCGCCGCCTGCCTTCGGTGTTCGGCACGCCCCAGCTGCGGGCCGCGCGGGCGCTCAGGATGCTGCTGGCGCGCAGTTCCCTGATTCACGACCTCGACAACATGGTGCGCCGGCTGCGGCCGCACGACCTTTCCGCGGCCGAGGCACTCGCCCGCGACGGTCTGAAGTTGGCCGGCGCGACGCAGGGCGGGGGGGACGTTGCCCGGGTCCGGCGCGAACTGCGGAGCCGGATGCCGTCGGAACTGCGCCCGCCCAAGGCGCGCATCGGCATCGTGGGTGAGGTCTATCTGATGCTCGAACCATTCGCCAATGCGGAAATCGAGAAGGAACTCGGGCGCCTCAACGCGCACGTCCTGGTCGAGCGGAGTCTGTACCGCCATATCCGGCGCCTGCTCAATAGCGACCCGGCCTATCTGCGCACGGCGCGCTATGCCGCGCGCTATATCGGCGAGTCACCGGGCGGGGAAGTGATCAACACCGTGGGCGAAGCGATTCACTTCGCGCGACAGGGGGTCGACGGCATCCTGCACATCTTCCCGTTCACCTGCATGCCCGAGAACATGGCGCTCGAGATCGTTCAGAAGATCGGCGACGATTATCAGGTGCCCGTGATGTCGCTTTCGTTTGACGAGCACACCTCGAAGACCGGGCTGGTGACGAGGCTGGAGGCGTTTGTGGACATGGTGGCGAGGCGGAAGACCGCGCGCAGGAGCAAAGTAGCGTGAGCGCCGGTTTCCTCGGCATCGACGTCGGCTCGATTTCCACCAAGGGCGTGGTGCTCGATACCGACTATCGCGTCCGGGCCAGCGACTACATCCGCACTCAGGGCAACCCGATTGAGGCGATCAAGGACCTGTTGCACCGGCTGAAGATACAGATCGGGGAGGTTGAGGTGCTCGGCGCGGGCACGACCGGTTCGGCGCGGCGGCTGGCCGGCGTGATGCTCCGGGCGGATATCGTCAAGAATGAAATCATCGCCCACGCGATTGCCGCAAGCCAGTATCATCCTGATGCCCAGACCGTGCTTGAAATCGGGGGGCAGGACTCGAAAATCATCATCCTGCGCGACTCGATACCGGTGGACTTTGCGATGAATACGGTCTGCGCGGCCGGGACCGGTTCGTTCCTCGACCACCAGGCGACTCGGCTGGGCGTCCCGATTGAGGAGTTCGGGGACCTGGCCTTGAGCGCAAAGAACCGGGTGAACATCGCCGGGCGGTGTACGGTTTTCGCGGAGAGCGACATGATTCACAAGGCACAACTCGGCATCAGCCGCGAAGACATCATCAGCGGCCTGTGTGATGCCATCGTCCGCAACTACCTGAACACGGTGGCCAAAGGCAAGGAAATCAAGCCGGTGGTTCTGTTCCAAGGCGGCGTAGCCGCGAACGTCGGGGTCAAGGCCGCATTCGAGCGGGCGCTGGAGCAGAAGGTCGTGATACCCGAGCATTTCCTCGTGATGGGTGCAATCGGGGCGGCGATTCTCGCGCGCGAGGAAACCGAAGGCCGCAAGTCCCGGTTCGCCGGGTTTGAGACCGCGGACGTCAAGTTCAAGACCCGTTCCTTCGAGTGCGAGGGCTGCCCGAACCGGTGCGAGGTCATCGAGACTTCCCGCGAAACCGAAGTCATTGACCGGTACGGGGACCGGTGCGGCAAGTGGTCGGAGCTCTAGGTGTTCATTGACTTGCCGGTTCCGGCGCGCTAAGATCTTTCCCAGTTGAGCCGCGTGAGCCTCAGAGGCTCTGAGCCCTGAGTAAATGCGGGACGTGCTATCAACGTCGGCTTCTGTCTGAAGGAGGACATGAGCATGAAGAACGTGCTTGTTTTGCTTGCCGGGCTGGCGCTCATCGCGAGCGTCCATGGGACGACCGGCATTTCCGGAATTGTCACCAACGCCGATAACAGTCATCCGATTATCAGTGCCCGAGTGTGCTGCCGTGCTGAAAGCAGCCGGGCGTACACCGACAGCACCGGGTATTATCTCTTCTCCCAGCTTGCGCCCGGGACCTACACGGTTACGGTCGGGGCGAGCGGTTTCTTGCCGGACACCTATCCGGAGCCGGTCGCAGTGGTTGACGGCCAGGTCACGCCGGACATCAACTTCGCGCTCAACCCGGTAACGCCGCCACCGACCGGCGGTCTCTCCGGGCATGTGACTAATGCCGCGAATGGGGAGCCGATTAGCAACGCTACGGCCTACGCGTTGGGCGGGCAGGGCTCGGTTCATACCGACAGCCTGGGATTCTATGAGATTGACAATCTGGCGCCGCGCAACTGGATGGTTCATTGCGGAGCGGACGGATTCATCTGGCAGTATACCCACGACTCGGTGAGCGTGACCGCAGGTCGCGTTACCCCGGACATCAACTTCGCGCTGGTTCCCGCGCCGCCACCCGAGTCAACCGGCATATCCGGTCGGGTCACTAACTACTCGACCGGCGCGCCGATTTACCACGCGAACGTCAGTTGCAGCGGTCAATCCGCGGTGTACACGGATGCCAACGGGGTTTACTACGTTGCCGCCGGTTCCGGCCCGCACAACGAGTGGGCGTCGGCCGACGGATACGAGAACGGCATCTATCCTGAGTCGGTGCTCGTGACCCAGGGGCAGGTGACCGAAGACGTGGGTGACGTAAACGATCCAGTAGAGCATGGCCACGTAGTGGGCCAGACCAGAGACCAGGCCCAGCCAGAAGGCCGCTTTCAGGGATTGGCCCCGAAGGGCCCAGAGCAGGGGAACCAGGGCAAAGATCAACAGGTACGTCTGGTCCCACTTGGGGAAGGCCGCGGCCACCAGCAGACCGGAGAGGACGGCGGCTAAAACATGAGAGAGGCCAGCGCGCTTGTTCATACCGCTGAGATTATAGCCGGATTATGGGGGAAGGGAAAGAAAATAGGGGGCAGATGCCAGGGGATAGTAAGTGCATAGAGGGTCTGAGGCTTGCATGCCTGGATATGCCGCGCCAGGTGCAGGTTATACTATGATCAATTTATCGATGTAATATTTTCTGGAC